>Ga0316626_10000521_pt1 | contig 15096 bp, 9 predicted proteins | sample OWC_Aug_T1_C1_D5_FD_207656 | JGI IMG/M metagenome (GOLD analysis project Ga0316626, IMG submission 207656) | Wetland soil microbial communities from Old Woman Creek delta, Ohio, United States - OWC_Aug_T1_C1_D5_A | ecosystem: Environmental > Terrestrial > Soil > Wetlands | place: USA: Ohio...
TCTTTGAATCGCGCTCGTTCAACTGGATTCCTCACCAATCTCGATCTCCGCCACCGGCATCCCACTTAATGCATACCGCCGGAACGCAGCGGAGCCAACCGCCGCGCAGAACGCGAGACCCGTCAGCGCCACCTCACGCCCCTTACGGATAGGAAATCAGGGATAGGAAATCCAAGCGCACTGGTACGCCGTGTTTAGGTCCAGCCGCGAAAAGTCGTCAACCAAATATATTCCTCACACAGGCAAGGTTCTGTAGTGCTCTCCTCGGTGGTCGACCGGGCCCCGCTCTATGCCAATGTCCTCGATTCCATGGATTCCACTCAGAAGGCGTACCTGGATGCCATGAAAGACAGGGGCTGGAGTTCCTGGCCCGACATCACCAACGACCAGGTCCAGAGCACGATGCAAGGGCTGCCTCAAGGCACGGCCGTGGCCGTGATGACCTATGCCAGCGACTTGTTCTGCTGGTACGCGGGCTCGGTGGAGGCGGATGTCTACTTCTGCCCCGAGCGTCACGGGACCTACTACGGAGGGTTCTACATCAAGGATGCTCCCGCTGTCGGCCACGAAGGATACAGCATCGACGAGCAGCTCACCGCCACCGCGGGGGCCGCCCTCAGCGACAGTTCGAAGGGATACGTCACCCAGAGTCAGGCCGCGCTGATGTCGAGCCTGGTGGATACGCAGAGAGACAATCTCTATGCGTCGCCCACGTCCAACATCGTCATGATGCGGACGCAAATCGCCACGCTGCTGCGCAGCCTCCTGACCTCAACGGCTTCAAGCGATGCCGTCAAGGCACAGGTGCTCACGCTATCGGGTACCTACGGCGACCTGGACGGTGAGAACAACTATAACTATGCCACCGTCTTCGCCCACGTCTACAACACGTTGACCAGCGAGCAAAAGGCCAACCTCGCGGCCCTCCGGCATTCCATCATGTCCGGTACCTATTCGGACGGAACGCCATTCGACTATTCTCCCTGTACCACGCCTTTCCTCTACTCAAGCGTCATCACGGACACGAGCGTTCTGGATCCGTATGTCGCCGACACTGACTACCTGTTCTTCGAACCTTAGAACGGGACCTTTTCACCGTGAGAAGACGGGGGTCGGCCACACGGATCAGTCGCGCCGCGTCCCCACGTTCGCCCAACTGATGATCTTGTCGACGGTGAAGTGCAGGGCGAGGCGGTTCGGCGTCCACATGGCGCGGAAGAACATCTCCTGGGCCCGCTCGCTCTGGTAGTACCGCCGCGCGTGCTCACGGCAGACGCGCTCGATGATGGGGCGGTCCTCGACGATCTGCGCGCGCGCTTTGAGGGTGAGCCCGCCGCTGAACGGTAGACGGAGACCGGTCGACGAGATGCAGAGGGCGCAGCGGGGGTGACGGCGATAGGCCTTCTCCTTCGCGCGCCCTCTGACGGTTGTGCTCCAGATCTCCGCGTCGAGGAAGCAGTAGAAGTGGACGGTGACCATCGGCGTGCCGTCCTTGGTGAGGTGGCTGATGAACACCTCGCGCCCGGCCTGGAGGAGCTGATCGATTTGCTCCTTCGAGAGCTGGGTTTCCGGGTGCTGGGTTGGGTCGCCCCACTTGTCGATCAGCGCGGGGTCGAGCCGCGCGGCGAACTGCTCTTCCTTGGCGGATCGATCGCGGTCCCCCATGGGCGCTCCGCTCATGTCAGCAGGTAACCGCCGTCCACGACCAAGGTCGTGCCGGTGATGTATGCCGCCCCCGGGCTGGCGAGAAACAGCACCGCCGTGCCGATCTCTTCGGGGGACGCGACGCGCTTGAGGGCGATGCGCGCTTCCATCGACGCCTGCAAGCCGGCCTTGAATGCCGCGGCCGTGCCTTCGGTCAGGGTGGCGCCGGGACAGACGGCGTTCACCGTGATCGCGTCCCGCGCCAGCTCCAACGCGGCGCTCGCGGTAAACATGTTCACGCCGCTCTTGGAGGTGTTGTAGCACGCCAGGCCGATGACGGAGGGATGGAACGATTCGATGGAGGAGATGTTCACGATGCGGCCGCCGCGGCCGCCGGCCTTCATGGCCCGGGCGGCGGCGCGCGTGCAGAGAAAGACGCCCCGCAGGTTCACCGCCATGACACGGTCCCAGTCGGCCGCCTTCATGTCGTTGAGCTTGCCGAACGGGAAGATGCCGGCGTTGTTGACCAGGATGTCAACCCGGCCGAGCGTCTCGACGCTGCGATCGACCATGGCGGCGACGGCTGCCTCGTCGGCCACATCGGCCTCCACCGCCAGCGTTCGTCGGCCCAGCTGCTGCAACTCGGCGGCGACGCGTTCCGCACCGGCACGGTCGCGGTCGGCGACGACGACGTCGGCACCAGCCTGTGCCAGGCGATGCGCCGTGGCTCTGCCGATGCCGGAACCCCCGCCGGTGACGATCGCCACTTTACCCGACAGGTTGAAGAGCGCTTCGATTTCGGGATGCAACATGGGTTCACTCCGTTCTTTGCTTCGGTCTGTCGGGGAGGGACGCAAGGTCGGAGTTCGTCCGTGGTCTCGAAGCCGAGACTGCAGGCGCGACCTCCACCGCGGCGCCGCGCGGGGCATAGTTCGGTGAGGCGTAATACATCCGGTGCTGAAGGTGGCCGTAGTCGCCCACGAGGTGAAGGGGTTTGATGGGCGACGGGATGACGTTCTGGCTGCTCTGCCAGCTGCGGAACTGATAGGGCTCCCAGGCGTGATAGGTGATCACCTGGCCGGGCTGCACGATGGGGCTGGTCTTGATTGATGCTTCGAACTCTCCCAGGTCATTGAACACCCGGGCGCGATCGTGGTCGCGCAGGCCGCGCGTCGCGGCGTCGCGATCGTTCATGTAGACGACGGGCTCGCCGCGTTGGAGGCGGAGCATGTGCCCGTGGTCGCGCCAGATCGCGTGGATCGACCAGCGCGTGTGTCCACCGGTGAGACGCAACGGGAAGGAGCCGCCCTGCTCGGGGGGGTCCTTGTGACGCGGCAACGCTTCGTCGGCTCGGAGGAACCACGGGTGGTCCAGGTAGAACTGCTGCCGGCCGGTGAGCGTCGGCCAGGGTTCCTTCTGCTCGACGAACCACTGCGACGGGTAAATCGTCTCGTGCGGGTCAAAGTCGCTGCACACGGCGGTTCCGGGTCCGTACATACCGATGTCGCGAATCCGGACCGCGCCCTGCTTGACGGCCTCCTCCCACGTGACCCCCTTGGTCTGCGATGAGTTGCTGACGATGTACTGGAGCGGCGCCACGTCGTCGTGCCAGGAGAAGCGGCCGTCGAAGCTCCACTGGTCGTAGACCGTGGCGAGATCGCGGGCCTCGCCAAGAACGCCGGTGTACGGTCCGACGCCCCGTTCGCGCGCGCGTTGCTGGATCATCTCCGCCAGCCGGCCGTAGATCTCCCACTCGCTCTTGGCCTCGCCAAGTGGTTCGACCGCCTTGTCGCCGAAGACGATGTAGGGAAGGTAACTCTGGCCGTACTTGATGCCGCGCTTCTCGTAGTACGCGGCGGCCGGCAGGACGATGTCGGACTTGAGGGCGGTCGTCGACATGCGGAAGTTGATGCTGACGATGAGATCCAACTTGGGCCAGAGGACTTTCTCGGCCACTTGCGGCGCCGCCCAGCGCCGCAGCGGATTGGCCGCGGTGGCGAAAAAGATCTTCGGGCTGCGTTTGGGCGGCAGGTACATGGGCATCCATCCCTTGTCGACCGCTTCGCGAACGCATTCCGCCGCGCTCTTGCCCAAGGCGTCGTCGTACCACCCCTGGCGGCCGGACACCTCCGCCATACCGGCGTGGTACCAGAGCCAGAGGGCGTACGACTGGAACGGCCGCTCCTCGCGCGACACCTGGCGCATGTACTGCTCGATCATGCGCACGCTTGGCCGGTAGACCTTGAGGCCGAGACGGGCAACGATGTTCATCTCGTAGCCGCTCGCGAGGGACTCGAAGCCGAAGAGACTCCACATGGCGCTGAGCCGCAGCCCACCCCCGCGCTTGCCTTGATGGCCCGCAAGCGCGAGCAGCAGGATCATCGCACGTTGCATCAGGTCGGTATGGTAGTGCTTGCACGAGCCGAACGAGGCCAGAATCATCGCGGCGCGGGCCTTGGCAAACTCGCGCGCCACTTGGCGGATCGTGTCTGGCCCGATACCGGTGATGGCCGCGGCGCGCTCCGGTGTGTACTCCGCCAGGCGGCTCTTGAGGAGTTCGAACACGGGCCGCGCCTTGACGGATTTTCCGCTGGCGAGCTGGACCGTGTACACTCCCTCCAAGGCGGGACGGATGTCCGTTTTCATTACGCGGCCGGTCTGCAGGTGCAGGGACTGCAGCGAGTGGCCCTGGGACCCCGGGGCGTCCGCCACGCCACCGGAGAGCTCGTCCCAGAAGTAGAAGATGTCGTCCTGCCCGCCGGCTTGCAGGTCGCTCTGGCGCAGGAAGCGGTGCGTGTCGTCGCGAACGAGCAGCGGCAGGTCGGTCTGCTCCAGCACGTACGGAACGTTGTAGAGGCGCTCGTTGACGATGAGGCTGGCCATCGCCAGGGCGAGTGCCGCATCGGTGCCCGGCCGAGGATTGAGCCAGCGGTCGGAGTGGATGGCTGTCGCATTGTAGTCGGGCGCGACGGTGACCACCTGCGCGCCGCCGTAGCGGGCCTCCCACAGGAAGTGCGCTTCGGGAATGCGCGTGTAGTTCGGGTTCATGGACCAGACGACGATGTAGTCGGAGTGAAACCAGTCGTCCGCTGACCCATCGACGTTCACGAGGCCCCACGTCTGGATGGCCCCGTTCGGCAGGTCGCCGACATTCGAGAGGGTGTCCAGAGTCGGCACGCCGAGGAGAGAGAAGAGGTGCAGCTCCGCCGCCGAGTTGGGACCGAAGTCGATGTTGGTGCCGAAGTCGTAGGCGATCGACGCCGGACCGTCCTTGATGCAGGCGTCGATCACGGCATCGGCGATCTCCGTCAACGCCTGGTCCCAGGAGATGCGCTGCCACTGGCCGGCGCCGCGCGGCCCGACGCGTTTCAACGGCTGCTTGAGGCGGGAGGGACTGTAGCTGAGGCTGCTGTAGCAGGCCCCCTTCTGACAACCGCGTGGACCGAAATCGGGAAGCGAAGCGTTCGTCTGCGAATAGACGTCAGCCTGCTCCTCGCGCCAGACGACACCGTCCTTTACGTACACGTCCCAGCTGCAGGTCGAGGCGCAGTTGGCGCGCAAGTGCGTGGCCTTCACGACGCGGTCCCAGGACCAGCGTTCGCGGTAGAGGTCCTCCCAGGTTCGATACGGGTCGGGCGAGCCGGGCGGAAACTCCGGCGTGGCGGCGCCCGCGGTGGGCACCTGGCGCAGGGAACGCAGACCGAGCGCCAGCACGGTGCCGGTTGCGGATCTGAGGAACGCGCGGCGAGTCAGGCTGAGATCCATTGCGGTTCTCGTCGACAGCGTGGGCGATCCGGCGACGCCGGGACGCGGCGACACGGCGAGCGGAGAGCGCGAGACAGAGCGGAAGCCGTCACTGCAGTACGCCTCGGTCGATCAGAGTGGACATTTCTTCCGGCGACATTCCCAGGAGGTCGCGATATACATGATCGTTGTCCTCGCCGATACGGCGGTACGGCCCGGTGAAACACGGCGTGTCCGAGAGGAGCAGCGGGAGCCGCGCCGCTAGGACGTCGGGACCACGCTCCCACTCGCGGCTGGGCCGCTTCGGGTCCGACACGTAATACGCGGTTCGGCGATACACGTCGCGGCTCCGCAGCTGCGGATCGCTGGCGAGATCCTCGCCCTTCGCAACGATGCCCGCGGGCACGCCACCCGCCTGCAATTGGTTCGCCAGCTCGTGCTTGCTCCAGCGGCGCGTGACCGCGGCGATCTGGGCATCCAGCTCATTCTCGTGGGTGTGGCGGTCCCTGGGTGTGGCGAAGTGTGGGTCGGCTGCCCACTCCGGGTGCCCGAGGACGCCGCAGAGCGAGTGCCATTGCGGCTCATTCCACACCGCGACGGCGCACCATTCGTCCTCGCCGCGGCAGGGGTAGACGTTGTGCGGCACCGCGACCGGATCGTGGTTGCCGCGGCGCTCGGGCGACCGACCGGTCACCTGACCCTCGAGCAGCGCGGTTGCGACCGTGGCCACGCCGGAGCGAAAGATCGAGCCCTCGACGAGTGTCCCGCGGCCGCTGCGGCGACGCCGATCGAGCGCCCCCAGTACGGCAATCGCCTGAAAGAGCGGGGTATGGTAGTCGGAGTATGCGGAGTTGAGGCAGCACGGCGGTTGCTCGGGCAGGCCGGACAGCATGGACACACCGCAGACGTGTTGGGCCATGATGCCGTAGAGCTTGTACGTCTCATACGCGCCGGCACCGAAACCGGTCTGATGAACGATGATCAGCTCGGGGTGGCGCCGGCGCAGCTCGTCAAGATCGAGGCCCCAGCGCGCCAGTGCGCCGCGACGGAAATTCGTCAGGAAGACATCACTCGCCGCGAGGAGACGGTCGAGCACCGCCGCACCCTCGGGCGTGCGTGCGTCGAGCGTGATGCGTCGCTTGAGCGCCTGATACTCCGGCTGGCCCATGCCCATTCCCCAGGGAGGCACGAAGATCAGCTGATCGAGGAGCTCGTTGGTCTCGACCTTGATGACCGTTGCGCCCAACGCGGCGAGGATCCGGCCGGTCAATGGCAGCGCAATGAAGGGGCCGAACTCGACGACGCGGACGCCAGTGAGCGGGTGACGCTGTGGGTTGGCTGCTTCAGCCCCATTTCGTTGGAATGAAGGCCCTATGTGTCCCTCTCCCGCATTGCCCGCGGGAGAGGGTGCGGGTGAGCGCACGTTGTCGTGAAACCTCGCGCTGCGTCGCGATTTGTTGCGATCGTCAGCAGGAAAGGAACCCTCACCTTCCTCCTCTCCCGCCGGCAATGCGGGAGAGGAAATCCGAATCGCAGGGAAGCTGGTTCTGAAAAGATCGACAGTCTCGAAAGCGGGAATCCAGGCACACCCGCCCTCGGCTTTCCCGCCTGGATGCTCGCCTGCGTGGGCATGACGAGAGAGATCGCTCAGGTTGCAGACATAGGTCCGCCCCGGAAGCCCGCTGCTCTTGCCAGTCGTGTGGAGGGGCGAGAGCGGGCGCTTCTCGTCGGATCCGGCGACGCCCGCCGCGCACAAGGAGTCGAGATCCGTGCGGGTCAATCCCAGCTCGCCGCACAAGACATCCGCGTTTGCCTCGCCGAGCAGCGGGGCGGCGCGCCCGGCGACCGGCACCTCGGCTCCGAGCAGGTTCATGGGATAGCTTAGCGACCCGGCCACCGGATGATCCAGCTCCTTCCAGCAGTTCGCCTGCGTGAGCGCGGGGTCGGCGAGAAGGTCGGCTATCGTGTTGACCGCGACCACCACGAGATTGCGTCGCTGTCCTTCGCTGACCAGCTGCGCGCGGGTCTGCCGCAGGGTGAAATCGAGGAGCACGGCTTCGATCAGATCACGGTACGGAGCGCGGGCGTGGATACCACCGCGGAGCTCGGCGGCCAGAATCTCCTCACGGCGGGTCACATCGTACAGCCAGCGAGACAGCGTCTCCCACTCGCGCCCGCTGAAGATGCCGAGGCCGACCCAGCCGTCCTGGCACGGAAACACGCCCGCGGGCACCGAGAGGCTGGAGACCGGTCCCACACGCGTGACGTTCTTGCGGCGCACGTCCCAGCACAGCACCGGATGCTGTTCGAGGTAGAAACTCAGCAGGGCTTCCTGCATCGACACGTCGACGTGCTGCCCCGCGGCGTGGTGCCATTCACGGTGGAAGAGCGCGGCGATGACGCCGAGGGCGGCGTAGAGCGCGGGCGCGAAACGGGACTGCTCGTTCCCGAGACGCGTCGGCGGTCCGTCGGGATCGCCGGTGATTTGCATGAACCCGCTCGTCGCCATGGCGATCAGATCACAGGAGAGATGGTGCCGCCTGGGCCCGGTCTGGCCGTAGGGAGTGATTGACGCGATCACCAGACGGGGATTCGCCTCGCGCAAGAGAGAGTGACCAAGCCCGATCCGCTCGAGGTGGTCGGGCGGAAAACTCTCGATCAGTGCATCCGCGTTGCGAACGAGAGCGAGAAAGCACTCCCGTCCCGCCGAATGGGTGATGTCGAGTGCGAGCGAGCGCTTGTTGGTGTTGTAGGCGAGAAAGTCGAGACTGATTTCGAGCGACGGATGGAACGGAGGACGGCAGCGTGCGGCGTCACCAGCGGGGGGCTCGACCTTGATGACGTCGGCCCCGAGATCGGCGAGGAGCTTACCGCAGAATGCGCCCCTCTCGTCAGCGAGATCGAGGACGCGGTACGGCGGGAGAAACCCCTCGACATGGTTCATGCCGAACGTCCTTCAGTAGTTGCGGACAAATTATTCCAGCGTGCCGGATCCCGCTCACCCTGAGGTTCTCGAAGGGTGAGCGCTCGTCCTTCGAGAGCCTCAGGACGAGCGGAATACGTTGCCATACTTCTGCCCCAGACCACCTAGCGTGCAACACTCAGCGGTGTCGACGGGGGTTCCTCACCCAGGATCGTTGCCGCCTGCGTGATCATCTCGGCGACCACCTCCGCCGCCGGCTTGAGGCGGTCGAGCATGCCGACGACCTGGCCGGCAGCGGTGGCGCAGATGTCCTTGCGCTTGGCGAGGCCGGCCCCGGACATGACCGGGGAGGAGTAGATCAGCTGAAAGGGCATCGGCAGCGGGCGGAGGCCCGACGCTTCGAACTCCTCCACCCACTTGTTCTTGAGCTGGCGCATGGGCTTCCCGGTGACGGCACGGCTGACGACCGTGCCTTCCTCGTCGCTTTCCAGCATCGCCTGCTTGAGGAAGCCGGAGAGGGCGGCTTCGCCGGTGGTGCAGAAGACGGTGCCGCACCAGACGCCCACGGCGCCCAGAGCGAGCGCCGCCACCAGCCCGCGCCCGTCGGCGATGCCGCCGGCGGCGACAATGGGCGTGTCGCCCGCAGCATCGACGGCCTGCGGAATCAGGGCCATGGTGCCAATGCGGCCATTGTGACCGCCGGCTTCAGTGCCTTGGGCGACCACGATATCGATCCCGCCTTCGCGCATGCGCCGGACGTGCTTCACATTGCCGGCGATCCCGATCACTTTGATGCCGCGGGCGTGAAAATCCTGAACGAAGGGCGACGGATCACCGAGGCCGGCGGCGTAGACGGGAACTCGCTGATCCATGATCACCTCGAGCTGCCGCTTGAAAAAGTCGTGCGTCCACTCCCACGAGAGCTCGCGTGAGAGCTCAAAGAGTGCGGGGGTAGAGGCATCGTCACGCGGTGGTTCGGGAATCTCGTGACGTTCCCGAAACTGGCGTGCGAATTCCCGATAGGCCTCGGGGATCGACTTCTTGAGGGTGGTCTTGTCACCACTCTGCGGCACGCGTGCGGGCAGCAACGTGTCGACCCCAAATGGGGCGGAGGTCAGGCGCCGCGTTTCCTCGATCCACTCGTTGAGCGTATCGGGCCGCAGCGGTGCGCCGCCGAGGATGCCAAGGCCGCCAGCGTTCGAGACCGCGGCGACCAGGGCAGGGCAGGAGATGCGCCCCATGCCGGCGAGTAGGATGGGGTAACGGATGTCGAGCCGATCGCAGAGGGAGGTGTGAAGTCGGAGCCGATTCATGGCACCTGCCTCGTCGTTCAGGACCCCGCCAGCAGCTTGGCGTCGCGCAGCCGGGCGGCGACGTCCTCGAGTCCCAGCTCGCTGAGCCGCGCGGTCGTTGGATGTCCCTCGGTGTCCCAGCCGCGCAGGCGGTACAGGTTCTCCAGCTCGCGGGTGTAGTCCTCGCGGTCGAGCTCAGCGCCTTCGAAGCGGCCGTGGTCGACGGGCGTGTTGTAGTAGGCGTCGGGGAAGTAGTCGTCCGCCTTGCGGAAGCCGTGCAGCAGCTGCATCGCCTGCTCGATCTGTCGGATGCGGTCGCCGGCGCGGTGCAGGTCTTCCCAGGTCACATCGACTCCGGTGACGGCACTGAAGCACTGCGCAATATCTTCGAGGCCCATGCGCATCTGTGCCCACGTGGTGAACCGCTGGCAGATGCCGAGGCTGTTGCAGACGGTGATATGGTTGTCCGAGTAGAACTTGGCCACCGACTTGTCGTCGAAGACCATGGGGTTGCAGATGTAGGAGTCTGCCCATTCGCGCGCCACCGGCTCCGGCACACCGATGTGCCGGTAACGGGCGTAATCGACGTTGCCCTCGGCCATGAGGGTGTCGGTGTTGAGAATGTCGCACTCGCGAATGTCGATGGCGCGCGACAGCGCCATGCCTTTCAGGGGACGGAAATCAGCGGGGACCTCGCGCCGCTTCTTGTTCGACCGGATCAGGCGCGTCAGCCGCTCAGGTTCGACGCCCCGACGGCGCGCCAGTTCCTCGGCAGCGGCAAAGGTGCCCTCGGCCAGCACGGCCCCGAAGCCGCGGCGTTCGGCGATCTGCAAGATGAGCTCTTCTTCCGCTTGCGCGTCGCCCCATTCCAGCCGCAGGCCGCCGGTGTCCTCGGTCGTGAGCAGACCTTCCTGCCACCAGTGCATCGCGGTGGCCACCGTGCAGCCGGCGGTGATGCTGTCCAAGCCGAGGTCGTTCACGAGGTTGGTCAGGTGGAGGATGGTGGCGTAGTCCGACACGCCGCACATGGGCCCGAGGGGAATGATCGTGCCCGCCTCGCCCCCGGAGCCGTGCTCACCGGCAAAGGCCCCATCAGAGATCTCCCAGTGATGATCGCAGTGCTGGAAGCAGGCGTGGCAGGCCTTCGAGGCAACGGCGAAGTCCCGTCGAAAGCGCTCGACACTGAGCTGCTCGTACGGGAAGTCGCGCACCTGCATGTTGTACTGACAGGTCAGCGTACCCGAGAGCTCGACGAGCCACTTCGTTCCCTGCTCGCCGAAGCGCTGGAAACGCGGCTCGGCACGGTTCTTCTCGAAGACCATCTGGAACGCCGCGAACGCTTCCGCGGGGCGCGCCACCGGGACGCCACGGGTCCCCTTTGCCACGATGGCCTTGAGGTTCTTCGAGCCGAACACGGCGCCAGTCGAGCCGGCAGCGGGCGCCCGGTACAGGTCACAGGTCGGCATCGAACCGTGCACGCGGTTCTCCCCTGAAGGGCCGATGATCAAACGCGCGTATTGGGTCAGCCCGACCTCATCCTGCAGCACGCGATCGGTCTCCCGCACGCGCTTGCCCCACAGATGGCGCGCGTCGCGCAGCTCAACTGCGTCGTCGGCGATGCGCAGGTAGACCGGGTGCGGCGCGCGGCCGGTGATGACGATGGCGTCGTAGTTGGCGTACTTGAGCTCGGCGCCAAACTGCCCGCCGGCATTGGCGTCGAGGTAGCCTCCGAGCGAGGGGCTGAGCGCGACGGCAACCGTGACGCGCCCGGAGCCCGGCGTGAGCGTTCCCGTCAGCGCGCCGGGAGCGATGCAGAGGATGTTCTTGGGGCTGAACGGGTCACGCTCGCGGAAGTCGTAGCCGTCGAAGATGAGCTTCTCGGCGAACCCCTGTCCACCCAGGAAGGCGCGGGCAAAGCCCGTGTCCAAAGCCCGGCGCTCGATCGTGCCGCTGCTCAGATCGACGCGCAGGATGGTGCCGGTCCAACCGCTGAGCGGCATCAGTCCTCCCCTCGCAACGCGCGGGCAGCGGTCAGGCGCTTTCCGAATGTGATCGCCTCGGGCTCGATGAAGCGCAACGCGCCGGTCTCGCAGAAGCGGACGCAACGGGGATCGCCACCGCAGAGATCGCACTTGATGACGCGACCGCTGCCCGGCTGCACCGACATGGCGCCATAGGGGCAACCGATGACGCACATGCGGCAGCCGATACAGAGATCGTAGTTCACCAGCAACGCACTGGTGGCGCGGTTCCGGGTGATGGCGCCCGGTTGGCAGACCTGCTCGCACATGGCGACGTCACACTGTTGGCACACGGTCGGGACGTGGATAGCTTCCTCATCCCAACGGACGATGGCCAGGCGCGCCGCGGCCGGATTCGTGACACCGTCCTGATGCAGTGAGCAGGCGATCTCGCAGAGCCGGCAACCGGTGCAGCGGGTGTAGTCGACCGCGAGGATTTTCATGCCGCGGCTCCGCAGCGTCGGACGGACCCTGTGGAGACACTGTGTGCGTCGGCCGCGGACATGGCGCGAAAGATGACTTCGAGCGGATGCACGGCCGATCGTGCGCTACCATGCTCGATCTGCAGCTTGCACGCGCCACAGTCGGTGAGGACCAGATCGGGCGGGTCATCCCTGAGTGCGGCGAACACACCGGCGCCGATGTTCATCGCGTAGTCGTAGTGAGCGCTCTCGAGACCGAACGTTCCCGACAGCCCGCAGCATCCGCGATTGACGTTGGTGACGCGGAGCCCTGGAATTTGCGCCAGGAGCTGCGGGGAGTCGTCGTCCATCCCGAGGGCGCGGAGATGGCAGGGGAGGTGATACGCCGTCCGCTGGGGAAGGGCGGCGACGCGGTCGCCGAGACCGCCGCGGTCGAGGAGGAAGCGCGAGAGGAAGTGGGTGTGAGCCGCGACGCGTTCGGCTGCCGCCGATGGGAACAGGCGTGGGTAATCACGGGCCAACGCGAGTTGGCAACTCGGGCAGCTGGTGACGATCTCGTGACCGGCGTCGATGTACCCCGCGAGCGTGTTCACGTTGAATGCGACGCGCTGGCGGGCCGCTTCGATTTCGCCCTTGGCGTAGAGCGGAATCCCGCAGCACCGCCAAGGCGGAAGAATCACGTCATAGCCGAGCCGCTCGAGGACCTCGACGGTCGCCTGACCGACCTCTGGATTGTTGTAGTTGGCGAAGCAGCCGAAATAGTAGACGAGACTCGGACGCGTGCCCGCCGGCGTACCGAAACGTGGTCGATCGCGCCTGGCATCCCAGCGCTCGAGGGTATCAGCGCGAAATTCCGGCACCGGCCGGCGCGGTGTGAGGCCGAAGACCTTGTCCCGCAGCGTCGCAGCCAGTGGAAGCTGTAAAGCCCGATTGCTCAGGGGCGCGGTGGCGGAGAAGGTCTTGTCCAGGTGCTCGACCTCACCGTGCAGGCGCCGGCGCCAGCCGGCGAGCCCGCGGCCGTCCGTGGCGATGGCCTCGGCGCGGCGCTGCGCGATCAGCGTGGGGATGGGGATGTCGACCGGGCAGTCGACGCCGCAGTTGCCGCACAGCGTGCACAGGTCGACGGAGGGGTTGTCGCCACGCAGGTGACTCCACAGGTAGTCCTTCGGATTCCAACCGCGCGGGCCGCGGAACTCGGGATACGTCGGACAGCGCGTGGCGCACGCGCCGCAGCTGATACAGGTCAAGAGCGCACGATACTGGTTCGCGAGCAACTTCCGGCGGCCGTTGTCGAGCAGGATGACCTCGACCGTTGGCTCGCCTTCGACGACCGGAAAACGGGCCAACGGATCGCCGAGCGGGGTGCTGCGCGACAAGTCGAGCAGCACGCGGTCCGCGCCGTACCGACCGACGGCTTCCACCTGGCGCCGGGCCGCCGCGTCGTCGGGCGCGATCTTCTCGATGGCGACCACGAGGACGAGGTGGTGCGCGGTGCGCAGCAGATCTCCGAGATTTTGCGAATGCTGCAGCAGGTAGATGGCGCCAGTGGCGGCGGACGCGACGTTAGCGCTGAAGAGCCCAACGACCCGGCGCCTTGGGCCCGCGGCCGCGAACGACCAAATCTGCCAGTTCACGCTGGCTTGATGGGGCGGGAGCTGCCAGAAACGTTGGTGACGTGCGGCGAACGGGGCGTTGCCCGGACCGTACGTTGGCAGGACGGTGATGCCGCGCCCGACCAGCGCGTCGTGGAGTTCGCCGAGGACGGCGGATCGCGTGACGGCGACCGGCTCGTCGGCGGCGAGGGTGGCGATACGGGCGGCAGCGTCCGCGGCGTTGGCGGCGTGCGAGACGCGGACGCCACGGCCGCGCAAGACCGCCGCGAAGCCGTTCGCGAGCGCATCGATGTCGGCGACGCCGCGCCGGCGCTGGCGGACGAGATCGGCCGGGTTCGCCGGCGCGCTGGAGGTCCGACGTGCTATCGCTGCAGCCGCGCGGTGCCGTGCCGGTTCGTTACATGGCTCGGTGAGATAGATCGGCAGCATCACCGGCGCGCCGCGGCGCGGGCCCGCGGTGCCTTCGTGCGGCGGGAGCGTGCGGTGGCGCGGGTGGCGCCGGCACCCTTGCTTGCCCGCAGGCGTCCGGTCTTCTTCCAGTCAATGTGGCCGCTGCGACCATCGATGGCGACGCGGTAAACCGTGGCGGCCTGCTCCCGCGACACGTATTCGTTCAGGACGTCGGCAAGGACCTTCTCCGGGTCGCGCCGTTTTGGAGGGCCGTAGCCGCCGCCACCGTTGGCGCGGATGCGAACCGTGTCGCCAGGTTGCAGGATGTAGCCCTTCTTCGGATGCGGGCGCACGTTGGTGTTGATGACCAAGTCCGCGGCCGCGCCCGGCAGGCCGCCGCGGAGGCCAAGAGGTGGGTGGTTGATCCGTTCCTGCATACAGAAAAAGGTGGCGGGCTTCTCGCTGCGCACCTGAACCTCGATCTCCTGACCGAGGCCGCCGCGGTACGTCCCCGCGCCGCCAGAGTCCGTCACCATCTCGCGCTTGCGCACGAAGAGGGGGAACTCGTTCTCGATCACCTCGATGGGAATGTCCGCGATGACGAAGGGGAACAGGGTCGTGGGCGAGTCCTTCGTCGGGCGCGCCCCCATGCCGCCGAGGCAGGTGCAAATGCCCACCATCGGATCGCCGCGTTCGTTGGTGCCGATGACGCCGAAGTTCGACACCGCCGCCGAGTCGGCAACGACGCGATCCGGAATCACCCGGGCGAGGGCGCCGAAGACGGCCGAGGGGATATAGAAGCCGGTGAGGTGGCGCGCCATCACGGGGGCCGGATACTTGGCGTTCATGATGCTGCCCTCGGGCGCCACGAGCGTCAGCGGCCGGTAGCTCCCCTCGTTGTCGCGCACGTGCGGAAACATGGTGCACATCAGGCACTGATGCGTCAGGGCGAGCGTATGGTTGTAAACGAGGTTGATGCCGTACATCGCCTGCGGCGAGCTGCCGGTGTAGTCGATGGTGATGTCCGAGCCCTTGACGGTCAGGGCC
>Ga0316626_10000522_pt1 | contig 15094 bp, 10 predicted proteins | sample OWC_Aug_T1_C1_D5_FD_207656 | JGI IMG/M metagenome (GOLD analysis project Ga0316626, IMG submission 207656) | Wetland soil microbial communities from Old Woman Creek delta, Ohio, United States - OWC_Aug_T1_C1_D5_A | ecosystem: Environmental > Terrestrial > Soil > Wetlands | place: USA: Ohio...
CCTGGATGGTGCTCCCGACCCGACGTAACAGGAGCGTCTTCAAGAAGCCGGAACCTTTGAGCCGCTGGCCGAGTGAGCGACAGAATTCTTCGGCGAGCACGTAGGCATCCCGAAGGTACAGCGGCAGCTGTATCGCATCTGTATTGCTCTCGCCGTAAAGCTCGACATGTATGGGCTGGAGATACGGCTCGCCGGTTTCCGGGTTCTTCGTTTCCTCGAGAAACTTTCGGCTGCGCCGGACGATGTAGCGGATGAACGGAAGGTGAGCGTCTTGAGAATGTCCGCGTCACCCGGGGAAGCTCGGTTGCGGCCGGATCACCGTGGCCTCCGCCCACCACCTCGTCCCAGACCGACTCGGGAACGACGATCTCGCTGAAGAGATCTGGCAACAGCGTTGCTCGTTCGATGTGGAACAGCGCGATCAGTGGCGAAGCGTTGACGACGACCCGGTCAATCGGCATCGCGGAGCTCCTCGCGGACCTCCTCGGCTCCGTACTGGAAAGGCGAAACCCGGTAGCGACCGAGAGCCAGAATGAACTCGGCGCGCGAGAGGCCAGCGATCTCGGCGGCCCTGCCCTGGGAAATCTGCCCCAGCTCGTACCACTTGACTGCCGCGACGATACGGATCTCGCGGCCCAACTCGGCAGGATCTTTCTGAAGAATCGAGAACACTGAGTCCGGAAGTTCCAAGACCACTTCGGTCATTCCGTCACCTCCTCTAAAGCGGGCATGCCCTGCTGTTCCTCACACATTATCTTCGCGGTTGCGGAGTGCCCCTGCAAGCAAGTCGGCGCCCGCGGCATCTGTGTGCCAATGCGGCATAGATCCGTTCTGGCGCAGGGCGGCGAAGAAATCGAGCAGCTCGATGAGGTTCTGTCGCTGCGAGGCGTAATCCCGCACTTCCGCCTTCAGCCAGGCGATGCCCTCCCGCGTCCCCTCGCTCTGCACCGTGGTGAAGATCGTAAACAGCGCGTGGCGCACAAGCGAGCCGCCGAAACCGTCTCCCGCCATCTCCTTGCGCCCGAATTCGCTCGCGGTCTTCAGGCGGGTCTGGTTGGCCTTGGTGCTGGCCAGCAGAGGCTTGTACTCGCCCGCACCGAAGCCGCGCGCCAGTTCCTGATAGACGCCGCTGCGGTACTCGCCGTGGCTCTCCATCTCGAGCCCCTTGACGTAGAGCCGTTCGAGCGGGCCGAGGCTCTTCCACAGGTGCACGTCGATGCCGCGTGGCACGAGGTGATCGCAGGCGATCCGCACGGCGCGCCGGATGATCTCTTCAACCGGTGACGCCTCCCCTCCCTTTCGCGTGCGGTTCAGCTCGTAGGCGACGTCGATTTCCTCGATCTTCTTTCCCGTCAGCACCCGCAGGGCGGCTGCGTAGGCGGCGAGCTGGTAGTCCGTGTCGCCGAAGTTCGGCTCGCGCGCATCGTCGAGGTTGCGCATCGAGTCGATCTGGCGGCGCACCTCGATCTCGATCTCCGGGTAGACTTCGTCAAGGAACACACTGTCCCCGGATTGTTGCTTGCGGAGAACCATCAGGACCGTCCCCTGGACGTAGTTGCCCTCCTTCAACGCCGACTCCGTCTCCGTCGCCACACACCACGCCGCCGTGACCCGCAGCCCGGCCGCCCACAGAATCAACGCCAGATCCGCCCACACCGCCGCGTCCTGGTGCGTAAACGTGACCACCTGCAAGCCGTGGTCAGGCATGTGGGCAGTCAGATTGCGGTAGCAGTCGACCATGCTGCGGCGGAAGTCCTCGCCGGAGCCGGTGACCGCGAGGGCACGGCGGGAGTCAGTGTACCAGCTTGGAAATCGCTCCCTAAGCACGTGACCGAACCAGGCCAAAGCGAACTCTGACAGTTCCGGATAGTTCACGGCATCCGCGTACGGAGGGTCGGTCATCCATATGTCGACCTCGGCAGAGACTGCGCGGGCGTCGATCGGCTTCACCGTGCCGGGTTCTGACCTCCCCGAGGTCTGTACCTCAAACTTGAAGTTGTCTTCGACCATCGGCAGAGGCCGAGAACCCCAGTTCAAGAGGGGATTGAGGGCCTGATTCAGAAAGGTCTGTTCCGTTTTTTCAGATGCGGGAGCGGGCGTCCACTTGCAGAGTTTGCTGTTCCATTCGGCAAGTTTGCCAAGCCCAAGAACTAACGTGCACAGCGTCGCAGCACCAACATCAACACATATCGTAGTTTCCGCGAAAGCGCCGTTCACCAGCAGTTGCCGCGGGTTGAAGAGGTGGTGCCAGTGCGTCCAGCCGCGCGTTCGAATGGGCTCGTTTGTCTTGTCCCCGGGCTCGATCTTCATCGACGGCAGGAATCCCTTCTCCTGCCACTCGCGGAAGCGTTGGCGCAGCAGGTCGAGGGTCCGTTGCTCGCGAGCAAGGTCGTGCTGGGTCGGGGCGCGGTATTCCTTCTCGGTGTCCCACACCATTTCGCGCTTCGCGTTCCGACGTTCCACGGCACGAACCCAGCGCACGCAGTAGAGGCGTTCCTGGAAGACGTCGTCGGGCCGCGGTACGAGGTCGTCATTCTCCCACAGGCGCAGGCCGCTGTCGTCGTACCGTGCCCGCGGGTCGCGACCACGGCCGGCCATGCGGATTTGCGTGATGCTTGCCGGCTGCTTGTTCTGCTCTTCCAGCATCGGGTGGACGACGTAGCCGTCGCGCACGGTGCCCTTCTTCGCCGCAGTCATCTCCGCTTCGCTCACACCGGATAGTATTTCGATCTCGTAGCGGTGGTTCTCGCGATCCGGGACCAAGCGGGCGATGCAGCGCGACTTTTCACCGATGACGCACGAGGGCGCCAGCGGCACCCGCCACCCGGTTTCTGGGCATACGACCTCCGCGCAGTACAGATAGGCGTCAGCGCGTGGGACGCGGCGTGACACGTCGGCGGGACCGATCTTTCCCCGCTCCAGCCGGGCGATCAGAGCGTGCCACTCCGCCTCGGACACATCCTCCGTACGGTGCTCGATACCCCAGGCCGTCACCTGGCGGTCCACGGCGTCGTAGACCTCCTGCTGCGCGCGGCGTACCTCCTCCGCCACCCCCGGGCCGCCGCCGACGATGTTCAGCGCCGCCCAAGTGAGCAGGGCGGCAACCGGGTTGAGGTCGCTGCCGTACTCCTCGCAACCCAACCGAGCCGCCTCGAACGGGATGGACCCACCGCCGCAGAAGGCGTCGCCGACCCGCGGCACGCGGCCGAACCGCCGCTTGCCCAGCTCGACAACCAGCTCAGGCAGGGAAGATGCGTGCGTGCCGAGGTGGGCGTTGACCACCCGCCAGGACTCCGGCGACGGGCCGTCGATCTGTTCGGGGCGGTCGCAGAATTGGAGCCGCTCGTCGTACGGTAGCGCCAGGAACACGCGGCGTTGCAGCTCTTCCTTCTCCGTCGTGGAGAGGCCCCGCTTCAGCTTCGCCTTCGTCTCCGTCGAGCCGGCCTCGAAGCAGCGGGCCCGGTCACCGGGCGGAAGACACGCGAACAAGCGGGCCGGCGGGATGGTCTTCGACTTGCGCCGCAAGAGGCCGTCCTCGTCCATCGTCATGAGGCGGAGAAAGACCTCGCGGTCCAAGCGCGGGTCCGCCGTCTCCGGCAGCAGCAACCCGAGGATCGTGGCGCGGCAGAGGACGAGCGGCTTGCGGCCCCACCACTTGCCGAGGCCGGTGAGCGTCTGGGAGTAGTTGGCCTTGCGTTCCTTGTAACTCTCGGCCGACATCTTCGCGACCGGGAACTGAGTCTCGAGGAAGCAGGTGTCGCCGAGGGGCGAGGCAGCTGTTCTCGTCACCTCGGTCATCACATGCCTCGCCGGCGACTCTTGCGGCGCCGCACGGGTGCTCCCGCGGCAGGGGTGTCGAGAAGCGGAAGCTGGGTCGAATTGCCTTCGACCGCAGCCGCGACGCGGAAGAACTCGGGAACGACCGGCCGATCGGCGGCGCCGGGCGCGGTCGGGTTCTCGGTCAAGGCGAAGCGGACCGCCTTCCGCCACCCGCGGCCACGACCGGACGCGTGGTTGCCGGTTGCCGCCGCTGTCATCGTATAGAGCCACCACCGTTCTTCCGGGCTGAGCCCCTTCCAGTTTGCGACCGCGATGGGGATCAAGCTGGGGTCGGCGTCTTCGATGGCCCAGGCGAGCAGCGTCACTTCCTTTCCGAGCGTGCGGGAGACGAAATTGTTACCGGACTTCCAGCGCCCGGGCCGTTTTCCTCCTGCCCGCAGCCGCAAGTTCAACTCCGGGCGGAGAACGTCGGCTATCTCGTTCCACTTCGCGCGGGCGAGCCGACAGCGCACCTCGCCGTCGGTGCGCGCCGTGCCATAGTGAACCGACTCAGCGAGGTGATCGGGATCCCAGGTCAGATGCTCGCTGATTTCCACGGGTTTTTGCGTCGAGGTTGGGATCTGCACCAGAAAGAACGCCGTCGATTCGTCCGGGTCGAACCCGAAAGATCCAACGATCAATTGTGCGGTCTTCGCAACAGCGGCCACTACTGGATCACCTCACCGGGTTTCACCTGGAGCTTCGCCTCGATGAGCCAGTCGAGTAGAGCCTGGCCGCGATCGAAGCGAAGTTCTGCGGCGTCAATGGCGAGCTGTCCGCCCTCCGGCAGTTTGCGGAGCAATTCCGCGGCCTCACGCAGTCGCTCCGCGGACATCTGGATCTCCGGGTGCAACAAGAGTTCCGCCCATTGCTGTCCGACGACCGTGACCTTCACTCCGAGCGCACGGGCGGAACGTGCGGCGACGCGGTCGATGAAGGCGTAGGCTTCCAGGGTCGTCTGGTATTGCTGCAAACGCTTCCAACGAACCGGCCGATCCGGATCGATCGGCTTTTCTTCCGCCTCCTTCTTCCAGTCAATCGGAACCTGCAACCTCTCCGAATCCACTGGACCGCACGTCGCCTGCGCAAGGACAAGATGGGTCCCCGGCGGGATGGCAAACGGTTCGTCGTACGTGCCGCCAGCGATTTTAGGATCGGAGCCGTCGGTGCTGTAGCGGATTGTCGTCGCCCCGTGCTTGTTCGGGGCGGCGCGCAATTCGAGCATCCGGCTGCCGTCGTTGCCGGTGAAGGAGCGATACTTCAAGGTCACGCGGTTCCGCCACGTAACCGGCGGGCCGGTGTCCTCTTTGCCCGTCGAATCGACCGCGAGGAACGACACTTCGATCTCGTCGCTATCGAACAAGCCGTTCTCGACCTTCTTCGACGCGGTCGTCGCCTCGCCACCGATCTCGGCAAACACAGTATCGCCGTGGATCGGCGTCACCTTCAGTTGGACCATGCCGGTATCGTCGTCGCGGGAGCGTTCCTGAATCTGGACCGCCGTCTTCTTCGGCGGCGGCGGGGTTCGGTCGACGTAGCCGCCCTGATCCGCGCGCCAAAGTTCCTTGTGGACGCAATCGTCGCGCATCGCCACCAGTGCGTCGCGACGGTGCCATTGCCACTGCGTATTCATAGCGGCGCGGCGCTCGATGTCCGCCCACAGCATCACCGGTACCGTGAAGAGTCGCTGCTCCACCTTCTTTCGGAAGATGTCACTGCTCACGTCGTCGGTGAACTTCTGCCTGTCGCGGAGCACCTGGCGGACCTGATCCTCGCCGTTGTACTCGTTACCGTCATACTTCATCAGGAAGTCGGCGGGCAGCAGCCTGTCCTGATCCTGGTATCGCGTCGGGTAATAGAGCGTAGAAAAGGTCTCTTTCACCGCCGACAGGAACTGCGTGAGAATGCGGTCACGGAGCTCGTCCGCCTGCAGGGATTGCGGGTCGCTGGGTGGCAGCTTGTCGGCAGTCATCTCGTCGATAATCGTGCGAATTGCCTTCACGCGCTTGGCGTTTTCCACGAGGCTTTCGAAAGTGTTGCGAGCGCCGGTCAGGCACCCGACGCGGTTCTTGTAGGTTTCCTGGCCGAAGAACGTCTGTAGCTCCGGGTTCAGGCCCTGGCCGGCGTAGGGCTCGGAGATAACGAGCGTCACCTTGTCGGGCGACGGTTCGATCTCGTCAATGGCCGGCAATGCCAGCACGTGCTGATAGCAATCCTTCTGAGTCGGCTCGAAAAGCTCCTGCAAGCGGGTGCGCAATTCCTTGATGGCCGTGTCGCGGACGTATCCGCGGGCCATCGACTCCAGGCGGGCGATCAGGTTCTCGACGTTGCGGAAGAACAGCTTCCCATCACGATTCGAGTGCAGATACCACGCCGCGGTGGAGAGCTTCTCCAAAACCTCGGTCTTGAGGCGCGTCACGTCGCGTCCGGGAGCACAGAGGTAGGCGATGATCTCGGGTACGGACAGACCGAGCACCGCATTCTGAACGTTGGCGAGTGAAGCCATAAAGATGAGGCGACAAGCCTCGGTCGTGTCGGTAGTGCCGAGATTCTGGTCCATGACCTCGGCCACCGATCTGTGCTGATTGGCGATGTCGTGGGCCACGGCGTTCTCCAGGGTGGGATTGATCTGGCGGATCTCCGACAGCGTCTCGGCATCGTTGAGGTCGATGTCGTGGGCTGACACCAGGAACTTCTTCTGCGCCTCGCCGGAGTTCCACATTCTGGAAACGATGATGCGCATCAGCCGGATCAAGGCGCGAGTTTGCTGGAACCCGGGGTTCTCGCGGAAGCGGGCGTAGAGGTCCTTAATGGCCGGGTGGAACGGGTAACTCGATTCGATCAACTGGGCGAACTGCTCGGGCGACTGCGCGGTGATGTCCATCTGCTTCGCCTTGCGGATGGCTTCCCCGTAGCCCTGCGCCACGTCTGCAATCGCTTGCGGCGGCGGCAGGGACTCGAAGAGTCGCTTGCGCAAAATGTGGTAGAACTCGTCGGTGTTCATTTGCACCGGAGTCAGGTCCATCGACCGGCGTTGCGCCTCACTCTGCAGCGTGTGGAGCAGGCTCGCGATCTGCGCGCTGGCCTCGGCGTATGTGCCGACCAGGTCGGCGAGAACGACACAGACGTTGCCCAGATCGGCCTCTCCGACCGCCTCGAAGAGGTTGGTCAGAGCGGTGGCGGTGACATGGGAGAGATCCGACGCGCCCACGGCGATCGACCGTGCGTTGTCGAGGTAGGGTGCCAACTCGTCCAGCAGGATGAGGGTCGGTTCGCCCTTCAGCAGATTCGTCCAAGCCGTTCGGCCCGGCGCCTTCAGCGGGGCGCAGTACTCGGCGAAGGCATGTTCCTTTCCGAGTTGGAGCGCGATGTCGCCCCAGATGCCGTGAGGAACATCCGTCTCGCGGCCCGAGAAGGCGACCACGCGGACATTGGGCAGGGCTTTCGCCGACGGTAGCCCGGCAAGCACCTGTGCACGATACTCGGGATGCTTGGCCAGCATGCCCAGGCAGATCAGGTTGTGCGTTTTACCTCCGCCCATCGCCTGGGTAAGTTTGAAGACGGCCTGCTCGGACTTGCCAGCGAGACGCCGAAACGCCTCCGTGAGGAGCACGCGCATGCCCTCCGTGACGTAGTTCTTCTCGAAGAACAGAGGGGCATCGATCCTTTCGCCTGCGAGATGGGACAGATTGTGCACCGTATCTCGCCGGGCCGGGTCGAATACGCTCTTCCGAGGCTTACACAGCTGATCGAGTGGCTTCATGTTCTCCTCGTGGTCGGGATCGCCCCCAATACGCCTTGGATAACGACCCGTCGAGCGGCTGGAGGAGTTCTTGGAGAGTCGCCTGGCCTCGATGTGCCCAGAAAGAAACTCGGTTACCTTGCTTCTAGCACCGTGGCTTGGCGTGCCTGTTCAGCGGTTGGGAAGGCCATCGGGAAGCGGGCGAGAATGCCTTGATCGATACTGCGCCAGCCATATCCTCGGGTGACCCCACAACAACTCGAGATTCGAGAGGTTGTCGAAGTCGGACACTGCGGATTAGACAGCTCAAGCACAGGCGGACCGGATCCGGACACTACCTTGCACTCCGCCTGACTGTCTACAGGGAACTATGGATGTGCCTACCGGACGAACGACTCGCACCCAAAGGGCATCCCAAGGGACACCCTCTGAGCCAATTCACGGCAGGCGCCGCCGCGCGATCGGTCACATCGTCACCGAGGATCGAATCCAGCAGACAGCTCGCGCCCTCAATCGAGTGTTCGGAGAGAGGGATAGGAAATTCAGCGCCACCGGTGGAAAACCTCTACCCCGAGGTGACAGAATCCGTCGTAACCCTTTAGCGTGCTGAAGGGCTTTTGCTGGAAACAACGCGACTGCGCAATCCTCGCCGGGTGCGTCGAGGCGCAAAGTGAGACGGAGGTGCGAGGGGGACGTGTGCGAGGGGGACGTAGGCACTTTTCGTCCGCTTCCCGTCTGTCGGACCAACAGCCCGACCTCCACTGCGATGACAAGCTGGGCGCTCTGCGCAACCGAGTTCACAGCGTCTTCCCGCTCCCTCCCTGTGCGCCGATCCCGTTCGCAACTCATAGAAATCCAAGGCCGGAACTCCAGGGCTCGATGTCGTGGCAGCGCACGACGTCCACGGTATGCTAGGTAGCCGGAGAGGTGTCCCATGGGTTTGCTTGAAGGAAGAGTCGGACTCGTGACCGGAGCCGGATCCGGGATTGGCCGGGCCACGGCCATCATGTTTGCGAAGGACGGTGCGAGGGTCGCCGTGGTGGATCGCGACGGGCCAGCCGGCCAGGAGACTGCCAAGCTGATCGAAGAGGCTGGGGGCACGGCCCTCTTCGTCGAAGCCGACGTCGCCGTCCCGGAGCAGGTCGAGGCGATGGTCCGGGCGACGGTCGACCGCTTTGGCGCGTTGCACTGCGCTTCCAACAACGCGGCGGCGGGAGCGGGGTTTCGCTTGGTGCCCGATATCGAGAAGAAAGCGTGGGACGGCGCGCTCGGCGTCACGCTCACCGGCGTGTGGCTGTGCATGAAGTACGAGATCCCCGCCATGCTTGCGAGCGGCGGTGGTGCCATCGTGAACATCGCGTCCCTCTCGGGAATGCGAGGCGAGGCGTTGCAGGCGGCGTACAGCGCCGCGAAGGGAGGCGTCATCGCCCTCACCAAGAGCGCGGCCGCAGAATACGCGCAGCGGGGGATCCGGGTGAACGCCGTCTGCCCCGGAGGCATCCGAACTCCCGCGATCGAGCAGTACTTCCGCAGAGTCCCCGGAGCGCTGGAAGCCACCATCGCCGTCCATGCCATGCGCCGTCTCGGCGAGCCGGAAGAGATCGCCGACGCGGTGACCTACTTGTGCTCGGACCGCGCCTCGTTCGTCACCGGGCACGCCATGATCGTCGATGGCGGTGTCCTGGTGAACCCGCACACGCTGTAGCGGGCGAAAGGAGAAGATTCCATGTCCGCACCCGTTCTGCTCGTCGAGAAGAGCGCCGCCATCGCGACCGTCACGCTCAACCGTCCGGAGGCGATGAACGCGCTGTCTGCTGAGCTGCGTCTGGCTCTTGGCAAAGTCTTCCGTGAGCTCCAGCAAGACCCCGACATTCGCGTGGCGATCCTCACCGGCGCCGGCCGGGCCTTTTGCGCCGGCATGGATCTGAAGGAGCTCGCCAGCGGCCCCCTCGAAACCACGGGAGCGGAGACGGGCGGCGCCGGACAGTGGGAGATGGCCGAGGCCATCGCCGCCTTCGAGGGACCGATCATTGCCGCGGTCAACGGCCACGCCATCACCGGCGGCTTCGAGCTCGCCCTGGCCTGCGATCTGATCGTCGCGTCGACGCAGGCGAAGTTCGCCGACACGCACGCGCGCGTGGGAATTCTCCCCGGCTGGGGATTGAGCCAGAAGCTGCCGCGCTTGATCGGCGTCGCCCGCGCCAAGGAAATCTCTTTCACGGGCAATACGATCACCGCGGCTCAGGCCTACGACTGGGGACTGGTCAACCGTGTGGTTGCTCCCGAGGAGCTACTCCCCACCTGCAGAGCGCTGGCGGCCGATATGGCCTCCTGTGTCCCTGCGATTCTCAAGGCCTACAAGAAGCTCATCGATGACGGGTACGGCATGCTCCTGCCAGAGGCCCTTCGCCATGAACGGGCCACGAGTCTCGAATCCGCGAAAGCGGCAACGGCAGCCATGATCGCCGCGCGCCGGGAGGAAGTTCTCGCCCGCGGCCGCGCGCAGAACAAAGGAGAAGACCCCTGCTCCTGACCTGCATTTCTCACCGGGTGTCGTAGCGAGACCGCGCAGACGCTGGCAGATCAAGGCCGCACGGACTGAGGGCGACGAAGGCATAGTTGACACTATGTCGAGGATGCCGGAGGGAGTACGGCCTTGAGATGCCAGCGTATCCGCGGTCGCAGCAGGAAGCTGGTGAGAAATGCGGGTCAGCCCTCGCGCAGTCGCGCCACGACCGTGGCGACCGCTTGGTCCTGGGCAGCGTCGGCCGGCATCGGAAACGCGATCCAGTCCGTGAGCGGTGCGTACCACTCCCTGAGGACGCCGGCGATCTCTTCATACGGTGCCGCCGGAACCAAGGTGTCGAGCATCTCGTCCGAAACCAGGCTGGACATCTCAACCCAGCGCCCTTCCCGGCTCAGCTGGTGCAGCCGTTCTCCACGCTCTTTCCAACCGAAGAGCTCGAGACTGGGCCAGTAGACGGGCGTCGAGTACAGGAAGGCCAGGAGCTGGCGCGCGTTCTCCCGGTCCTTGCGCGCTTCTGCTTCTGACGGCCCGGTGGCGATGAGAGGGCTGACCATCACTCTCACGGTCGAAGCCTCTCGCCCCACCCGGGCGGCGCCCTTCTCCAACCGCGGGCGGACGACCTCGCGCAGGTAGCGAGGCGACGTGTTCGTGGGGTGGGTCATGAGGCCCTCGGCTACCTCCCCAGCCAAAGCAGTCATGGTTCGACCGATCCCGCCCAGGAAGATGGGGATCGCCGGGTACTCGAGCGGACCCGGATTGAAGAAGGGCTGCATCCGCGTGAAGCGGTAGTGCTGGCCCTCGAAGCGCAGCGCCGTTCCGTTCTGCCAGCAATCGAAGATGGCCCGCAGGGACCGGACGTACTCGCGCATCCGCGGTACGGGTGCGCTCCAGGACGTGCTGTAACGCCCGACGATGTTGCCTTTCACCTGGGAGCCCAAGCCGAGGCCGAAGCGTCCCCGGGAGGCCTCCTGCAGATCCCAGGCGGCATGGGCGACCGTCATGGGACTGCGAGGAAACGCGACCAGGACACTGGTGGCGACCTCGAGGCGCGTCGTTGCCTGCAGCGCGATGCTGGCGGCCAGCAGGCCGTCATGCACCGCCTCCGGAACGGCGAGCCCGTCGTAGCCGAGCGCCTCGGCTCGCTGGGCGTGTGCCGCGACCCGCGACAACGGCAACCGTTGGTCCATCGTTGCGTATACGTTGAACATGACTCTCCCTATCCCGGCGTGACGCGCCACAATTCGCGCGTTGCGGACTACCTCGCGCATCCATCCCCGCGCCGCAAGCGCTCGATTCGACCCACACCCGCGAGCGGAGCCTCGATCCGCGCCCGGGGTTGGCGGCGGACCCGCCTTCTCTGGATATGCCTGTGCCAGCTTGCCCTGTGGGTGACCGTGGGCGCATGATGCGCGCCACGGGAGGAAACAGCATGGGCCAGCGCTTCTCCGCAAGGGTGGTGATCGTCACCGGAGCGTCCAGCGGCATCGGCCGTGCCGCCGCGCGCCAATTCTGCGCGGAAGGCGCGAACGTCGCCCTGGTCGCCCGGAGCGCACGCAAATTGGAGGAGGTTGCCGCGGAGATCGGCAGCAGCGGCGGGTCTGCGCGGGCGTTCCCCGCCGACGTCAGCCAACGGGCGGGCTGCGCGGAGCTGCTGCGGCAGGTCGCCGATGCGTTCGGCGGCATCGACGTGCTGGTCAACAACGCCGGCGCCAACCGGCGCGGACCGATCGAGCGTTACGCGGCCGACGATCTTGCGGCGGTCGTCGACGTGAACCTCATCGCGCCGATCGTGCTGACGCGGCTCGCGCTTCCCTACCTGCGGCAGCGCGGTGGTGGTGCGATCGTGAACGTTGCCTCCATCGCCGGACAGGTGCCGGTGCCGCACGAAGCGGTGTACTCCGCCACGAAGTTCGGCCTGCGCGCCTTCACGTTTGCGCTGCGCGAGGAACTCGAAGGGTCACGGATCACCGCATCCGTCGTCTCACCGGGTCCCGTCGACACCGGCTTCATCATGACGGAACTCGACGACGTCCCCGACATGGTCTTCGCCAACCCCATGTCGACCGCGGACGAGGTGGCCCGACTGATCCTCGACTGTGCGGCCGACGGCGCCCGCGAGCGGACGATCCCCGTCGTGACCGGCTACATGGCCCGGGTGGGGAATGCCTTCCCCGCCCTGCGACGGGCGATCACGCCCTTCCTCGACAAACGGGGCCGCGCCGCCAAGGAACGATACCGCGCGCGACAGCGCGCCCAAGGCGGGTGAGTGGGCACACAGCTCAGGCTTTCTTGCGCGCTTCGAACAACCAGAAACACCCGTCCATGAGCAGGCGCTCGCTCGTGGGCTCGCCGAACGGCGATCGCCCGAGGGTCTCGCGTGCCTCTTCGGGAGAAAGGGACTTCGTGAAGACGCGCGGGTAGGCGAAACGGAAGAACCAGTGTCGAATGCGCTGACGATGCAGCGCTATCGCCTCCGGCGCTGCGAGGCGATTCATCTCACCAATGAAGGCGCTGCCCCCCGGAACCAGCACGCGATACAGCTCGCGCAGCCCGGCTCCCGGGTCCGGCCAGTGCTTGATCGAGCCGCTGCTCATCACGGCGTCGAAGTGATCGTCGGGAAACGGGAGCCTGGCCACATCCGCCACTTCGAAATGCAAGCGTGGCGCGGCGGACGAATGCGCGGCATGGGCACGCGCCAGCTCGATCATCGTGGGCGCCAGGTCTATTCCCCAGACCTCCGCGTGCGGCAGTCGCTCGGCGGCGATGATCGTGAACTGACCCGGCCCGCAGCCAGCATCGAGAACGCGGCGGGCAGTGGACAGATCGCCGATGAGATGACCGACGAGACTCGGGAAGACCTCGCGAAAGGCCGCCTGGACCCCTCGATCGTACGCGCGTGCGATCCAGCCATCCATCGGACCCTTTCCGGTGCGCAGCAGGCCGAGCCAGCTCATCACTCTCTCCTTGTCAGCACACAATCAAAGCACCGGCCGAGTTGGCAACGCAAGCGTCTGCCGTCCGTACCTACGCAAAGGTGAAGGTGAGTTGGTTGGGATCGGGCCGTCGTCCGCGTCGTTTCCGTTTCGGCGCCGAGAAGAACGTCCGACCCCAGGCTTCGAGTTGACGCCGCCCCCACTCGGCCGCGACGTTGTCGCAGTTGCGCGGTCCTGCGGCCTGACGAACCTGCCCGCGCGGATCCACTTCGACCGAGGCCATGTGACCCTCGTGCTCGACATGGAACAGGAAGCTCCGGCCCGCAACGGCGTCGCGGGCGTACGACGCGATGCAGTTCGCCATGCGTCCGCCTTCGGCGATGATCGCCCCGACGCTGGACAGAAAGGTGATGCCGGCGATCCTGGGGAGGGGGGTTGGCGGTCGTCTCACGCGCTGATCCGGTCCGCCGAGATTCGCGAAGAGCCGTTCGTTCCGTGCCCGCAATGCCGCCTCGCGGTGCCAGCGAATGGCGCGGTCGGCCCACCCGTCGAGATTGCCAGCGTAGCGTTCCGGGTAGTCGCCGAGGTACGCCAGGACAAACACGAGGTCCTCACGCCGATGCGGGCTCAGTTCGCGTTCGGTAGCCGTCCCAACGCGGGCGACGGCTCGGCAGATCTGATCGGCGGTCGTATGCAGCAGCACGGCGCGCTGATGCTCGACGAGCTCGGCGTTGGGCCGCGGCCGCGCGTGGGTGACGTGCAGCAGCAACGTCGTCAGCTCGAGGGAGTCGAGCATTGGCCGCTCGAGGCGTACCCGATGGAGCTGGCAGAGCAGCGCATGCGGCACGTCGGTCGGCAGGTTCATCAGCGTTCGATTGAGGCTGCGGTAGGGTACGCCCGCCGGGGCAAACAGGCCGCGCCAGTTGCCCATGGCCTCAACCGCCAGCTCCGGTGACGGCGCCACCGCTCGTTGGAACCGGTGGGAGCAGAAGTGCGCCCAGAGATCCGACTCGAGATAGGCGAGGGCAATGGCCGCGGCCGGGTAGCGCAGGACGTCCTGGGCGATGTACGGATTGCGATACAAGGCCTCGCTCTGCGCGGCAGGCACTACCTCGCCACGAACGGCGGCGACCGCGCGCTGCACCTCCAAAACGGTCGGGTTCACCCCTTGCAGCAAGCGTTCCCGCTGCGCCGCGAGACTGGGGGCGATCTTCCACGCGCGGATGGTTTGAGCTGTCGCATCAGCGGGCCCTCCGCTCCGGATCATTGCCGCCACCTGGCGAGTGAGCCGCAGCACGGGGCACAGCAGGTCGATTCGCTGGTAGTCGGTGACCTCGTTCGTGACGACGAACGCCCAGGGCTCCAGGCGCACGGTCACCGCGCTCCCGTCGGACGGCTCGATGCGAAACCCGTCGGGGTAGTCGGTGAAGCGGTACCGGCCGCGTAGTTCGGGGTTGGGCGAGTTGCGAGGAAAGAGGGGCTGACCCCAGAGAAGACTGTGCTCATCGGTCGGGCGGGCCGACCGCCGGTACAGAGACGGCTGCATCGTTGAGCGGGGGTGGATAGCAGGCGGACAGCTCGGTAATCAAGTAGCGGGCGTGCAGGGGGCGTACGGGTGTGGCAGGGTAGGGGATGCCACAGGGCAGGCTGTGGACTCACGGGAAGCGGTGCATTCGTTCGCTCTGGGCCCAAGGGTTCATGCTATGGACTGTCGGATGGAAACGGTGCTGCACGTCGCTGGTTTGCTGCTCCTGCTGGTCGTCTGTCTGGCCGCTTTGACGTCGCTGCTGCTCGGGCTGCCGGGAACGTTTTTCATCGTGGTTGCGGCGCTGGTCTACGGTTGGGCGACTGGATTCGCCGCGGTGAGCTGGTCGACCCTCGGATGGCTGTTCTTGCTGGCGCTGATCGGCGAGGGCATCGAGTTCTTTGCCGGTGCGGCCGGGGCCGCCGGCGAGCGGCCTTCGCGACGCGTCATGGTTGGCGCGCTGGCTGGCGGCTTTGTCGGTGGCCTGGTCGGTGCGCCGTTTCTGTTCGGAGTGGGCGCGCTTGTCGGAGCGCTCTTCGGTGCGTTCG
>Ga0316626_10000524_pt1 | contig 15052 bp, 14 predicted proteins | sample OWC_Aug_T1_C1_D5_FD_207656 | JGI IMG/M metagenome (GOLD analysis project Ga0316626, IMG submission 207656) | Wetland soil microbial communities from Old Woman Creek delta, Ohio, United States - OWC_Aug_T1_C1_D5_A | ecosystem: Environmental > Terrestrial > Soil > Wetlands | place: USA: Ohio...
CCTGATGCGATATACACCGGGTTGGGAAGGAAATATATCACCGATGGCTGCTTCTTGATCGGTCTCTTAGCCTTCACGCTGATGTGGTTGAAGATATAATCCCAGGGCTGGCTGACGATGATATTCTTCAGCACTTCAGCCTGACCGATAGTGTGGTCGGTATACGATGCGTGGTTGCGACCATAGAACCGTGCTGTACCGTATTTGTCCACGAAGAAATAGCCCAGCGCAGCCTCGGCCAGTCCGGTGCAAATGCTTCCAGCGTTCTTGTTGCTGACATCGAATATCGGGACAGGCTGCGCATCGGTCTCAATTGATTGTCCGGGTTTGAAATTTACGCTGTGCAGCACCTTCTGGAATGCGCTCGTGATGGTCAGCATCATCCCGCTGGCGTTATCCCCACAGCTTGTATTCTCCAACACCGACATATAATCCAGCACGGTGATCCGCACCTGCTGCTTGCCGCTGATCGGGCGAATATCCCCGATCTGCCCGCGCAGGATGTCATAGCGGGTCTGGGTGGCGTTGACGACGATACCAATATATACCTCTTTGCCTGTGTCTACATTCGGTGACAATGGGCTGGCTGCGTTGCGTGGGTCAAAGCGGCGGTCGTAATTGTCCAGGATCAGCGTCGCCGTGCCGCCGCTCGATCCCGCGAATCCCCTGCCGCTGGTGTTTATGTATTGCTCGTTGCCGCGCTTCAAGCGGAAATCTACCAGGCGGTTGGCTTCGTTCGTTCCATCGAATGAACCAGTGCCGGCCCAATCGAATTGAAGCACCCAGGTGACTTCTCCCGCTACTGTTGCCGCCGATGCTCCGTACTGTTCGGTTGTCCCATATTTGAAGCTGCCGTACTTAGCCATAGCGCCTGATCGCTTTCTGGATAATCGGGATCAGCTCGGTCTCGACATGCTCCCGATCGGTCAGTGAGAACATGGGGGAGTAGTAGACCACCACCGGGCTTTCGCTCATTCTATAAGCTGAAACAGAAGTGCCGCTGCCGCCACCGGGTGTGATTTTCACCCGCTCGCCGGATGAAGCTGCCACCAGGAACGAATCATTAGGATAGCCAGGCGGTACGATCATATTCAGCCCGTGCTGGCCGCCAGGCGGCGTGCCTGTGGTCACATAATTGGCCGTGATCGTGAAGGAACGATCCTTATCGATGGCATTTACCAGATTGAGAATCTCCTGCATATAGGCTTTATTAGCCACCATCGTCATATTGAACTTCCTGTCTTCTGACAGGACATCCAACTTATTACCGATGTCGTCCATGTAAGGCTCGTTGGCGCCCATCTCGATGGTGAAGTCCCTGTCAGTCGCCAATGCCTCGACCTTCTGTGTTATTGTATCGATTTCAGAATTAAGCGGTGTTAGCATCGACTTGGCCTGGGCATCGGTGATGATGAATTGATTGAGCTGCTGCTGGTACAGCTCGTCGATTGGCTGTTCTAGTTCTACTTTTATTGGAATGATTGCTGGTTTGCCAGCGCGAATAATCAATTCTGCCTGCTCAATGGCAATCCCGAGTTGTTCTGCGATTTGTTCGGCGGCATCCCCGATGCTGATCTGCCCCAATCTCATTTCCAGCAGCGTCGCTTCGACATATAGACTTTCAAAAAATGTTTTGGCTTGTTCGGGCGTTATTTCTCCAAGAGTTAGCGCCTGATTGATTGCGGTAAATTTCTCGTTTAGCTTATCACCACCAGCCATGAGCCAGTCTAATTTCTCTAATGTATTGTCGATGGAGTTGGCGAGATTGGTATTCAGTCCGTCGGCCCATGCATCAAACGCAACCTTTGCGTCTTCCGCTGCTTCTCCAGCCTCTTCTGTTGAACCAGCCAGGTCGTCAATTGCTGCGGAGGCTGGACCTGCTTTTTCGGGTATCATCCCCATCCAGCCAGTTTGAGCCTCTAGCATCCTGTTGTGCGGCTCCAATATGTCGTTGAAGTGTTCTATCGCCTTAGCCGATCCTTCGGTGTTCCTTCCGTACTCATCCAGGATGCTCATGCCCTCCCACATGGTGATGAGGCCAGCATCAATAGCCTCGTTCATCAAATTAGCGGCTTCTGTTCCTAGATTCTGTGCTTCTAGCAGGTCGGTCAATACTGGAATGACCTTCCCGCCTACTTCCTCTTTGAAGTTCCCCCAGGCATTTCTCAGTTTATCGACCTGTCCGGCGTATGTCTCACCATAAGCCTCGGCAGCACCCCCCACCGCTGTTTCCAGTTTGCCGAGAATGACCATCTGCGCGCTGGCTTCGTCACCCACGGCCATGAACGAATCTATTAACTTCTTCTGTTCGTCGGTAAGCTCGCCTGTCTTTCTGGTCAGCATTCCCATGCCTTTTTCAGGCTCACTCAGCGCCTTACCAACCATCAATACAGCACTCTGTAAATCTATCCCGTATGCCCTGGATAGATTGAGTGCGGCTTCAATCGCCTGGGGGAAAACATCCTCGCCGACCTTCGTAAAGGTCAGCATCATAGCCTCAGCCTTCACGATGGTGTCGTCTTCCACCCCGGACATATTGCTTAATTCGGTCGCCAGACGATTGACCGCATCTGATGTCATCCCGGCAGAACCACCTGTTGATTCCAGTACGGCACCGAGTTGCGCCTGGATCTTCTCCGCTTCTGCGGCCTCCGTTACCGAATCACCCAGGAACTTGCCCAGCGCCATGATAGCTGCGCCCGCGGTGACGGCAGGCAGGACCGTAGACGCGATCGATTTAGCCGTCTTGCCCAATTGAGAAGAAGACTTCTCGCCCGCATCACCAGTCTGTTTCAGGCTCTTATTCAGACTGTCGAGATTGGCCTTTGATTTTCCTAGCAGGACATCGATTAGGATTTCTAGCTTAGATGCCATTATCTCCTGCTTCTCCTAGATTTCTTAGCCGCCTCTTTGTGCGCCTCAATTCTCATGTCGCGCAGTATGCTCCAGCGCATCCACCAGACGAACCAGTTACCGGGTATCTCCCAGGGCGGGATATGTTCTGCGGCTTCCAATGCGACAACCCACCAGGGAGCGGTGGCGACCTCAGCTTTCAGGGCAAGGCTGAGGTTATCTCGCTCGCTAAAGGGACGGCGATTTCCTCCGTCTCGCTCATAAATCTGTCAAACAAGCCTCGCACTGATTTCAGCTTGATCTTTCCGAGAACCGCCCGCCCGGCTTCCTGGCTGAGATAGTTGCCATCCTCACCGACAATAAACTGGCTCAATGCATCGACAATGCAAGCAATATCGTTTTCGCGCAGCTTGAAGTATTCATCGACGGTGATTATCTCAGCCAGCCGCTTGATGTCTGGCCTTATTTTCGGCTCAAACTCATCGCTCATGGAATACTCGCCTCAGAATCCACCACCACAAACTCGGCAAACTTCCCGGAGGTGGAATCGTATTCTGGGTAGAACGTACCCACCACGATGTCGTTCCCGTCCTTCTCGCCGATCTTGCTGAAGCTCTCCCACTTCCCGGCCAAGCTGACCTTCAAGGTCTTGTAGGTGTAGCTCGTTCCAGCGGTCGCAAATGCGGAGCCGATGAACTTCAGCTCGATCAGGCGCACAGTCTCGGCGCGCCAGGCTGCGATCTCTGCGATAGCGACATCTTCATGCTCGAAGGTGACATCCAGGGTGATTTTCGGCCCGGTATTCTTAATGAAGCCAAACGCCAGCGCCCCGTCCCCGGTGTAGATTTCCTTGTATCCGGTCTCTACATCCAGGTTGGCGGCCAGCAATGTACCCGCCTTGTTGGTGTATCCCATCGTGCCGCCCGCGGTATCGATCGCCAGCGTACCCTTGCTGAACAGGATCGTCTCGACGGTAGGCAGGGTTGCGGTGGTGGCGAAGGTGGTCGTGGTGACCGACTTGCCCATCAGGTTGGCGCTCATGTTCAACGGGCCGCCTGCTTCGCCGCTCAGGTTGAACGACTTGCAGAAGAAGTAACTCGCCTCTTCCTGCCCGGCATTGTCGCCGCCCTCGATGCTGTACGTCTTGATCGTCCCCACCGTGCTGATGGTGGTCGGCATGGTATAGGTGTACACCTTGCCCGTGCCTGCGCCGCCGTCCGTGGTCGGAGTGGTGGTCAACACACCCATTTCCAGGATATGTTTGAACTGCTCGAAGGTCGCTGGCGTTTCCTCCAGCTCCAATGAGGCAACATTCTTCGGAATCGCCGTTCTGGCTATGGTCGTGATGTAGCCAACATCCTCATCGATGTGGATAATGTCCAGCACGTTTTCGATCGTGCCGGTTCCGCGCCAAATGGTAGTCCCATCCGTATTGGTGCCTGCAGTCGTCTCCCTGCCGAGCTGGAGCTTTCGTAGCTTCTTAATTCCATACGCCATTGTTACACCTCCATATCTTCATCGAAATGAACATCAACCGGCGCTCGTTCATGCCTGGTCTCTTTCTTATACAGCTTGCTGCCCAGGAGCCGCTTCACATCGTAGAACAGCGCCTCCTTTTCAGTCAGGTCGCGTGCCGGAACTCCCGGCAGCGATGCGCCGCTGCCGATGTATTTGTAAATTACCGTGCCTTTCATGCCATCACCTCTTGTGCGATCTTCTGGTAAGAGTAGTCGCCGGTCTTCGTGAAATTCTCGCCAATCCAGGCGTTGAATATGTCCTCGTTCTGCCAGTAGTGCATCGGGTATAGATCCCGCTGCCCAAAGTTGCAGTGGCAGTAGAACGTACCACCTGGAGCCAATATTTCGCCAATCGTTTCCAGAAACGTCTCCAGTTCATCCGGGTGGATATGTTCGATCACATCCACAGCCACGATCAGGTCATAATCCGGTGCGTCGTTCGTCTCGTAAAAGTCCTCAATCTTGTCGCCGTAGAAATCGAACAGCCAATCTTTCATTGCGCCAGGCAGTTCTTTGACAACAACCCTGTTATTATCCAGCAGCTGGTCAATCTCCCCGCCGATCCCAGGACCTATTACCAGGGCGTTCTTCCCACTGTAGCTGCGCAGGGGCTCCACAATCGTCTTATAGAACTGCGTGGTGTTCCAATACAGAAGGTCCAGGAAGTAGCCGTTATCCCGCTTGCCGTAGAATTCCCTTACTTCCTCAGCAGTCTGCGGGTTCTTCTCGTTCCAGGCTTCGTTCACATTCAGCCCGCCGTCCTGAACCTGCCTGGTCAGCTCCGCAGGCGTCAGCCCCAGCAGGTTGGCAATCGACATGGCTTTCCGCTCAATCAGTGGGTCGGCCTGCTCTTCCGGGTGGACCGCTTGCCAGGTGCGGTAGGTGTTCTCATCCACCGTCACCGATCGCATGTGCGGTGTGACGATCGAGGTATCGCAGTAGATATGTATCCCCGCCTCACAGACCTTCTTGCAGAACCCGACATCCTCAGTGGGCCAGGAGAAGTTCGGCTGGTTGATTTCCGTGTAATCGTAGTAGAACCATGGCTTGCTGATTTGCTCGAACACGCTGCGGTGGATCAGCATGGCAGGCGTGCCGACGATGTACGCATCGATCAGGCTGTTTTCTTCCCATTCCACGACGGCATATACCCCGTCGTCTTTCTTGACCCACACCAGAGGATCATACGGTTCACCCCGGCGAAATGCCAACGCCGCTACCACGAGCCTCTCTGGGTCTTCGATTACCCGGCGCGCCAACCGCTGCACAATGTCAATCGGGTGCGGATGGTCGCTGTCCAGCATCAGGATGTGCGTAAATTCGCTGTCGAGAAGCGCCTGTGCGCCTCTATTCCGTGCCACATCTGTCCGGGCATACGGCAGCCTGAAGAACGGTACGCCTCCCTGGGCGATCTCCAGGAAGTTGAAGAAGACATTATCCGCATACGGCAGCGCCGAGACCATGGGCACAAATACCGCAATCTTGGGCCATTCCCAATTTGCGACCGGCCAGCTCTTCAACACACTGAACTTGGTGCCGTTATTGCTCACGATGTACTCTCAATCTCTTTGACATTGGTCAAAGTAAAGTCCCAGCCGATGGTCGGTATGGCTGGCTCTCCCCAGGCCAGCGGCCCGAAGGTGTATAGGATCTCGTCAAATGTGTCACACGAGTCGTTGATCTGTGGATCAATCAGCAGCGCCTTAGCGATCAAATCGCCGTATGGAATCGCCGTCTCAACCGACTTCGGCAGGTCTGCCCGGCCGAAATGGATCTGCAGCTTGATGTTGTGCAGCGCCTTGTAAGCCGATACACCGCCCGGCCCTTCGGTGTACGTCCCGCTCTCCGGGTAGCACACCGAAAACGGAAATATACTGTTAAGATTTTCAGGCGGGTAGTCAGGCGCCGCCCGGATGCCGGTCACTGCACCAATCGTGTCCTGTATGGCCTGGATGATACCGATCAGGCTCATACCAGCCTCCGGTAGATGTCCAGTAATTGCTTCACGTCCGGGTCAAGCGTGCTGATGCTGCTCATCGTCCCCAGCGGGTTCGCGATTACCCCGAATGGTGCATCCCTGCGCTTCCAGATGCGGGCGCATTGGATCAGGCAGGCTTCTCGCACCGGGTCAGGCTCGTTGGCGGCTGTGCAGTAGCCGAACTTGCCGATGATCTTCACAGTCTTTTTACCGACCGGGAAGTAGTAGCTGCTTAGTGGCGCGACCTCGATCCACCTGATCGGCGTGCTGTTCACCGAGTAGTTGTACGGCTCCACGGTGAAATCAGTATCCACCGTCCAGGTATCCGCATACGTGCGCGCGCCCGCGCTGTCAGTTGCCAGGGTGGTGATAGATATGATGTCATCATCCGGGAACAGGCTATCGCCATCGTCAGCGGAGTAATAGCGTGTCTCATCCGCGCTGGTCGTGTAGAAGCGGGTCCCGGTGTAGTTATCGATCCACCTGGAGACAGAACCGATCACGTTCTGGAGCAGGGTATCTTCGACACTGTCCGGGGTGGTCCCGGTCGGCCATAACCTGGCCTTCAGCTCGCCCAATGTGCAGTAATCGCCAGTTGCCATTACTCACCCTCGCTTTCTTCCTGTTTGTCCTCAATATCCAGCTCGTTCAGCCAGTATCGGCATTCCTGGATTGCACCTTCATAGGCGTGCATATTGGCTTTCGCCTGTTCGTACTCCTCTACCAACCGGTCAAGCCGGTTCTGGATCGCCTCACGCGTAATGTTCATCATTCTCCAGTCAGATCACCAGCGACGTATAGCGGGATGAAATAGAGCGTTCCACCGACGTTGACACGAACAACACCAGCTGCGCCGTCTGCATCGTCAATCGTGATCGAGGCGATCTTCACACCGCTTTCATAGGCTGTTCCAGTGGCGGCATATAGCAAGTTATCGCATTTGTCAGCAGCCAGGAGTGCGCCCCAGGTCGTGGCGGTCGTGCTGGTCGCGCCGTAGGCATAAGCCCCGCCACTCACCAATGCCCCGCCGTTGTAGACTGCGGAGAAACCGCAAATGTCCTTCGTGCATGTCAGGGCGCTCGTTCCCACGCCCAGGCGAGACATCACGCCCGCCGTGCCGTAGACGTAAGCGGAGTTGACGGTGGCGGCGGTGTTAACCTCGAATGTTCCCATCAGTCCAGCATGCAGGTGCGCAAAGGTCACATTCTTGGCAACTACCTGCCCGACCAGGCCGTAGGTCTCATGGTTGGCTGTAATGCCGTTGATGACATGGCGGAAGCGCCCTACTTTTGCGCTGTACGCGCTGGTCAGGTCAGCAGGAGACTCACCGAAAGCGGCGATGACATCCAGCTGCCCGTCCGAGTGTTTATCCATTACAGCAGCGAATACATGTGCGCTGCCCATTGCGGCAGACCCTACCCAATTGCCTACCCGGATCGCGGTAGTCGTGCCGCGTGCGAATTCAACGGGCGGCATGGCTGCATACGCAGATCCGAGCGCACTCGCTGATACCAAGGCGCCTGGACTGGTTCCGGCGATCGCATCTGCTCCATTTGCAATACCCACATCGTACACAGTACCGGCAATTTTCGCCTCTAATTGATAGCGGTCAGCCCGATTGGTGCTTCTGTCCCGAACTTCTATTGCATTCATAATTCCTCCAATCTACCTTCAGGCGGGGTGGAGAGTCACCCCGCCTGTTGACCTACTCCGGCCAATTCAGGCCGATGGAGCAGCGCATATTTTGACGGGTCTCCCAATGCTCGTACCCCGCCAGCGGCATTCAGCCGCTTGTCGTATTCAGCCATAAGGCTAATGTTTTCTCGATATGTTCCGTATTTGACACCGATCTCGTATGCCAGATCCGTCTTTTCGCGCAGAAACTTGCGCAGCTGTTGAAGCGCATCCAGCTTCCCGGACTGCCTCCAGACGTTCCATGCGTACTCACACCTGCCGGCTGCCATGTCCTTTTGAGTGCGTATCTTGTCGCCGTCCTGCTGCGCCTGGGCAGCCCTGCGCTCAAACTCCTGGCGCGAGATGGGTACATCCCGATCGGCATACATGGATATTTCCCGCAGGATGCCAGACAGTTCCCCGGCTGCCATTGCCGCATTCTCCAGGTTGATGGATGTCTCGCCCACCTTGTCGAACTTCGACTCCATCATTTCGGTTTCCATCTTGTTTCGAATATTCAGCATTGCCTTTTCGTTGTTCTCCCAGGTGGATTGCAGCTCCGCCTGGCGGTCCACGAAGAAGTCTTTCCCTAATTGCAGCTCGCCTTCATAGCCGTATATCAGCTGGTCGAACTCATCCTGCCAGCAGCGCAGCTTCAGGTCGACCCCGCGCCCGTGCGCGAAACCGATCCAGAATGCCAGGTTGGTCGCCTGGTAGGTGTATTCCGTGTTGCTGGTCAACTCACTGCCCCACATGTATATCGTTCCATAACCCAGGTAAATCCCAAGAGCCAGGCACATCGCCGGACTGGACCGCAAGTAGCGGTACGGGATCATGGCCAGGATTTCATCCAGCGGGTATTTCACCGAATCAGGGACACGCACATCTACTTCCTGCATCCAGATTGGTTTCCCGCGCTTCTGTTGGAGCCAATCCCAATAGCCCGAATTCACCCAATTGAATGGGCTGGAATAGACCTCTGGGAGGTGTATCTGGAGAGCCATATCCCAGCGCGGGTATTTCTCCGGTTTGAGCGGTGCCTCGTTCATCAGCAACACTTCAAGGCTGAGATCGTCCCAGGGTATGCCGTCCAGCCCTTTGGGGTGGCTCCCAACGATAGCCAGGGTACGGGAGCGGTAATCACTCCCGTACCTCGCTACTTCTATTGAAAATCCGTCTAATGCGTACTCTCCCGCATGGTTCATTGTCCGCCCCTTATGAAGATGCGCAGGCGGTTGAAGTTGTCATCGTGGTCATGCCGAACCGCGAATCCACAATCGCGACTGCGCTGACCAGACAGACGGTGAACGCGTTCAGCGCCACCGCGAGCCGGACAAATTTGTAATCCGCAGCCCACAGCGCGCTCATGTCGGGCTCGATCCACAGGCTCATACCCTCGTGGTTCTTGGTGAGGTCGATCCCGGCGGAAGTTGCGGCAGTCACCGCGCCCCAGGTGTTGGCAGTCACGGCGCTGGAAAGGCGGTAGTTGTAGCCAACCTGCCCTTCCGTGCCGGATTCGATGGTCGCGCCATCGACGGTCACGTCAATCACATCTGTGGTCGCAGCCTCGGTCGTTACGCCGAACGAAAGCAGGAAAGCAATCTTGTGCGCTCCCTGCAAGTTCACGTAGGGAGTCACGAAGTCCGTTGTCCCGCCGTCGATTGGCTGGACCAACGGAACAATATTGTCGTACAGAGCTAAAGCGTTGAAACCCATGTCATACCTCCTTATGAAGATGCAGCAGCTAACGAAACGAAGGGGCTGAAGGTCGAGCCATTCTCGGGCGTTACTGCGGAATTCCACAGCGGTTGTCCGTCGATCCGGTAAACAAACCGGAAGGCCGTCTCGTCAGTTGTGAAGGCTACGTGGATGCTGGTTGCCGCCTGCACTCCACCCTTCCCGATGGCCTGATACTGGCTCAATGCGCACAGCAGGATGTCCCCGGCTGATTTCCAGGTTGCGACATGCTCAGACTCGATCACAGGCTGACCGTATACGGTCGCATACGGCTTCCCGGTGATGTTGTTGCCAGGCATGTAGACCGGTAACGTACCGACTGCAAACTGGTTCATCTGTGCGGCCACGGTCGGGTTGACCAGCCAGACGTAATCGCTGGCTCCCAGCCACCGGCGGCTCCACATGGTTGCAAAGTCGCTCGGATTGACCTCGTTCGCGTCTTCACGCACCTGGCTGACCAGGCACGGGCTGGCGGTGATACCCAGGGGTTTGCCATTGCCGTCTCCGCTGATGATTGCGCTCTCAACGTACCAGCGCAGCACAGACGGGACAGTCCGCATCAACCACGATTGCAGGTTCGGAGTGTCTTCGAGCTGCTCGTCGGTCGCATAGCACAGTGCGGCGATTTTCTTCAGCTTCAGCTCGACCTGGTAGAACTTCGGCTTGGAGGAGGTCTTGGTTCCGCCTTCACCGAGCCAGTAGCCGACCAGCCCACCGTACAGGCTGCCGACGTGGGTCGATTCGTCAATGCCGTTATAGGTCATCGAGTTTCCAGCCACGTTGTCGAGCGAAATGCGGGACAGGATGCTCCCTTCTTCCAGCATGTGGTCAACGATGCCAGCTGCGGTCTCCTGCGGGAGCAGATAACCGCCGTCGGAAGGAACGCCCTCGCTCATGCCGGTTGCTTTCACCGATCGCAGGCGGGGATCTTCTTCCTTCGGATAATAGGCCGCCAGCTTGACGGCTTTGAAGAATTCACCAGGATGCGCCCATTCTTGATCGGCCTCATCCTTAGTGACCTTCACGCCAATGTCGGGAGTGACGGCAGGCAAGGACTTAAGAGCCTGCTCCACACCCTGCGATACAGCCGAACCAACAAGTTCGGCTAATTTCTCTTCGGTAATTTCCATGTGAATACCCTCCACAGTTTTCAAATTAGGTGGGATCGTCTCTTCTGCCTCGCCCTCGCTCCGCGCCGTGTCGCCCACGGCCTCTGCGGCAGCCTTCAGGTTGGTAGGGATAGACGGTAAACTCGCGCTCATGCTTTTGAGCGGTATTACTGTGTTCCTCGGTTCGGCTGGCAGCAGCGTCAGGCTGTCATCCAATCCGAGCGGCCAGGACGTGATGTGCCAGGCTTTGTCTACTTCTTCTCTCTCGACCAGGTGGCCGGCTGTACCGCTGGACCAGCCCAATTTCCCGGCTTCAGCCCATTGGTAGATATATTGTTCGTACTCGTCCCGGAGCTGGAGCTGCGTCTCAGCCCAGATGCCCGTGTCATCCATCTTGTGGGACGCGCGGCCGAACCGTCTGCGCTTCAGCGTCTCATCCATGCCGTGGTCGTAATAGACCGGCGCTCCATCTGCGTCGCCGTAGTCGGTCTCCCGGGTGAAGAAGTCGCCCGTCAGGTCAGGGCTGTTCTCGTCGGAGAACCGCACCAGATAGCCGCCGATCAGCCCGTTACCCAGGGCTTTGACTTCGTTCCCGTATGCCACCAGCGTGTCGATTGACTTCTCCGGGTCAGGGATCAGCACGACTTCGCCTGGCTCTTCTGGCGCCACATCAACGTCATTCGGCTCCAGCTCCAATGTCAGGCTGCGGATAGTGCGGATGCGCTGCCGGTCGCTCAGGTTGTGACGCGAGCCCATCTTGGTTGCGTCTTCGTATCTGTCCATAAGCTCCAAGACAACACTTTGTGCGCTCTTCTTCTCGCCCCACATGTTCATGCAGACCGCGACGGCTTCTGGCTGTGAATCGCCCTCGTCAATTCTCTTTGGGACGCAGGCTGCCATCCATTCATCTTCGCTTTCATAATCAGCTACATCGGGCATAGTCACCTCCGTGATAAACAAAAAAGCGCATCCTACCGATCACTCGGTAAAATGCGCTTAGGTACATCCATCAACGCGGTATTCTTCGCCTACCCTTTTCGGCACACAGCCTTATTCTGGTAGCGCAAAGATTGAATTGTTACACCAATTTTACCACGGATTTGACACCGTACACATACTGGATTATAATTACTTCACGCGAAAAAGTCCCGGCTGCGCTGTGTCTCGCAGTCGCAGTTGGGACTTGCCGCCCGAGACTTATGGAATGCGGCGCTACCACGACTAAATGACGCTACACTTCCCGGCTAGATAGAGATGCGCTTGCCGCAACTGTCAAAGCATCCGGACGACATAGCTGCTCAATAGCCAGGCGCAAGGCAATGCAGCATAAAAGCTTAGATGTGCTGGGAGACTGGTGGCTGCTACTGTATGCTTACGAGCTGCTTAGTGACCACACCAGCGACCGTCGGCGGCGGCCGGAAGGCCGGGGAGCTATGCAGATTAGGGTCAAACGCCACCTAGCCGTCCTGTGAAAACAGGTGGTCTGCATAAGAAAGGATGTCCCTCATCCGTAATGTGCGAGGGAGCCTACACAACCATACAACTGTGTAATGGGGGAGTCATTGCGCCTACACAAGAACAAAGAATGTAAGAATCTAAAGGGTAATAAGCAATAGCAGAATAACAGGTTAGGAACTGAGGATCTTATCCAACTCCTGCGAAATCATCGCGATAACCTTATCGGTCTCAGAAGCAACCACATCCTGCACCGTCTTCCAGCCGCGAGCCTTATGGAACGCCGCCTGGCTCTCCGCATCCTGGACAAACGGACCGTAGCTGACGTTATTCCCCACAACCTGCGTTAGCCCTGCGTTGCGTTCGCCTATGGTCCACTTCCTGCCCAGGTTCTCGGATGTTTTCTTCCCGCCGATGGAGCCGTCAGCGCGCATCCACTTAGAGCCATAGCCGCGCTCATACCACCGGCGCTGGTTCGGCGTGTTCGCCTCGCTGCTGGGCGGGTACGTGGCGATCTTGCCTTTCACATGTAACGCGCCCGCGCGTAAGGCAGGCGCAATCGCCTGCAGGTCCTCCAGCTTCTTCAGCTTGGCGGTCAGTTCATCGAGGCCGTTGATCTTGATGGAGGTCATTGCTCCACCTTCGGCAATTCGTGGTTAGTCCAACATCTACATCTGGGATGAAGCGGCGGATAAATACCATCTTCGATCACCTGGCCATGTCTGGGAACGCAACCTGGACCGCCATCGAATTCCTCACACACCAATTCATCATTATTCGTCTGCCAGATCGGGATCATCTGTATTCCAGCTTCCGCCAGCTCACGCGCGATTGCCTGCTCCCCTTCGCTGGCCGCCCTGGTCACTTCCGTGACCGCTATTGTCTCAGCCCTGACAGGTCCGAACGATTGCAGCAGCAGATCTTCCAGTTCGCCCCTGGTCAGCGCATCCTCGAAGAAGCTGGCCACCGCTTCGCCTACCCCCTCGATGGTCGTCTCTGTGAGCTGCGACACCAGCGTATTGGTGTACAGCTTCGCCCAATCAGCCGCCGCCTGGTTGATCAGCGTCCAATCCACCCCCAGGTTCGTCTGTGCTATCAGCGCCCCCGCCTGTGCCACGAAGACGCTCGATAAAAAAGGGTACATCTCGGCTGACAGGCCGGCTCCAAATTCTTCCCAGAATTCCGCGGGCAGGTTGGCGATGTTCGGCGGGTCGCCCAGACCTGCCACCAGGTCGCCGCTCATGGATGCGAACAGCTTTGCCAATGCCCTGGCGAATTTGCGTTCTAACTCATCACGGTCGGGAACTTGTGCCATCAATGCTCCTGGAACAGATCCGCAAATACCCTCTTCACGTCATCCGGCTCCTTCGCCTCTTCCAGCGCACCGGAGATTGCCCCGTGCAATCCCGGTGGGATGATTATACTTTCGAATTCCGGCTGCGGCTTGCCAGCCCGCAGCGCCTTCGATGATACCTTGTACCACTTCGACAGCTCGGAGCGCATGTCGCCGCTCATCGACCTGGCCTGGAACTGCGGCGGCTGTGTGGTCGTGACGTTCTCCGGCTCTTCCTCCGGCTTCTGCCGTGCCAACTCCGCCATCTCCTGCGCCCGCTCTTCCTTCGCTGCCTTCTCCGCTTCCAGTTCTGCCCGCTGCTCGTCAGTCAGGTCAATGCCCAGCACGTCGCAGGCCATCAGCAGGGAGAACCCCGCAGTGACGTATGCCGACAAAGACTGCGACCGCTCCTTCTCATCCTCCTGGTACATGTCCAGGCTGTTCGGGTCAAAGTCCAGGTGCAGCTTCATCGGCTCTAACAGCTGCTCGTTGAACGTGGAGGCGATGAATTCCACACGCGGGACGATGGTCATATCGTAGAAGTTGCGCTGGTCACTCAGCGATGTGGCGTAGTTGGCAGCACTGGCGAATAGAATAGTCTGTGGGATGCCCAATGCCAGCGCCACATCGCTGCGCTGGTCTTCGGTCAGCGTCTGGTTCTGGAGCTGGTCGAGGCCGTCACCGATCTGCTGGAAGTCCATCGTGTCGGCGTTGAACACTTTCCAGGTGAACGCCCGCTTGATCCCACCCATCAGCCTGTTGAGCCAGCTCTCCATCCGCTCCCGCTCGTCTTTGTTCGGCATGTTCTTGGTAGTGACGATCAACGGCCGGATTGCTCCCCGCTCGAAATACTTGGTGATGAATTCGTTCAGGTTCCCCAGCACCCCCGCAGCGGATAATGCCGACTTCAATGGCCAGGCCATCGGCGGTCCCACTTCCACGTCGCTGTCAGGCAGCCAGAAGTAGATCATCTCATCGACCGGGATCTGGATTGTCTTCGTCCCGATCGTGCGCGTGAACTCTACCAGCCCGTTCTTCTCATCCAGTACCGGCTCAATCGTGCTGGGAGCCAGCCATTTCAACTCTTTCGGGTATTTAGCCTTGTTCTGCGTCTTGAGCAGGTACGCGCACCCGTATCGGTCGAGAGATTGAGAGATGAGCCAGAACAGCTTGCGCGGGTTGGGGAATACGCCGACCTTGTTCCCCCAATCGTCGGAGGTGTCATACTCGTTCTCGCCCTTGTAGATGCTGAACGGCACCTTTGTAGCCGCATCGCTGATGACGCTGATGCCGCGGTACAGCACAGGAATCGTTCTATAAAGGCCCGTGTTGACCGCGATTGGCGAATTGCTCAGGTAGTTCCAGGCATTCGTCTCCTCGTCCCACAGGATACTCG
>Ga0316626_10000526_pt1 | contig 15030 bp, 12 predicted proteins | sample OWC_Aug_T1_C1_D5_FD_207656 | JGI IMG/M metagenome (GOLD analysis project Ga0316626, IMG submission 207656) | Wetland soil microbial communities from Old Woman Creek delta, Ohio, United States - OWC_Aug_T1_C1_D5_A | ecosystem: Environmental > Terrestrial > Soil > Wetlands | place: USA: Ohio...
AACACCATGGTCGGCAACGACCGCTCGGGCACGGTCGATAATAATCTAAACCTGCTCAAGGCGGTGGAGCTCGCTCTGACGGGAGGCAAGGATCTCGTTCCTGCGGTCGACCAGATCACCGGGAAGCAGGCACCCATCACGCAGGACGGACCCGACACGGGAGACGCGAGGACCTTTGAATCTTGGGAACGGTTCTGGGAGGCCTTCGCTGACCAGACGAGATACCTGGTGCAGAGGTGTGTCGATCTCTACGAAAAGACCGAGGCGATCCGTGCGAAGTTCTGTCCCACACCATATCTTTCTTGCCTCGTCCGCGGGTGCGCCGAGAAAAGCCTCGACATCACGCAGGGAGGCGCAGAGCTCAACTTTACCACAATAGAGGTGGTGACCTTCGCGACGACAGTGGATTCGCTGCTGGCGGTCAAGTACCTCGTCTTCGAAGAGAAGAAGGCGACCATGGCCGAGCTTATGAGGGCACTCGAGACTAACTGGGAAGGCCACGAGACGCTCCAGGCCTGGGCGAAGCACAGGGCGCCGAAGTACGGGCGCGACGATGACGTGGCCGACGAGATGGCCCGCAGGGTCATGGATGTCTGGACCACGGAAACCTGGAAGTACGAGACCGCGTCGACCAAGCGTCGCTTCAGGCCCGGCATGCTGAGCTGGAATTACTGGGTAGGCGACGGTTACATCATGGCGGCGAGCGCGGACGGTCGGCCGAAGGGGCAATTCCTCTCGAACGCCATCTGCCCGTCGAACGGGGCAGACATCAACGGCCCCACGGCCAACGCCAACTCCGTGGGCAAGGCACTCGGCGGCAGAGCAAGGAATGGCGAGGGCGACTGGGAGGGCTATCTCAACTCGCTTCCAAACGGCGCAAGCCACACCATGACATTCAATCCGTCGCTGCTGCGCGACGCCGAACACCGGCAAAAGTTCAAGGCGTTCTTGCGTGGCTACTGCCTGAACGGGGGCACCGCCCTGCAGGTCAACGTTATAGACGCGGAGATGCTGAGAGACGCGCAGAGGAACCCGCAGAACTACCGCCATCTCCTGGTCCGGGTCACTGGATACAACGCGTACTTCACGAACATCGGCCGTGAGTTGCAGGACGAGATCATCGCCCGGCTGAGTCACGGTCAGTTCTAGTGCAGCGAGTGCAGCATGCGCCCGATTTCGCTAACCTCGTCGCTGGCGACGAGCCCGGACCACCAGGCTGAGGCTCCAGGGTCTCACGTCACGGTGTTCAACATCCAGAGGATGTCGACCGAGGACGGACCCGGCCTGCGAACGACGGTCTTCATAAAGGGGTGTAGCCTCCGGTGCCGCTGGTGCCACAACCCAGAGGCCATGTCAGCAAACCCGCAGTTGGTGTGGCACGCTCTGAGGTGCATCCGCTCGAGGGCGTGCGATGCGGCCTGCCCCGAGGGAGCGATCCTGAGGGTGGCAGGCGAGATCGAGATCGACCACGACCGGTGCACGGCCTGTGGAGAGTGCGTCGATGGGTGTCCCTCAGGGGCATTGGAGCTGTGGGGGACGAGCTGGAGCCTGGATGATCTCGTGGCTGAGGTGGCAAAAGACCGGAGCTACTTCGAGACGTCGCGCGGTGGTGTGACCGTCTCGGGGGGTGAACCTGCGCTGCGGGCGGCCTTCGTGGCGTCATTCTTGGAGCGCTGCCGAACGCTCGGGCTGCACACTGCCCTGGACACTTGCGGGATGTGTTCGCCCTCGGTACTGCGGACGCTCGCCGGGCGCGCCGACCTGGTGCTCTACGATGTGAAGGAGATAGATCCTGAACGTCACGCCCGGTTCACTGGCCAGTCAAACGATAAGATTCTCGCGAACCTCCTCACCCTCGCTGAGCAGATGCGAGGCGATGACCTACCTTCCGAGCTGTGGATTCGCACACCCCTCATACCGGGTACGACGCTGACGGAAGAGAACATCCGGGGAATCGGCGCCTTCATTGCCCGGGATCTCGGCGACGTCGTCGCGCGCTGGGAGCTCTGTGCCTTCAACAACCTGGCAGCTGACAAGTACCGCCGGCTCGGTCTCACGTGGGAGTTCGAGGGGGTCGAGCTCATGACCGAGGCAGACCTGAGGCACTTCGAGGACGTGGGGCGCAGGTCTGGAGTCGATCCCGGGATAGTCATCGCAACGGGACGGACCAGGGTGGAGCACGCGGAGGGCGAGCGATCGCGGGTTGATGAGCAGCCGAATTGATGCCGCCGAGCCACGGGCGGGCCCTGATAGCGCGAGCGCCATGCCGAAGACGGGCGAGCTCTCCCGAGAGGATGTGGCTCGGTTCGAGAGAGACGCGAAGATCGGGCTCCTGGCGACGGTCAATCCGCAAGGCCTGCCGCACGTTAGCCTGATCACGTCTATCCAGGCAAAGAGCGCGGATCAGCTCATGTTTGGACAGTTCTGTGAGGGGCTCAGCAAGAAACATGTCAGGGACGATCCCCGCACGGGATTTCTTGTGATGAGCCCGGAGAAGGAGCTCTGGCGTGGGAAAGCGCGGTGGACCGGTGAGGCGAAGAGCGGAGAGGACTATGAGATGTACAACCGCAAGCCAATGTTCCGGTACAACTCATACTTCGGCATTCACACGGTTCACTATCTGGAGCTCGTCGAGTTTCTCGGTAAGGAGTCGCTCTCGACGGCCCGGATCGCCTTTGGCTACGTCGTGACCACACTTGCGAGGCGTCTTGCGGCAGCCAAGCCACGCAAGGCGATTCTCAAGCCGTGGGCCGAGAGGCTCCTCGGGGGGCTCGGCACGCTCAAGTTCATTTCATACATTCGCGAGGACGGTTACCCGGCGATCGTTCCAGTAGTACCGTGTCAGCCAGCCGGCAGCAGCCGGCTGGTCTTCTCCCCAGCAGTTCATCGCCGGGAACTTGCCGGGCTACCCACGGGCGCGACGGTGGCCGTCTTTGCGCTGAACCTTCAGATGGAAAGCGTTATGGTCAGAGGATGCTTCACCGGGTACAGGCGCTACATGGGCCTAAAGGCAGGAGCGATCGACATCGACTGGGTGTACAACTCGATGCCGCCCATGCAAGGGCCGATATACCCGTCTGAGCCGGTCCTTCCCGTTACGGATCACCAGCGTTCGGCTTAGAGCCTATCCCATAACCTGCCGCATGGCAGCTCAGGAATCGTGATCGAGCGAGCCAGGCCCGCTCGGGATAGTAAACGAAGACGGCGCTTCCGTCCTTGATGAGGTCGATTATGTCAGCGTTGACGCGGGGGTCGAGAGCCGGGCATCCCCAGCTCCGACCAAGGCGGCCGTTGGCGCTGATGACCTCCGAACGCACGTAGTCGGCACCGTGGATCACGATCCTGCGTTCGAGGGCGCGGTCATTAACGCCCGGCTCGAGGCCCATCAAGCGCAATGAATATCCGTGCTGGCCGTAGTACGGCTCTGCGGCCCGGAAGAGCCCGAGACTCGACTGGAGCGAGCCGCGCTCGTTCGAGAAGGCGTGCGCGAGCCTGTCGCCGCTGTTGCGTCCATGGGCGACGAACTCGTGGAAGAGGACATCCTGCGACTCGACGTCTATTACCCACAGCCGACGTTCGGATGAGGGGAGCGAGTAGTCGATTACCGAGAGGATCGGCTTTTCGAAGTACCCTTGGAATCGCCCGCACTCGTAGGCCTTCAGCGCGAGCCTGAGAACCTTGGGGCGAGGCAGCGTGGTTGGCGGCGGCGACCATGAGACAGGAGCACCAGAGGCGGCCTCTTGCACAGCAGTCTCGCCCGCCCAGGCCGCCGGGGCAGCGGTCAGGGCGAGTCCCAGAGCAATGACACCTCTGATGCAGAGACAGGCACGCACGGGCATCGTGTCAAGGATGCCCAGGAGGGCGGCGTTACGCAAGCAGCAAAGCCACTCCGCTGGTTTCAACCCATCGGGAACAGCCGCTCCTCCATGAGCCTGGAAGCGGCGTCCAAGTGAGGGGAAATGAAAATGAGCGGCCAGTTGCCCCGGGTCTTGTCCGGTTGCGACAGTGCCACACCGGGGGGCTAGGCGATCACCTGGTCTGCTCTGAGCGCCGCTATCTCGGTATCACCGAGGCCGAGGACGCGCTGCAGTATTTCTGCCGTGTGCTCACCGAGCAGCGGGCCGGGGCCGCTCACGAAAGCAGGTGTGTGCGTTAGCAGGTAAGGCACACCGTCCAGTATCACTTCGTCGCCTTCTGGTGTCTTCACCCGTACCCAGTAACCGCGGGCAGCGAGTTGTGGGTCGTGAACGCAGAGATCCTCGGCGTCGGCTACCGCTCCGGCCCGCACGCGAGCGCTCTGCAGCTGCTCTGCGACCTGTTCCGGTGTTCGCTCGCGTGTCCACGCCTCGATGAAGAGATCGAGGGCATCTCGGTTTCTGAGCCGGTCGCTTAGCGACGCGAAGCGAGGCTCCAGGGCCCAGGCGGGGGTGCCGATGGTGCTGACCAGGCGCTGCCACTCGTCTTCGTCGAAGACCGCGATCGCACACCAGCGGTCCTCACCACGGCAGCGGTAGACGCCGTGCGGCGCGGCGGGCGCTTCCTGGCTGGCGTTGCCCGCTGGCTCGATCGGCCGTCGGTTGGCAGCGAAATCCAGCAGTGCGGGGCCGAAGACCGCGCAGGACGCCTCGTACTGCGAGAGGTCGATCATCTGTCCTCGCCCCGTGCGGCGGCGGTGCCAGAGCGCCGCCAGGACGGCCAGGGCTGCGGTGTAGCCGCTCACGAGGTCGCTGTAGGAGAAGCCGAAACCAGCCGGCTCGCGGCCGGGGTTACGCATGAGCAGCGTGAAGCCCACGAGTGCCTGCAGGGTCGGCCCGTAGCTCACGTAGTCCTTCCGAGGACCGGTCTGGCCGAAGCCCGACATGCTTATCGCGATGATGTCGTTCTTGAGTACGCGGAGGCCGTCGTAGTCGAGCCCCCAGTTAGGCATCACCCGGGCGCTGAAGTTGTCGATGACTACGTCGACGTGGGCGATGAGCCGGCGCACGAGCTCCAACCCGCGCGGGTCGGCCAGGTTGATGACTGTGCCGAGCTTGCCGCGGTTCAAGGCGCCGGTGAAGCCGCCACGGCGGTCTCCCAAATCGAGCGAGTCGCGGCGCTCTATCTTGATCACCTCCGCGCCAAGGTCGGCAAGGAGGCGGGTGGTCGCAGGCCCGGCGACGACCCACGTGAAATCCAGAACGCGGACACCATCAAGCGGTCGCACGGGCCGCGCTGACATCGTGACTATCCTGCCGGGTGCTCTGCCGCTTCACCCGCGCGGGTCTTCTCAGCGGATCGCCCGTGGTGCGCCATAGCTGCGAATCATCAGAGCGGTATGTTTCCGTGTTTCCTCGGAGGATTCGAGTCGTGTTTCTTCCGAAGCATCCCGAACGCCTGGACGATCTTGGGCCGGGTCTCCTCGGGGCGGATCACCTCGTCGATGTAACCGAGGGCGCTCGCCTTGTACGGGCTCGCGAACTTGTCGCGATAGTCCTGCACCAGCTCTGCGCGGAGTTTCTCAGGATCCTCGGCCTTTGCTAGATCCTTTCGAAATATGATGTTCACCGCGCCGTCCGCCCCCATGACGGCAATCTCGGCCGTGGGATAGGCCAGGTTCACGTCTCCCCTGATGTGCTTGGAGTTCATGACACAGTATGCACCGCCGTATGCCTTCCTCGTTATGAGAGTGACCTTGGGAACGGTGGCCTCGCAGTAGGCATAGATCAGCTTTGCTCCGTTCTTGATGATACCCCCGTATTCCTGGGCCGTGCCTGGCAAGAATCCTGGCACGTCTTCGAGGGTGAGGATTGGAATGTTGAAACAGTCGCAGAAGCGCACGAATCGCGCAGCCTTGTTGGAGGCATTGATGTCCAGGCATCCTGCTAGGTAATTTGGCTGGTTGGCCACGATACCTATTGTTCGGCCAGCCAGCCGCGCGAACGCCACCACGATGTTCCTAGCGAAGTGCTCGTGCACCTCGAGAAAGCGGCCATCGTCCACTACGGAGCGTATTATGTCTTTTATGTTGTACGGTTTGTTCGGATTCTCCGGAACCACGTCGTTCAGTGCCGGGTCGGTGCGCAGGGGATCGTCATCCGGTTCGACCGCAGGAGGGTCCTCCGTGTTGTTGGAAGGGAAGTAACTCAGCAGCTCTCGTATGGTGAGAAGGCACTCCTTGTCATCCTGCGGGGCGAAGTGAGCGACACCACTCTTCGCGTTGTGGGTCATGGCTCCCCCCAGGGCTTCCTTGGTCACCTCCTCTTGGGTCACCGCCTTGATGACATCCGGTCCAGTTATGAACATGTAGCTGGCGCTCCTAGTCATGAAGATGAAGTCCATGAGGGCAGGGGAGTAGACCGCGCCGCCGGCAGAGGGGCCCATGATCGCTGCAATCTGCGGGATCACGCCAGAGGCCAGGCTGTTGCGCAGAAAGATATCTGAGTAGCCGGCGAGGCTTTCCACGCCCTCCTGAATCCTCGCGCCACCGGAATCGTTAAGGCCGATGACTGGCGCTCCCATTTTCATGGCGTGTTCCAGGACCTTGCAGATCTTGGTTGCGTGCGCCCTGCCGAGCGATCCCCCGAGGACGGTGAAATCCTGGGCAAAGACGTACACCAGCCTGTTGTCGATCGTTCCGTAGCCCGTCACCACCCCGTCGCCGGGGATCTTGTTGTCCTCCATCCCGAAGTCGGTGCAGCGGTGGGTGACGAATCGATCGATCTCCACGAAGCTCCCTTCGTCGAGGAGGATGTTCAGTCGCTCCCTGGCGGTCAGCTTTCCTGCCCCGTGCTGCCGCTCTATAGCCTTCTCTCCTCCTGCAAGCTCTGCTTGGCGATTCTTCTCGTCCAGCTCCTGGATTTTCGCTTCCGATCCCATGTCTGACCCCTTTGTTCCCTTGTTTGGCTGTGGATGACACGATCTCCGGCGTCACATGCAGAAAGGATCTCGGGCCACGTGACGACGAAATTGCAGTTCCTTAGCAGAAAGTCGACCGCTCCGAAATCGCTAAATGAGCCCTCGCGCGACCGGGTTGCACTACCCGTTTGGCGGGCCCGCACGACCTTCGCCTTCGCACGATGGTCTCACTCGTATGCCTTGCGTGAGACCCGATTTTGCAGGCGTGTGGCATGGCTACAACGTCTGCCCCCGACTGTTCGTAAACCTTATGCGCCTCGGCATCCCCCGCCCGCAAGACGAGATGCCCTTCGTGAAGCTGCCGGTGATGCTGTGTGCAGAACGTGAGCAGGTTTCGCGCCCGGTGGCTTCCTCCTGCCGGTTTTCAGCAGTATTGGACCCCCGGTTGTTCAGAAGGATTCCCCCCCCCGGGGCCGCGGCGTAGTGAACCTGCGTACGGTTGACTCCGTGCGGCTGTCATGTTTCCGTCGGTGGAAGAGGTGGAATCTATGACCTCGGACGGATCGTGTGTGTTCTGCGAGATCGCGGCCGGCCGGGTACCGGCACGGATCACCCACGAGGACGGTCTCTCCATCTGCCTGCTTGACATCAACCCGCTTTCGCGGGGGCACTGCCTCGTCATTCCCCGTCGACACGTTCCCTGGTGGCACGATCTCACATCCGAGGAGACGGAGAGCCTGTTCGCGCTGGCCAGGACGGTGGCGGGGCGCATGATGGTTGCTTTCAGGCCGGACTTTGTGTGCACGTACGCCCGGGGCCGGCGGATCCCCCATACACACCTCTTCCTTGTACCTACCTGGCGCGGCGACGTGGTGGACCGCGTGTTCAATGCGCTCGAGGGCGTGCAGGAGTCCGCCGGAGAGCTCGTCTCCCTGCGCGATCCGGCGGAGATGGACGACGTGATGGAACTCCTGAGAAACGGTTGACCGTCGTTTCCCTCATTCAGTTCCTTTTGACCTGAACCTGCGATCCGTGTAGCTTGCTGGTGCCAAAGAGGGGGGTGGAGTCCGCCGACAACCGGCGCGTTGCTACCGTGGCCGATGACTCCTACGGGGCTGCTCCTCCGTAGGAGCTGTTAAGGCCTGGAAGTCAGGTCAGCCCCGAGATCAAGTGCGTTGCGCCGTCGTGCGCACGGGGGCTGACGGATGGAGCAGACGTTAGCGGTTGCTGCCCTTTGGCTCGGGTTGGCCCTCATCGTTACCTTCCTTGCTTCACGACCTCAGCTACCTCTTCACTGCAGAGGACGATCGGATAAGCAAGAAGTTCGCCGAGTCCAAGCAATGGTTCCTTGAGCGCGCCCTCGCCAGGGCGAAGGAACGTCGGGCGCAGGGGATCCAGGCCGTGCAGGTTGAGGTAGAACGCATCAACACGCTGAGCGACCGTTTGGGCGCGCTCGGCCTTGAGAGAAAGGCAGGTGGGTTTAGGAATGGCTGAACGAGAGTCAGCCGCAAGCGGCATCGAGGTGACAATTCCCGGAAGGAAAAGGCTGCTTCGGATCAGCCACGCGGTCTTCGACTTCAATGGAACCCTGGCAACCGATGGGAAGCTGATCTGTGGTGTTAGGAGGCGCATCGAACGGCTGGCGGCCGTGGTCGATGCCGTCGTGATGACGGCGGACACCTTCGGGACCGCACGGCGAGCCCTCCACGACCTGCCCGTCACGGTTCGAGTCGTTCGTGACGGGGCCGAGAAGCGTCGGCTCGTGGAGTCGATCGGCGCCGAGAACGTCGCCGTCATCGGCAACGGCGCCAACGACGTGCCGATGTTCAAGGCGGCGTCGCTCGGCATTGCGGTGTGCGGGGTCGAGGGGACAGCGGCAGAGCTGCTTCGCGCGGCCACGGTTGTCGTTCGTGACGTCAACGACGCACTGGACCTTCTTCTCGAACTGAAGCGCCTCGTGGCAACCTTGCGAAGGTGAGACGAACGCGATGCCGAGCAGCTCGCAGCATCGAGTCGATCGCGCCGGCGGACGCCACCTCGCCCTGCGTCTGATCCTGCTCCTGGGTGTCGTAAGCGCTCTCGGTGACATCACGTACGAGAGCGCGCGGAGTGTTAGCGGGCCGTTTTTCCTCTCGCTTGGTGCCAGTGCCGCCGTGATCGGCTTCGTCTCGGGTCTGGGTGAGTTCCTCGGATACGGGTTGCGCCTTCTCTTCGGGGTTCTGGCCGACCGGCTGCGCGCGTACTGGTCGGCCACCGTTATCGGCTACGGTCTGCTGTTATCCCTTCCACTTCTTGCGTTTGTTCACAGCTGGGAGGCCGCCGCCCTCTTGCTCATCCTGGAGAGGATCGGGAAAGCGATACGTTCGCCATCGCGGGACACCATCCTTTCGTACGCTACCCACCACACTGGCCGCGGCTGGGGTTTCGCCTTCCACGAGGCGTTGGACCAGGTCGGCGCGGTCATCGGTCCACTGATCTTCGCAGCGGCGTTCATTTCGGGCAACGCCTATCGGATTGGATTTTCGCTGCTCTGGATTCCGGCCATCCTGACGATGGTAATGCTCGTCGTCGCCTGGGTCTCTGTCCCTCGACCCCAAGAGCTTGAGGGCACTGCCCGGGCGGGTGGCCCGGTGCAGGGTGCGCACGGAATGCCGCGCGTGTTCTGGCTCTACGCCGCATTCACCTTCATGAGCGTGGCAGGGTTCGCGAGCTTCCAAATCATCTCCTACCACTGGGCGAAGAAGGAGCTCGTGCCAACAGCCGAGGTGCCGGTGCTCTATGCCGTGGCGATGGGAGTCGATGCGCTGTTCGCACTCGCCGCGGGCAAAGCCTATGACAGAATCGGCTTGAAGGTCCTGGCTGCCGTTCCCGTTGTCACAGCCATCATTCCGTTCGTGGCGTTCGCTTCGAGCCATACGTTGGTCGTCCTCGGCGCCGTGTTGTGGGGAGCGGTCATGGCGTTGCACGAGACAATCATGAGGGCGGCCATCGCCGACGTCACCGAGCCGGATCGGCGAGCCACCGCTTATGGAACATTCAACGTGGTGTACGGGGCCGCGTGGTTCGCCGGTAGCTCATGCCTCGGGTGGCTCTATGATTCGTCTCTCGCTTGGGTTGGCGCGTTTGTTGTCGTGGTCGAGCTTGTCGCGGTGGTCGTCTTCGTCGCGATGGAGAGATTGTCACTCAGGGTACCAGGCAGATTGATGTGAAAATATACCCTAAGAAGAGGCCTTCGAAACGGTAAGTCGCTGTTTTCTGGGCGTTTTCCCGACCAGAAGAGGTTCCATAATTGCAGCGAAAAATCCGCCCCCGAACCTCTGAGAGCCGCCATGTCGCTCCGGGCAAGAGCCTTCCGGTCTTTCGTTGGAGACAAACGTGCCATGATGTGAGATGATAGCTACTTGCGACGGAAGAGACGGACCGTGAAGCCGCACGCTTTGACGACTGCGGAACGCCAATCGCTAGAGCGATTCAAGGCGGCGCTAAAATCGCTCGTGGGAGACGACCTCCTGTCCTTGCGCCTGTTCGGCTCCCGGGCGCGTGAGGAGGGAACGGACGACTCAGACCTCGATGTTCTCGTTGTCCTGCGCCACAAGGACCGTGCGCTCTGCCGCAGGATTGTCGAAGCCGCGTTGGACATCTACCTGACCTTCGAGACGAACCTAGCCCCTACCATCGTGAGCGCAGAGGAATACGAGCAGAACCGCAGGTACAATACGCCCTTTTACAGCAACGTCGAACGCGAAAGTCTTCCGCTGTGACGGTCGAAGAAAGCGGACCGAAGGCCCTCAGCCTGACGAGACTCAAGCGCGCCAGACAACATCTGAAGTCGGCGCGCGATCTGCTGGATTACCAGGACTTCGCGGATTCAGTGAGCCGGTCGTATTACGCGATCTTCCAGGCGGCGAGAGCCTTGATGGCGCTGGAACAGCTGGACAGCCGGAAACACTCCGGCGTCGTTTCTCTGTTCAATCGCCATTTCGTAAAGACCGGCAGGGTCGACAAGCAGCTCGGCGTCGCGCTGATGGATGCCCGGCGGTCACGAGAGATGGCTGATTACAGTGATGTGGCCGAGTTCAGTCGTGAGGACGCGGAAAGCCAGTTGCGGGATGCCGAGATGTTCGTCGAGAGGGTCGCACAGCTCCTCGCTGAACCGAGCCAGCAATAGAATGATCGAAATTGGCCGCAGCGACCCTCAGTAATACGGGCCAACTGCCAGCGGTGCTGTCGGCTTAGATCACGTTTCGGCATTGATCGATTCGAGGGTGCGCTCACTCTCGGCGAGAAGCTGCGTGACCTGCGGCTGCACCCACCTCATTAATTCGCAGGCGTCCGCAGGCGAAAGCTGCTCAAGAGGTCCCGCACTTCCCGCTGACGATCCAAACGTATCACACGATCCCATCCGCGCGAAGCCGTTCGATCTCTGCCGCTTCGAGCCCTAGCTCGTCGCGCAGGATCTCGTTCGTGTGCTCGCCCGCGCGGGGAGCTCTCCTCATGGACCACGGGGTCTCGCTCATGCGAAAGGGAGCGCCCGGGTATGTGACGCTGGTGCCGAGGTCCGGGTGCGGCACGTCAACGAAGAAGCCGCGCTCCCGGAGCTGAGCGTCGTCGAACAACGCCTCGGGCGGCCTCACCTCGGCGTAGGGGATTCGCCGTAGCTGCGCTCCTTCCATGAGATCAGCGGCGCGGTAGTCCTTCGCCCACTCGTCGAGGACGTCGAACAGGTGGGTGCAATTGACACGCCGGTGGTTCAAGTCCTCCCATACTGGGTCGGCGAGATCCTTGGCCTTTCCGTCTGCCTTCACCCATTCGATCAGCGAAGTCCAGTCACCGAGGCTGCAGTGCAGGATGTACCCGTCGCGGCACTTACCGACCCGGCAGTCGCGGGTCCAGTGCAGGCTCCCCGAGCGCCTTTGGATCGTGCCCGTCTGGTGGAAGAGTGCCGCTACGTGCTCGACCGCGGCCGCCGTCGCTTCCTGGATGCTGATGTCGACCCATTGGCCGTCGCCCGTTTGCTCGCGAGCGAGTAGGGCCGCCACGGCCGCGATCGCGGCATAGGCTCCGGTCGCCTGGTATGCCTGGGCGCCGGGAGTAGCAATCGGTGGCTCGCCTGGAAACCCATCCACGTAAAGCATTCCCGAGACCGCCTCGGCGACGATGGCAGAGGTTCGCCAATCGCGCCGCGGGCCCGTCTGGCCGAACGGCGTGATCGAGACGAGGACGAGACGCCCATTGATCCCTTTCAGTGCTTCGTAGCCGAGCCCCAGCCGCTCGAGCTCGCCAGGAGGTGCGGTCTCGATCACGATGTCCGTGCTTTTGGCGAGCCGAGCGAAAATGTCTCTCCCGGCAGGCCGTGTGAGGTCGAGCGTCAGGCTGCGTTTGCTGGTGTTGTAAAACCAGAAACTGAGGCTGCGGTCCGGGTGGGGCTCGTCATGCCAGAAGGGACCAACCGCACGCATCGGATCGCCGCCCGGCGGCTCGATCCTGATGACATCGGCACCGAGGTCGGCGAGCAGCTTCGCCGCAAAGGCCCCTGGACGGTCCGCCAAGTCGAGGACGCGGAGCCCTGCAAATGGCCCGGCTCCCTGTTGCTCACAGGCTTCGGTGATTCTGTCGGTTGGCGGATCCTGCATCAGAGAGCGAGGAAGAGGTCACGTGCTGCCTCGTCGGTCAGCTGCCGCACGCTCGTCACCCTGTCGCTGAACTCGCGGACCGTGTCCATGATGCTCGTTCCGACGTCGATCAGCACGGAGAACACGAAGCAGCCGAGTCGTTCCTTTTCTGCTCGAAACTGGGCGAGCCACGAGGGGCTCACCCGGCATTCCCCATCGGTGATGAGGACGATGTCGCCGCGCCTGTAACGCGCCTTGCCAAGGCATTCCATGGCCGCACTGAGCGGCGTCTCGAAGTCGGTGCCGCCGCCGGGAAAGTATTCGGCGAGCTCGTAGACTCTCTGTTCTTCGATCTCGTAGTGCTTGCTCGGATTGAGGTCGAGCGTCCACAGCGGTTGGTCTTTAGAGGAGAAGCAGATGAACCTGAAGAGCCGGCGCTGGCGGCGCGCGATATCGAGCAGCGTGAGTGTCACTGCCTTCGACCAGAGTTCCTTCTCGCCGGCCATGGACGAGCTTCCGTCGAGGCAGACGATCATGGGCCCGCGCCCCTTTTCCTCTGCACCTCTAAGCTCGTAGATCTGCAGCTGCTCTTCGATGAGACGGCGCTGGAAGTCACGGCGCAAGACGGGGTGGCGGAGGCTCACCAGCTCGTGCGGCAGGAGACGGCTGAGCTCACCTCCGCGGTCGACGGCGTACGTCTCTTCGTTTGCCCGCTCGAAAATCGTCCTCCGCAGTCGGAGCGCCGACTCTCGCATCCTTCCGACCATCTGGGCGAGGCGCTTGAGTTTCGGGTTCGTGGCGAGGCGCTTGCCGAGTTCGAGCTGCTTGCCGGGTGAGCTGCGGTGTCCGCCACCGAGCCCGAGCCCCCACGCGAGGTCATCCTCCGAGCGCTCTGTGAGCTCCCGTGCGGTGGCGAGAGCGCGCGCCTGCAGACGCCTTTTGCCCTCCGTCGGCAGCTCGCGCGCCCGCCCACTTATGCGTCGTGCCTTCTGGTAGAGCTTTGCTTCCGCAACGTCCGCATCGCGCTCGAGGCTGGAGGCAGTCTTCTCCAGGCGAGCCCTGGCGTCCGGGGAAAGGCCGGTTGTCTGGTCGCTTGCTTCGTCCTGGCTTGTGTCCCCGTTCTCGGTATGAGACTCGCTCTCTTGATCGGCGAGGTCGGAAGCTCCCTCGTACGTGTCGATCTTGACCCTAGCCTCTTCTTCCTGTGCCGACAGGTCCCAAAGATCGTGCAGGTCGGCGCGGTTCCACAAGCGCCCCTTCCGGATCTGCGCCAGGATCTCCTCAGCAAGAATCACGGCGCCGAGACCCGCCTGCACCTCGTCGAGGACTGTCTGCTCGCGGAGCGTCGCCAGTGCGGGAGATCTCGAGAACTCCTCGAGGAGCGGCTGGTTCGGGTGCGCGCTTGGCGCTACCGCCGAGGGTTCACGGAAGACGAGGTTGTTCTTGAAACAGAGGGCAAAAAGATCCTCCACCAGGGCGGCGAATCGCGGCACCAGCGTCGCCCCGGCCTCGATCACCTCCTGGAGTGAGGGTGATCCTTCGCGGAGTTCGGCGAACGCGGCGCGGTCGTAGGAATCGCTCTCGACCCAGCAGGCCTCGTTGGGAGGCGCGACGAATCGACGGCGCCTCCGGCCACTACGCTGTTTGGCCTTCCGTGCGCGAGGTTCGTATCGCCTTGTTGGCCGAATTTGACGGCTCATTGCTACCCGTTCGCTCGCTCTTGTTACAGGTGCGCGAGCATCTCTTGCTGGATTGCCGTCACTTCCGCGCGAATCGCCTCGACCTTGGCAAGCGGACGCCCGAGCGTCCTTGCCTCCGCCGTGATCTCGTCGATCCGGTGAAGGATGTTGCGGATCTTGGTGTGTGCCTCGACCACTGCCCGTGAACGAGCATCCGCGTTGTCCCACGGGCGCAGCGCGTAGTCGCGCAGCTCTCTAGTCTGGTAGAGAAGCACCTGGACCTCGTCCTCGTGACCTCTTAGCACCTCGCGAATCGTCTCTGCCACCTTCGTCCGTTCGGCGGGATCACACCAGAGAACGTGCTCCAGGAAGTAGAGGTCGTCCTCGGTAACTGCCGCACGCTCGAAGAGGTAGGCGCGGGCACGTAGCACCGATGTGCTCTGCTGGTATCGTCGGTCCGATGCCACGATCTGCTTGCGCCCGAGCTCGCTACGGATATCGGCGATCGTGCGGTAGACATAGGCGGGCACCTCGACGGCAGCCACGTCGTTCTGCAGCGACCGTAGATCTCCGAGGGTGAGCGTGGTGCGCGCTTGCGGGGGGTGCATCTGGAGCATCTTGAGGAAGCGGAAATCCTCGCTGATATAGTCCACGACGAAGCGGAGCAAGAAGCGATCGAAGAGCGCGACGAGTTCGGTGTCTTCGGGCAGCTCGTTGCTCGCTCCAAACAGGCTGATTAGGGGTACGCGCGTCGGCGTGCGGCCGTTGTGGAACACGCGCTCGTTCATGATGGTGAGGATTGCGTTTAGGATCGACGAGCTCGCCTTGAACACCTCGTCCAGAAACGCGATGTGGGACTCGGGGAGCTTGCCCGTCGTCACGCGCCGGTAGTCGTCCGCTTCGAG
>Ga0316626_10000527_pt1 | contig 15020 bp, 26 predicted proteins | sample OWC_Aug_T1_C1_D5_FD_207656 | JGI IMG/M metagenome (GOLD analysis project Ga0316626, IMG submission 207656) | Wetland soil microbial communities from Old Woman Creek delta, Ohio, United States - OWC_Aug_T1_C1_D5_A | ecosystem: Environmental > Terrestrial > Soil > Wetlands | place: USA: Ohio...
ATTCAAAGTCTTGTGTCCTGCTATTAAACGACTCGGCAATAAGGCTGGCAGTGAGAGGGTCGGACTCCCGCTAAAATGTTCAGAGCATCTTGTGCTACCACTACACTAACCGCCAGTATTTTTATCTATCTCTACACTAACATTCATTTCATTCATAATATCTTCTAACTTGCTTTTTATTGCTTTTCTTTGATTTTCATCAAACATAAATAATCTTCCAGTACCATTTTGTATACATAAACTTCCGTTTAATGTATCAATAATTAAAATCAATTCCATAGCACTTAGTTTCATTTTTCTCTCCTTAAGGGGTGTCTGAGGAGATTTGCACTCCCAAAATCTCGCTTCACAGGCGAGCATGTCTGCTAATTCCATCACAGACACCATGTTATAAAATCGTTATTCTATATGTTTATTTTTTTCAATATGCATTCCAATTAGAATCCCAAATGCAATACCTAAAAAATAAGCAAAGAGTCCAAATATTATTAGAATTGTCGTATTATCCATATATTCTCTCCATTACAATATGCTTTTCAGTTACAGATATAATCTTCCATCCTTCTCTACCGTAATTCATAAGTTCTCTTTCTAGGTCAAATACATGATACATTGCAATCTCTAATATGGCATATTGAAATTTTTTACGTTTCATTTTTTCTCTCCTAGTTTACTCTGTATCGTCTTTCCAACCTACTTTATCATACATCCACTCTACAAATTCCCACGCCCATGAACCATCGGGATTATCTTTTTCTCTTTCAAACCATTCAGAATATTCTATAAAATCCGTAAGAAATCCAATCATCTTAAATCTTTCTCTACCTATTAGTCTTGGAGTTTCCATAATTTTTTTCTCTCCTAGTCTAAGATAGTGGATTTGAACCACTGACTCATGCTTCCAACGCACGTATGTTACCGGGCTACAACAATCCTAGATAAATTTACCTTTACTCATCATACCGACAAAAACAAGGTGAAAAATCTCCGCATTCATGACAATAACCTTCTTCGATTTCTCTGAAAATATCAACTCTTTCATAGTCATTTATCGTTTTCAAATATTCTCGAATAGTCTCTATAGCTTCATTTTTTTTAACTAATTTAAGATAATGTTCTCTGCTTTTTTCCATTTTATTCTCTCCAAATAAAATTATTTCACAGTCTTTCCTATATTATCATGAACAAAAATAGCAATTTTTAATATTATAAAATCTACTACACCCACTATTAAAACTGCTAAAAATGGATTAACTCTTTGAATCCATATTCCAACAAACCAAATAATTGTCCAAGTCCATATGGTAATATAGAATATTGTATTAACAATTTTTTCTCGTTTTTCTATTCTCCTAACCAGTTCTCTGTGTTGTTCTGACCTTCTAGCTAATTCAATCCGTAATTCTTCATATTTGTCCATATAAAATTACCTTTTTAAGCTTTTTATTTCATTTTCAAGATGCTTTACTCTGCTATTTAATAAATCTAAATTTATAGCAAATCCGATTATTATTACCACTAATAAAATTATTTCTAATGGCATTTTATTCTCTCCTTTTTTATTATAAAACAACCAAACAAATAAAACAAATAATAATTAAATGTGCAAAATAAAGAAAAATTATTTCATTAGGGATTTCTATTTTTTTCATTTTATTTTCTCTTATCTGCACAATTCTTCTAGTTCATTTAAAGAAATGTCATCAAAATCACAAACCATTGCTCTCATAACAGCTTCGAGAATCTTTGTTACATTTGAACCTTCACTAAACTCCTGCGTTACTAGAGCAATAGCATCCTGCAAACTTACAAATTCATTTTCTCTTTCGTCCATTTTATTCTCTCCTTTTCAACTATCTTAATTATACCACACAATTAGATATTTGTCAAGGGATGAGTTATACCCTAACGGGGAAAGTCTACTTCCAAGACTCCGCCGACTATTCGGAGATTCTACCTTATCACGCCATCAGCGTAGTAGCCTGTTCATAACTCGAATAGCAAGTCGTGATGGTTCCCCCGTTAGGGTACAACCAGAGCCTCTCTTCGGATTTGCGCCGAATTTTCGGAGGTACAAGCTCCGCACATCGCTGTCAATGTTTGAAAGGCATAGAGCTTCCTAGAGGAGTCGAACCTCCATCTTAACCCTTACGAAGAGTTTGTGCTGCCATTGCACCAAGAAAGCATATTAGGATAGCATACGGGCTGTTAGCGGCGCTCCTTGGGTACTCCCGCCTTGGGCATAGAACCTCACGAGATTCGACAACATGCATCTTTTATTGATGCAAGGAAGTTTAACCGTACCTGCCATAATGCTAACATTTGAGGTTGCCTCATTACTATACATAACAGGTTATTCCTGTCTTGCTATCCTAGAGAGTGCGATTGGAATTGAACCAACCTCATCAGCTTGGAAGGCTGAGGCACAGCCACTATACCACGCACTCATTTTATTCACAAATTTTAATAATCTTCATTCTTTGAGCGAGTATCCAAGTACCACCTTGAGATTCTGGTCTATTATAAGTTGTAAAATCTTCTACTTCTACTTCTACCCACACTCTTCCTTTTTTAGATAGGTGGGGTGCATTTTTTTCGAAAGTACAATGCCATCCTTCTCTAACCGCAAACCCTTTTGTTGGTATACATTCTGCGGTTAACCACTCTCCAATTGGATAAACAAATCTTGCATTTATAAATAGAGAACCAAGTGTACCGTTTTTACGAAGTCGCATTAGCTTATATGCTTTCATTTACTCTCCTGAGCGGATATCCAGATTCGAACTGGAACTACAATCTTGGCAAGATTGTACACTACCTTTATGTAATACCCGCATTATTAATAAAACCAACTACCTCCTATATCTTTTAAATCTTCCACACCATCGACAAAGATAACTTCTTTTACATTAACTGCATCTTTGATAATCTCAATAAAATCTTCGTGAAAAAATTTGGGAGCATGAACAGCTATTTTCGATATCGGTTGACGAACTTTTATACCCGCTCTAGAACGAAGTTTCAATCCTTCGGATACAATATTTCGTGTTAGCTTCATTAAATCTAATAAATCTTTATTGGTCATTGGTATTCCAGAATCTACATATGTATATTGAGACATTTTATAAATATCCTTATAGTATAGAAAATTAGGTTAATCAATAACCCGCATTCTGTGCCAATTTTACTTGGTGATTATCATCTGTCTATGCAGTAACCCGAACCTTATGTGACGAGCAGCCAACTGGTTCTGTTTACCTTGCATCGGGCGGTGGTTATCTCTTTTCACCCTAACTTAATAGGTATAGTCTCTGTGACCCATTACTATTACGCAAAGTTACCTCTGCCTAGCGTTTTCCTAGCACCCTGCTCTATGATGTGCGGAGTTTCCTCATTTCTGCGATAATCCGATTAACCTAATAATATAACATAAAATATTTTATTAAACCAGCACCCATAAGAAGAAATAAAACAATAGAAAATATAATAAATATTAAAGTACACCCTCTTGATTTTTTCTCCAAATTATTCATATTTCTCCTCCTAAGTTGGGTTGGGGGGAGTTGAACCCCCTTATTTCAGCCATGCATGGACATTGTGTGTGTCTACGCCACACCGCAACCCAAGAGCAAGATGTTGGATTCGAACCAACCTACCATTCTTACCAAGAACGTGCTCTGCCGAATGAGCTAATCCTGCGTAACAAAATCTTTCCAATAACCTTTGTTGGCTAAACTTTTTCCTATTTCTAGTGCTTTATAAGGTTCAATCGAGTGCCAACCTTCCACATGCGGTATAAATACTTTGATATTATATTTAATGAAACTATGAGGGCACTTACTACATATAAACACATCTTCTGTTCTTGTAGTTAGTTTTCCTTTGTTCTTTCCGATTAAACACATTCCTAAAACATAAATTCTTCCGTTATTTATTTCCCAACCTTTTCTTAGAGCATATGCTATTGCATCTTGTTCTGCATGTATGGCATAATCTACATAAGATATTAGTTGCCTATCTTCTTTATTGGCAAGTCTGTTTCTACCACCGCAAAGTACCCAACCTTTTTCGTCTGTTAGAACAGCACCAAAACCAACATCTGTTTTACATTGTGCAGCAAAAGCTAGACATATTTTTCCGTATTCGTCATTTATATAATCATACATGATTGTATTATATCATATTATTTATTATTTGTCAAGTCTTTTATCTTATTATTTGCTTCTTCTAATAGTTTACGAAGTTCCATATTCTCAGCTAATGCACTAATGTAATGTTCAATCAACCAATCGAAAAACTGTTTTATTTCATATGTAAACAAATGATGGTCCATAAAATATCCTTTTTAAAATGTTTTAAATTATATCGTAAGGAACAGCGCTTAAATTTATCCAGTTAACAACTTTTTATTACTAATTGAAATTTTTGGTTTGATTGGTTCAGCAAATTTTACTTCTAAATATGTAAGTCCATCTTTATTTTCCCAATCAACATCAGAAACTTCTTTATGAATTCCGAAGCGCATATTAACACTATGCTCTTCTTCGGTTATTGGGTTAATTGTTTTCCCACTGATTTTCAAGTATTGAGGGTAATAATAATCTCCTTGTTCAGCCTCTACATGAATATCTTTTGGGTCAACACCCAAAGTATTTAAAATCACTACTAGCTTACCATCTTTTTCAACAGCCCTAAAGGGGTGCATATCATAAATCCCACACCTGTTGAAAAAATATTTATCGAAAAGAAAGTCAAAATAATCTGCAAACATTTTATCCTCCAAAGAAAAGAAATATTTGCTGTTCCTTACGATAGTCCTCCCGGCTGGATTCGAACCAGCAAAATTATCCTCTTAAGGGATACGCATAAGCCAATTCTGCTACGAGAGGGTACTACGTAGTCGGGTCAAGACCGGAGAGCTACCTTGACGACCCGCCGTTTCTCTGATGTACTGGCGCAGCCCGTTTTCCACACCGACTACATGTGCTCTTCCGGAATTTCGAAATCCGCTTTTTGAGTTGAGAACCCAATGTACTGTCCTCTATACGAGAAGAGCATAATGCTCTGTCGAGGATTAGAACCTCGTTTTAACTCTCAATAACAGAGCATAGGTGAGACTAATGAGGCTCGAACTCATATACTGTCTTTGAAAGAGACAGGACCTTGTCCTTTAGTCGATAGTCCCATATAGTCCTGATAACTGGCTTCGAACCAGTAAACAACGCATTTTGGGTACGTTAGGTATGCCAATTCCCTTCATATCAGGATAAGAATAAGTTTACCCGAGCTATGCCTAGCCAAGCAATGCTTTGTCACGTCATGCCACCGTCTCCGGAAGAGGGACATCCTTAGTCGCTATTACTAGGGGTAAATCTTATTCTAGTGCCGCCTCTCGGTATTGCACCGAAACCTTCGCTTCTTCAGAGCGACGTACAGACTGTCTATACGAAAACGGCAATAAGGCAGTGGAAGTTGGTTCTGCCCCAACGCCTCAGGTTTTGGAGACCCGCCGACTACTGTTATCCTATTCCACTATATTTTTTTCTTCTTTCTTTTTTACATTTTTTACATTCATCATCTAGACCGTTAAAGTGTGTTTTATCCATTCCAAATTCTGATATATTTTTATTTTCTTTACAATTCCAACAATGAGCCATTCCTTCCGGAGTTTCTATAATATGGCTCCTAGACCATCTTTTCCCGCTCTCTATTAGATATTCTTTCCTTATTGCTTTGATATTACATTTCAAATGGCTATATGCAATGTTATTCAAATCAAAAAATAATTCTTTTGGATTTTCTGTATCTAACCAAGGTTTTTTATGTTCGATAGACAAATCATCTACCGATTCTATTTTTTCTCCACATTGATAACAGTAATCCATTCCTGCCTTTTGGACAAAGCTAAATAACAACATTTTTCTAAGTATGTTGCTTGCTGTTCCATAAGGTATACCTAATTGTTCTAACTTTTTAATTTCACTTTTTTTAGTCATCTCCAACCTCCGTTTTTGATGATTTTTAGGCGACCCTGACGAGTGCTGACCTCGCTCTCTCTGCATTGACAGTGCAGTATGTTAACCGTTACACCACAGAGCCGAATTTTGGGTGGGGCAACAGCATAACAGGGCATTGCCGAGAACAGGTTATGCGTGTCGGTGCGTGTTCTCATGGCAAGTATATCTACTTATACCATCCACCCATTGTGGACGTGAGGGCATTGCAGCCCTGTCCATAAGCCTTTGGTTCAGGGATTTTGCTCTGGCGAGCACTATCTATTTAATGTCTGACAGCGTGACTTTCCTGTACATTAGGGGACGACAGGTTTCCACCATCCGTTTTAAGGTTAAACGGAAACCGTTGCCCGGTATGGAGACATTACTGCCTCTCCGGTCCACCATCTACTTTAAAGTTGAAGTAGAAACTTTGCCCGTTTTAAAGGTAAGCGGGAACTGAAACTGGAAGGCTGAAGAGTTGTTCAGCCAGTGAAACGTTTGTTTTGCCCTCAAAGAGAGCGTCAGCAAGTGTGTATTCGTCAGTTATTTTTGTGCCAGAACCTTTAGCTTCACTACTTATGTCGAAAACTTGTACACGCCCATAGTACTTTCGAGAGGATTCGAACCTCCACTTCGCACCTTAAGAGGGTGGTGCGCTAACCATTACGCCACGAAAGTATGGGTATTTCAATTATTAAAGTACAAATATAATAATGACTGTTGTTATGATTATATTATACCACAAAACTTCTATTTTGTCAAGACCTAAAATGCTTGTTCTTCCCAAAAATCAGAATTACTTTCCACTTCATCTTCTAGTTCATGAAAAACTTCTTGTAATGCCCACCAAAACATTTGGGGGTTTTCACAGCTTTCTAAACATTCTTTTACTAACCAGTTACGTATATTCTCTTTAAAAAAACCAAAAGATGTTTCATCATTCATAATTTCTCTCCTAAAAAATTTATTACAGGCTCCTCCGCATGGATTCGAACCATGAATCAAAAGTTAACAGCTTCTCGTGATAACCGTTTCACCACAGAGGAATAATTTGTTAATGATTAAACCAAAATTGTACCAGTAAAAATATACCAAACATAACTATAGTTGCAACAACCCAAAAATCCCTACTCTTTTCTTCTTTTGTATTCATATTCACCTTCCTTTCGAGAGCACCTAGCAGAAGTCGAATCTGCACTAACGATGGTTCGTAGCCATCTGCACTATCCTTTATGCTATAGGTGCATGAGGCGGAATCTACCCGTAACGCTCGGGTTCGTCCTTTCGGGCGACTTTGGTTTAGCAAACCAATACATTACTTTTCTGTCAAGATTCCATTAGAGGATAGTACTGGATTTGCACCAGTGCGCCCTCTTGGACGTATAGTTTTCGAGACTATTGCATTCGTCTACTCTGCCAACTATCCACAGGCGGTCAGTGTTGGATTTGCACCAACGTACCCTTTCGGATAACTCGCTTTCCAGACGAGCGCATTCGACTACTCTGCCAACTAACCATAGAGGAAGATAACTGTAACGCTCAGTCGCCCTTGCGGGTGGTCAGGGGTTCAAAGCCTGTTAGGAACTATTCCTACTATCTTCCATTAGTACACCTGAGAGGACTCGAACCTCCATTGTGATAGTGTGTAGAACTATTGCTCATCCGTTAAGCTACAGGTGTATAAGTGCTCCTTGTTAGACTCGAACTAACGGCTTCTTTCGTGTTGGGAAAGCTATCTAACCAACTGATATAAAGGAGCAAAATTACAAGCCAGTGACTTCTGGACGATACCTATAGCTCATTGCTGGCTTATAATGTTTTAAGTAGGACATGAGGCGATATCTCCTCGTGACGATGGGATTTTAACCCATGATTCTTTCGAGCCAAGTGCAAAGGTTTTTAGACCTACTCTTTCGTCAACTATCACTACTTAGTGGAGCTAGGCAGACTCGAACTGCCATAAATACGGTGCAAGCGTATCATAATCCCATTATATGATAGCCCCAAATTGCGGGTTTCCCTGCTTTTATTAATCTTTATCTAAATCATATTGAGAACCATCTGCGCCATTTTGACGTTCAATTTCTGCATCTAATGCGTTCTCAAATGCTTCACGTTCTACCGCTCGTTTCTCTTGTTCATCTAACCATTCTTGATAATAACCATCTTTACCATGCCCGGGGTCTCCATAACACATTGAACATGTATTTGACCCTTGATTATCAGGTATAAACGAACCGCACATTACGCAGTATCCCATTATATTCTCTCCAAATACTTTATTTCTACAGCAGTTTCTTTTTCAATATCACTGCTTGGTGCTTGCATATTTATTAACATTCCATCATTTATATTTAATGCTCTCATGTATACCCTTACCTGTGCCTCTTCTTTACCGCCAATCTTGGCGACAGCTTTCATTTCCACAATGATACTACCGCTAGTATATCTTACAATAATATCAGGACAACCATAACCAACATAAAAGCCTCTATAAGAAAGGGGTACAGTCTTTTGGTCCTCATAAGGAATGTTTATTAATCTCAAGCCTACTTTAACTGCATTTTCATATACTATTTCAGAATGTCCAGAACCTAAAGTTTCATAGACATCTAAAACAATTTCTTTTATTTTTTGAATTGTTCTTTTCTTATTCATTTTTTAATGTACAAGTGATGAGCAAATGGACATAAGCAAAAGCAGTAGTAAAAAGCAAAATACCATACAACTGCAACCACGACTACCGTCATTTACATTATTGCCCTCGTCTCCAAATAAAACCATAAAAGGCAGGAACCATTTCTCATTCATATACTATATTATACCACACTTTTCGATTTTTGTCAAGAGGCAATTTATTTTTCGTTTTTTACTTTTTTATTATTTTTATCATTAGAATAAAAACCGCTACCTTTAAATATTAAACCTACTCTGCTGAATTTCTTTCTAATATTTTTACCCTTACAGTCAGGACAAAATAAATCTTTTGGGATTAAATCATAACAAGATACGGCAATATCAAATTCTTTTTTACAATCTTTACATAGAAAATTATAAATAGGCACTATGGATTTCCTTCTTCTTTACGTTTTATTCCCATTATATATTCTGTTAATTTCTGTTCCGTTCTATCATCTTCATAGTTAAAGATATCTCCCTCGAAACCAGCATGACTATATAAAAGTTGTCCCAAACGTAAATCTGGATTTCTGCGCCATATAACAGCAATCAAATTTAAAATTCTATCAACTCTAGTCGGGTCACGCATATTTTTTTATCCTCCTATATTTATAAATCAGCATCTTCCTCTTTCCAATTTATCTCAGACGGATATGGCTTTTCAATTAGTTCTTCATATAAAGCCAATGTTACTTTTTCGATATTATTGTCAGAACTTTGCTGTAAAGCAAACTCGTAACCAGTTGTTTCAGCTATCTCTTTATATTTCGGATAATTCTCTATCATTTCCTCTAAAGCGTCTGTCCAATTTTTATAGCCATTCTCGGTCATTAAACCATAATCATGCAATTCATCATAAGTGGGATAATTCGTTGCAATCCAAGGTACTTTTAGAGCCATATATTCCAGTGCTTTAATCCAACTGCGCCTTTTATCATATTCACCTGCCAAAGGCGCTAGACCAATATCGAGAGTTTTTAATAAAGGACACCATTGTTCTTTAGGTACGAAAGGTGAAAACATTTTTCTATCATTTCTAATATCCAATAATTCAAAAAGCCTACGGTCTCCACTAATAAGCACTTTCACCTGTGGATATTTTCTAGCCACTCTTCTTAAACCTTGTAAAACACCACTGTCATTAAAACTGGCATAATGAGACATGCTACCACACCAGCCTATAACAATTTCATCTTTCGGATGTGGAAAAAGTGGTTCTACATTTAAATACTTGTCTATATCTAAAAAATTATGTACATAATAAGTTTTGTTATATTTCGACCAATCTTTAGCTAAATTTACGGAAGGTACTTGGATACCTTTAACCATTTGTAAACCCCATTTAAATTGTACAATCGGTTTGGGTTTCATATATACCAATACTTCTTTACCTTCGGGGTCCTTAGCTTTTATTTCGCCATGAGTCCAGAAATTATAAGATACATTTTGTGGGTGCATAATATCATAAGCATCATCAAAAATAGCACCAACTGCTTTGTCTCTCACCTTCCAGAATTGCATGATTGTCAATGTATCTCCAAAATAGTTTCTTTCTACCATAATAATATCAGCGTCCGCACATAATTTCTGTGATTCTTCTGTATTTTTAACAAAATCATTAATATGTATTGTATTTGCCGTGTGCTTACCTGTTTTATTTATGGCTTTAGCGGGAATGATACAATTCCATTCACTACAATTCCATTCTTGGGGTGTATCTGCATAAACATAAAGTACTTTCACTAATTAATCTCCTATAAACTATAATCTTCGGGTTTTAAACCCCTTGCTTTTAAAGAATTGTTTTGATGTTCAGTTACCCATGCCAAATTTTCAGCATAAGGTCTCCATTTTTTATATAAATATGGTAAATGGTCTGTATAACCAGTGCGAGAACCAGTCATTTGAGTTTTATCTTGTCTTATACTGCATTCGCAATCAATAAGTTTTAATTCGTGAAAATCATATTTCCTAGATAGATGTACCCAAAAATCCCAATCTTCACTAGTTGTAAGTGTTTCATCAAATCTATATTCTCCACTTTCTTCCCATGCTTTTCTAGAAAATAATGGACAGCAACAGGGAGAAACATTTTGTACAAGTATTAAATCACGAGAAAAAGGACTATCCCAATAAAGCTGCTTATGAATACTAACATAACCAATTTCACGCTTTTCCCAAATATCCTGCAATGCTCTAGTATAGACTATATCTGCTTTTAATTTTTTCATCATATATAATCTAAATTCTAATGTATAAGGCAAATGGATATCATCATCATCTAATAAACAAATATAATCACCTGTCGAAAGACCGAGTGCTACATTTCTTGTACCAGCTAAATCTTTATTCTTATCGTTTTGGAAATATTTAATTCTCGGGTCATTAAATTTTTTCACAATATCCTGTACATCTTCACCCGCATCATTTACCAGAACAACTTCGATATTATGATAAGATTGTAAAAGAACTGATTGCAAAGTTCTCGGTAACAACCATTTTCTATTATATGTAGGTATGAGAACAGATACAAGCGGGTCAGTTTTAACAGAATGCCTTTGTCTTGTCATCTTATAACCTCTTTATCCAACTGGAATCTTCATAAGTTTTATCTGGTATACCAATTATCTCCAAAACAGCCTTCTTAACCCCATTATCAAATGGGTAAAAGTCATGACCTGCTATGAAGCCACCTTTTTTTATTTTTGGCAACCAGTGGTTTATATCATCCTTCACACTTTCATATTCATGGTCAGCATCTACATAAACTAAATCAAATGTATTATCGTCAAATTTATAAGATGCATCTATACTTGTGCTTTTGATTTTTACAAAATTATCAAAGTTAACCATATAATCATCAAATTCATTTTCAAATTCGGGAATATAATCTTCTTTAATTTTAATCCATACATCTACACAATATACTAGTTTGCAATAATATGCAAAGAGCGCACTCGAACTACCCACATGTGAACCTAATTCACAAACAATTGATTCTGAATTTAAGTTCTCTTTAATTAAATCGTTCAAACCAAATAATCTATTATTTCTGTAGCCGGGGATAGCAGCACCATCTTGGTCCACAGAATGTATCATTCTACGTCTATTTAAAATAGTTTCAAAATCGAGCATTATATTATACCACACTTTCCTTATTTTGTCAAGGGGAAATTAGTTAAAGGTACAAGATTCCCCCAATATCTTTTTTCTAAATAATCGGTATATTTAACTTCTCCACCTTCAATATCGCTGTAGGAATCTCTTTGGATTACTAACATGGGGACAGTAATATAACAATTATGTTTTGGGATAACCGTATCAGCATAAATCATATCTATAGGTCTATCTATATGAGTTAAATCAATATATTTTAATAATTTTTCAGCAAATTTCTTGTTTACACCATATGCAACAGTACTTTGACAATGGGTTAACTTAGCCAAATGGGTTGAAACTTGGTAACAGGGTTTTAACAAATTACCTCCCATGTAAAACATATCCCATTCTATATCAGCAAGTTCTTCACAGGCATTATTTAAAATAGAATAAGGGTTTTTTGTTGTCCATTCGACATCATCTTCAAATATGAATATATTTGTATCCCATAAGAGAGAAACTTGTATTAGTTGATAATGACTTAACATACAACCTATTGCTCCATTCCACCACTTATTCGGTGCTTTATCGAATATAATTCCCGGTTTGCGCAATGGGGTAGAATTTATTTTTGGAAATACATCTCTCATACAAATTTCTAATCTATCTGGTCTTTTGTCCAGATTTATTACAGCTTGCAGAGGGAATAAATCATTGAAATTCATTCTTCTCTCCTTATATAAATATTGTTTAACATATCGACATATATTTTATCATAGCCAGCATCTTCAAAATATTTATTAATAAATGGTGCTTGTATGCTTAGTTCTGCTTCTCTTCTTTCCTGTGCTTCAACAATTGCCATTTTTGGTTTCCAATAATTTATATTAAAAAAATTTAGCACATCTGTTTCAGAACCTTCCACGTCTAAACCTAAAAGTTCAAAATTAGGTTTTACATTGTTTCTAGTCAAACTTTCATCTAAAGTAATTATATCTGATGTAGTCTTATATGCTCTAACATATTCATGTTTCCAAATTTTTGTATTATATTGATATTCACTATATGTTGATTGTGCGCCCGGATGGACATAGAAATCAACTGTACCAATCTTATTTCCGACACATGTTTTTATAACTTTTACTTTATTATGATTTTTATGATTTTCGACACATTTTAAATAAAATTCATCAACTGGTTCGTAGCAAATTCCACCCCAACCTGCCTCAGCTAAACCATAAGTATTGCTATAATTATAACCGTCATAAGCGCCTACATCTACAAAAAAACCATTTTCGATATAACCGAAATATTTTAAAAATATTTCATTTAAATATTCTATTTCACATAAAGGAGCCATAAAATATCCACTCATAGTTTTTTAATAGGGTATACCCAACTCCTTCATTTCTTTAATTAAATTATCATGAAATTCAGAAATTTCCTGTGGTTTTAAACTAGAAGTACCCACAATAGCATCCAAATGTTCACGTTGCCCTTTATACCAGTACTCTTCTGGTGTATCTTCTGTCCAATAAATATCATAATCTTCGCTTCTCTTGACAATAGGTGTGCCGGGAAAAGGAATGAGAATATTTACATCGGCTCTATCTGGTCTATATTTCAAAATCCATTCTTTAGATTTTTCCATTGATTCCATTGTTTCGCCCGGTAAGCCTAAGATTAAACTCGCTTTAAATTTAATTCCTAAATCTTTACACCAAAGAAGCGCCTCTGTATCTTGCTCAATCGTAGTACCTTTGGTTATGTTTCTCTTTATTCTATTATCAGCAGATTCTATACCTGCAAGTACTTCAACAAGACCTGCATCACGCATTTGCTTAAGATATTCATAACCGCCTTGTTTGGCAATTACATCTGTCCTTAAAAAACAACGCCAAATAAAATTCCTTTCGGCAAGTCCTTCTAAAATTTTCAAAGTTCTCGGTTTATTAATTGGTAATATATCGTCATAAAACTGGATACCAGTAAAACCTCCTTCTTTTATATCATCTAATTGCTTAATGACCAAATCAAGTGATTCATAACGTACCCTGCTGCCCCAAATAACCCCCAATCTACCAGATTCGCAAAATGCACATGACATGGGACAACCCCTCGAAGTAAACATGGTGGAAGTCCGATGTTTATTACCATCTCTATCTTCCAAATAAGCTTTATATTTTCCTGTCCACCTGCGTATAGGGGGTAAAACATGGTCTAAATCTAAAGGAGGTGTAGCAGAATAAAAACTAATGTTCATATTACGGTCTGTTAATTGTTTTATAGCTTCAGGATAATCGATTTCACCTTCTACGACAGTATTATAACCTAAGCCAAAATAATTATCTGGTTTCGACCATACGCCCGGTCCACCTATAAGGGTTTTTGTCTTTTTCCAATCCTTAACAATATTACCTATCTTGCGTACTTCCTGCATTTGCGCACTTGTTACACTCAACCATAATTGGTCAAAATCGCCATCTTTCGGTAATTCATCTTCCGATAAATCAAAAAATTCAGTTTTATGCTTTTGTGCTTCCAACTGTGCACCAATATAAAACAAGCCCAAAGGAGGATACACCATAGGGTCAATCAGAAAGATTGACTTTGGGAATACCAACGCTATATTCATTACATCCTCTTAATCCAGCTAGAATCTCCGTAAATCTTATCAGGTACTATTTGCAAATGCGCTAAGGCTTCTATAATATGTCCATCATGTAAAGGATGATAATCATGCCCCGATAGAATACCGCCTTTTTTTACTTTATTTCTCCAAGCATTTACATCTTGTACTACATTATAAAAATCATGTGCTGCATCTATATAAACCAAGTCAAAAAAGAAATCTTCAAATGTCGTAGAAGCATGTAAACTATTATCTTTAATTTTTATGATATTATCAAATTCTTTCTTGTTTGCATCAAAAACATCTTCATAAGTAGAATGTTCAAATATATCTACACAATAAACTTCTTTACAATAATGTGCAAATAACATAGACGAGTGTCCATATAAAGAACCAATTTCGCAGACAATGGCTTCTGGTTTTAAATTCTCAAGTATTAAATCTTGCAAACCAAACAGTCTATCAATTTTCATACCGTTAAAATCAATATCATTTCCTTCCATATTAGTACGATATTTTCCTAAAATAGTTTCTAAATCAATCATAATACTCCTCTTTTAATGTATATGCATGTGTTAAAATATACCACATGGCTCTCTCTATAAAATGACCTT
>Ga0316626_10000531_pt1 | contig 15000 bp, 7 predicted proteins | sample OWC_Aug_T1_C1_D5_FD_207656 | JGI IMG/M metagenome (GOLD analysis project Ga0316626, IMG submission 207656) | Wetland soil microbial communities from Old Woman Creek delta, Ohio, United States - OWC_Aug_T1_C1_D5_A | ecosystem: Environmental > Terrestrial > Soil > Wetlands | place: USA: Ohio...
CGCCGCGGACTCCATCACGACCGTGCTCACCGCGTCCGCCCTCGGCGCGGGATCGCGCTCCGTCGCGCTCATGCGTCTTCGCCCGCTCCTCCGCCGAACGCTGCGTGAGGCGGATGCGACCGCGCTCGTCGATGCGCAGCACTTCCGCCTCGACATCGATCCCCGGCGGGAAGGCGGCAGCGAGATCGGCGCCCCGCTCGAGATGGGTTTCATCGGCCGGCAAGAGCCCGTCGACGCCGGAGACCGGCTCGTGGATGCGCACGAACACGCCGTAGGGCTTCACGTTCGAGACCTTGCCCACGACCGCCGTCCCCACCTCGAGCCTGGGCCGGGGCGCAGGCTCCGGCAGATCGGTCGCCGGATCGAGTCGCCGCGAAAGCGAAAGCCGCTTCCGCTCGGGATCGAGCTCGAGCACGCGCACCTCGACGGTCTCGCCCTCGCTCACGGCTTCGCGCGGATGGCGAACCCGCTGGCCACCGAGCTCGGTCACGTGGAGCAGACCTTCGACCCCGGGCAGGACCTCGACGAACGCGCCGTAGTTCATGAGCCGGAGCACCCGCCCGTGGACGATGTCGCCGACCTTGAGCCGCTCCGCGACCCCGCTCCACGGATCGCCCTCCAGCGCCTTGGCCGAGAGCGAGATGCGCTCGTTCTTCTCGTCACCCAGCTTCTCGATGCCGATCACCTTGACGCGGAGCGGCTGGCCGACCTGAACGGCCTCCGCGGGGTCGACGACACGAGCGTGGCGCAGCTCGGAGACATGCACGAGGCCGTCGATCCCGCCGATGTCGACGAAGGCGCCGAACGGCTGCAGGCGGACGACGACTCCATCGATCTCGTCTCCCACCTGGAGCCGGGTCCGCGTCTCGTCGGCCTGCTTCTTGCGGTCTTCCTCGAGCAAGGCGCGCCGCGAGATGACGATGCGGCGGCCGCCCTCCTTGTATTCGATGATGCGGAACGGCAGGGTCTTCCCGACGAACGCCTGCGGATCGCTGCAGTAGACGCGGTCGATCTGCGAGATCGGGCAGAAGGCACGGAATCCGGAGATCAGGACATCGAACCCGCCCTTGTTGGTGCCGGTGATCTTCCCCTCGACGGTGGCGTGATTGGCGAAGGCCTGCTTGAGCACCGAGCGGTCGCGGGTCTTCTTCACCATGCGGTTCACGATCACTTGATCGCCCGCGGTGGCAACCGTGACGTCGATGCGCTCGCCGACACCGATCTTGAGATTGCCTTCCTGGTCGCGGAGCTCGCGCGACTCGATGAGCGCCTCGCTCGGCCCGCCGTAGTCGAGAAACGCCCACTGATCCTCGATGCGCTGCACCACAGCCCGGAGGCGATCGCCAGGACGCACCGGGCGAGTCCGCTCGAGGCTCTTGTCGAGAAGCTCGGCGAAGCCCGGGTCGGCCATCGGGGAAGGTGGAGCCTCCTCGGGTATCATGTCGGCGCCCGGCGGCGGGGGCGGCGCTGCCTCCTCCGCGCCGGTCGCTGCGGGCGGAGCAAGCTCGCCCGGCACCGCCTCCCGGAGGACCGGCTCCCCGGGGATCGGCTCCCCGGGGATCGGCTCCCCGAGGACCGGCTCCCCGGGGACCAGATCCGCGGGCGCCGGTGCGATGGGAGTCGCTGCGGAAGGAGTCGCCGCGGGATCGAGGCCCCCGCTCGGCAACTCGGGATGAGGGGATACAGCCGGCGCGTCCGCCTCGACGCCCGATTGCGGGCGCGCCTCGCCCGCGTCGGGGGTGGGCTCGCTGCCGGGGACCATGTGCTCGATCTGCCCGTCCATTGCACGTCTCCTGCGCCGGACCAACCGCGGCCGGCAAGGGGTTGATTTTCGCATGAAATCGGCCCGTTCCGCAACCGGCGGGGGCTCCGCCCCCTCAAGCAAGGCCCCGGACGGGACGATCTGACCGCCAGGACAGGCGCCGGATGGATTTCCCAGAGCTGGCCAACCGCCTCAGGTCGAGTTACCGGAAGAATGCCGCGGACATCACGGCCCTCGGCTGCGGGCTCTATCCGCGCTTCGTGTTCGCGCGCCGGCCCGCCGAGCTCGCGGGCGAGATCCCCGTCTTCCACTACCACGACGTCGGGGCGGCGGACCTCGAGCGTGATCTCGCCTTCCTCGCCGCGAACCATTACGCGACGCTCACGAGCGCCGAGTTCACGCAGTGCTTGACCGGCGGGGCGAAGGCTCAGGACCGCGCGGTCCTCCTCACGTTCGACGACGGCTGGCGAAGCCTCCACACGGTGGCCGCGCCGCTCCTCCGCCGTCACGGGTTCAAGGCGACCGCCTACCTCATCACCGGCGTGATGGCGCCGGTGCGGGATGCCATTCCTCCCGGCTCCGACGCCGGAGTCTTCGTCACCTGGGAAGAAGCGAAGGCAGATCGCGACGTCATCGACGTCCAGTCCCATTCGCACTGGCACGCACGGGTCTTCGTCGCGCCGCGACTCATCGACTTCATCCATCCGCGCTTCGACCGCCATGCGCTGAACCTGCACGTGCCCGTGCTGCAAGCGGGTGGCCGGGATGACTTCACGCGCGCCGCACCGCTCGGCACGCCGCTCTATGCCGACGCCCCGCGGTTCGCCGGTCGCCGCCGCTTCCTCGACGACGAGGCGGCTCGCGCGCGCGCCGTCGACCTCGTCACCGCCCGCGGCGGCGCCGCTTTCTTTGCCGACCCGGACTGGCGCCGCATCCTCCACGCGGAGATCCGCCACCACATCGCGCGCCACGGCCGCGCGGAGCGCTTCGAGTCCGCAGCCAGCACGAGCGCGGCGATCGACGCCGAGCTCGTCGCCTCGCGCGCGGCGATCGAACGGGAGCTGCCCGGGCATGAGGTGCGCTCCCTCTGCTTCCCCTGGTTCGCGGGGAGCGAGCTCGCGGTCGCCCGCGCCCGGGCGGCCGGCTACACGTCGTGCTGCTTCGGGGTGCGGCCCGACCGGCGCACGAACCGCACGGGTGACGACCCGTGCTCGACGGTGCGGCTTCCCTCCGACTACATCCTCCGCCTTCCCGGCCGCGGGCGGCTCCCGCTCGCCTCGGTGCTCGCCGCGATCGCCCGGCGCAGCGCGCCGGGATTCCTCCGCGGCGTGCGCGCGGCGAGCGCGCGCTGAGGCAGCCCGCGAACGGGCGCGCAGCCCAGGGCATGCTTGCGGTCGAGCTGCCCCCGTCGCTAAGATGGCCCGCCATGGACCATCGGGTCCGCAGCCACGCAGCTTGCGCGCAATGCCGGACGTGAATCGGCCGATATCGAAGCGGGCTCTCGCGAGCCCCCGCGGGCCGGCCGTGCCGCGCCGCGGCGTCCGGGCTGCACATGACTCCTCGCAGCCCGGCCACAATCTCCCCGGGGATGTGAAACATGCGACCGACACGCGACCCCGCCTCCGAATCGAGTGCGGCGGACGAGTCCCGGAACCCGGGGGCGGCCGCGGCACGGCCTGGGGCAGCCACCGCTTTCGTCGCCGATGTCTCAGCCTGGGACCAGCGGCTGCCGGCGATCCTCGTCCGGCTCGGGCTCGCCCTCCTCGGCGCGGGCCTGATCGCGCTCGGCATTCTGGCCGACGGCGCGGCGCTCGCGCGCTGGGTCGGCGCGAACCTGAGCCCCGACGGGGCCATCTCGCCCGACACGGCCCGCCAGGTGGCCTCGCTCCGGCCGCTCCTCCTCGCCGCCGGCTTCATCGCCCTCGGGCTCGCGATCGCGGCCGACTGGGCGATCGCCGCCTACCGTGCTCTCGAGAACGCGGTGCTGGCCCTCGCGCGGCTCGTGCTCCGGCTCGCGGCGGCCATCGCGCGGGGCGCGGCCATCCTCGGCTCCACGCTCGCCGGGATCCTCCCCGCGCGCTTCGTCGAGGCGTCCCTCCTTGTCCTCCTCCTCGCCCTGGTCCTCGGCCTGTCCTGGTGGGCGCGCTCGACGCAACCCCCGTTCCACGCCGAGGGCATCAACCTGCAGCCGGCCAAGAATCTCGTGCTGCACGGGAAGTACGCCCTCCGCAGCTACGAGGGCTTCGACACGCAGACCTTCCGCATCACGACCGGGCCCGCGATGCTCGTGCCGACTGCCGTGGCCTTCGCTCTCTTCGGCATCCACTCGTCGGTGGCGCACGCGGTGGCCGTCGGCTTCTTCGTGCTCTTCATCCTCCTGGCCTACGTCATGTTGCGCCCGCACCTGGGCGGCGGCACGGTCCTCCTCGGGCTCCTCTTCTTCGTGCTCCATCCGGCCAACATCTTCTACGGTCCCTCGTGCGGCTACGTCGAGGGCGGCATGGGGGAATCGCCGGCTCTCGCCTACCTGATGATCGGGCTCCTCCTGTGGGGAAGCGCGCTCATCCGCCCGAGCAACGCCCGGCTCTTCCTGGCCGGTGTCTTCTTCGGCCTCTCCTTCCAGTCGAAGTGGCTCTTCCTGTTCGCGCTCTTCGCGGTCGTCGGCACCTACGCGGTGCTCCGGCTCGCCGGCCGCCGCCTGCCGAGCCGCGCGTATCTCCTCCCGGCGCTCGGCCTCCTCGCAACGGCCGCCGCCTTCTTCCTCATGCGCGTGAGCCAGTTCGGGCTCCAGGGAGAGATGGCGCACCTCGGACGGCTGTGGGACCAGCATATGCGGCGCGCCGTCGGATTCTCGACCGGCGAGGGTCAGGTCGAATCCCTGTTCGCCGTGGCCCGTCCCCTGGTGACGGTCGCGCAGGTGGGATTCTGGTCGATGCTCGGCGCGTTTCTCACGCTGCCCGCCCTCGCCTATGCCGTGGTGCTGCTCCGCCGCCGGCTCCACCCGGTTCCCCTCTACATCCTGGTCTTCACCCTCATGTGGTTCGCCTGGTGGTTCCTCTTCAGCTACGACCTGCCGCTCCAGCACATCCTCTACATCATGCCGTTCGTGCAGATCTTCGCCGCCAAGCTCGTCGTCGACAGCTGGCGAGCGGCGCGCCTGTGGCGGCCGGACAGCCGGCTCGGCGCGCTGCGCGCGACCGCGATCGCGGTGATCGCGCTCGTCGTCGCCGGGAAAACCGCGGTCCCGCTGGCCCAGAACATCGATCAGATCCACCGTGGCCGGCAGGAGCTTGCTGCCCCCTTCGCTGAGTTCGTCGCCTACGTCGAGGCGCACACCGAGCCCGACGCCATCTTCTCGGGCTGGAGCTGGAGCAAGCCGTGGTGGCTGTCGATCGAGAAGGACCGCACGATCAAGGACCGCGCGCGCGTGCCGTTCGACCACCGCGAGAAGGTGCCCGAGTACCTGGTGGTCACGCCCGAGTGGCCGCTCGATGTGATCGGCACCGGCTGGCCCGACATGGCTTACCGGAGCCGCTGGACCTACCGAGAGAACGCCCGCCGCCAGGAGTTCATCGCCGCGCATTGCACCCACCTCCTGACGACGGGCGGCGTACGAACCTGGTCCCTCTACCGCATCAACCCGCTGCCGCCACCGGCGGGCAGCGCCGCGGGCACGCCCCCTGGAGCGGGCGGGACCTCATGATCGTCATCCTGGGCGCTGGCCTTGCCGGCCTCACCGCAGCGCATCATCTCCGCCGCGCTGGACGCGACGACGTCGTCATCCTCGAGCGCGAGGAGCGCGCCGGCGGGCTCTGTCGCTCCGAACACCTGGACGGCTACACGTTCGACTACACCGGGCACTACCTCCACTTCCGCCGCCCCGCCATTCGCGACTGGGTCATGGGGCTCGCGGGAGACAACATCCACGAGGTGACGCGCAAGGCCTGGATCTATTCGCACGACGTCTACACGCCCTACCCGTTCCAGGCCAATACCTTCGGTCTCCCCCCCGCGGTCGTCCGCGAGTGCCTCCTCGGCTTCATCGAGGCCGCGATCGCGGCCGGACCCGCCACCGGTCGCGGACCCGCGGCGAACGACCCCGGGCTGAACTTCGAGGACTGGATCCTCGCGACCCTGGGCCCGGGCATCGCCAAGCACTTCATGATCCCCTACAACACGAAGCTGTGGACGATCCCGCCGCGTGAGATGACGACCGAGTGGATGGGACGCTTCGTGCCGCGGCCGACGATCGAGGAAGTGGTGGACGGCGCGCTCATCGACCGGCGCGACCGGCCCTTCGGCTACAACGCCCACTTCCTCTATCCGATCGCGGGCGGGATCCAGGTGCTGCCGGACGCGATCGCGCGCGGCGCCGGAGAGATCCGCCTCGCGACCGTGGTCACGGCCATCGATCCCGAGAAGCGCGAGCTCCGCCTCCGCGATTTCGACGCGCCGCTCGTGTACGAGACGCTCATCACGACCATGCCGCTCGATGGGCTCGTCCACATGCTCGACCCCTTGCCCGACCAGGTGCGCGCGGCTGGTGGCCGACTCCGCCACAACTCGGTGCTCTCGGTCAATCTGGGCGTCGCGGGGCGGGAGCTCTCCCCGCACAACTGGGTCTACTTCCCCGAGCCCGAGTTCTCGTTCTATCGGCTCGGCTTTCCCTCGAACTCCTCACCCCGCGTGGCCCCCCCGGGCGCAAGCTCGGTCACCGCCGAGGTGGCCTTCTCTGCGGCGCGCCCGCTCGACCGAGCGGCCACCGTCCGCCAGGTGAAGGCCGATCTCGAGCGCATCGGCATCCTCCGGCGCGGGGAACGGATCGAGGTCGAAGCGATCTTCGAGATCCCCTGCGCCTACGTGCTCTACGATCACGCCCGGCGGGGCGCGGTCGACTCGATCCAGGCCTACTTGAGGAGCCGCGGCATCCTCTCGGTCGGCCGCTACGGCGCCTGGGAATACAGCTCGATGGAAGATGCGATCACCGGCGGCCGCGAGGCCGCCGAGCTCATCCTGAACGCCGAGGTCAAGCCATGAACTCCGCTCCGCGGCTCTCGATCCTCATCCCGGTTTTCAACGAGGAGACCATCCTCGAAGCGGCGGCGCGGGCCATCGTCCAGGAGCTGGGGGCCCGGCGCTACGACTACGAGCTCATCCTCTGCGAGAACGGAAGCAAGGATCGCACGGCCGAGATCGGCGGCCGGCTCGCGTCGGAACTGCCGCACACGCAGCTCCTGCGCTATCCCCAGCCCAACTACGGGGGAGCGCTGCGCGCCGGGATGCGTGCGGCGTCGGGCGACATCCTCGTCTGCTACGAGATCGACTTCTGGGATCTCGACTTCGTTGCCCAGGCCCTCCCCCTGCTCGAGCGCTTTGACATCGTGATCGGCTCGAAGCGAGCACAGGGCGCGGCGGACAACCGGCCGTTCATGCGCCGGCTCGCCACCCGGGTGTTCAACCTGATGTTGCGCGCCCTCCTCGGATTCCGCGGCACCGACACGCACGGCCTCAAGGCCATGCGGCGCGCCGCTGTGCTCGATATCGTCGAGGCGTGCGAGACCGATCGCGACGTGTTCGCGACCGAGCTCATCGTGCGCGCCCAGTACCTGGGACGCGCGATCACCGAGATCCCGATCGCGGTGCACGAGATCCGCCCGGCGCCGATCCACATCTACCGGCGGGTGCCGCGGGCGCTGCGGCAGGTCTTCAAGCTCTGGCGGTTGTCGCGTGGGTGGCGGCAGCAGAGCCGCGCCGCCCAGGCCGCGCTCGCCGCCAAGCGCGAGATCGCCCTCTAGAGGCCGGGTTCGCCGCCGGCGCCGCCATGATCAACGCGCTCACCGTCGATCTCGAGGACTGGTACCACTCGGTCTACTCGCTCGGGCCGGCGGACTGGGAGAAGCTCCCCGATCGACTCGTCCCGCCCACGCGGCGACTTCTCGCGCTCCTCGACCGCCATCGCGCGCGCGCCACCTTCTTCGTGCTCGGCGCGGTGGCCGAACGGCATCCCGATCTGGTGCGCGAGATCGGGCGCGCCGGGCACGAGATCGCAAGCCACGGCATGCACCACCGTCTGGTCTACGAGCAGACGCCGGACGAATTCCGCGCCGACCTCCGCCGCTCCCTCGCCATCCTCCGCGCGTTGACCGGCGAGCCCGTGCTCGGGTTCCGCGCCGCCTACTGGACGATCACCGAGCGCTCCCTGTGGGCGCTCGACATCCTTGCCGAGGAAGGGATCGCCTACGACTCGAGCATCTACCCGGTCAAGACCTACCTCTACGGCATCCCCGGCACCACGCCGGGCCCGCATCTCCGCGCGCTGGCCGGCGGCCGCCGGCTCCACGAAGTGCCACCGTCGACCATCGCCCTCGGCGGGCGCCGCGTCCCGATCGGAGGCGGCTTCTACATGCGGGCCTTTCCCGGCCGCTTCCTGACCTGGGGCATCGACCAGCTCAACCGCCGGGGACTCCCCGCCGTGATCTACATCCATCCGCCCGAGTTCGACCGCGAGAAGCCTCGGCTCGAGCTCCCGCTCCGGGAACGGATCTTGCACTACCACGGCCTCGGCACGGTCGAACCGAAGCTCGAGGGGATCCTCGACCGATTCTCGTTCGCTCCCATCCGCGAGCTTCTCGGGCTATCATCGACATGACATAGGGCGCTGTCCGGCACCCGGTTGCGGCAGCACCCGGGCCCGCACCAGCGGACCGAACGAGGCACCTCGATGCGCATCGGTGTGATGCTCCGCGCGATCGCCGAAGACCAGGGAACGGGCATTTACACCCGGAACCTGGTGGAAAGGCTCCTCGCCATCGATCACGAGGACGATTTCTTCCTCATCCATCGCGATCACCGCTACGGCCCCGGATTCGAGGATAGCCCGCACGTACACGAGCTCTGCGTCTCGGCGCCGGGCAAGTTCCTCTGGGATCAGTCCGCCGTCACTCGCATCGCCTCCCGCGAGCACGTCGATCTCCTGTTCAGTCCGAAGTTCACGGCCCCCCTGCTCGCCCCGTGTCCCACCGTGATCTCGCTCCACGGCTCGGAGTGGTTCATTCATCCGGAACGCTACAAGCGCCTTGACGTCGCCTACGTGCGCCTCCTCACGCCCCTCTACTGCGCCCGGGCGAGCGCCATCCTCTCCAACTCGGAGCTCACAACGAGGGACTTCGTCCACATTCTCAAGGTGCCGGCGGCGAAGATCGTCACCATCCCCTTCGCCGCCCATCCCATGTTCCGCCCGGTCACGGACGAGATCGAGCTAGAGCGGGTCCGGCGCCGCTACGGGCTGCCGCCGCGCTTCCTGCTCTTCGTCGGCAAGATCTATCCGGGGAAGAACCTCGGCGGTCTGATCGAGGCGTTCGCCCGTGTGCGGCAGAGCGCCGCCGGCCCGGCGCTCAAGCTCGTGGTCGTCGGCGACACGCGCTGGGCCTACGAGAGCGACCTCGCCCGCGTCGCGGCGCTCGGGATCGCCGACCATGTGCTTTTCACCGGGTGGGTGCCGCAAGGGGATCTGCCGGCCATCTACTCGCTGGCGGAGCTGTTCGTCTTTCCCTCGTTCTACGAGGGCTTCGGGATCCCCGCGGTCGAGGCCATGGCCACGGGTTGCCCCTCCGCGGTCGCCGCGACCGGCGCCCTGCCCGAGGTCACGGGCGGCGCCACCGAGCTGTTCGATCCCACCGATCCCGCCGACATGGCGGACAAGATGGCCGGCCTCATCGCCTCGCCCGACCGGCGCGCCGAGCTCCGCCGGCGCGGGCTGGCCCGCGCCCAGGACTTCAGCTGGGAGAAGGCCGCGGCGGCGACCCTCGACGTCTTCCGCCGCGTGGTCCGCGGGGAGAACCCCGCACCCATGCCCGCGCCCTCCCCGTCCGCCCGCGGTTGCAACCGCGCCGCCTGACGGCCAGCGATTTCGCCTGCTTTCACGTAGCTCTGGCCCCGCTCAACGGGACCGGCTAAGATGCCGCCCCGAACCGGGAGGAGTCGCCGCGGGGTGGTGCCCACCCGCAGGAATTCGCTCCGGCCCGCAAGCAGGCAACGGCGCGGCGCACTGCACACGAGAAGGAGCCCGCAGCGGCGCGCGCCTTGGCGAAAGGAGTGGGGTCCAAGTGAGCCGATCCATGATCCGCGGACTCGCCTGCGGTGGGCGGCGTCTCCCTCGCCGGCACTTGACGGCGCGGACGCCCGACCCGCGGGGCACCGGGCGCCGGCCGGACCGCAAGGCCATTGCCGTTCTTCCTCTTTCGCTTGCCCTCGCGCTCGCGTCGACGGGCATCCTGGTCACGACCGCGGCCGCCACGCGCTTCATGCCCACCGGCGACTCGATCACCCAGGGCACCCGCTCGTCGGACGACCTCGGCTTCCGCCCGCGCCTCTACACCCTGCTCAACGGAGCAGGCAGCTACGACTTCGTAGGCCCCTCGGGCACGAGCCCGCACGAGGGGTACTTCGACGGCGCGCTCCGCGTCGAGGCCTTCCTTGCCGGCGGCAGTCACGATCTCGAGCCGGTCATCGTCAACTACGATCCCGAGGTCGTCGCCATCCATCTCGGCACTAACGATGTGAACTCCTTCCCCGGTCCCTATGCCCCCTGGTCCACCAACCACACGACCCCGACCACCAATGCGAGCGGGGACCTGGGCGCACTCGTCGACTACGCCCTCGCCGCCAACGCGGGCGGGGTGAACCGCGTGGTCGTGAGCCGCATCGTCCCGATCGGCGGGCGGGATGAGCACATCGCCGAATTCAATCGCGAGGTCGTGCGCATGGTGCTCGACTATAGGAACGGGGCCGTCACCGGCAATCCCGAGCCCGTCACCCTCGCCGACCACTACCGGCACTTCCTCGCGAACCCCGATCTCTTCACCGGCGGGGCCAACGACTGGATGTACGACGCTTTGCATCCGAACGACGCCGGGTACGACGAGATGGCGAATGTCTACTACGCCGCCGTGCGCGAGGCGCTCGCCGACACCGATCCGCCGGACCCGGTGGCCGACCTCGCTGTGGGCACGGTGAGCGGGAACTCGGCGCTCCTCGTCTGGACCAACACGGGCGATGACGGACCCGCCGGCGATCCCGCGTACGCCGATGCCCGCTACGCGACGGCGGCGATCTCGACCAGCAACTTCAAGTCGCAGGCGCAGGGCGGCGACTACGAGTCGATCGGAGCCGGCGGCTCCCTCACCGGGACCCGGCTCACCGGTCTCGCCGCCGGGACGACCTACAACTTCGCACTCAAGCTCATGGACGATGCCGGGAACCTCTCGGCCATGTCGAACCTGGCCGCCGCGATGACCACCGGCGACTCGACCACGTACCGGGACACCTTCACGCGGGCGATGCCCGCGCCCGGCCCCGACTGGAACGGTCCGGCTTTCATCGTGACCGCGAGCGAGCTCGAGAACACCGCGGCTGATTTCGCCACCGCCGTCTTCACCCCGGTCCGGAACGCCGTGAGCACCGAGATCACATGGGGCGCGGGCGCCGACGCGACGGGCATCAGCCAGGCCGGGATCGCCTGCCGCCTGGAGGACACGAACCCGGCGACCGTCGACGGCTACCTCGTCTATCGCAACACGGGGGCCAATCAGACGCTCAGCCTCCGCGAGCTCATCGACGGCCGCCCGGGCACCTTGATCCAGACCGTACCGGCGGCGCTGCCGGCGCCTCGGGCCGGTGACCGCTTCCAGGTCGTCCTCACCACCGACGGCTCCGGCCACCACTTCGCGGTCTTCGTGAACGGGGCCCAGGACGGCGTCCTCACTGATGCGCTCAAGCGCCGCGGGAACGGCGACTACTACTGCGGCGTGACGACCGACGGCCGCTACAACAACAACATCGCCGACTGGGTGCTCGAATCGAACCCCATCAATCTGCCGCCCGCGCCGTTCAACCTGCTCACGCCGGCCGACGCCGCGCTGCTCCCGAACCTGAATCCCTACTATGACTGGCAGAACACCGCCGATCCGAACGGCGACCCGGTCACCTACACGCTCTTCCGGTCCACCGATCCGGCCTTCCCGCCCGGCGCGACGATCGAGATCGGCGGTCTGACCGTGAGCTTCTACACGACCGGCGAACCCCTCCTCCCCAACCGCACCTATTACTGGAAGGTGCGGGCGGAGGACCCGCAGGGGGCATTCACCTTCTCGAACACGACGCGCCGATTCTCGACCGACAACCTGCAGCAGCTCGGCGATGACTTCGAGCGGACCGCCCTCGGCCCGGACTGGGCGGCCGATCCGAGCGCCTACGAGCTCGCCAACGGCGAGCTCGACGGGGTCGTGGCCGGCTACACCCACATCGCCGTGTACCGGCCGGTCGAGAGCCCGGTCTCGATCGAATGGCAGTGGAGCGAGTCTGCCATCCAGAGCGCCCTCGGCCAGGCCGGCGGGCTCATCGGCCTCGGTAGCGACGCCACCGATGCGAGCGGCTACTTCGTCTTCCGGAACACGGCCGGCGCCCAGAGGTGGGGCGTCTTCAGGGTGGACCAAGGGGCCCTCAACGGCTCGCTCGGCATCGATCAGCCGGGCCTCGGCCCGCTGCCCGGACCGGGCGACCGGATCCGCGTCGTCTTCACCAAGACGCAGACCGCGCACGTCTTCGACTGCTACGTGAACGATGTCTTCGACGCGCGCATGACCGACGCGCAGCGTCTCTACGGCACGGCGCCCGTCACCTATGCGGGTCTTCTTCTCGGCGAGAACGCGGCGAACAACGTCGAGAGCTTCGCGGCGATGGGTCGCGACCTGAACCTGCCGCCGGCCGCCTTCGCGCTCCTCGAGCCGCCGGATGGCGAGCGAGTCTACTCGCTGTCGCCGCTCCTCCGCTGGGAGGCGGCGCGCGATCCGAACCCTGGCGACGTCATCACCTACACGGTGGTCTACGACACCGATCCGGCGTTCGGCTCGCCGGACAGCCTCGCCCCCACCACCGCCACCGAAACCACCTACAGCGGCGCTCTCTCGACCGGGGATCCGATCCACTGGCGGGTAATCGCCGAGGACGCTGCCGGCGCGAGCGTCGTCTCGACCGAGACCTGGTCGTTCGAGTTCGCCCCGATCCTCACCTTCGTCGATGACTTCAACCGGGCGCTCCTCGGTCCCAACTGGGGCGGCGACATCAACGTGATGAAGATCGTGACGGACGAGCTCAAGAACACCGCCGGCGGCTCGAGCTTCGACCTCGCGGTGTACGCCGCGCGCTCGAACCCGGACGCCGTCGAGTTCCGGTGGAGCCCGACCGCGAACAACGACGGGATTCGCCGCGGCGGGCTCGCGCTCCGCTTGAACGCGACCAACGGCACCCCTTCCGGCTACTTCGTGCTCATCGATCCGGTGACCAACGAGGGCAAGCTCGAGGAGATCCGCAACGGCGCCCGCGGCTTCCCGCTCATGAGCGTGCCGGGGCAGACGGCGCCGCCGGGACCGAATCGCCGCTTCAAGGCAGCACTCTCCACCGACGCTGCCGGCCATCACTTCGACCTCTACGTGGACGACGTCTTCCACTCGCGGGTCAGCGATCCCAACCGCACCCAGGGCAACGGCGCCGTCCTCTACGCCGGAGTAGGGCTCCGCGGTCAGAATGCGAACGCGGTCGACGACTTCACGATGACCGCGTTCAACTTCGGGCCGCCGCCGGCGCCGTTCGCGCTCCTCGCGCCCGCCCATGCCGACACTGGAGTCGCGGTCGTCCCCGCCTTCCGCTGGCGCGCGGCGGGCGAGCCCGGCCTTCTCTACACCGTATTCGTGGGCACCGACTCGTCGTTCGCCACTTGCGATTCGGTAGCCGGAGTGACCGACACGACCCTGACCTGGCCCGAATCGCTCGCCCTGGCCACCGACCACGTGTGGCGCGTGCGCGCCACCGACGGGCAGGCCTCGAGCTTCAATCAGAACGGCTGGCACCGCTTCCGGACGACGGCGGTGAGCGCAGTCGAGCTCGCGAGCTTCACCGCTCGCGGCGAGGCGGGCCAGGTGCGGCTCGAGTGGGCGACGGCGGCGGAGACCGATCATCTCGGCTTCCACGTGTGGCGGGCCGCCGATCCCGAGTCGGCGCCAGCACGGCTCACCGGCCCCGGCGAGCTCGTGACCGGGCGGAGCCCCTACGCGTACGTGGACCGCGCCGCGGAGCCGGGCCGGAGCTATGCGTACTGGATCGAGGCGGTGGACCGCGACGGCGGAACGGAGCGCTTCGGCCCGGTCGTCGCCGCGGCCCTCGCCCCGGCGCTCGAGCTCGCGCTCCATCGCATCACCCCGAACCCGGCGGCGGCGCCCGTCACCTTGCGCTTCGACCTCCCGGCGGCCGCCCCTGTGCGGCTCGTCCTCTTCGATGCGAGCGGCCGGGCGGTGCGCAGGCTCGTCCAGGGAACGCTCGTGGCGGGCCGGCATGCGGTCGTGTGGGACGGGCGCACGGAGAGCGGCCAGCCGGCCGGCTCCGGGATCTACTTCGCTCGGATCACGGTCGGCGACTGGACGGCGGCGGCCAAGCTCCTGCTCATGCGCTAGTATGGAACGACCGCTCGTCAAGCGATAAGTTGGGGAGGCGATCTTCTTCGCGATGAGGAGGATCGCCTCTTCATTTGCTTCGTCTCCGCTGAGGATGGGCAGGAAGGCCGGCTGCTTCGACGACGAGTCACACTAGTATTCGCGGGTTGCGCCGGCGTCCCGGGCCGAGCCGCATGACTGTGATCCGTCGGGAGAGTGCGCCCTCTAGGATCGCGAGTTCGAGGCCTGACGACCTCTATCGCATACCGCACCCGCGCTTTCTCCAGATCGTGCCGGCCTTCCCTGCCCATTCTTGACCTCAACAACCTGAACCCGACTGGACGTCGTTCCCTGCTTCCACCACTACGACGCGCTCAGGGCCTCGGGTTGCCAGTAGAGAACCGACCACAGGTAACCCACCAGCTCCCGTGCCATCGCCACCACGACTTTCTGGGACGGTTTGCCCTTGAACGTCATGCGTACGAAGCGCCGATGCAATCGTTCCTGAGCACGGTCGGCGATGGCGATCACCCGCGCCGGCTGCCCCTGGCGGCGTTGCCGCAGCGGCAGACCGAGGGCGGGGCGGGAGCGATTGTGCCAGGCGGCCTCCACCAGCAGCCGGCGGACATGCCCGTTGCCCGCCTTGGTGATCGGTCCCCGGCGTTCCCGCTCGCCACTGGACTGCTCCCGGGGCACCAGACCGAGGTAGCTCATCAGCTGCCGCGGCGAACTGAAGCGCCGGAAGTCATGCAG
>Ga0316626_10000532_pt1 | contig 14996 bp, 7 predicted proteins | sample OWC_Aug_T1_C1_D5_FD_207656 | JGI IMG/M metagenome (GOLD analysis project Ga0316626, IMG submission 207656) | Wetland soil microbial communities from Old Woman Creek delta, Ohio, United States - OWC_Aug_T1_C1_D5_A | ecosystem: Environmental > Terrestrial > Soil > Wetlands | place: USA: Ohio...
ATCGACCCGCGCACGCGCGGCGAGAAGCTGGCGTACACGCTGCGCAACTCGGGCTGCCGCGGCATCGTCTGCGCGGACTATTGCCTGGGGTCCATCGACGCGGTGCGAGCGAACGTGCCGGACCTGAAGTGGATCCTGGCGCTGGAGACGAAGGAGAGCTCGGAGCCGGTGCCGCAAGTGAACGCGGAATCGCTCAGCGAGGTGCTGGCACAACCAGCGGTCACGGTCGACGTGCGCCTGTCGACCTTCAACGACCCATTGCAGATCATTTACACCTCGGGCACGACCGGGGACCCGAAGGGCGTTGTCTTTCCGAACGCGCGTTTCGGGGCTTTCGCATTGCTCGGCATGCTGCTCGGCTACCAGTCGGACGACCGGCCGTACACCGGGCTCTCGCTCACGCACGGCAACGCGCAGGCGGTGACGCTCGGCCCGTCACTCCACATGGGCCTGCGGGCTGTGTTCAGCCGGCGCTTCACGAAGTCGAAGCTGTGGGACATCTGCCGCCGCTACGGCTGCACGACCTTCTCGATGCTGGGCGGCATGGCGACGGCGATCTACAGCGAGCCGGAAAAGGCGAACGACGCGGACAACCCGGTGCGGATGGTGGTCGACGCGGGGATGCCCGGCGCGATCTGCGAAGCCTTCGAGCGGCGCTTCAGCGTACGGGTCTTCGAGTGGTACGGCGCGGTCGAGGGCGGGTTGGCGTTCAAGCCGATCGGGCAGGGTCCCGTCGGCAGTTTCGGCAAGCCGGTGCCGGGACTGGACATGAGGATTGTCGACGAGAACGACAACGAGTGTCCGCCAGGGGTCGTGGGTGAGATCGTGTCCCGCCCGGCGACGGGCGAAGCGGCGGAGGTGGAGTACTTTGGCGACACAGAGGCCTCGCGCAAGAAGACGGCCAGGGGATGGCTGCGCAGCGGTGACATGGGGCACCGCGACGCCGACGGCTGGTTCTTCTTCGACTACCGTAAAGGCGGCAGCATCCGCCACAACGGCGACTTCATCAATCCGGGATTCGTCGAGAAGGTGATCGCCGAGCATCCCGCCGTCTCCGACGTCTTCGTCTACGGCGTCCCCGCTGCATCCGGCGCGCCCGGTGAGAGCGACGTCGTCGCTGCGATTGTTCCGGAACCAGGTGTCGCGCTCGATCCAAAGTCGATCTTCGCCGCGTGCCGCAAGGGTCTTGAGCCCAACTTCGTCCCCAGCTACCTCCAGGTCGTCGATGAGATCCCCAAGACCGCCTCGGAAAAGCCGCAAGAGCGCTTCTTGATGGAGCGGTTCAAGCCCGGCACCGCAGGGATTTATACGGAGGCCTGAACCCAGCAGCTCGGTTACGCGGCTCCGCCTGAGCCGGATCGGGGTCTGGAAGGGGCTGGTCCATACGCGAGTACAAAGAGGCTGCGCGGCACACGAATGATTCCGCTCTTCCGCAGATGGCGCGGCGGGTTGACGCGAGAACGAGCCGGGTCCCGCGCTGATCGCTACGGGCGCCTCGGCCTCCTGATGCTCGCGGTCGTCCCGGCGGGCGTCGGTGCCAGCTACCTGGATGCGGGCCTCGCCAGCGGCTGGGTCGGGTACGCGGTTGGCGTCTTGATGGCGTTCCTTGGCGCGCGTGGGCGAGAGGCGTGGGGAGCCTTGCCGCACCCGGGATCAGACCCACGCTTGTGGCGGGCACGCTGGTGGCTCCCCGCGGCGGTCGGGGCATCGGTTGTGACCTTCGCGGCGGCGCGCGCGCACTGGTCGGATTCGATCACGCTTGCCTTCTGGCTCGGCTCGCTGGGACTGTTGCTGATACCGCTCTGGTGGCTCCCACGTCGGGATGAACCGGCAATCGGGACGTTCGTCGCGGGGCAGCCGAGGTGGGCGCGCCTCAGATCATTTGTCCGTACGCGCCCACCGATGTGGTGGGGAGAGGTGGTGGCGTGCGCGCTGGTTGCGGTGCTGGCCGCTGCGTTCCGCCTGCCGTACTTGGAGCGCTTTCCGGTCATGGTTCACAACGACGAAGCCAACTGCGGCATTAGCGCACAGCAGGTGATTGAGGCGTGGCGGCAGGGACGGCCGTTTCTCTTCGGTACCGCGGGGGGGTTCTACGACTTCCCCTACCTTGGCTTCGTTCCGAGCGCACTCTTCCAACTTGCGTTCCCGCCGAATTTGTACGGTCATCGCTTGGCCAACGTGGCGCTCAGCTTGCTGGCGCTGCTCTGCCTCTATTTGCTCGTGCGCGACCTGTGGGGGCGGACGGCCGCCCTGCTCGCCGTGGGTCTCGGCGGCACGGCGCACTTCGTCGTGCACTGGTCGCGAAGTGGTCTGCACAGCGGCCATGCAACGTTTTTGGCCGTCGTCGCTCCCTTCCTGGCGTGGCAGGCCGTCCGCAGTGGACGGGCGCTCTGGTTCGCGATGCTCGGGTGCTGTCTCGGCGCGTGCCTGATGACGTACAACGCTGCCTTCGTGGTGCCGCTATGGCTAGGAACGGTGTTCGCCGTGGCCTGGCTGGGCAGCGCAGCGTTTCGCAGGCGCCATACGGCCTCATTGGCCCTCACCGGCCTCGGTGCGCTGATCTTCTTTGCTCCGCTGCTCGCCCACTACGTGCAGGCGCCGGAGACGTTCATGGTGCGGAGGTCGTCGCTGGTGTTCACCACCGATCCGGATATGGTCCGCCACCTCTCGGCGGGTTTCGGTGAACACTACCTAATTCCCCTCATGCGCAACAACCTCGAGCGGGCGACGCTGCTGCTCAACCGGACCGGCGACTCCAATCTGCAGTACGGGTGGGTGGGGGGCGGCATGGTCGACTCGTGGACCGCCGTTGCCTTCGTGCTCGGCCTTGGGGTGTTGGCCGCGCGCCTGCGTCATTTCGCGAGCTGGACTCTGCTTCTCGGGCTCTTGTTGCCGTGGCTGATCGGCGCGGTGCTCAGTACCGACGCGGTCCAGTACTCGCGGATCGCCGGCCTCGGTCTGCTGATGATGGTGCCCCCGGCGCTGTGGGGACGAGAGCTCTACCAAGCCGGACGCGCGGCGGCAGGGACGTGGGGGTGCACGGCCACCGCGGCGTTGCTTGCGGTCGGATTGGCCATCACCGGGACGCAGAATTTCCGCCTGTACTTCCACGACCACGACCGCCGGCTTCTGCAGCGATTGCCGGACATGATCCTCGCGCAGGTTGCCATGGAGGCACGGGACGCGGGAGCAGACAATGTCACCTTTGTCTTTTCCCAGGATATGCCGGTTGACTTTTTCCATCGCTCATATCTGTTTCTGGCCCGCAACCGCGAGGTGCGAAGATTCGACGATGTCGACAAGGTTGCGGTGCCCCCGGATCGGCGGGCCACCTTCCTCATCCCGACGGAGCATGCTGAGATCATCGACCGGCTCCAAGACCGCTTTCCGGGTGGCCGCGCGGAGCGACGGAATCTGCTGTGGGGCGAACCGCCAACGGCGTACCTTCGCTACGTGGTGTCACCCGGCTGACCGCCGCCTGACTCCATTACGCTTCCCAAGCCCATTCTCTTCCGGCCCCTCTGTCAGCACCGGCGGTACGTTCCGACACGCCGGAAAGCACTTTCTCACTGTCGCGAAGCCGGAGGCACGGGGCGAGGCGGAAATGATGCCAGGGCGCTCCGCGGTCGATGGCATGGCCCGCGCTGTGGCACGACTCGCGTCTCGGACCGCTTCAGAGAGAGGTGCGGCGACGATGGATCCATCCAAGTCGATGACAGCTTCATCCGGAGGGACTACGGCGCGGCGGCGTCTCGGTGCCTGGGGTTTTGAAGGCGAGGCTTACCCACCGTCGGCCCAGCTGCTCGGGTGGCTCGAAAAGCGGCTGGGTCCGTCGTCGTCGTTTGCGACGTTGGACCGTACCCGGCTCAAGGCACCGCCGCCGCGTCCGCTGCCCGAAATGGCCGGCGGGGTCTCCCACGAGGACTCAGACCGTATTGCTCACGCGCGCGGTCAGGGCCTGACCGATCTGTTGCGGCTCCGCAGCGGCACCGTACCGGCGCTCCCCGACGCGGTCGTACGCCCGCGAGAGGGCTCCGAAGTGGACACGATTCTGCGGAGCTGCGCTGCGGCGGACGTGCGGGTCATCCCGTGGGGCGGCGGAACCTCGGTCACCGGCGGCGTCAACGTTGTCCCTGGCGACGCACCGGTGGTCACCCTGGACCTGCAGCACCTTTCGGGACTGATCGCGTTCGACGAAACCTCTGGTCTGGCCACCTTTGGCGCTGGCACGGTGGGTCCAGCCATCGAGGCAACGCTGCGCGAGCGCAACTTCACCCTCGGCCACTTCCCTCAATCGTGGGAGCTCTCGACACTCGGCGGCTGGATGGCGACGCGGGCATCCGGTCAGGAGTCTCTGGGGTATGGCGACATCGAAGCACTGGTGGCGGGCGCGGAGGTGGTTGCACCGGCGGGCCGGATGGTGATTCCAACGTACCCTTCGTCAGCCGCCGGGCCCGATCTGCGCCAGTTGATCGTGGGGAGCGAGGGACGGTTCGGGGTCATCACCCGCGCCACGGTGCGCATCCGCCGCGTGCCGCAGCGGGTGGAGATCGTCGCGACGCTGCTGCCCTCGTGGCAGAACGGGCTTGAAGGTGCGCGCGAGTTGCTGCAGTTGGGCGTACCGTTGAACCTGCTGCGGTTGTCCGACGAGCCGGAGACGGAGGTGGCGATGGCCATCGGGCTGTCGGGCCATCGCTGGGTGGCGCCGCTGATTCGCGGCGGCCTGCGCCTGCGAGGCATCAAGCGCGGTGGTTGTCTGATGCTGTGCGGCGCGGCGGGCGATGAGCATGAGGTCGAGGCGATCCACGAGCAGGCGCAGGCGATCCTGCGCCGGCACGGTGGCGTGCGCCTGGGGACGCGTCCCGGGCGCCACTGGCTCGCCGATCGCTTCCGCCACCCGTACCTGCGCGATGCGCTCCTCGACGTGGGCATCGCCACCGACACCCTGGAAACCGCTGCTCCTTGGTCGCGCCTGTCGGAGCTGGCCGACGCCGTGAGGCGCGCGCTGTCCGGGGCGCTCGCGTCGGAAGAGGAGTCGACGGCAGTTCTCTGCCACGTCTCGCACCCGTATCGAGACGGGGCGTCCCTCTACTTCACCTTCTTCTTCCGCTGTCCCACCGATCCCGAGCACGCCGTGGCCCGCTGGGCCGCGCTCAAGCGAGCGGCGACGGCCGCGGTCGTCGCCGCCGGGGGCACGCTCAGTCACCACCATGGCATCGGCAGTTGGCACGCCCCCTGGTTCGAGAATGAGGTCGGCGCCATGGGGCTGCGTCTGCTCCAGTCCGCCGCTGCGACTCTTGACCCGGCCGGCATTCTCAATCCACACGTCCTCTTGGATCCCATCGACCGTCTCGAGGTGTGAAGATGTTCCATCCGCACTGGCGCGAGCAGGCGCTGTCGCGTTTAGATGAAACCTTCGACCTGATCATCATCGGCGGCGGTATCACCGGCTGCGGCATCCTTCTGGATGCCGCGCAGCGCGGCCTGCGGGCGCTGTTGGTGGAACGCCGCGACATCGCCTTCGGGACCTCGTCCCGCTCCTCGAAGCTCATCCACGGCGGCTTGCGCTACCTCAAGCAGATGCAGTTCCGCATCACCCGCGTCGCCTGCCGCGAGCGCGACCGGATGATGGTGCTCAACCCCGATCTGGTGCGGCCAATCCGCTTCCTCTACCCGGCGCAGAAAGGTGACCGCACGCCGGGATGGACCGTGGATCTGGGCCTCTGGATGTACGACCGCCTCACCAGCCGTCCGGAACGACATACCCACCTCGAACCGCACGAGCTGCAGACCATGGCGCCGGGTCTGGCTGTGGACCGGCTGGAGCGTACCATGGCCTACACCGACGGTGTCGCCGACGATGCGCTCCTGACGCTGGCCATTGCGGCAACCGGGTTTGCGTACGGGGGTCTCGTGCTCACGCAGGCCGAGGCGATCGAGCCCGTGGTCGGGCTCAATGGCCGCATCCAGGGCATCGTGCTGCGGGATCTGGAGAGCGGCGAGGCCCGACGTGTGCACGCCCACCTGGTGATCAACGCCGCCGGCGTGTGGGTGGATCAGCTCCGGGACGCCTTTGGGATTGCCGGCGCCCGGCTGCGTCCGGCCCGCGGCTCACACATCATCTTTCCGGTAGCCCGCTTGCCGCTGCAGGCCGCGGTGACTGTCCCTTCGCCTGACGATGGCCGCCCGGTCTTCCTGATTCCACACCCCGAAGGGATCCTCATGGGGACGACCGACCTCTACCACGATGGTTCGTTGGACGATCCCCGTGTGACCCGCGCCGAAGTGGGGTACTTGCTGCGCGCGGTCCAAACTCACTATCCGGAGCGCCACCTCGCGGAGGCCGACATCGTCGCCGCGTTCGCTGGGGTGCGACCGATCCTGTACACCCACAGCGACAACCCGTCAGAGGCCAGCCGCGAAGAGGACATCTGGGAAGAGCGCGGCATGCTGTCCGCCGCCGGCGGCAAACTCACGACCTGGCGTCAGACCGCCGAGGAGGCGGTGGACGAGGCGCTCAAGCACCTGCCGGAAGACCGCATCCGAAATGTTGCCCCGTGTTACACCACGGGCACGCCGCTGGCAGACCTCGCGCCTACGGATTTGGAGGCCCGCCTCCGTGACATCCACTCGCTGTCGCAACCGGTGGCAGCGGGCATCGCACGGCGTCTACGCGCGGCCGCGTGGTGGGCGCCGCGCCTCGCGCGCAAGGAAAAGCCATGGGTGCGGCGCCTGCGGCGATTGGCCTGGTGGGTTCCGCGTCGGGCGCGCGACGCGAACGAACTGGAGCCCTTGATGGACGGAACCGATCTCACCGCCGCCGAGGTTCGCGTGCACCTGACGTTTGGGGCGGTCTTGCACCTCGACGACCTCCTCCTGCGACGCGCCCGCGTCGGCCTGTGGCAACCGGCCCTGGCGCGCGAGATGGTGCCACGCCTGCGGCCGCTCTTTCAGCAGGAGTTGGGGTGGGATGCCCAGCGCTGGGAGCGGGAGGTCGAGGCGTTCGACAAGGCGCTGCAGGGATGGTCGCCTGTCGGCGTGCAGTGAGCGCCGGCAACGGGCAGGGCAGAAGTTGGAACTTCCTACTGCGCCTGCAAACCCCAGGGTGGTGACGCGTTGACGAGGACCCCGGGCCGGCACTTCATCATGACCTGGGAAAAGGCGACGCCCGGCTTGTCGGCGGTCCAGACGTACTCTCCCGGCGGAACCTGAATGAACTGCCGCGCTACGCCACACGGCAGGAAGAGCGAAGGCTCTCGAAGAACCTTACCGTCCACTACAAGAGCATTCTCTGCATCGCGTCGAGGCCAGCCCCGAGACGATCCCGCTCGCCGGCAAGCCCTGTCGCGTCTACGAGCCGGAGCAAGGCCCCATCGAGATCCGCTGCCAAGGCACCGTGCTCCCCGCGCGGATCTTTCACGACACGAACCCGCACGTGCGCCACGGTAAGAATGCCCGCTTGAAACTCCTACCCGTACCCGTCCCTCTACCGCGCCCGGCTACCCTTGCGTCCGTCCGCGGTCGGTCGCAACCGCTTCTCGAACAGGCCGGGCCAACTCCGAGCGATCGGCGGCAGGCGCCCCGCAAGGTCGTCCAGCACCCGTTTTGCACGCTCCCGCCGCTCTTCGACCAGTTGCTCGTTAGCGCCCGTCAATAGCTCGATCGAGGCCACCTTGTAGAGCGACACCGCGAGGTTGACCTGCCAGACGGCGTTGTCCGCGGCGATTGTGGCCAACTCCTCGCGGATCTCGAGCGCCTTCGCGTGGTGTTCGTGCGCCTCCTCGAGCTTGGCGCGCGCGAGGAAGACATCACCGAGGCCGTCATGAACGGACGAGAGCTTCGCCTTCCAGTCCATGCCGGCACGTGGGTCAGAGACGCGTTTCTCTGTTTCCCCGAAGGCCATGTCAAGGGCCGACTTCGCCTCGTCGAGATTGCCTCCGAGCAGGTGGACGCTACCGAGGCTGCGGAGGAACTCGGTCAGGACACTAGCCGAATCCGCATCCTCAGATGTTCCCTCGCCCAGCTCCGCGATGACTTGCTGCGCCTGCTGGAGTAAGCGGAGAGCGCTGGCCACCTCCCCGCGAGCCATCTGGATCTGCCCACGGGACATCTCGATCTCCGCCAGATCTCTGGTCCATTCCGGGTATTGAGGATCCCGCTGATGCAGCTTCTGCGCGATCCCCAGCGCTTCGTCGTAGGCCTTCTGCGCCTCGTCCAATTGAGAGGAAATCCCGAGCGGCACGGAGTCGGAGGCGACATCTCTTGCCTTCCTTCGCGCAGAGCTTCTCGCCCGGACCGCTTCGTGGACGGCCAGGGAGCGCGCCTGCTCGTAGCCGGCCATCCGCACTTTCGCGATCCGGTCGAGCGCGACGACCAGATCACGGTCCCACTGTGGGCTGTCCGGCTGATCGACGACGAGCTTGCGAAAGATAGCTTCCACCTGCTGAAAGGAGCTCAGGGCCTCCTTGAGTTCGAGACGATCGAGGTGGACGTCGCCGATCCGCTGGGCGACTGCTCCGACGTTGAGCTGCCGATAGACGTCCGCCGGGTCGTCGTCGAAACGATTCCGGAAGAGGGTCTCCGCATTCTTGAACTCCGTCAGTGCGTCTTCGAGTTTCCCCTGCTTGACGAGGATGTCTCCGGTCGTCATGTACGCCAAGCCGAGTTGATCGCGGGACTCCTCCACCAGCCATTCGTCCTCGATGCCGCCCTCGGTCAGCTCTCGCAGGATCTTCTCTTGCTCAGCTACCACTCCGCCCGCCTCGGGGAGATCCCCTCGAGTCAGGTGGACATCAGCGATCTTCCCGAGGGCCCAGGCAGTGAACAGCCGGAACCTTAACCTGTGCTTCGGCTCCTTCGAGATCGCGTTCTCGAGCATGGACCGGCTCTGCTGATAGGAATCGAGTGCCTCTTGGAACCTGCCCCGGAACCGATGCAGGTCTCCGCGTACGAGATGGGCCATCGCCATGTTGCTCAACTCGCTCGCCGACGCTTCCGGAGGATTCCTTTTCTCGTACTCCGCGATGACGCGCTCGTTCACGGATTCCATGAGTTCGAGTTGGTGGATTTCCTGGAGCTTCCAGCTCAGCTCGTAGTTGAGGAAATCGAGCTGCTGCGCCAGTGAGTCGCGTGCCGCCTCCGCGTTCTGTCTCTCCTCTTCGATCGCCAGCCCAACAACAACCAACAACACATACAAGACGCCGGCGAATCCGATCGCGGCTTTCACGCGCCAAGACATCCGCCACGGGCGGCTCTTCAGGACGGGGGTGATGAAGCGGTCGTGACTCAGCTCGTAGTAGTCGCTGTCAAGGCGCCGCTCGCGATGCAGCACATGCGCTTCGACGAGCCGGCTCAGCGTCGCGGGCCGTACCTTGAACTCGCGGCGGAGGTGGCCGTCCTCGACGCTCAAGCGGCGCCGATCCGGGCTCGGGCTGACGAGACCTTCGGCGCAGAGCACACGTGCACGCTTGCGCTGGCGTCGCCGCGGAATCCGCGCGAGCGCGTCGTCATAGAAGCGCCGCACCGCACGATCGATTCCTCGGCGCCCGCCGAGGTCGTGTTGCTCGACGACCAGCTCCCGCCCGGCGCGCGCCCGCGGTCGGATCACGTCGCGCTCCACGTGGCTGCAGAGCATCTGGAGCGCGAACGGCTCGATGGCCCCCGTCCGACCCGCGAGAGCGTCGAGCATCTCGGCCAGGGCCGCCTCGGTGAATGCGAACGGCGGGGTTGCGAAGTCTCCGTCCTGCGGCAGGGCTGCGGGCTCGATGATCGCCTCGCGTGCCGCCTCGCGGGTCATCTGTGTGAGGCGGAACCGGTTCGTCATCACCTTCGGGAGCTCGCACGCGAGCTCCTCGAGCGTCCCGAGGTACGACTCGGGCAGGCTGATCAGCACCTTCACGTTAGGCGCGCTGTCGCTGTAGGGCAGGGTCTCGCCGCTCTCGCGGCGGGCCCGCACGCTCTTGGGCAGGCGTCCGCCCAGGATCTCGTCGAGCGCCCTCGCGAGGGCGAGACGGCTGTTGGCGTCGTGGATGGTGAGGAGCTCGTCGAACGGGTCGAGCACAAGCATGGGCGTCTGCAACGCGCCATCGCGCCAGAGGATCGCGGTCTTGAAGAATTCCCAGAGGGTCGCTCCCTCGCCCGGTGTGTAGTCGATGCCCTGTGCCTCGCAGGCCGCCCTCGTCGCCGCCGCGAAGACGTCGAGGTGGGAGCGCCCGGGCTGATCCAGGCGAACCTCCACTGGCAAGAGATCGTGCTCGCGCAGGCGATGGAAGACCCCCGCTCGCAAGAGCGACGTCTTGCCCGTCCCGGAGCTCCCGTATAGGATCACTAGATTAGTCGCGAGGAGCTGGTGCAATAGATCGCTCGCCTCGGACTTCCGACCGAAGAAGAGCCTTCGGTCCAGCTCGCTGTCCGACAAGGGTCGGTTGCCGGGATAGCGGTCGTGACGTCCCTGGGGGCTCGTCATCGCTCGGCCTCTCGCTGACGGCTCACGTGCCGGCCGCGCGTGTCCTTGTTCCGCGCCGATCCCAGTCGTCCCGAATCGTGTCGGTGAGCGCCTTTACCCCGGCGGGTGTGGAGATCTGGATGTGCTCCAGACGCGCCAGATCGTCCAGTGGAGCACAGGTCCCGAGGTCGACGGGGATGATGAACCGATAGCCCGGCTTGAATTTGCTCTGGCGGTCCAGTGCGATTTGCAACTCCTTGTAGACGTAGCTCTCGACGCGCTCCTGCATCCGAGAGCTCTCGACCACCACGACGTAATCGACCTTCCCCAGCACCGAAGGGATCAGCCTCTCCCAGTCGTCACCGCCTCGGAGGCTCTGCCGATCGAGCCATACCCGGATGCCGGACGCCTGAAGCTGATCGGCGAGGTCCGCAACGGCGTCGCGATCCTCGTGGCTGTGGCAGAGGAAGGCGATCGGTGCTTCCGCGGACGGCGCGGGCGCCTGCGACACGCGTTCCCGCACGATGGCCGCGTGGTGTCGCTGAAGCTGCGTGACGAAGTCCTCCCACGAGAGGAGCTTGAAGCCGATGAGGTGCTCCCTCTCGAAGAACAGCGCCGTCTTGGAATGGTCCGGATGAGCGAAAAAGTCGGGATCTTCGAGGGCGAGCGAGCGGGTCGGGCGTCCCTCGGCGCGCAGCACGTGAAGCAGGATGCGGACGTACCAGTTGCGGAAGCCGAAGCCGACGAAGAGGAACGAGGTCTCCCGGCGGCTGAAGAGAGAGGTGATGTATGGAGGAAGCGGAGGGGCCTTGGTGATCACGTTGACGAGGAATTCGAGGAGATCGCTCTCCGTCAGAACCAGCGAGTCCTTCTCAAGGAGACTGCCGAGGAGGTGGTACACGATCGGTCGCGCGGGGTCGGCGTCTCCCACGCGAAGACTGCGTGCTCTCCGGAAGTGGTAGTACTCGGCCGCCGGCTCCTTCCCGGCGTCGCGGAACGCGTTGGACATGAACGAGTCGGGGGTGGTGTTGATGCACAGCGTGAACGGCAGCTCTGCGAGCTCGCGATGGAGCTGCGTCGTGAGCCCATCGTAGGGCTTGTAGAAATCGGCGACGGCCAGCTCCAAGTCGACGCGGTCACTATCCGGCTGAGCGCGATAGAGCTGCGCGACGTGGGCCAGATCGTCCCGTTGGACGACCCGAGACTCCGGGCCGAGCTTCGCGTCGAGCTTCTCAGCGAGGGTGCGTGCGAGCGACGTCGTCAGCGGCGTGTGCTGGGGGTCTTGGGGATCGGCAGCGACTGCCGGTCCCAGGAGGAGCACGCAGTTGCCGCGTTGGATCGTCTCCGCGAGGCGGCGCCAATCGTGCTCGGTCAGCGTGGAGAGCCCGGGCATGACCAACTCTACCATGCGTGACGGTGGACGATGGCTCGATCCCATCGGTCCGGAGCCCGGCCGCGCCCCGGGGCAGCGGTGCCGGGGCGTTCCAGGCCGAGCATGCCACGGGTGTCCAGCGACCTCGTTCTTCGCGCGACCGGAGAGCCCCACTCTCGTATCCCTCCGATGCACGTAGGAAAAAGAAGCTGGAATTCCGGGGCTGATAGGGAATCTGTCATGGTAAGCCCTCCGGTGGAGCGAGGGCGCGCGGGACCCAACGGAACGCTACTACCGGCGCGACGTCGCCAGCGCGGAGCTGGATTGCCGCCATGGCAGAGGGGTAGGAAATTCAACCGCACTGGTGGAACGTCTACCCCGAGGTGACAGAATCCGTCAAGGCCGAAACCGTTGCGCGGCTGACGCCGGCCTGGATTCGGACGCGTCAGTGGTGGGTTTCGCCGCGCATTGGTGACGGCGGGCCACCCCGAGCTCAAGACCGTCTGTCAACAGCTGCGGCGCCAGGCGCAAGCGCTGGGCCAGGGAGGCGAGCCAGGAGTCGGTGATAGGGTCCTTCGGGTCGCAGGGCGCCCCCGCACCACGCGAATGCTGCCCATCTGCAGCAGTTCGCGCGCACCGCAATCGCCAGCGTCAGGAGCGCATCGTCGGCCCCTGCCGGTGGCAAACTCACGACCTGGCGTCAGACCGCCGAGGAGGCGGTGGACGAGGCGCTCAAGCACCTGCCGGAAGACCGCATCCGAAATGTTGCCCCGTGTTACACCACGGGCACGCCGCTGGCAGACCTCGCGCCTACGGATTTGGAGGCCCGCCTCCGTGACATCCACTCGCTGTCGCAACCGGTGGCAGCGGGCATCGCACGGCGTCTACGCGCGGCCGCGTGGTGGGCGCCGCGCCTCGCGCGCAAGGAAAAGCCATGGGTGCGGCGCCTGCGGCGATTGGCCTGGTGGGTTCCGCGTCGGGCGCGCGACGCGAACGAACTGGAGCCCTTGATGGACGGAACCGATCTCACCGCCGCCGAGGTTCGCGTGCACCTGACGTTTGGGGCGGTCTTGCACCTCGACGACCTCCTCCTGCGACGCGCCCGCGTCGGCCTGTGGCAACCGGCCCTGGCGCGCGAGATGGTGCCACGCCTGCGGCCGCTCTTTCAGCAGGAGTTGGGGTGGGATGCCCAGCGCTGGGAGCGGGAGGTCGAGGCGTTCGACAAGGCGCTGCAGGGATGGTCGCCTGTCGGCGTGCAGTGAGCGCCGGCAACGGGCAGGGCAGAAGTTGGAACTTCCTACTGCGCCTGCAAACCCCAGGGTGGTGACGCGTTGACGAGGACCCCGGGCCGGCACTTCATCATGACCTGGGAAAAGGCGACGCCCGGCTTGTCGGCGGTCCAGACGTACTCTCCCGGCGGAACCTGAACGAACAGGACGCCGCCGTCCTCGCTGGTCTCGGAGCGGCTCCGATCGGGAAGCACACTCGCGTTGAAGTAGATCGGACCGTGCTCCGCCGGCAGCGGCGGCTCGAGCGTGACCGTGACGCCGGCCTCACCGTGGGCTCCCTCGTCGTAGATCGACTTGCCCACCCGGGTCACCGTCGTCACCATCTGGCAACTGCCCGTCTCGTCGGGAACCACACCGACAACCTGGGCGAGGGCGTTGTAGACCGCGTAGGTCACCGCTTGAAAGGTGACGCGTTCCGCACCGCTGGGTCCCAGCCTGATCGTTCCGGTCTGAATGGGATGGTAGTCGGGATGATCGAGAACGAGCGTGACCTCGCTTCCCACCTCCAGACCGTCGAAGCGGAAGTGGCCGTCCGCACCGGTTGTCACGCGCATTTCCGGACGCTCGAGCACCCAGATTTCCGCGCCCTCGATGCGACCGTGGGGAACGGCGATAAAAGGGATGGCGTCACCGCTGACGGAAACCATCGCAGGTTCGTCGTCGCCGCACGCCATCAGCGCCGTCGTCAACAGGATCGCCAGCAGCGCCTTGGGTCCGAACATCAACGTGACTTTCCGGCAAGTCGTCAGAGCCGCCATCCGCCCTCCTTCATGTCTGCACGACGATGCGGCGACGGGCATCGGTCCTTGGACGAACGAACCGACAGGTCGCTAGGGTCCGCTGTGCGGACCGTCTTCCCTCGCACACGGCGACGGAGCGATCGGTCCGTGCAGCCGAAGAGCTGATTCGGGGTGACTGGGCGAGACACCGGAGGCGGGTTTCGAGCAGACTCTCGCTCCCGCCTCCGGCCCTGGCTTCGCCTCACTCGCCTTCGTACTTGAAGGACAGTTTGACCTTGGCGCGGTAACTCTGCACCTTGCCGTTCTCGATCGTCATGTCGAGCTGGGCGATCTCCGCGACCCGCAGGTCACGCAGCGTCTTTGACGCCCGCGCAACCGCGGCTGCTGCGGCCTTCTCCCATGACTCCGTGCTGGTTCCGATCAGCTCGATCACCTTGTAGACACTCTCTGGCATGTTGCCCTCCTTTTGTTTGCGCCGTTGAGCACAGGCAATAATCGCACCAGCGGAATGTGCCCGGCGTCAACAGACAGCGTTGCTTCATCCCTCTCACGACTGCGAAAGATCGATCCCTCGAAAGGCCCGCATTCTCCGACAACCGGGAATTCTTCGCAAGGTGTCAGAGGTGCGAGTGACACAGGTGTAAGCAGCGGCACACGAGAAGGGGCGGATTTCGTGTAGTCGAACCGATCCCTCGGAAGTCGGAGCCCCAGCCGGCGTGTCACTGAGAACGGCGAATGATGCGGTCTCAGCCCGCTACGCCCCAGGGAGCCGGGCCATGTACCAGAGCGCCATCGCGTAGTGCGCGGAACTGCCGGCGACCACGAAGACATGGAACACCTCGTGGTAGGAGAACACGCGCGGCCACAGGCGGGGCCGATTGGTGACGAGGAAGACCATGCCGGTGGTGTACGAGATCCCGCCGAGCACCGCGAGCAGCACCGCTGGCCAGGGCAGCCGGTGGGCGAGCGGCACAATGAACGGTAGGGCGAGCCATCCCTGCGTCGTCTGCAGCGCGATCGAATAACCGTCGGCGAGCCGTGGCAGGAAGAGCTTCTGCAGAATGCCAATTGCAGCAATGCCCCAGGCGGCGCCGAGGGCCGTCCACCGCAACCAGCCGTCGAGGCCGATGATGGCGACCGGGGTGTACGTT
>Ga0316626_10000533_pt1 | contig 14960 bp, 10 predicted proteins | sample OWC_Aug_T1_C1_D5_FD_207656 | JGI IMG/M metagenome (GOLD analysis project Ga0316626, IMG submission 207656) | Wetland soil microbial communities from Old Woman Creek delta, Ohio, United States - OWC_Aug_T1_C1_D5_A | ecosystem: Environmental > Terrestrial > Soil > Wetlands | place: USA: Ohio...
TAACAACTAACAACTAACAACTAACAACTAACAACTAACAACTAACAACTAACAACCTCCCTGGGCGATCATCGACTTCCGTGGGCACGTAGTACACGGTGAGCTTTTCCGTGCCGCCGACGGACACCGAGATGCGGCGGACACCGATGCGGAAACCCGACTCCAGCGTGGCGAGCGGGCTCGGGCTTTCGCCACGGCGCACCTTGCGGAGCGTGGGCGAAGCGGCGAGATCCTCCCAGCACAGGTCATTGTCCTGCAGGGCGAAGTCGAGCTCCGCAGGGTTCTCCAGATATGGATCGTCGCGCCGTCGCATGCGGTGAATCACGAGGAGGTTGCGCAGCTCATCCAATCCCGCGTTGGTCAGGTATTCGATCAACTCGACCGGCCTGCCGCCGCGCGGCACATCGCGCGACGGAATCCGCGGCTGAAGGAAGTAGAGCTTCGCTCCCGCTATGCCGTGCGCCCCCAGATCGATCCCGACAAGGTGCAGGCTCCGCTTTCGGAAGAGCCGGTGCAGATCGGTGCGCCCCGTCAAACGTGAGGCGACGCGCAGGGGTTCGTCGCCGGCATCATCGCGGAACTGGAGGTAGAGCTTGACTCGCCACGATGTTGGCGTGTCGTAGGCAAGTCCCAGCAGTGGCAGAAAGACGGCCGGGTCCAGCACCGGCGACAGGAGCGTGCGGACCTGGCCTGTCAGCTCGTCGCCGAAGGGACGGCAAAACGCGAGCAAATCGCGCATGTCCGAAGTCGGATCGTTGCGGAAACCTGGGAACGCGTACGAGAAGCGCCAGAAGTGCCAGCCGTCGCCGTCGTGGGACCACGATGGCTCGAACACCTCGGAGAACCGCATGCGATCGGTTGCGAGCCGCGTGAGCAGTGCCCGCTGCAGGTCGCCGAGCCTGGAGTCGCCGCCGCAACCATGGAAGCGATTCCACCACGCCAGAAGGTCGGCCATCCTGTCCAGGCTCGTCCCCAGCAAGGGTCGGTGGCAGCGCGGGTAATCGTCCTTGACCTGCCCGCTGGCACGACACGCCGACTGCTCGCCGCAAGTCGGACACATCGGGCGCGGGAAGCCGGTCCGCTCGGTGCGCATCACCCGCTTACCGGTCCCCGGTATCAGGGTCCCGCCACCGCTCGATGGCGCCCGCGAGCGAATGCCCTGCCAGCGCGTCGCGAACTCGCCGAGCCACGAGCTTGCACACTGGCTCGATCCGCGGAAACTCCAGGTCGGTCGACCGGTAGCACAGGCCACCCTCGGCCACCGGGAAAGGGGAACGCCGGCCTTGAAGGTCCGGTTGCAGATCCAGAAGCAGCGGTTCTCCTTTGACGGAGCGCAAAGCGAGGTGCAAACCTTCCTGGTTTGCCTGAAGCGCCTCCACCCGCCAGTCCGGCGTAATGGCCTCGCCCACGCGGAAGGGGCCGAACGCAGAGGGTGCCGCGGACTCGGATCGGCCGGAATCCCAGCGGCGCTGCCGTTGCTCGGCCGTCAGTTCGATGGAGAGCATCTTGACGATCTCGGCTTCAGGGAAAAGGCGGCGCAGCTTCTCGACCTGCTCTCGGGTCGGTGCGTCGTCGGCGATGAAAACGCCACCTGGGCAGGCAGACGAAGCCTGGTCCATCGACATCGCCTCGAAACCGGTCGGGCGCGACTGCCACGTTCGCGTCAGGTCGTGTACGAGATAGACCCTTCTCTTCCCCAGCTTCACCAGCAACTCCGCCGCCAGAAGCGCGCGGTGATCGGCGCCGTATACCAGAATCGGGAAGTCCAGAGGATTGCTCGAGAACACCCAGAGAGGTGCGAACGGACCGAGTCTCGTCTCCGGTTCGTGTCTCGGTTGCGCCGGACGGAGGTCGGCGGTTGGTGGGGCGCTGCCCTTGGGCGGAATGGAATACCCGAAACGTTGCAGGGTCGATGCGCACACCTGCTGAAAGATCTCCCTCTGCGTGTCGTCCCAGACATTCCAGAAGAGGTTCTCCGGACTGCGATCGCCGAATACCTTCCGGTTGACCACGCTGGACTGGATCTCGGCGCACTCGCGGGACGTCAAAGTGGTTCCCGTCGATTCCTGAAAGAGCTCCGCGAGGACCCGATCGGCCGTCGTCAGATCCTCGAGTCGGTAGACCTTGATCGGAGCGAGCTGCTCGAGCAGTTGCACCTGCTCGCTCCAACGGACGCAGATGTAACCGAACACGCGATGCTTCGGCGGCGCGCTCTCGAGCCCCGGGGGAAAGACCATTTCGTCGTACGGCCGGTTGCCTGGATTCCACTCGGCCGGATCCGTCGTCAGCAGGCTGTACGAGATCGAGTGCACGACCTGTATCCCGTTGCGTACGACCAGGCTCCGCTTCGTCGGAAGGAACTGGCAGACGTGGGGCGCCCATGCCCCCAGGCCCGTGTGAATCTCCCCCGCGACGTTGAATTGCTGCTCGCGGTGCCTGGCCCAGTCGACGTAGGGCGCGAGGGCCTCGAGAAGCCACTGCTGCGAGAACGGGGGGGGTTGCTTGTCGACGTCTCGGATCGAATACAGGAGAGGTCCCACGATATGAACGAGCGGTTCGTGGAAGGCGGCAAACCCCTGTTCGGGGCGGTGCAGAGCATTCGCCAACCACGTGCTGCCCGAGTGACCCGAGGTGATGATGGCGTACCGTCTGCCCATCTGTTCGCGCTGCCGGCCGGGAGGGTGACGGCCGACGATCGGTCAATACCATGATGCCGTCAGTGGCAGCCAGCCCGGCCCCTCAGCGGAGTGTCGATTTTCTCCGTGTCGATGTAGCCGCGGCCCCTGTGGCCGCTCTTCGCGCCGGTTGGGAGCGGGGACGAGCCCCGCGGCTGCGCCCACGCGGTCGAAGGTATTCGGGTTGCTGGCGGCCGCTCGGCGGTACAACCGAGCGTTTATCGGCACTCCCTCAGGGAGGGCGCGCCGCGCCGGACGGGTTGCTCGTTGACCCATCAGGGGACGGTTGTCAGGATGGCGCAATGAACGGTGCACCTGGCCGGCCCCGGACCCTTCTGCTGAACCTGCCGTACAAGGTCCGGCTTGTTCGCCGCTACATGTGCTCGTATCAGTCCCCCAACATTCTCTTTCCACCCGTCGAGCTCCTAGCTCTCGGCGGCATCGTCCGACACTGGAAGCAAGGGGCGGTCGATCTGCTCGACGCGGTCGCGGAGTCGTGTGACCTGGACGCGGTGAGCCGCCGGATACGCGAGTTTCGGCCGGACATCATCGTCACGTTCACGGGCTTCGCCTGTCTCGACGACGATGCGGCCGCAATCAGGGAAATCAAGCGCCGGCACCCGCAGGTCAATCTCGTCCTGTTCGGCTACTATCCGACGCTCTTCCCCCGGGATTTCCTGGACCAGCTGCCGATCGACTTCATCATTCTCGGCGAGCCGGATCTGACCTTCTCCGCTCTCTACGACCGCCTCGCGGACGGCGGGAATCTGGCCGAGGTCAACGCCATTGCGTATCGCGGTGCCGACGGCCTTCCCCTCGTCCAGGGCGAAGCACAGAGAGTTCGGGATCCGGACAGCCTGCCGCGACCGGCCTACGAGCTGCTCCGCATCGAAGGGTACTCCGAGCCCTTCTTCCCCAGGCCGTACGCCGCCATCCAGAGCGCTCGCGGATGCCCCTTTGGCTGTACGTTCTGCGTCAGATCCTACGGCAGGAAACTGACCACTAGGAGCCCGGAGACCGTTCTCGATGAGATTCGCTTTCTCAAGGAGCGCTTTCACATCCGCGCCTTCCGTTTCACGGACGACACGTTCACCGCGGTGAAGGACCGCGTGTTGAAGCTCTGCCGATTGATGGTGGAAGCCGGCCTCGGCCTGAAGTGGAGCTGCCTGAGCCGGGCGGATACGCTCGATGAAGAGATCCTCGGCTCGATGTGGGAAGCAGGCTGCCGGCGGCTCTACGTCGGGATCGAGTCCGGGAGTCAGCGGACCCTCGACCGGTACAACAAGGGCACGAACGCGGCCGCGGTGCTGCAGAAACTGCTCCTGTGCAAGAAACACGGGATGGAGACCATGGGGTTTTTCACCATCGGCATGCCCGGAGAAACGCGGGAGGATTTCGAGCAGACAATCGAGCTCGCCTTGCGGGCGAAGCTGGACTACTACGGAGGCACGGAGCTGATTGCCTACCCGGGAACGGATCTCTTCACTCAGTTGAAAGACCAGGTGGAGTTCAGCCTCTTCCCCTACACGAACCGATTCAAGGACCGGGAATTCGAGGCGCGCCAGAGGCGGTGGAAGAAAGAATTCTACCGCCGGTTCTACTTTCGCCCATCGGTGGTCATGAAGTTCGCCGGCCGGGCGCTGTCGCACCCGCGAGACGTGTTCGGGGGTACGGCGAAGCTGGGCCGGTTCCTGCTCTCCGGGCCGCCGCCCGCGAAGCGGGACGAGATGTTCTAGCGAGGCTGTGCCCCTGCTTCTGCTTCCTCTCCCCCCCGGGCTTTGCACAGAAATGGAGCGCAAACCCCACTCGTCATTCCGGCGAAAGCCGGAATCCGGATCCGAGCCCCACGCCCCCACCTGGATACCGGCTTTCGCCGGTATGACGGAACCACCAACTGGACTTCTTGTGCAACGTCCCCCCGGGAGAGCCTGCATTTCTCACCAGCTTTCTGCTGCGGCCGCGGATACGCCGGCATCTCAAGGCCGTACTCCCTCCGGGCTCCTCGACATAGTGTCAACTATGCCGTCGTCGCCCTCAGTCCGTGCGGCCTTGATCTGCCGGCGTCTGCACGGTCTCCCGACGAAACCCGGTGAGAAATGCAGGTCAGGTGAGGGGATGAAATGAAGCAAGGACTGCTCTTGCAGGATCTCATATCCCATCGCGGCGGCCGCGGCCTCGTGATCGTCTTGGTCTTGGGATGCTGTGTTCTCGCGGATGTCTCGATTCTCCACGTCGCGTGGCTGCAGCGTTACTTCGACCCCGGGCAGCTGGCGTGGGGATATTTCGAGCCCAGCGCGGATGGGCCGCGACTGGTCACCGATGGATTCGGTGCACGAGGCGCCGATCTGGACATGGCCCTGGCAAGCGCTGCGCGGCTCTGGATCTCTCCTGGCAAACCGCTCATTTTCCCGATCGGTCCAGAAACCGATCTCACCGTGACGACGAGCGGCGAGGGGTGGGCTCCGTATCTCGTCTTCGGTGGGCTCGCTCCGTTTCGTCCGACGTCGTCTCGGAGCGGCGGCGAAGTGCAAGCACTGTCGCACGCCCGGCGTCTCGAGTTCGGCGCCGGTGGTTTCTCGTTGGTGGCGTGGGACGCGACGCGCTCCTGGGAGCAGGATGTCGGCGGGCTGAGGGCGGCCGCTGGCTCCTGCGGGCGGGAACGGCCGAGCGCGAGTGTCCATGTCGTCTCGCTGAAGGACGTCCTCCTCGTAGAGTACGGCGTGTGCCGACTCGAAGTGCCGTTCGACGATGCGAACCCCTCCGTGCTCGCCCTTTTGCCGGGCCCGGCCGCAATGCTCGTGGAAAGCGCGACGGCATGGAAGACCCACCATGCCGTCGCGTGGAGAGCGCTGCAGATCGTCTCGGCGCTGGCCTGCGCGACGGTGGCGTTACTGTTCGTGGGACTCGGACTCTGGTCGTGCCTGCTCCTCAGCAGCGTGCCGGTCCTGTTCCTCGTCTGGTCGCCTTTGGCGGGAATCCTCGCCTGGCTCGCGACCGCGGTCGTTGGAGGGCTCTTCTGTTGCTGGACGTTCGTGGAATATCTTCGCCGATCGAAGCGGCCGGTGATCGGAATTGCCGTCGTGGCGCTTGCCGGGGTTGCGTTGGTGTGGTTCCAGCGCGGTCGCACGAACCCCAGCGCAGAGACGCCAGCCGACGGCGACCGCTCGGTCGCCAAGGCGGGAGCGCTCCCGGGGGTGCTGCTGGGCTACTCGGCCGTGGCCGGAGGTGCGCTCAGGCCAGGCAGCGACGGGTTGCCGGAGCACCTCCGGCGCCTCGGTCACGCCTATGTCGATCCCCTGTCACAACGGGCCTTTTCTGCGCAGACGTTTTCCCGGATCGAGGAGTGCATCTGCCATGAATTCGACGGCGTCCCGAAGGGTGCAGTGGTGCTCTTTTTCGGCGGCACCAACGATGATTGGTATTCCGGCATACAGATGGGCAGCTGGAGCACTCTACGGATGCTCTTGGGCTGGCTGCAGTTCATGTCTGATTCGCGCCGGTGGGAGCGGAGCGGAGAGATCTTCGCCGAAGCCGTTCGGTCTTCGCAGGCGGTGCTGCCTCGGCAACGGCAGGTGATCGGCAAAACTGTCGGCTGCGCCCGCGCGCGTGGTCAGCACTTCGTCTTCTTCCACGACTTCCTCGTCTCGGATCTCGACGGCGCCCTTTCTCCGGAGCGCCGGCAGATGCGTGAGGCGCGCGAGGATACCGTGACGGCGGCCGGTGGCGAGTTTGTGGATCTCTTCGACGAGCTTCACAGGGAGGCCGGGGTCGCATGGTACAACGACATCATCCATCCTTCCTCTGTGGGGCATGAGCGCTTCGCCGCGCGCATCGTGCGGTACCTGGCGGCCAGTCCCAGGCTGTCGGATGAGGGCGGGCAACAGTCCGAGTAGCGACGATGCCAGCTCTCAGCGTTCGCGCGTTCCAGGGTCTTCACGAGCTGCTCCGGTATCCTTGGACGGGCGTCGTCTTGACCCTCGGTCTCATCAGTTTCCTCTGGGTCTTACTGGTTGTGATCATCCTCGCCCGCGACGAGCGACGGCTGAGGCAGGGGCAGTCGTCGCTCGTCGCGCGTCCGACGAGCACACGGGCCGGCGATGCCGGCGCGCGCTCCGGGCTGCGGCGAGCTGTCGTGAACGGGGTGTTCTGTTTGCTGGTGCTGACCACCTACCTGTACGCCGATCCGCTCGGCACGCGCTTCCGCTCCACCTCGGTCGGGGAATTGCTGACGGCCGAGCACTGCATCACGAGGGGTGAATGCCCGGCCGTGGGGCCGTCGGTCAGTGACACCAGCCTGCGTCTCGGACCGCTGTACTATTACGTCCTCATCCCCGGCGTGCTGGTCGGGTACGGGTCCTTGTGGGTAACCTTCCTCGGAATGCTCGCCTTCGCGAGCAGCGTCGTCCTGCTCATTTGCATCGGCGATCGGATGTTCGGCTACCCGGCGGGCATGGTGTCGGCGTTGATATGGTCGGTGCTCGTGGGCATCGAGTTCCTGGCCGACCTGCGTCACGCACCGCTGGCAGCGCCATTTGCCGTTGCCTTGTTCTGGAATCTCTGGGTCTTCCGAAGGGACCCACGCATACGGACCTACGTTGCGATCTGCCTGCTATTCTGGATCGGTCTGCAGTTCCAGTTCTCGCTCTGTGTGTTCGTGCCGCTGATCCTCTGGATCCTCGTGACAACAACGCGGGGGACTCGTCTTGCGCTGCTGTTGTCGCTCTTCCTGGCCTTCGGGGTGGTCCTGCAGCTTTCTACTTGGGTGAGCTACGCGGCAGGTGGCTTCGCTGTCTTCGCCGAGACGATGACTGCGGCAGCGAGGATCCCGTCGAGCCTGGCCCGGTTTGGCTTCCTGCTCGCGCTGCCGTTCGCCGCGGCGCTCTTGCTCGTGCGATGGGTGGGGCGCGAATCGGATGAAACGCCGGATCGCCAGCCGGTGCTCTCTGTGTGGTTTCTCGTTGCCGTGTTCCTGGGATACCTGCCATTCGCCGGCCACATCGAGCCGCGGTACTTGTTTCCCTTTGCGACAGCCGTCGCTCTCACCATCGCGTCCCACCTCCTCGCGCTCCTTGGGGCAACGCCGCGACCCCGACGAACGGCGGGCCTTGCGCTGTCGCTCATCGCCATGGCTCTCGCTCCACATCTGGTGTGGTCGTACTTCGTGCTGCACGTCGGGACGCGCTACACCACACTGCGCGGACAGATGGCTATGGCGGACCGGCTGTGGGAGGCGCTGGGCACCGAGCCGGGCCCGACACCGCAGATCCACGGTTCCATCCCCATCGATGTCTCGGAGGTAGTCGAGTACCTTCTCCACGAAAGGGCTCGGCGAGAAGGCCGCGAAGGCAGTTGGGGGGTCGATGGGCCGTGTGCGGCCATCGAGGGTGCAGCCAACGAGGGGAGCGCCGGTTCCGATTCGGGAACAGAGTACGCGTATCGTCCTTGCCTGCAGTACTCAACGGCCGACGTCGCGTTGACGCGGGACGGAGCGGCGATCGAGCATCTGCGTGGCATTCGATTGCCTTTGGGCGGCGGGAGCTTGGGCAGACCCCTCAAAGGCGGGCAGAAGACCGAGATCGGTATCCGGGCGGCGGAAGCCATCGACCGGCACATCCACGAGAGCGAAGGAAGGGCCGGGCTCGAGCTGTCATTCGCGCGCGGTCGCACCGCGGGGTGTGCCGAATCCGAGAAGGGTGAGGTGAGGGTTGTTGTCGACGGCTGCGCCGTCGTGTCCGTGCGGGGGTGCGACGTGGCTGGAACGTGCGCCGAAGAGGAGATCGAGTTGGATCCGAGACTCGCTCCGTTCGGAGTGGGAACGAAAGTGCGCCGACTCTCCGTGCCGGCCGGGGTGGTCGCTGCAAATGATAGGCTGCACGTGTCGCTGCAATTGGATCAGTGTGGAGGCAAGCTCAGCCTGCTCGATGTGTACGAGGTTGTGGACGCTGCCGCTTCACTGTCTCAGATGCACCGCCAGCCACTGGGCGACGAGGCGGTGACCGTAGGAGGTCAGGTGAACGTGGTCCCACCACACGAAACCCGAGTCGAAGACATCGTCACGATTGAGATAGGCGTGCAGGTCCCACACGGGAACATCGAACTCCTTCGCGACACCGCGCACGGCCGCGTGCTTCTCCAGTAGCGTGATCACGTCCGCCTCCCGGGCATTGGGTTCGAGCACCAGGCGTGTCCGAATCCCACGCGTGCGGTTGAATTCCACGAGCTGGCGCAGGTTCGACGCGAGTTCCTCCGGATCCATGTCGTTGTTGGACAGGTTTACGACGAGAATGTCCGGATCGCTGTGCCCCCAGGCCTCGCGATAGCGGCGCAGCAGGTCAGCGGACCGCCACCCCGGGCTGGCGAAGGCGAGGCACTCCAGCGCCGAACCTGCCGGGAGATCCGCGCTCAACAGGCGCTGGATGCGTGCGACGAAGGTGTCGTCCACCGTCTCCGCCCCCAACCCGAAGGTCTGCGAGCTGCCGAGAAAGCCGACGCGAATCGTGCCTTCGCGCTTGGCCGGAAACTCCTCCAGGCTGGGGTGGAACCAGGCGCGCCACGCCCCCGGCTCGGGGCCGAAGACCCGGAACAGTCCGGGTGGAGCGGCGTCGTTCGGATCCCGCCGCGAGACCGACTGCCGCAGCAGAGGGTTCGCGTGCATGGCCTGCGCCCGTGCCAGTGCCAGATCCCGCTGCAGATTCGTACCGAAGACGCGGCCACGCATGGCCTCGTAGCGCACTTCATTCAGGCTGGCCGCGGAGCCCTGCGGGGTCCCCGAGGCGTACGGGTAGCGACCCGACCAGACGAGGTAGTCGAAGGCGAAGAACGAAAGCCCCAGGATCAGGAGCGCGGCTTCGACTATGATGACAGCGAACAGTTCCTCCCGCCGCGATCCTCCCGGCAACACCCGGCGCCGCGCGGCAAGGAAGGCGAGCAGTCCAAACCCGAGGCTGGCCAATGTCCTCATCATGATCCACAACGACCCCCGGCGGTTGGCAAACGATTCGCGCACAATGGCGGATCCACTCGCGTCGGTGACGGATACGTCGTCGAGCTCCACGGGCCGCAATCCGCTACGGAGACCGACGATCTGCGTGGTCACCGCGGGAAGCGGCAGCCGGCCGACCTCGCGACCGTCGAGGTGCGCGGTGACTCCGCCCGCGGTGAAGTCGAGCTCGATCCGGTGCCAGTCGGGTCCGAGTTCGAGCGATTCGATCCGTTGCTTCATGGTGAACTCGAGATCGCGGGTGGCGCGGAAGAACATGCTGGGGACGTCTGAGCGCCGGCTGAACCGCACGCCAAAAGTGCCCGATGCGTTGCGGTGGAAGAAGACGACGACGTACGCGTCGTCGCCGAGCCGGAACTGAGCGGAGAGGCGCCCGGGCACGAACGCACGATTCAGGTGAACCTCCTGAAATCCGTGCCAGGCGCCGAGGCGGAGCCGGTTTTGTGCGAGCGCCGGGCGGGTCGCCACGAACTCGCGAGCGCCCGTTGGAGGAACCCCCATCAACACTTTGGATGCCACCCACCGTCCGTTCTCCAGCAGCGTGTTGCGCGAGTACTGGACGATGCGCGCACAGAGGACGGCGCAAGCGAACGCAAGGAGAGCCGCGACGGCCGCCAGCGGCCTGGCGGATCGGTCGGGGTTCATCGAAAGAAGTGCCCGCCTTGGCTCTGGACGCGCATTGCGACCAGCGCGATCCCGCCGTCCCGGTCGAACAGCACGTACTCCTCGCCCCGTTTGTACGGCTCCCAGCACGTCTCTCCCGGGCCCGGGGGCAAGCCGGAGACGCAGAGAAGCCCTTCATCGGTGATCCGGTACCGGCCAGAGACGGCTCCCGTTTCGAACGACACCACCGCGACGCCGTCTCTCGGAAGATAGACACAGACGTTCAACCCGTGCGCTTCGTCTCGGCCGCGCAGCATACTTCCAGGGAGCGTCGCGCGGAGCTCCGAAGCCGGCAGCGCTCTCGCGCCCGACGCGATCGCTTCGTCTCTCGCCGTCGAGCAGCCGGCGAACGCGAGGGCTGCTGCGAAGCAGAGGCGCACGGTGGCGTTGAGACGTGCGTGTCCCGGCGCGTAACCGCGGCACTGGGTGCGGGATCCCCGGTTCACCCGCGCCTCCGCCAGTCGAGCGGATGAGCCGGTAGCGCCGCCCGGGAGCATCGTTCCAGGTGCCGGCTGCGTCGCTCGAACGCGGTTGTGGGTTCGTTCACCCTTGATCCCTCCGTGCCCTGCATAGTACTGCTCGGCGCAATGTGGAAACTCATCTTTCGCCACTGCCTCCGCAACGACGCCATCGCCCGCAGAGCGGCTGTGCTTCCACCAAACGCGGAATGTCTGAATCTAAAGAGTACTCGGTAGGTGAGATGTGTCCGACTCCAAGGGAGGTCCATTCATGACACGTACGGTGTGGACGGTGTGCGCTCTCTCGTTGCTCATTGCGGGCTCTGCGTTTGCCGACGCCGCGTCGGAGGCGACGGCCGTTGCTCAAGCCTTCGCCCGAGCTGCCAATGCCGCTGATACGGCCACGGTCGTCGCACTGTACGACGACGGCGCAACCGCCATCTGGACTGGCCAAGGTGATGAAGCGAAAGGGAAGGCGGCAATCGAGCGTCTGGTCAAAGACGCCTTTGGCCGGAAGCTACACCCACGCATGAAGCTCAAACGCGTCGAGGCAGTTCCTCTGGGCGACAAGTACATCGCCAATGTCGGATACTGGGACGGTTCCATCACGACGCCTGACGGGAAAGTGGCGACGGTGCCGGTCCGTCGGAGCGAGGTGCTCGTAAAGGGCGCTGACGGAAAATGGCGGTACCTCATCGACCATCTGTCGGTTGGCACGCAGCCGCCACCGGAGGCGCAAGCCCCGGCGCAGACCCCGTCACCCAAGAAATCAGCGAAGTAACGGTTCGGAACGACACGGAGCGGTCGCGAACCGCAGCGACCGCTCCCGGCTCTCCCCGACCGCTGTCGCTCGCGTGAAGCGCTACCTCCGCACGTCGCTGGCGTGGGTCGATTCCGACACGGCGCCGGCCGACTGATGGCTGGGCGAAGATATCGTGAACGGTTCGAAGAACCACCAGCACTGCCCGCAGACGCCTCGACCCGATTCCGTCACCAGTTCCGAAAGCCGCTCCCGTTCGCGCTGCAATTCCGTCTCGCTCCATCCCAGGCACGAGGAGAGTACCAGCGTGTGCGGGTCGAACTCGACGGCCAGCTCGACCGGTGCCCGATCCATGAGGGCCCCCGGTAGCGCCAGGGCCTGATACACGCGGACGTTACAGGGCATATCACGCACCGTATCGAGGGTGTTCCGGAAGGATTTCGGCGAGTCGCCCGGGAGGCCCAGGATGAGTTCTATATCGCTGATCACATTGCCCATTGCCGCAAAGTCGTTCACGAGCTTGCGAAGATCTCGGGTTTTGACGGGACGGTGCATCTTGTGCAGCACTTCGGGGTTGAGGCTCTGGACACCGATCCCTACGCGCGCGACCTGGGCGCGCGCCAAGAAATCGAGGTGCTCCGTCGTCACGCCGACCGGGTAGACCTCGCAGGTCACTCTCCTGCCGGGCAGGAAGTCTGCCGCCCGCTCAGCGGCGCGTAGATTCTTGAACGCCTGCCGGTTGAGGTTGAGACCCGCATCGATCAGGTACGTCAATTCGGGATTGTATTGCTTCAGCGCTTCCAGTTCGTCCTGCAGCCGCCCGGTCGACATGGTGCGGACCCCGGTCCCGCCGGCGACCCACGAGCAGAAGAGGCATTCGAAGGGGCAGCCACGCGAGGTCTCCAGGTAGACCATTCGTCGCTGTGGCATGAGCCCGAGTCGGTACGGAGATCCCAGGCTGTCGAGGGGCGGCAAACTCTCTCGCGCGGGCGTATCGTGCCATCCCTCCGGGCCGGGCAGCCGGAGCCCCTGGATGTTTCGCAGGGTCTCGCGTGAGTGTGGCCAGGTCCCGACGATCTCCTGCAGCGTCGTCTCTCCCTCGCCGACCGCGAGCGCATCCACGTACACCTGCTTGCCGCGATAGGGCGGCAACTCGAACATCGACGGAGCAGCGGAAGGTCCGCCAAATACGACGAGGCATTCGGGCCGCACCTCCTTGGCTCGTTGTGCTGCCCGCAGGAGGGTGGGAAAGGACCAGACGTAGACCGAACAGCCGAGCACGTCGGGGCGGAAGCCCTCGATGGCTTCGTCGAGGGCTTGGATGTTCTCGGATGAGACCTCGACGACCGCGACTTCGGCGTTGAGGTCGGCCGAGGTGAGAGCTGCATGCAGCCGACGGACGGCGTAGCAGGGGAACTCCTGAAGGAAGCTGTCACCAACGTAATCAAGGGTCGGCGTTGCCGCCGCCAAGAGGATGCGCGGGCCGGCCGTGGTCATCGATCCTCCTCCGAGGACACTCGCTGCGCTCGCGCCAGTTCCTCCCTTGCCATTTGTGCCACGCTCGGGATCAACGCTTCGAAGTGTCGCAGTTCCTGCGCTGCAATCGGTCGATCGGTGGACATCGAATAGCCGATGGCCACGTCTCCCACGACTCGATAGGCCGGCCGCGCCGTGCCGGCTGACCAGGCGTCGACCGTCAGCTCGCCGTGGGTCGTCTCACAGCGGAGGCGCAACCCTCCCTGCTCGAGCGTCGCCGTCCGCAACTCCCAGTCGCACCGCGTGACTCGCCTGACCAGGGCAGCCACCTCCGCGCACCATCCGTCGGGCAGCGACGCGGTCCTTGCGGACGCCGATTGGCGCGAACCTTTCGGCGCCTCGAAGTGCCACCAGCCGTGGCCGTGCAGGCCGCCGCCTTCGGCGGCGAGAAGCTCCGACAGGCGATCCTGCTCGCGGCGCAGGTCCTCGGCGGACCAGCCGAGACACGACCGCATCTCCAGGGTGATCGGGTCGTACACCATCTGCAATGCGGCGCCGCCGCGACGCATCAGGGCGTCCGGCAGCACCAGGCACTGGTAGACGCGCGTGCTGCAGGGGAGGCGCCTGGCCCTCTCGAACGATGTCCGGAACGACTGCGGCGTATCGCCCGGCAGGCCAAGGATGATCTCCACGCTGGCCTCCGCCACCTCGGTGATGCGGCCGACGATGTGCTCGAAGTTGCCCACCGTAGCGGGCCGCTCCACCGTCTCGAGCGCCTCCGGGTTGAAGGACTGCAGCCCGACCCCCACGTGGGCGTCGAGGCCCGCGAGAAAATCGAGGTGCTCGTCGCCGAGGGTTCTCGGATAGAGCTCGCAGTGCAACGACGTGTCCCGCAGAAACCCGACTTCGCGTTCGGCTGCCACCAGGTTCGCAAACGCCTCGGTTCCCATATTGAGGCCGGCGTCGACGATCAGCGCGCCCCTCGCCTGGCTCTCGCGGTAGGCGCGAAGCTCCTCGATCAGGAACTCCCGCGACAGCACCCAGCGGGCCTCGCTCGGTTCCCCCCACTGGCAGAAGGTGCAGTTCAGCTGGCAGCCCTTGAAACGCTCCAGGTGCCCGGTTACGTCACGGGGGGCCATCCCGTTCTGGAAGGGCGAAGCGAGGTGGTTGAGATTGCACTCGGCCGGACGGGCCGTGGAACGCCAGGCGTTGCCGTCGGGCAACAGCAGCCCTCCGACACTGCCCAGGTCGGTGCCGTTCATCGCGCTGGCGACGATGCCGCACATGGCTTGCTCCGCCTCCGTCACGACCAGCGCATCGACCCACTGCGGCGCCCCGGCGAAGGGTGACTGCTGCATCATCTCGGCGCGCGCGCTCGGCCCGCCGATGACGATCATGCGGTCCGGCCGCGATCGTTTCAGACGTTCGGCTGCCGCGAACAGGGTCGGCAAGGACCAGAGATACGCCGAAACTCCGATGATGTCCGGGTCGACCACCTCGACGCGTTCGATAATCTCCTCGACCTCACCGTGCCGTCCTTCGACGATGTGCAAGTCGTCCACGCGGCCATCGGCGCGCAACGCCGCGGCGATGCGATACATGCCGTAGTTGAACGGCCGCAGGTTTGGCGCTTCCTCTTTCCAGGGGTCGATCCCCAGCAACGCCACGCAGATGTTGTGCCGTGCGATCATTGATTCGGTGAAGGACGGAGCCTCCTTGCAGGCTGCCATCTCCGGCGCGTCCGAGCAAGGGTGTTCAGGGATGGGCGCGGGGAACCGCTTGCCAGTTGCGTGCATCCAGCGCTACCATCCTCGGGAGTAACCTGTTTCGCGCTTCGTCGAGGAGAAGAGATGGCAGTAGGGGCAAACCAGCCCGGGCACCGTGTGTGCGCGATCAATTGCAGCGACACGTGCGAGAACAGCGGATTC
>Ga0316626_10000536_pt1 | contig 14940 bp, 13 predicted proteins | sample OWC_Aug_T1_C1_D5_FD_207656 | JGI IMG/M metagenome (GOLD analysis project Ga0316626, IMG submission 207656) | Wetland soil microbial communities from Old Woman Creek delta, Ohio, United States - OWC_Aug_T1_C1_D5_A | ecosystem: Environmental > Terrestrial > Soil > Wetlands | place: USA: Ohio...
GCAGAAGATCTTTTAAAATCGTTCTTCTCTGCAAGTTCCCTGATCCTATCGAGGCCGCTGTCGCCGCTGACCGGCATGGATCGTTCCCTTACCAGCTTCATGCCGTTGTAGTCAGCAGGGTTGTGGCTGGCAGTGATCATTATGCCGCCGCCCATCTGTCCGCTAAAGGCAGAAAAGTATACCTCCTCGGTGCCGCAGATGCCGATGTCATGGACCACCACGCCGGCGTCGACCAGTCCTTTTACGAGAGCGATCGAGAGTTCCCTGCCGGAATGTCTTATGTCCCGGCCGACCACCACATCTGCAGGATGAATGAACTCGGCATAGGCCCTGCCGATGCGATAGGCGATGTCCGGGTTCAGCTCGTCCGGGACCCGGCCCCTGATGTCATATGCCTTGAAACAGTCCATGCCCATATGTGTGAGTATATGTGAAAAATGAGCGAAGCGTCCACGCAAAAAAACGTCAGCGCCTTTTCGCTTTCGGTTCGTGCACTGAACCCTGACCACGCCGTGGCAGCTGTACTTGTCGTCGGACCTGACCATGTCGTCCTTTCCGAGGCAGTTGCCGGACTACCCCCTTTTTAGTTGGGGCAGGGGCAGGCACGCTGCTAAGGCATTGACCGTAATTCGTTAAAAGATGCTGAACTTGAAATAACGCGTCGGGTTCTTCTTGATGTCAGAGGTCAGTTCCTTCAGCTCCCGTATCGTGTCTGCGAGCTCCCGGGCAAGTTCCTCATCCCGGATCAGCATGCCCGCCGTACCCTTGCCGCTGTCGATGCCCTGCAGGATGGAGGCAAGGCGCGCTGATGCCTGCATGAGATTTTCATACAGCTGCGGGTCTCCGGCGAGCCGGCTGAGCGAGCCCTTGCCGTTGTTCAGCTTCAGACTGAACTCCTCGACAGAGGAAGCAGCTCCGAGGAGCCTGTCGTAAAGCGCACTGTCCTCGACAAGCTTGTTCAGCGTCCCCTTGCTGTTATTCAGCCTGAGGCTGAAGCTCTCGAACGAATCCGCGGAGGCGAGCAGTTTGCGGTAAAGAGCATCATCTTCGATGAGATTCCCCAGGGTGCCCTTTTTGTTCTGCAGGTCCGCTGTCAGGCCTGCCAAGCGGGCAGACGCTTCCTTCAGGTTGTTGTACAGGGACGGATCGGTCATCAGCAGGGCGAGGGTCCCCTCGCCCTTTTCGATCTTCGTCGCAAGGCTGCCGAGCTGCTCGATCACCTGATTCAGCTTCTGCAGAGACGTCGCGCCGGTCGACATGACCTGCTGCATGCTCATCTCCACGCTGCCTGAGATCATGTCGCCCGATTTGAGCGGAGGAGCTTCAGGAGTTCCGGGTGAGAGCTCAACATACTTGTCGCCGAGCAGTCCCATCGTCTGGATGGTTGCGTGCGTGTCCTTCCTGATGTACTTCAGGGCGTCCCTGGTGATCAGTATGGTGACCACCGTGCCATGCTTGTAATCGAGGTCTATGCTCTTTACGGAGCCTACTTCGAGTCCCGCGAACCAGACCGGAGAGCCGCGTCGCAGGCCGCCGACGTCCGAGATGTCGATGGTAAGCATCTCCTTCGGCGAAAGGATATTCTCGATATTCCCGGCGAAGAAGACGGTGACGACCAGCGTCAGAAGCGCTACGGTTATCACGGTCCCTGCCTTGAGCGCGGACCATGCCAGCTTCTTTTTTACCTCATACATCCCTGCCTCCTCATGATTTGATCTCCGCCCCCTGCGTATCCGTCCCGTAACTCAGCTCGCTGATGAAAAGCCGGATGTCCGGGTCCGCAGAGGTGATCAGTCCGTCCCTGGTGCCGTCAAAAAACAGGGAGCCGTTTTTCAGGAACATGAACCGTTCAGCGACCTTCAGCGCATCGACCACCTTGTGCGTCACGACGATAAAGCCCTTGCCGTTGTGTGCCAGCTCTCCGATCAGTTTGCAGATATTGTCCGCATTTATCGGGTCAAGGCCGGACGTCGGCTCATCGTACAGGAACATCTTCGGGTCGCATGCCGCAAGGGAGCGCGCAAGCGCGACCCTCCGGTGCATGCCCCCGCTCAGCTCTTCAGGCATAAGGTCCATTGCGGATTCGACCCCTACCGTCTTGAGGATGTCGCGGACCTTCGCCTCTATCTCCTCCTCGGAAAGACGCGTATACTCCCTCAGGCAGAAGGCGACGTTTTCCTTGACCGTCAACGAGTCAAAGAGCGCTCCTTCCTGGAAGACCATGCTAAATTTCATCCGCTCCTGCCTTAACCAGTCCTCCTCCCGGTTCGTTATGTCTTCGCCGTCGATGATCACCCTTCCCGAATCAGGCCTGATCAGGCCGAGGATGATCTTCAGGATCGTCGTCTTGCCGTTGCCGCTTCCGCCGAGGATTGCGACCCGCTCCCCGATACCGACCGAAAAGCTCAGGTCCTTGATGACGACGTTGTCGCCGTAAGAGAACGATACGCGGTCAAACTCTATCATATGCTGAGTCCCAGGACGTACAGCAGCGTCCGTGTGAGCACGAAATCAGTGATCACGATGAAGATCATGGAATACACGACAGCACGCGTGGTGGACTGCCGCATCCCGACTGCTCCTCCCTGCGTTGAAAGGCCCATGAAACAGCATATGGTTGCGATCAGGAACCCGAACACGAACGGCTTTACGATGCCGGTGAGGACGTTCTCGAAGTTCAGCACGGCGCGGATGGCACTCCAGTAGAAAGTGCCGCTCTGGTTCGCGACATTGACCGCGATAAAATAGCCGCCCATGAGCGAGACCGCGTCGCCGATTACCGTCAGGACCGGCAGCATCAGGAGGGCGGTGACGATGCGCGGCGTCACCAGCTTCTTCGTGGGATCGACGCCGAAGACGCGCAGCGTGTCGACCTGGTGGCCGAGCACCATGGAGCCCAGTTCAGACGCGATGCCCGAGCCGACGCGGCCCGCATAGACGACCGCCGTCACAACCGGACCGAGCTCGCGGATGATCGCAATGCCGACGATCTTGCCCGTGTACATCTTCAGCCCGAGGTTCGAAAGCTCTGCGGATATCTGGAGGGAGAGCGCCATGCCCGTGAACAGGGAGATGAGCACGACGATCGGAAAAGACCCGGCGCCTGCGTAGTCCATCTGTTCTATCGTGTCCTTTAGATAGAAGGGCTTGCTGATGATCCCGGCGGAACCTTTGTAGGAAAGCAGGTAGAAGTCCTGAAGGTCGAAAATCAGTTCCCTGAGCCTGAGAGCGATGTTGTTCCCCTGTCGGTGCACGTATGCTCCTGTTTTTTATCTCGCTTATTCTGCCCCTGCAATGCTGTCCATCGGCAGTTCATCCTATTATACACCATAGATGCTGCAGGCCAAATTTTGATCATCGTTCATGCAGGCGGCAGAAAACTGCGGGATATGGCGGGGCACGCAGGTTCTTCCGGCAAAGTCAACGGTCACTCATGGTATGCGTACAAGTCATGCAACACGCTCATGACAAGCGGATGCAGCGGGCCTTCTCGTCCTCTTTTCCCGATTCAGCCGGTAGCCCACAGGGTGATGAGTAACAGACTATGGTTGTTTCGGTGCAGCTTTCCCCTATCTTTTGCGTTCAGCAGATAGAGCAGCAGGGGTGATGTTCACTGCACAGACCTTCAGTTCGGGGATCTTTACCTGCGGGTCCAGCGCGTCGTTTGTTATGACATTGGCTGCAGCTTCCTGGTAGTGCATGGGGATGAAGACTGTGCCCTCGGACACGCGCGGTGTAATCCGGGCTTTAATGGATATCTCACCCCTGCGTGAGCGCACGGTTATGGTATCTCCGTGTCTGATGCCCAGGTTCTCGCTGTCATAGGGATTGATCTCGACATACGGCTCTCCTGCGTGCGCCTCGATAGGTTCAACGCGCCGCGTCATGGAGCCCGAATGATACTGGAACAGATTCCTTCCGGTCGTCAGGACAAAGGGATATGCGTCGTCACAGACTTCCGCAGGGGGCTGATATGCCACAGGGATGAATGGAACCCTGCCTTTCGGGAACCCGTCCTTATACAGGAACGGTGTCCCGGGATGCTCGGGTGTAGGGCAGGGCCAGTTCAGACCGTGTTTTTCTATGCGGACATACGATATGCCCGACATCGCGGCCCAGAGAGCGCGGTACTCATTGAATACCTTCTCAGGCTCTGTTTGCATATCATAGCCCAGGCGCCTGGAGACTTCGGATATGATCCAGAGGTCATCCTTTGCTTCGCCGGGCGGGTTCACAGCCTTGCGCACCCTCTGGACCTTCCTTTCCGTATTGGAGAACGTGCCGTTCTTTTCGAATGAGCAGGCGGCAGGCAGCACGACCTCCGCAAGCTTTGCCGTTTCCGTGAGGAATATGTCCTGAACCACAAGGAAATCGAGGCTTTCGAGAGCCTTAACCGTATGGTGCATGTTCGGGTCGGTAATGACCGGGTTTTCTCCCATGATGTAAAGGGCCTTGAACTTTCCTTCGGCGGCTGCGTTCATCATGATTGTCGAGGTCATCCCGACAGCTGGTGACAGGGGCCTTCCCCACGCCTGCTCGAATTTTTTCCGGATGTCGGGGTCATCGACCCTCTGGTAGCCGGGATAGACATTCGGCAGGCATGCTGCATCAGACGCGCCCTGCACGTTGTTCTGTCCCCTGAGAGGGTTTATACCTGTGGACGGCCTGCCGATGTTGCCTGTCAGCGAAACGAGATTTGCAAGGGCGGTTACGTTGTCTGTTCCGCAGGTATGCTGGGTGATGCCCATGGTATAGAATATGCCGGCCCGGCGCGATGAACCGTAGAGTCTGGCAGCCCGTACGATGTCGTCCTTCGGGACGCCGGTTATCTCCTCGACATATTCAGGGGTATAGGGCTCAAGGGACTGCTTCCAGGCATCGTACCCTTCGGTTTTTTCGCCGATGAAATCCTTGTTCTGGAGGCCTTCGCGTATGATGATGTTCGCGATGCCGTTCAGGAGTGCGATGTCCGAGCCCGGCCGGATCCTGAGGTGCGTGTCTGCAAACTTCACCATCGGGATGGAGCGCGGGTCTGCGATAATGATCTTTGCTCCCTTGCGGTGCGCCTTGATCATCCGGTTGGCAACGACAGGATGGGTCTCTTTGGTATTGGAGCCGATGATGAAGATAACTTCCATGCCCTCGATCTCCCAGATGGAGTTCGTCATCGCTCCCGAGCCGAATATTTTGGCCAGACCGGCCACGGTGGGGGAGTGTCAAAGCCGGGCGCAGTGGTCTACGTTGTTCGTCCCGATGCCGGCCCTGATGAATTTCTGGAACGCATAATTTTCCTCATTCGTGCATCGCGCAGAGGAGAGACCTCCTAATGAGTCAGCGCCATGGGTTTCTTTTATCTCTGAGAGCCGGCGGGCTACATGATCAAGTGCCTCGTCCCATGAAACCTCTTCGAACGCTCCGTTCCGTTTGATGAGCGGTCTTTTCAGCCGCTCAGGACTCTGGACGAAACGGTAGCCGAATCTTCCTTTTACACAGAGCCATCCCTCGTTCCAGGCCTGTTCCCGGGATGTGATCTTGAGGATCTCATTATCTTTTACATGTGCGGTAATGTTACAACCCGTGCCGCAGTATGGACAGGTAGTCTCGATCTCAATCTGTCCGCCCTTCCGTCCCTTTCGCGTCCAGAGCTTTCCGGTAAGCGCACCGGTCGGGCAGACGCTGACACACTGGCCGCAGAACTCGCAGTCAAGATCCTGTTCAAAGTTCGTGCAGATCTTTGACCTGAAGCCGCGGTAGCCGAAGTCGATGGCTTCAACCCCCTGGACCTCGTCGCAGACCTTCACGCACCGCCCGCAGAGGATGCACTTTTCCAGATCTCTTTCGACGAACGGGTTGCCGTCGCGTGTTGCATAGGTCCGTCTCTCGCCCTGGTACCGGTTCTCCCTGATGCCGTAGTCGTAAGCAAGATCCTGGAGCCTGCAGTCGCCTGCCTGCTCGCAGACCATACAGTCATTCGGATGGTCAGAGAGGATCAGTTCAAGAACGGTTTTCCGGAGCTCCTCGAGATAGGGACTATTTGTCGTCACTTCCATTCCGTTGCTCACGGTCGTGGTGCATGCCGTCACCGGTTTCGGCATGCCTTTCACTTCGACAATGCAGAGCCTGCAGCCGCCGAACGGCGTGAGCTTGGGGTGGTGGCAGAGCGTCGGGATGGGGATGTTCAGGAGCTTGGCTGCCTGGAGGATCGTCGCGCTGTCCGTAACTTCGATCGATTTGCCGTCTATGGTGATCCTCGCCATGCTTAATCCCTTCCTACTGACTTGAACTTGCAGACGTCGAAACAGGCTCCGCACCGGATGCAGATCTCCGGGTCTATCCTGTGGGGCTTCTTCTTTTCGCCCGTGATCGCTCCTGCAGGACATGCCCGCAGACAGGCCCCGCACCCCTTGCATGCGTCCTCAAGGATGGAGTATATGATCAGTTCCTTGCAGACCTTTGCCGGGCACTTCTTGTCCCTGATATGGGCTTCGAACTCTTCACGGAAATACTTCAGCGTGCTTAATACCGGGTTCGGCGCAGTCTGGCCGAGTCCGCAGAGAGAGGTGACCTTGATGCTCGTGCTCAGGGTTTCGAGAAGTTCGAGGTCGCTTTCTTTCCCCTTGCCGACGGTGATCCTTTCCATGATCTCAAGCAGCCTCTTGGTGCCGACCCTGCAGGGAACGCATTTGCCGCATGACTCCTCCTGCGTGAACTGGATGAAGTACTTGGCCATATTGACCATGCAGTCATCCTCATTCAGGACGATCATGCCTCCAGAGCCGACGATGGAACCGACCTTGGCCAGGGACTCGTAGTCAACGTTCAGGTCGAGCATGCCAGCGGGTATGCATCCGCCTGACGGCCCCCCGGTCTGAACAGCTTTGAGATTCTTGCCCCCTTCGATGCCGCCTCCTATGTCATAGATGATCTCCCTGAGCGTAATGCCCATCGGGACCTCTATGAGGCCGGTGTTCATAATCTTGCCGGTCAGGGCGAAGACCTTGGTGCCTTTTGACTTTTCCGTGCCGTAGGAGGAGAACCATTTCGCCCCCTTCCGCATGATATAGGGAATGTTGGCCAGCGTTTCAACATTATTGATGACGGTCGGCTTCTGCCAGAGCCCCTTGTTCACCGGGAAGGGTGGTTTCGCCCTTGGCATGCCCCGCTGCCCCTCGATCGACGCGATAAGTGCCGTCTCCTCGCCGCAGACAAAAGCTCCAGCGCCCAGTTTGACCACGATGTCGAAATCGAGCATGGTCCCGAAGATATTCTTTCCGAGAAAGCCCCGTTGCCTTGCCTCTCGTATGGCGAGCCTCAGCCTCTCGACTGCAAGGGGATATTCAGCGCGGATATAGACATAGCCTTTTCTTGAACAGATGGCGAGTGCCCCGATGATCATGCCCTCGATGACCGAATGGGGGTTGCCTTCGATCACCGCACGGTCCATGAAGGCACCGGGATCGCCTTCATCAGCGTTGCAGATGATATATTTGGTGTCACTTATGCTCATTCTCGCAAGCTCCCATTTCATGCCTGTGGGGAAACCTGCGCCACCTCTGCCGCGAAGTCCGGAAGCCTTGACCTCGTTGATCACCTGCTCGGGAGTCCAGGAGCTGACAATAGTTCTTGCTGCTTCGTATCCGTTGGCGGCAATGTAATCATCGATGCTTTCCGGATCCAGTCTGCCGCAGTCGGAGAGCACGACCTTGACCTGTTTCTTGTGGAAGGCGTGGTAATCCTCTCCCACGGTCCATTCCCTGACCGGCGTCTTTTCAATGATATGCTCCCTTACGATGCGCTCCACCATGTCCGCTTTTATGAACTGGTACGTTACCTTTTCGCCGTTGATCAGTACATCAACGAGTACGTCTTTCGCGCAGAGGCCGCGACACCCGACCTGGTGTGCCGAGCAGTTTTCCCTGATGTCGGCGCTCAGGCCGGCAGCTTCGATCTCCTGCCGGAAAGCAGCAAGGACATCGGCGCCGCCCGAGGCGATGCCCCCGGTGCCCATGCAGACCTGCACGGTGATGCTATGATTCCGCATCCCGCGTCCCTTTCAGAGTCCTGATTTCCTTTATGATCTTGTCTCCGGTGGCTTTGCCGTGGACCTTCTTGTTTATCATGAATACCGGCGCAAGGCTGCATGCCCCCACGCAATTGACCCGTTCAAGCGTGAACTGGCCGTCCTCGGTCATCTCCTGTTCCCCGGCCAGGCCGAGTTCCTGCCGCACCCCATTGTACAGCCGTTCCGAACCTTTCACATGGCAGGCGGTTCCGCAGCAGGCGGTAATGATGTTCTTGCCCCGCGGCTTGAGATGGAACTGGACGTAAAAGGTAGCGACACCGTAGAAGCGGCAGGGAGCGATGCCGAGATTCCGTGCGAGGTAGTCAACCGCATCCCTCGGGATATAGCCAAATGCCTCCTGCGTGTCCTGCAGGAGCGTAATAACATTCCCTTCGCTTTCGCGATATCTATGAATGATGGTATCGAGCGTTTCGGTCATAAGATTATCTTATAAATGCATTATAACTTATCATAAATTACGTCCTTTTTCCACGGGAATCTTAAAAGGCGAAAAGGGGGCTCATTGCAGGGCAGGACGCCGGTGCAACCCTGCCCCGTCGATGACCAAAACCTCGCCGGAGAGGGCATTTCCGGCATGGAGAGGATGAAGAAGTCGCAGAAATGTTGTCCTAAAAACCGGCGATATAATCCTTGAGATAATGGATCTCTGCCGTGATCTTTCCCACATGCGAAAGGACGATGTCCCTGACGGAGAGCATGCCTATCACCTTCCCGTTTTCTACAACCGGAAGATGCCGGATGTTCTTCTCGACCATGACCGACATGACATTGTTGATGTCTTCGTTCAGCTCTGCCACCATGAGGTTCTTGGTCATGGCCTCACCTACCGATATCTCACGGAACTTTCTGCCGCCCTTCGCGATATAGCAGCGCACGACGTCCCGTTCAGTGAAGATGCCGGCAGTGTTTCCCTTCTCCGTGATGATGATGGCACTGATCTTCTTGCTGTCCATGAAGTGGATTGCGTCTTCCACCGTGCCTGCAGCGTCCATGGAAAAGACCTCTTTCCCCTTTGTCTCCAACAGTTCCTTAACTTTCATTTCCTGTCCTCTCTTTCTATGAGCTATTTTTTTTCGGGCCGGAAAGGCTTTCGATATAACACCTCACTGGTGACTGCTCAGTAGTTTACCAGCACCTTAATGAACTTTTCGTTCATGCGCCGTACGTTGAGCGCAGAGACGATCGCGATATTCTTTATAACCGTGAGCATGATGGACGGCTCTGTCTTTTCCAGCGTCTCGAACGCTTCCTTGGGAAAGAGAATGAGCTCGGCGTTTTCTAACACACGGGCATCCGTGGCATGATCGGTCTTCTCGAGGGTTGCAATCTCGCCGATGAAGTTTCCCTGAGTGAGGATGACCAGCGGCTGCTTCCACCCGTCCGCTGTTGTCTTGGATATCTCTATCCTGCCTGCCTTAATCATATATATTCCCCTGCACGCTTCCCTTTCCTTGAAGATATACTCATCCTTCACCATCCGCAATACCGATACCATGGGCAGCAATTTCCCGAGGTCTCCTTCAACAAGGCCCTCAAGCAATGCCTGTGCTGCTAAATCGTGAGCTGTCGGCTGCATCTATTCTCCCTCCTTGGCGGGTTCTATCCTGACCGCAGTAATCTTATATCCGGGTGTTTTTGAGAACGAGTCGACAGCGGTATCGCTCGTCAGCATGTTTGCTGCGGCCTCGCTGTAGTGCAGGGGGATAAATACGTTGCCGGGACTGACACGATCCGTGCTTTTTACTGCAAGCACAATGCTTCCCTGCAGCGACGATATTTTTGCACGCTTCCCATGCGACAGCCCGAGCCGAGCAGCATCGTCAGGATGCATCTCCACGTATGCCTCGCCCGCGTGACTCTCTATGGCGCTGACCCGTCTTGTCATAGACCCAAAGTGGTACTGGAACAAGTTGCGTCCTGTGCTGAGTATGAACGGATATTCCCTGTTCTCTTCTTCATCGGGTGCCTGAAAAGCGGATGGTACGAACGAAACCCTGCCTCTCGGGAATCCGCCCTTGTACAGGAATTCCGTCCCCGGATGATTCCTTGTGGGACACGGCCACTGAACGCCTTTGGATTCAAGACGTGTGTAACTGATCCCTTCGAGCGCCGGCCAGAGGCTGCCGAGTTCCTCAAAGATGCCTTCCGGCGAGCTGCAGCTCATCTCGTACCCCATTCGTCGGGAGAGGTCGGCAATGATCCAGGAATCCTCCCGTGCCTGGCCGGGCGGCTGGACCGCCTTCCTTACCCTTTGAACCCTTCGTTCGGTATTGATAAACGTGCCGTTTTTTTCAGCAAAACAGGCGGCCGGGAATACGACATCGGCGATCTTTCCGGTTTCGGAAAGGAATATGTCCTGTACGATAAGGAGTTCGAGAGCCTCAAACCCTTTCCGGGTATGAATTATGTTGGGGTCTCCCATCAGGGGATTTTCTCCCATGACATATGCCGCCCGGATCGAACCTTCCAATGCTTGTTCTGCGATCTCCGACGCAGCAATGCCGGGTTCCGGGGGAAGTGACCTTCCCCAGGCTGCCTCGAACTTTTCCCGTACCTCCGGAATCCTTACCCTCTGATAACCGGGATACACGTTCGGCAGGCATCCGGCGTCGCAGGCCCCCTGCACATTGTTCTGACCGCGCAGAGGATTGATGCCGGTGAACGGTCTGCCGATGTTGCCGGTCAGAAGAGCAAGGTTTGCGATCACATTCACGTTCGCTGTCCCTGATACCTGCTGTGTGATACCCATGGTATAGTATATAGCGGCCTTTGTTGACGTACCATAGATAAGGGCGGCTTCCCTGATCTTTTCCCTGGGCACGCCGGTAATCCTTTCTCCAACCTCAGGAGTAAAATCCTCGATGCCCTTCCTCCATTCTTCAAACTGCTGTGTCTGGGAATCGATGAATTCCCTGTTCTCAAGGCCTTCACTCAGGATGACATGCGCAATCGCGCTGAGGAGGGCTATGTCGGTACCCGGTTTCTGCCTCAGCCAGACATCCGCAAACCGGCACATGGCGATCTTGCGCGGGTCAGCCACGATGATCTTTGCGCCGTTTCTTTTTGCCTTGATCATGGCATTCGCGATGACCGGATGAGACTCCTTGGTGTTCGACCCTATGATGAAGATGACCTCATTGCCTTCGATCTCGCGGATGGAATTGGTCATTGCCCCTGAGCCGAAGATGGTGGCCAGACTGGCCACGGTGGGAGCGTGTCAAAGCCGGGCACAGTGGTCGACATTGTTCGTGCCGACTGCGGCCCGCATGAATTTCTGGAACAGGTAGTTCTCCTCCGTGGTGCATCGCGCGGAGGAGAGGCCGGCAATGGCATCAGGGCCATGCTCGTCCTTTATTTTCCTGAGCCCCTGCGCCGCGAAATCGAGGGCCTCGTCCCATGTTGCCGGCTGGAGAGAACCATTCTTCCTGATGAGCGGGTACTTCAGACGGTCAGGGCTGGAGACAAAGCCATAGCCGAACCTGCCTTTTACGCAGAGCAGCCCGCTGTTTACCACACTTTCAGGTTTTGATGTGACACGGATGATCTGCTTGTCTTTTACGTGGAGCGTGATGCTGCAGCCGACGCCGCAGTAAGGGCAGGTGGTGTCTGTCTCCCGGATCTTCCAATATCTGCCCTTGCCGATCCATGACTTCCCAACAAGCGCACCCGTAGGGCATGCCATGACGCACTGTCCGCAAAACTCGCAGCTAAGGTCCCGCTCAAACGGAGGACACACTTTTGTCCCGAACCCCTTATAAGCGAAATCGATTGCGCCGACTCCCTGCACCTCATCGCAGATCTTCACGCAGCGGCCGCAGAGGATGCATTTTTCCATGTCGCGCTCGATAAAGGGGTTGCCGTCTTTCCGTGCGTAGGTCCTTCGCTCGCCGCTGAAAACCGGCTTTCGGATGTTATAGGTGTAGGCAAGCTCCTGCAGTTCGCACTCCCCGGTCTTTTGGCAGACCATGCAGTCAAAGGGATGGTCGCTCAGGATAAGGTCGATGGTGTCCCTCCTGAGGTCTTCGATGTAGGGAGAGTTGGTTACGATTTCCATATCTTCCTCGACAAGGGTTGTGCACGAGGTCGTTGGGTTGCCGTTTACCTCGACGATGCAGATCCTGCAGGCGCCTGAATGGCTGATCATGGGATGGTTGCAGAGCGCGGGGATATCTATGCCGATTGCCTTTGCAGCCTCGAGGATGGTTGCTCCCTCCGCGACATCCGCGATTGTGCTGTTTATCCTGACTCTGACAGTCTTCAGTTTTCCTCCTGCGGTCTTCATCGCCGTGTTATCGCCCTGAACTTGCATGCCTTGTAGCAGGCGCCGCATTTAATGCATAGATTATGATCGATCCGGTGTGGCTTTTTCACCTCACCGGAGATTGCGCCCGCGGGGCAGACCTTCCTGCAGAGCGTGCAGCCCTTGCAGGCATCTTCGACGATCGAAAACGTGATCAGTGCCGTGCAGACCGCTGCCGGGCACCGATGGTCCTTGATATGAGCAAGATACTCGTCCCTGAAATGGTTGAGCCCTGTGATGAACGGGTTCGAGGCGCTTCTGCCCAGGCCGCAGAGCGACGAGGTTTTCATAAGGCCGCTCAGCCGTTCGAGGATCGCAAGGTCGTTGTAAAGGGCTGTGCCCTCAGATATCTTCGTCAGCAGTTCAAGCATCCGCTTGGTCCCGATTCTGCAAGGGGTACACTTTCCGCAGGATTCCCGCTGAAGGAACTCCATAAGGAATTTCGTCACGGATATGATGCAGTCGTTCTCATCGAATACGACCATGCCGCCGGAGCCCACAATGCTGCCGATTTTTGACAGATTCTCATAATCAAGCCCCATGTCTAGCATCGATGCCGGTATGAGCCCGCCGGACGGTCCTCCCACCTGTACGGCCTTGAGTGCCGTGTTCCCCTCCATCCCTCCGCCAATACCGTAGACAATGTCCCTGAACGACATGCCCATAGGTATTTCTACCAGCCCTACGTTTTTGACCTTTCCGGAGAGTGTAAAGACCTTGGTCCCCTTGCTCTTTTCCGTGCCGACAGCAGAAAACCAGACCGGGCCCCTGCCGATGATGAGGGGGATATTCGAAAGGGTCTCGGCATTATTGATCACGGTGGGCTTTCCCCAGAGGCCTTTCTGGACGGGGAAGGGAGGCCGTACCCGAGGCATGGCCCTTTTGCCCTCGATCGATTCCATGAGTGCGGTCTCTTCGCCGCATATAAAGGCCTCGGTCCCGAAACTGAAATCAATATCAAAGGAAAATCCGGAACCAAAGATATTTCTGCCGAAGAAACCTCTTTCCCTAGCCTGCCCTATCGCAGTCCGGAGTCGTTCGACAGACATATGGTAGCGTTCACGGATATAGATATATCCTTTCTGCGCCCCTATGGCGTAGCCGCCGATGAGAAGCCCCTCGATGATGGCGTGGGGATTTCCCTCTGCCAGCGGCCGGTTGACCTCACCGACATTGCAGATGATATATCTGGTTTCATCAGACTGTTTTTTGCATATCTCCCATTTCGTGCCAGTGGAGAAGCCGCTTCCGCCTCTTCCCCTCAGGCCTGAGGCAATGACTCGCTGAATGACTTCGTCACGCCTCATACGGGTGACAGCCTTCCGAGCTGCCATATACCCTTTTATGCCGAGATAGTCGTCGATGCTTTCCGGGTCTATTTCACCGCAGGGGCCGAGCACGATCTTGTGTTGCCTGCTGTGGTAAGACAGATAGTCTTCCTGCGTTACCCATTCGGCAACAGGCGTTCCGTTGAGGATATGCTCCGTAACGATCCGCTCGACCATGGCGGGCGTGATCGACTGATACGTCACTTTATGATCATCGATCACTACATCGACGAGCACGTCCTTGGAGCAGAAACCCCTGCATCCGACCTTTTTGTAGCCGCATCTTCTGCCGATCTGCGCCTCGATGCCGTTCAGCTGTATGAGCTGCTTGAATATGTTCAGGACGTCTTCGCCTCCCGACGCCTTCCCTGACGTGCCCATGCAGACCTTTACGGTCACCGCCTGCTGATCAGTCGTATTCAAATCCGGTATATTCCCCGTCTTTCTTAAATCCTTTGACCAGCTTTACGACCTGCTCTGTGTCTACGTTGCCATATACCTCTTTATTGAGTATGACGACAGGGGCGATACTGCATGCCCCGATGCAGGTCGCGTTCTGGACAGTAAACGACAAGTCCTCCGTGGTATCTTCGCTGTCTTTGAGATTCAGGGAAGAGCGGACTTCCTTAATGAGCTTGTCACCGCCTTTTATGTGGCACGCGGCACCGCAGCACACCGTGATGGTGTTCTTGCCTGTCGGCGTGAGATGGAACTGGGAATAGAACGTGATAATACCGAAGAACCTGCTTTCAGGTATCTCAAGCTTCTGTGAGAACCAGGTGACCGCTTCCTCGGGGACATAGCCGAATACTCCCTGCGTCTGCTGCAGCAGGGTGATAAGATTCCCTCTCAACTTCATGTGTGTGTTAAGGATGGTTTTAAGCTTCTGTTCCATATGTCCGTTGACCGTAGCTCTCAACCCTGCCACAGGCAGGCGCCGGATCTGAAAACGTAATCTCTATTATACCGGCAGCGCCATAAGCTCCGGTATTTAAAATTAAAATATGATTATTATAGCAATCTCCTCATGAGAGTGGATGCGCCTTGCGACTGTCTTAAGCTGGCAGTAAGGGACACTATTCATCTTGAAATCTCTGTCAAACAGATCCCGTGTCCCTCCGCTTGTGTATTTCCTCTTTTATTTCGCAAGTCTGCCAAAGGAATTTGCGTATGTGCACGGGAGCGAAGGGTGAGAAGTGTTTAAAAACAGGGAGATAGGGTTGGCATGG
>Ga0316626_10000538_pt1 | contig 14929 bp, 11 predicted proteins | sample OWC_Aug_T1_C1_D5_FD_207656 | JGI IMG/M metagenome (GOLD analysis project Ga0316626, IMG submission 207656) | Wetland soil microbial communities from Old Woman Creek delta, Ohio, United States - OWC_Aug_T1_C1_D5_A | ecosystem: Environmental > Terrestrial > Soil > Wetlands | place: USA: Ohio...
GCTGAGGCCCGAGGGACAGCGGGGCGCCATTGCGCTTGCCCTGCGAGGGTACGAGATGTATTACGAGTCCTGGGGTCGGGCGTGGGAACGGGCCATGCTGCTGCGCGCGCGGCCTGTTGCAGGAGACGTATCCCTTGGCAGCAGCTTCATGGAGACGATACGGCCGTTTGTCTTCAGAAAGTATCTGGATTTTACCTCCATAGACGAGATCAGCAAGCTGAAGACGCGGATAGACGCTGCGTTCAAGAAGGGAGATATCAAAAGGGGATACGGAGGCATCAGGGAGATCGAATTCTTCGCTCAGGCGCTCCAGCTCATTTATGCCGGCAGGGAACCGCTGCTCAGGGAACGAAGCGTGCTGAAGGTCCTGCATCGCCTTTCCCTGAAAGGCCTCATCGGTCAGGACGACTATGGCATTCTTTCGGACAATTACCGCTTCCTGAGGACACTCGAGCACCGGCTTCAGCAGATGAACGATATTCAGACCCATACCCTGCCGTCAGGTGAGGCCGAACTGCTTATTTTGGGAAAAAAGATGGGGTATGCATCTCAACAGCATTTTTCTGATGACCTCGAGCGGAGGAGAACCCAGGTGCGGATGATCTATGACTCTCTCTTTGCAGAAAAAAACCAGGAATTCTCCGCCGGCAGCACGCTTTTTGACGAAGAGTTCAGCGATGCTGAGCTGAAGGAGTTTCTCTCAAGCACAAACCTCAGGGATATTGAAAAGGCCCTGCGGAATATCAGGGCCATAAAGGACAGCATCTTCAATTTTCAGACACTCAGGGGGCGGAGGCTCCTTTCCGAGATCCTGCCTGCATTTGTCGACAGTGCGCTCAGGTCGGGCAGTCCTGATAGGGCGCTGAACCATGTCCAGGCATTCGCCGTTCTTCTGAGTACGAACGAATCATATCTCGAGGTGTTCAGCAAGAATGCTTCGCTTATTGATCTTATTGTCTATGTCTTTTCCCAAAGCCAGTATCTCTCGAAGATGCTCATGGCGAGGCCTCAGCACCTTGAGATCATCGGATGGCAGGAGATACCGAGAAAGAACTTCCGGGCCTTGAAGGCCGAGATCAATGATTCACTCGCCGAGGGCCGTTCAATCAGTGATGCAATTCGGCTGATGAAGCAGATGGAAGAGATCAGGGTCGGCCTGCTCTTCCTCAGGAAACGGATTGATATCCTCAGGACCACCAGGACACTGAGCAGGACTGCGGAGGCTGTCCTTACTGCTGCTTTAGAGCATGTTGCAGGAGGCGTGGAAGATATTGCCGTCATAAGCTTCGGCAAGCTGGGGGGCAGGGAGATCACCTTTGGGTCGGACCTTGACCTGATATTTGTGTCCGGCAGTGACGTGACGCTGGAGCAGACGAAGGCGGGCGAAAAGCTGCTCAGGCTGCTTATCTCCTATACGAGGGACGGTGTAGCTTACAGCGTTGACACAAGGCTCAGGCCCGAAGGATCAAAGGGTCCGTTGGTGTCGTCGATCGAGGCGTTCAGGAAGTACTATGCAGAGGCCGCAGCGTTCTGGGAGTTCCAGGCATTGCTCAAGGCAAGGCCGGTTGCGGGTGATATGAAGACCGGCTGCAGGTTCCTGCGGATGGCTCATGAGGCGATCATCGCTCATGGCTGGAAGATAACAGCGTCTGATATTAGGCAGATGCGGGAGCGGATTATGCGTGAACTCGCGAAGGAGTCCGAGGGATATGACATAAAACTCGGCCCCGGGGGAATTGAGGATCTTGAGTTCATGGTCCAGTACCTTCAGCTCAGGCATTGCAGGGACCGCAGGGAGATCCTCGTTCAGAGTACGATTGCCGCAATCCACCGGCTTTCTGTTTCGGGGATCATCAGTGCATCAGAGGCCGGAATGATGAAAGAAGGTTATTGCTTTCTCCGTACCGTTGAAAGCCTCCTCAGGCTGAGGGGGGAAAGTGTGCTCAAAAAGGACGAGGAAAGTTTGAAGAGCGCATCAGATTTCATGGGATGCGAAAACCTCCATGAACTCGTTGCCAGACTTGAGAACATGAGGAGGGAAATAGCACGACTTGCCGGGAACTATCTCAGGGATTCTTAGCCCGGTAGAGGGCCATTACCTCTTCCCTGGTCACAACGGTCTCTACTGTATGGCCGAGGGCCTCGATGTTTTCCTTCCCGCCTTCCTGTCTGTCAACCAGGGCAATGACCTTTACAACATTGAGACCGCCCTCCTGCGCCTTCTGTATGGCTTCGATCGTTGACTTGCCGGTCGTGATGACGTCATCAACAATCGCCACTTTGTCGCCTGCCGCAATATTTCCTTCTATCCACTGCATGGTGCCATGCGCTTTGGCGGTCTTCCTGACCACAAATGCCTCTATGGGTCTGTTTTTCAGGTAGGAGGTGTAGGCAACAGCATCGGCTATAGGGTCTGCTCCGAGGGTAAGTCCCCCAATGCCTTTAATCCCGGCTTTATCGATCATATCGAAGATGATATTACCGATAAGATACAGGCCTTCAGGATGGAGCGTGACTGCCTTGCAGTTGAAGTAATAATTGCTCATCCGACCTGAGACGAGCTTGAATGTCGCTTCCGCGCTGTACTTGAATGCCTTTTCAAAAATAAGCCGTATAAGTTTATCTTTCATGCCTGCCCTTCCTGCCAGTGAGAAATCGAGGTCACTATTATAATCAACTTTTGCGGTGTTTTCCTCTTAATCTTAGATTTGCCGTGCAAAGCTACATGAAAAATTTCATTTGGGAGATGACCTCTGAGGTCGAAAAAGAGACCACAGAATGCACCCTGCCCTCTTGAATTAATTGATATTTATAGCATTAAGCCGCGGGTTCTGGAAAGGACGGCCGGGCCGCCAAAGAAATATGCTGGTCGACTTTCTAATGATGACAGCCTGTTTCTCTTTACCGAAAAACAGGCTTTTTTGTGAAGGAAATACGGGTAATTTTTAGAGAAAAAGAAGGTTTCGAACAGGCGCATGTCGAATGTACTGAGGGCAGGCGCCGCATTTTAATCATCAGGGTGCGGAATCATCCGAACCGCAAGGAGACAACAGGAAAAGAATCTGTAAAAAGAGTACGGTCAGCAGAGAGCTATCCCTTGATCATCAGTGGATAAGGTTATTTTTATACCTTTGTATGGCCCTCATGCGTATGGTCGCTTTTTCAGGAATGTCCCATGCAAAGTCAAGCTATGCGTCAGCCTTTAAGAACACATATCCTTCTTCTCCGTTGAGCGCTCTCTCAACAGTATCCGGTCAGGCAGGAAACTTATGTGCTGTCTGCCATGGGACGTCAGCTCCGGCGCTGAACAGCTACGGCACTGCTGACAGCAACAGCGGCCGTAATTTCGGGTCCATTACAACGCAGGACTCCGACGGCGACACTTTTAACAACATCACAGAGATAAATGCCGGCACATTCCCCGGCAATCCGGCATGCAAGCCAGCAGGCGACGCGACAGCGCCTGTGGTGACGGCATTCAGCGTACCGGCGACATCGGGTTCGCTGACCGTGGCGATCACGAGCTTTACGGCGACGGATGCGGTCGGCGTGACAGGGTATCTTCTGACCGAGATATCGGCGAAGCCGTCTGCGACAGGCGGCGGCTGGAGCGCAACAGCGCCGGCGAACTACACCTTCGGCGATGCCGGGACAAAGACGCCGTATGCCTGGGCCAAGGACGCGGCAGGCAATGTCTCGAACAGCCTCAGCGCGAGCGCTACCATTACGATTTCCGACGCAGCAGCAACCTCTCTTGTAGGAGTCTTCAAGAACGGGAAACGGCATCTGGATCTTGACGGCAACGACACGTAAGACGGCACCCCGGCGGATGCTTTTTATCTCTTCGGTAAGATAGGCGACAAGCCGGTGGTCGGCGACCGGGAAGGCAGCGGAGTCACGAGGTTCGGCGTTGTGAGTGCTGGTGTATGGTATCTGGATCTGGACGAAGATGGCACCTGGGATCCTGCGGTTGACGTATCCTTCTCATTCAGCCCGACAGGTACACCGGTCACCGGAACCTGGCAGTGATGGATATCTGACGGGAATGTCCCTCAGATGAAAGCCCCGCAGAGGCAGAGGATAATGCCTCTGCCCCTCATTTTTTTCGAAAAGTCTTGCGGTCACCCTCGGGAAAAGAATACTGTGTGTTGACTTAAACAGTGTTCAGTGACTATGTTAAAAAATGAAACTTATCCTGTTTGACATCGACGGCACGCTCATAGATTCGGGCGGAGCAGGCGTGCGGGCTCTGAACCTCGCCTTTAATGACATGTTCGCGGTCTCTGATGCGTTCAGGGGCATCAGCATGGCCGGCAAGACAGACCTTCAGATCCTTGCTGAAGGCCTCAGACTTTACGGTATCGAAAGTTCAAATGGCATTGTGCCGGCATTCCTTGCTGCATATGTGAAGCATTTGAGCAATACTATCGATACGCAAAAGGGCCGTGTCCTGGCAGGCATCAGGGAGGCGCTTAAGGCCCTCGAGGAGAGCGATAGCTGCATCCTTGGCCTTCTCACCGGGAATATCGAGCAAGGGGCCAGGATAAAGCTCGCGGCCTTTGACCTCGACCGGCACTTTGCCATTGGCGCATTTGGAGATGAAGATGAAGACAGGAACCGGCTCCTTCCTATTGCAATGGAAAAGTGCAGAGACATAAAGCGCGTTGATATCGATTACCGGCAGTGCATTGTTATCGGCGATACGCCGAGGGATGTGGCGTGCGCGAAGCCCTATGGAGCATATGCCATTGCTGTGGCCACAGGTCCCTATTCATATCACGATCTGGCAGGTACGGAAGCAGATGCCGTGTTCCAGGATCTTTCCGATACTGACAGGCTTCTCGGCATTCTTGGCATGAAATGAAAACACACGGAGGGCTGTTTATGGCAGATATCCTTGACGGTAAAGCACTTGCGAACAGAATAAAACAGAGGGTCAAGAGGGAGGTCATATCGCTGAATAAACGAGGTGTTGATGTCGGGCTCGGTGTTCTGCTGACGGGAGACAACCCCGCGTCTGTTCAGTATTACAAGACAACGCTGGGAACCTGCAGGAAGGTAGGCATAACCGCACATGAATTCAGGTTTCCCGAAACCGTTTCCGTGAACGAGCTGCTTAACAGGATCCATGCGATCAACCGTGATGAGCGTATCCACGGTCTCCTCATGCTTATGCCGCTGCCCGCAAGGATCAACGCACGGAGAGTTATTAACACCGTTGCTCCTGAAAAAGATATTGACGGGCTTGGGTCGATCTCTGTCGGCAGGCTCTCTGCCGATGAGTCGACCATCCAGATCATCAGGCAGGACACTATGAACACCATGAAGCGCGACACGCTGAACCCGGCTGCCTGGAGTTTTCTTCCCTGTACTCCTTTTGGCGTCATGCGGCTTCTTGAGCACTACCAGGTGCCGATCAAGGGAAGGCACGCGGTAATTATAGGGAAGAGCCTGGCTGTTGGTAAGCCGCTGTCCATGATGTTTCTTGCCAAGGAGGCTACCGTAACGATCTGCCACAGGGAAACCCGGGATCTGGGCAGCATGACGCGCCAGGCTGATATCCTCTGCAGCGCGACCGGCAAGGCAGGACTGATTACAGGGGATATGGTGAAAAAAGGTGCTGTTGTCGTGGACGTCGGGATCAATATGCTTCAGGACGGGACAATAACCGGAGACGTTGATTTCGGGTCCGTTGCAAAGAAGGCATCTCTCATAACTCCTGTGCCCGGCGGGGTAGGACCTGTTACGGTCGCCATGCTTCTGGAGAATACGGCACGCTCGGCCCAGAGATTTGAAATGTTTCATCCATCCATGACCCTCGCATGAGTGGCCTAAGTCAACTGTCCGATGTGCATGTTCTGTTGGAGAACCGTTTTGCTTCCGGTTTGTCCACGTGACCGACCATTCCTCTGCATTCAGCCTTAACACGGATTTTGTCCCGAGCGGCGACCAGCCCCAAGCGATCAGAAAACTGACCGAGGGACTGAGCACGGGGAAAGAACATCAGGTGCTTCTGGGCGTTACCGGCTCCGGTAAGACCTTCACGATCGCAAACGTCATTGAACAGGCGCAACGTCCCGCCCTCATCATAGCCCATAATAAGACACTGGCCGCGCAGCTCTATGGAGAGTTCAAGGAGCTCTTCCCCGAAAATGCCGTGGAGTTCTTTGTGAGCTACTACGACTATTACCAGCCGGAGGCGTACCTGCCGACTACCGATACCTATATCGAAAAGGACGCTCTTATCAATGACGATATCGACAGGCTCAGGCACTCGGCAACGCGAGCAGTGCTCGAGCGCAGGGATGTGATCGTTGTCGCATCGGTTTCCTGCATCTACGGCATTGGCTCACCGCAGGATTACATGGATATGCATCTCGTGCTGGAAGAGAACATGCATACGGAAAGGGACGCGGTGCTGGACCGGCTCGTCGAGATCCAGTATGCCCGGACTGATCTGGAGTTCAAGCGCGGTTCCTTCAGGGTGAGGGGCGATGTTGTCGAGATCTATCCGCCATTCGCGCTTGACCGGGCAATCAGGATCGAGTTCTTCGGGGACAGCATAGACGCACTCTATGAGATCGACCCGCTGACCGGCAACCGGATCCGAAGAATCGAAAAGATCGCGCTTTTTCCGAACAGCCATTGGCTTACGCCGCGCGACAGGCTTGAGACAGCGCTCAGGAACATTGAACAGGAGATGAAAGAGACCGTTGAACGGTTCCTGCGGCAGGGCAAGATTGTCGAGGCCCGGAGGATAGAAGAGAGGACACGCTTTGACATGGAGATGCTGAAGGAGTTCAACTACTGCCACGGCATCGAGAACTATTCGCGCCACCTGAGCGGCAGGGCTGCCGGTGATCCGCCCTATACCCTGGTCGATTATTTCCCCGCTGATTTCCTTGTCGTACTCGACGAGTCGCATGCGACCGTGCCGCAGATCCGCGGGATGTATGAAGGCGACCGGTCGAGAAAGCAGACGCTCATAGATTTCGGCTTCAGGCTCCCTTCCGCCCTCGACAACCGGCCGCTGAAATTCGATGAATTTGCGCAGAGGATTACCCAGGCAATCTATGTGTCTGCAACTCCCGCCCCATATGAGATCGAGAAATCGGGCAAAAGGATCATCGAGCAGATCATCCGCCCGACAGGTCTGATAGACCCAAAGCCTTCGATCAGGCCAGTGTCAGGCCAGGTCGAGGACCTGCTGGCCGAAATACGGAAAAGGACGGGAAAGAACGAGCGCGTGCTTGTCACCACGCTCACCAAGAAGATGGCGGAGGACCTCACTGACTATTATCTCGAGCTTGGCATCAGGACGCGGTATCTTCACTCTGACATTGATACGCTCGAGCGGGTGGAGATCATCCGCGATCTGAGGCTGGGCAAGTTCGATGTCCTGGTCGGCGTGAACCTGCTGAGGGAGGGGCTTGATCTTCCTGAGGTGTCCCTGGTCGCGATACTCGATGCCGACAAGGAGGGGTTCCTCAGGTCGGAACGTTCGCTTATCCAGACAACCGGGAGAGCGGCGAGAAATGCCAACGGCGAGGTGATATTCTATGCCGATATCATGACCGGCTCGCTCAAAAGAGCGGTTGATGAGACCAACAGGAGACGCAAGATCCAGGAAGCGTACAATGAAAAGATGGGGATAACCCCTGAAACGATCAAAAGCAGCATCAAGGACATCGTGAGCTCGATCTATGAGTCAGACTACTGGAACGCACCTCTTGCCGCGGAGGAAGATGCCCTGTACGCGGCAGATGACGATACACTGAAGCGGCTTGAAGCCGAGATGAAAGAGGCTGCAAGGAACCTTGAGTTCGAACGGGCAGCGACCATCAGGGACAGGATACGGGACATCAGAAAGAAGATGCTGGCAATAGGAGTGAAGAGTTCATAGTCCTCAGCCGACAGCCCATCGCCCAACGAGAAACATGCTTCTTCTGAGACCGTGAACCGCGAACTGCCGGTTGCGAGCTATTTTTTTCCTTCCAGTTTTGCCTTGAGCAGATCTCCAAACGTTCCGAAGCTGCCCGAAGAACTGCTTGCCTGGCCGGACTCTGTCAGGTATTCCTCATACTCCTGTTTAACGGCCATATCCATCGCTGCCTTCCTGCTCAACTTGACCTTATTGCTTTCCGTGTCAACCTCGATGACCGCAACTTTCATGTCAGACCCCTCAGGGAACATCTTCTTATGGTCTGAGCCCTGCGGTGTGGCCATTTCACTGTTCGGGACCAGGCCCGTCAGCCCGCTCTTGAGCTTAACGAAGACGCCGAACGGCATGATCTTCTCGACCTTACCCTCGAGCGTCTCTCCCACGCCAGGCAGCGCGATCTTCTCCGGTTCTACCTTGGGATGTATGGAAAGGGAGATTTTCCGGGTTTCCGCATCCACAGACAGGACGTATGCCTCAAGGGTCTGGCCCACCTCAACCACCTCTTTCGGGTGATTGATTCTCCTGCCCGTGCCGAGGTTAGAAATATGGATCAGACCATCAATGCCCGGTTCGAGGCTCACGAACGCCCCGAAGGGTGCAAGACGTACGATCCTGCCGCCCACACGGCTTCCCTCCGTATAGGTCTCCGCAACTCGTGTCCAGGGGTCGGGTTCCATTGCCTTGAGGCTCAGGCTGAGTTTGTTATTATTCCAGTCGATGGACAGGATTCGTGCGGTGACCTGTTGGCCCAGGGACAGGATATCAGACGGCCGTTCGTTCCTTACCCACGAAATTTCACTCGCCGGTATCAGTCCGTCAATGCCGCCAAGGTCAACGAACGCCCCGAAGTTCATGACTGCGCGGACGGTCCCGCTCACTTCCATGCCGGGCTGAAGTGTCTCTTTCAGCTTCTGCACTTTTTCTGCTTTTTCCTCTTCCAGAAGCGACCGGCGCGAGAGGATGATGTTCTTTCCGTTTTCTTCAAACTCAAGCACTTTAAACGGGAACGTCCTGCCGAGGTAAACGCCGCCTTCACGACCGCCTTTAAGGTCTATCTGAGAGAACGGGCAGAAGCAGCGCACATCGCCAACGAGGACCTCGAAACCGCCTTTCACCTCACGTTTGATATCTCCCTGGACGGCAATCCCGGCCTCGAACGCATCCCGGATGTTCTTGAGACTTACTGCGGAATAGCCCCGTACCAGTGTGGTGAATTTCCGGATGCCATTTTCGACAGAGACGAAAAATGCATCGAATTCGTCCCCTGTCTTTACCTGGGAGTTGCCCTCCTTGTCCCTGAACTCACTGAGGTTGATGGCCCCCTCACTCTTGTCTCCGAGGTCTATGAACGCAAGGTCCCCGGAGATGCTTACGATCCTTGCCGATATCTTCTGGCCGGGGGCAAACCTCACTGCCTGCCTGTCGCTCTTCGCAAACAGCTCGGCGAAACTCTCTTCGCGGGGAGCGGCAGGGGTAATATCATTATTGTCAGTAGGAATATCTTCTGTTGTTTCTGCATTCATGCGTGCATGACCTCTCAGTGAAAATTTGGATTTTTGCCCGAACTGTATACTTTGGATTACCGTACAGCCTGGCGGGTTATCAATATGACTATTGATTTTATAAGATTTGGCTCCTGCGAGTCAAACAAAAGGTTATCAGACCTCGAATGCATCCTGGATATATTCAAGAAAAGGCTCTTTACCCTGCATCGAAACACTGATAACGTCGAAGCGCACAGGAACTTCCTTTTTAAGCTTCTTTAAATAACTGAGGGCAACAGTCCGGATCTTCTGCCTCTTCTTCAAGGTCACTGCCTCAAAGGGGGCTCCGTACGCACTGCCGGCCCTTGTCTTTACTTCAATGAAAACAAGGACATCCCCGTCTTTTGCTATGATATCGATCTCCCCTAACCGCGTGCGATGGTTCAGCTCGAGAATGGACAGCCCTCTTTCCGTGCAGAGGCGTGCGGCAAGCTCTTCCCCTTTTCTGCCCAGATCATCCATGTTATTCGCTCCCCTCAAGTCTCATGAGCAATGAGGGGATGCTTTCAATGTCCTTTATATCTTTTTGGCAGAGCATCTTGAGGAGTTCTCTGAATGCCGAGAACTCTTCCCAGTGAGTGCGCAGGTTGCCGGCGAGAGACTTGAACAGGCTCTCACCCTTTGCATCCCAGTCAAGCAGCAGAACGACTGCGGGGAATCTTCCCGCAATTTCCTCGGAAAATTCATACAGCCCTTTACCTCCGTGGAGCACTACGATCTCTCCGGCCAGGCCGAGCTTTCTGAGGGCCTGTGCGTCTTTTTTCCCTTCTACAATGACCGGTATGCGGTTATTAATCTCGCAAAGCGCATCCATAACCTCCCTGAGCCTTTCAGCCCGCTCAAGTTCTTCAGGGGCAGGGGTTTTCTTATAGTAATTGCTGTTCATGATATCTGCTCATTTATTATAGAACGATTCCCGTGATTAAGCCAAAGACATTGACCGGAGCATGCGGGGCAAAACGGCAGAATGTTTCCCCGGATTTCTCCGAATTCTTTAGCAAAGCAGGCAACATGATTTTAATGTAAAGAAATGCTTTAAGATTATCTCGGAATATAATAATTTTTATTGGTAGTTTGCTTGTTGACAATAAGCATATTTTCATATATTTTAGTCATATGGCTGCTAAACTGGGACAAATCCTGATAGCTTCGAGCATGATCACCGAAGAGCAACTGAAACAGGCGCTCGCTGCCCAGAAAAAAGAAGGCGGAAGGCTCGGGACAAACCTCGTCCGGCTGGGTTTCATTACAGAAGAGAAGCTTGTCACATTTCTGAGCAAACAGTATGGCGTACCTGCAATAAATCTTTCCGAGTATAAGATAGACGCTGCTGTTCTCAAGCTTGTACCTGCGGACATGGCAAAAAAGTACCTTATCATGCCGGTAGCGAGGGTCGGAGCAACCCTGACCATAGCCATGGCAGACCCTTCCAATGTCTTTGCCATTGATGACGTCAAGTTCATGACAGGGTACAATGTCGAGGTGGTCGTATCGAGCGAGAGCGCGGTGGTTGGCGCGATCACCACGTACTATCTGGGCAAGGGCGAAAATGTCCTTGCTGCGTCAGTCTCTACGCAGCCCAAGGCAGCAACCTCGGCCATCCTTCAGGCAAAGGACTATACACTGAGCGATGAAGACCTGAGCACCGGTGCAGACGCATTTGGCTCGACGGATGACGGCCCCCAGGTCAGCGTCGATGATTTCGATTCGATCGTCGGCAACGCCCTTGACGGCGTGGACGTCCTTGAGGAAAAAGAAGATGCCGAGCTTGTCAAGGAAGTTGAGGCCCCGATCGTCAAACTGGTAAACGGGATTTTCGTCAATGCGATCAAGTCAGGCGCGAGCGATATTCATGTTGAACCCTACGAACATTCCCTTAGGGTAAGGTACCGCGTGGACGGCGTGATGTATACGGTCATGAACCTGCCTACGAAGATCAAGGCAGCGCTGACCTCCAGGATCAAGATCATGTCAAAGCTCGATATTGCAGAGCGAAGGCTGCCTCAGGACGGCAGGATCAAGCTCAAACTCGGGAAAAAACGCGATATCGATTTCCGCGTCTCTGTTCTTCCCTGTCTGTTTGGGGAGAAGACGGTCCTCAGGCTTCTCGACAAGGGCAATCTCCAGGTCGATCTTACCAAGCTGGGTTTTGAACAGGCTGCCCTGGATGATTTCATGGAAGCTCTCAATAAACCGTACGGCATGATCCTGGTCACCGGTCCCACGGGCAGCGGCAAGACGACCACCCTCTATTCCGCATTGAACCACCTGAACAAACCCGACACCAATATCATGACTGCCGAGGACCCGGTTGAGTTCAACTTCATGGGCATCAACCAGGTCGCGGTCAGGGAGGAGATAGGACTCACCTTTGCTGCAGCTCTGCGTTCTTTTCTCCGGCAGGACCCTGACATCATCATGGTCGGAGAGATCAGGGACTTTGAGACAGCCGAAATCGGTGTCAAGGCTGCTCTTACCGGCCACCTTGTCTTGAGCACTCTTCACACGAATGACGCACCGGGTACCATCAGCAGGCTTTTAAACATGGGTATCGAGCCGTTCCTCGTTTCCTCTGCCGTTATTCTTATCGTCGCGCAGAGGCTGTCGCGCAGGATATGCGCTCAGTGTAAAACAGAGGATCCTATCCCTCCGCAGGCCCTGATAAAGCTTGGCTTCAGTGAAAATGAGGCTGGCAGCATGAAGGTGTTCAGGGGCAAGGGCTGTCCGGCCTGCAACAACACGGGATATAAGGGAAGAGTCGCTCTCTATGAGGTCATGCTCATCAAGGACGAACTCAAGGAGTTGATCCTTGAAGGCGCCTCATCGGCAGAGATAAAAAAGTCAGCGATTCGCCTTGGCATGAAGACCCTGAGGATGAGCGGCATGACAAAAATTGTGGAAGGCGTAACAACCATAGATGAAGTAATGCGCGTTACGTTTGGAGACTAAAGGAGACCTTAATGGCAACAATTTACGATCTGCTGAAAGTCATGATTGAGAAAGGGGCGTCAGACCTTCATATCACGACCGGCAGCCCGCCGAGGCTCAGGGTAGACGGAAAACTTATCCCTCTTGACCACCCGCCTCTTACCCCTGTGGAGACCAAGTCCCTCTGTTACAGCATCCTGACCGATGCGCAAAAGCACAAGTTTGAGGAGAATAGCGAACTCGACCTTTCTTTTGGCGTGAAAGGTTTGAGCAGGTTCAGGGGCAATGTCTTCATGCAGAGAGGCGCAGTGGCCGGCGCGTTCCGGACCATCCCCTTTGAGATCAAAACCTTCCAGGACCTGGGGCTTCCGGAGATCGTGAACGATCTTGTCAAGAAGCCCAGGGGGCTGATCCTGGTGACCGGACCTACGGGCAGCGGCAAGTCGACGACCCTTGCAGCCATGGTCGACAGGATCAACTCGGAGCGGTATGACCATATTATCACCGTAGAAGACCCTATTGAATATCTCCACGGCCACAAGAAATGTCTCATCAATCAGCGGGAAGTGAACGCTGATACCGCCTCGTTCAAGGCTGCCCTCAGATATGTCCTGAGGCAGGACCCTGATGTCGTGCTGATCGGAGAGATGAGAGACCTCGAAACCATTGAGGCCGCACTTACGGTCTCCGAGACGGGTCACCTTACGCTTGCAACCTTGCATACCAATTCAGCGGTGCAGACCATCAACCGTATCATCGACGTGTTCCCCCCTCACCAGCAGGAACAGATCCGCGTCCAGCTCTCATTTGTGCTCGAGGGGATCCTGTCGCAGCAGCTGATCGCAAAGAAATCCGGCAAGGGAAGGGCGCTCGCGATCGAGCTGCTTGTGCCGAACCCCGCGATCCGGAACCTTATACGCGAGGACAAGATCCACCAGGTCTATTCGTCCATGCAGACCGGCCAGGCGCGGTACGGCATGCAGACGATGAACCAGTCTCTCATTGAACTCTATACAAAGGGGCATATCTCATATGAGGATGCTGTCGGCAGGTCGCCGGTACCCGAGGAAATAGTCACGATGCTGCAGAGGCTCAGTTCTGCCCCCTCTGCGCGCGGGAGGTGATAAGGAATGGCAACGGTATTTGAGTGGTCAGGCAAGACAGCCAAGGGGCTGGTTGAATCCGGGGAAATCACCGCGAACTCCAAGGAGGATGTGGTTGCCCAGCTGCGGAGAAAGAATATTACGGCCACGCTGGTTAAGCCTAAGACGAAGTCTGCCGCTCTGGGAAAGCTCAGCTTTGGCGGCGGAGTAAATGACAAGGATATTGTCGTATTCACGCGGCAGTTTGCCACGATGATCGATGCGGGGCTGCCGCTTGTCCAGGCGCTGGACATTCTCTCAACCCAGGTCGAAAACAAGACCATGGCCAGGTCTCTTACCATCATAAAGGAGGATGTCGAGTCAGGCGCCACCTATGCCGATGCGCTCAGAAAACATCCGAAGGTGTTTTCGGACCTCTATGCGAACATGGTAGCCGCCGGTGAGTCCGGCGGTATCCTTGATACGATCCTCAACAGGCTGGCGAACTATATCGAAAAGGCGATGAAACTCAAAAAGAAGGTGAAGGGCGCCATGATCTACCCGATCGTGGTCTCCACCATAGCCGTAGCAGTTATTGCGGTCATTATGATCTTCGTTGTCCCTACTTTTTCGAAGATGTTTACACAGATGGGAGGAACCCTTCCGATGCCTACTCTGATCGTTATGAAGATCAGCGGATTTCTTGCCGGTCTCGGGGGAATGATTCTCGGGATACTCATGGTTGCCGCCGTCGTCGCCTTTAAACAGATACGAAAGGTCGAGAAAGGACAGGCAGTTACTGACCGTATCTTCCTGAAACTCCCCATCTTCGGTATCATGCTCAGGAAGGTGGCGGTAGCCAAATTCACCAGGACATTGGGGACGCTTATCAGCAGCGGCGTTCCTATTTTGGACGGCCTTGAGATAACGGCGAAAACGGCAGGCAATAAAGTGATTGAATACGCGGTCATGGAAATCCGCCAGGCCGTCTCTGAAGGCAAAACCATTGCCGAACCGCTCATGAAAAGCGGTGTGTTCCCCCCCATGGTCACGCATATGATATCTGTCGGGGAATCCACAGGCGCTTTGGACGCAATGCTTTCCAAGATCGCTGACTTCTATGACGATGAAGTCGACAATGCGGTTTCCAACCTGACAGCAATGATGGAGCCCATGCTCATGGTCTTTCTCGGCGGTTCCGTCGGTTTTATCGTCATCGCCATGTATCTTCCCATTTTCAAGCTCATCACCCTCATAAAATAAGCTCATGGCAGAAGATGCCTTGACCGGAAGACTCAAGGCCCTGATCGGATTCAGGGCCTTGTTTGTCACTCTTCTTCTCGGCTCAGCCTTTCTTCTGCGGATGGAGTTCTTTCCGAACCCCAGGGCAATTTCTTTTTTCATCATCTCCCTCTATCTTCTCACCATTGTAT
>Ga0316626_10000539_pt1 | contig 14919 bp, 11 predicted proteins | sample OWC_Aug_T1_C1_D5_FD_207656 | JGI IMG/M metagenome (GOLD analysis project Ga0316626, IMG submission 207656) | Wetland soil microbial communities from Old Woman Creek delta, Ohio, United States - OWC_Aug_T1_C1_D5_A | ecosystem: Environmental > Terrestrial > Soil > Wetlands | place: USA: Ohio...
CTTAATTTGGGATCAGGGCAGCGCAAGTTTGGGGCTGGTTGGACCAACGTGGACATCCAGCCACGGTGGGACCCTGACGTTGTGGCCGACTGCTCCAATATGCCGATGTTCGCAGACGGCAGCGCAGACATCATCGTGTGCCACCATACACTCGAACACTACGGCTGTGGTGAAGCGGACGCCATGCTGAAGGAGTGCTATCGCATCCTATGCGTTGGTGGTAGTCTGCTTATCTTTCTGCCCGACATTCATGCTCTTGCCCTTCGCTGGCTGAAGCACGAAATCAGCGACTATATCTACATCGTGAACCTGATGGGGGGATACATGGGCGACGAAGCTGACCGTCACAAGTGGCACTACACAGCAGAATCTCTCCACGAAACACTGGACCGTTGCGGGCATTGGCAACGATTCATCACCTTCAACTATCGAGAGATTCCCGGTGCGGATCTCGCTCGTGATTTCTGGATCGCCGCGTATGAGGCGGTGAAAATATGACCGGCCACATTGCAGTCGTCTGCCGCAACAACCTCTCCTACTCTCGCATCTGCCTCGACACACTGCTCAAACAGACTGTCCCCTGCAACGTCCTCATCATAAACAACGCTTCTTCAGACGGCACCGCACAGTGGGCACGCCAGCAGATGCAGAACCATCCTGCGGTCTGGTCCATGTCCTTTGGAGAGGTTCAGTCCGTGTCGAAGTGTTGGAATGAAGGGCTGAAGTGGGCCTGGAGTCAAGGCGCATTTGAAGCACTGGTAGTGAACAACGACACCGAGTTCCGGCCCGACACCTACGAGCTTCTGTGGAAGCACCTGTACTCAGACACCACGCTCGGCATGGTGACGGGGGTATCGGCGGGTGAGGAGCAAGACCGTGGCCTGATCGAGAGCATCATCGAGTCTCCGCACCCCGACTTCAGCGCGTACATGGTGTCCCGGTGGGCATGGGAGGCCGTAGGCGGCTTCGATGAAGCGTTTGAAGGGGCGTACTACGAGGACGCCAGATTTCACGTTGAGGCGCACCGCAAGGGTATCCGCTGCGTCAGCATCGGCGTAGCGTTTCTGCACAAAAGATCAGCTACCAGAAGACACGCTGACCACGGGGAAGCGAAGCGTATCGAGGCAGCGTACCGCGCAAACAAGGCGCGGTTTATTGCGCTGTACCACTGCGACACGGGGACACGAGAATATGAAAACATCTTTTCCACAAACGCTATGGGTGATACAAGATAATGTTGGAGAGACTCACCCCCTGCATGTAGCCTATCGAGCGCAAGAGATGGACGTATTGGCAACGGAAAAGGACGGTAGCGAAATTGGAGTGTACGTTCTACAATCTGTATGGACAGTATCTACTGCGGCGGCGGGGGAAGCCCCGGTTGAAACGCAGCCATGACGCGCCGGATGTAATCCTGCGTCTCAGGGAACGGTGGGATGCCACCGTACTGCGCCACGGCCCCTTCTCCTGCGTTGTAGGCGGCTAGCGCCAGCGGCACGTTGCCCTTGTACTTCTCCAGCAGTTGCTTTAAGTATCGCACTCCACCTTCCACGTTCTGAGTAGGATTATCAGCATTTACCTTCAACTCACGCGCCTTGTCATCCATCAACTGCATGATGCCCTTGGCCCCCTTCGGAGATACCTTAGCTTGATCGTAGTTTGATTCAGCCAACGCAACAGCGTGTGCTAACTTGGGGTCTACTTCATGTAATGCAGCAGCAGTGTCAACAAGCGCGTATGGATCGGACGCTTGAGAAGTTTCCGCTGGGGGGACTTCCAACGATGGCTTCTCTCCTATCCCTCTTGGACTGAGAAGGCCGGTTGCAACTCCAGTAGCGGTGGCTACCTTGCCTGCGGCTGATACTTTAGTGCCCGTTTTGTTAAGCGCAATTGCAAGCCTGCTCATAATATGAGGATTACGAGCGGCCATGCGTGTAAGAGCACCGATGGCAGCGGCAGCACCTCCTACGTGTCCAGCGAACATCTCTCCAGCCCCAGTTCCAAGTACAAACACGGCCCAGTCATTGATCCAGGAGGGATGAACCTTAACTGTTTTTGTGATGGCTTGCTTCAGCCGAATGTCATTTTCTATCGCACGGTTTATTGCCTTTATAGGCTCCTCTGGGATAGCTGACTCAATGGCCTCTTTCAACCCCGAAGCAGCCACTTTTCTGCCCTTGACTGCACCGCTGACATCAGCCATTTCAGCATACGCAGACTGACTGGTTATTGCGTACAAGCTCTCTTTGAGCTTCTGGACTTCAGCAATAGTGGCCGAGGTCTTTCCTGGATAGCCAAGAGTCCTTGACCATTGTTCCTTGGCCTTGGAAAGCTGTTTTGCCATCTGAACACTGGCTGGCCGAACCTTTGTGATCCAATCGTCAATGGGAGACAGCACCACGTCGATTGGCACGGTTCTTGTACTGTAGACAGGATCGGTTTTTGTCAGGGTGTCGATGGTCGCCTTGTTTCTGGTTATCTCAGCTTCTAGCTTGGGAATAGAAGATTCACTGATTGGAAGTTCTTCGCCCGGTTTAAGTCCGCGTGCAATCATCGCTCTGCGTTGTGCAAGGCTTGCTTTTGATCCAGGGCGGAGCGCAACCTCATACATGCTCGGAGCAAGTTTGGTAGTAGCTTTCGCTGTCGCCGTTATCCCCTTGCCTACCAATCCTGGTAACGCCAAACCAGTAGCGTGCCCCGCTGCTGCACCGTACTGCCCTGCGGCTACTTCTTCCATCGGTTGCGCGATTGCGGGGCCAAGGAGCGGTATGCCAGAGGCAGCGGCCTGGATTGTCCCTAGTATCGGCTTGCCTTGCTTGAAGGACTCTCTAGCCTTCTGCGCTTCGGCTTCATTCCCTGCCCACAAATCCCTCGCTGCCTGATGCGCCGCTTCATCCGGGCCGAAGAGAACTGTACCCGCTGCCTTGCCTGCTTGGTACAGGTTCATTGGGTTGATGTTTTCCCAGAGAGCAGGCAAGAATCCCTTGTCCTGCATAGCATACTTGGACTTGAAATCTCCCACAACCGTCTTGATGGTATCGTCGCTCTCCTGATTGGCGACCATCTTCTGTACGATGCCATCCAGTTGCTTACGGCGATCTTCGGATAGGTCGGCCATCTCAGTACCCGTATTTCTTCCTTAAGTCTTGAACCGGGGGAGGTGCGGGTAGCCTAGTGCCCGAAGGAGTAGATCCCCTTGGAGGCATCGGCGGTTGATATGGAGAGGTGGGAGCAACACCCATGGCCTCGCTCGTGTAGATGGAGTTTCGTCGAAGCTGAAGTGTGGTCTTCAAAAGATTCATGTTCTTATTCCACGTCTCTTCGTTCCAATCCGACTGAAGGTTCTGTGATGCCAATTTCAGGGCGTCATCTGTTGGTGCATAGCCGCCTCGATACACTTGGCCCATTTCTGACGTGAAATCGTTTATCTGAGTCTGGAGGGCCTGAGCCAATGCACCCATTTCTCCAGGAACCTGCTTTGACTGAAGAAGTGCTCTATTGATTACCCGAAATCCGGTGGCCCTTGCTTTGGTGTGCCACTGTTTGTACAAATCATCAATGATGGGGAGGTGTTCATCTACGAATGATATAGCCTGTCTTAGCCTAAGCTGTTGAGTGCTATTTAGAGATTGAAGATGTCTGGTAATCGCCTTGTAATCCCTTTCAGCCCCTACTTGGTTGTAGCCCAGACGTGATAGCCGCGCACCAATAGCCGTTCGGTCACGGAAAGAATAGTTGGAAAGAATTGGGTTCATCTGACCATCTGCAATAGCATTAGCAACCTCATCAAGATCTTCCGGTGTTGTTGACAGAGCGGCGGCTTCCCGTGGACCCACTACCTTGATGTTTGCTGGATCTATTTTGTTGTTGAAGAGGTCAAAGAACTCAGTTCCTTTTCTGAACCCTGAGACAATCTCCCCAGTGGTAAGCTCGATTTTCACCAGGCTACTTTCAGATACGCCTTGTGCTCCGACTTGAGCGATCTGATCTCCAGGGATTAGTTGTCCGTCAACCCCGATCCAATCCATGCCTTTGCTCCAAGCAGGCTTCGTCTCTCCACTTTTCAGGGTTATCGTGTGCAGCATTGGACGTTCTGCTGCCCCTTGCCCTGACAGGTTCATCTTGGAGACAACTTCAAGGATGTTCGCTTCAGGGATGTTGGGGAACTTCTGTTTCCAAAACTCGATCTGCTCACTCGTCAACCTTCTGGCTTCTGCTGCCTTCGCTGCCCGAAGAGGGGCTTCACGGTTATATGGGAGCATCGGATCTGCTGGCCGCAGGAAACGCTCTCCTGACGGTGGCACACTGAATGGAAGCGGTACGGTGGGTGCGCCGAATCCGCTACCCCCGGCTTGGCTAGCCGCAACAAGCTGTTGAGGCAGCATCGCGTCCGCAGGAGCACCGCCATTGGGCGGTGCAGGCATGGGAGGCGTTATCTGAACAGGCGGTAGCGCAGGGGGGACCGCTCCACCGGCAGCGATACCAGAGAACTGATTCGTAAACAGCGGGCTTTGGCTCTGGTCTTGCTGCTTCCATGCCGGAGGTTGCACCATCTGTGCGGCAGCTTGCGGCACGGGCGGGTTAATCAACTGCTGCGGTCTGTTCTGCTCCAGTACCGTCTTCGCTCGAACGTCATAGATGGCTTGCTGGAGTCCTTTCTTCTGATCCGGGGGCAGTACCTTGTTGACCTGCTCGAAAGCGAACTGGGCCTTCTCTGGGTCTATGACGGAGGCAGGGTTCTTGATGTAGTCCTCAACGATGGGCCAGTAGGCTTCATAGACCATCTTGTCCTGACGGGCCTTCTCGCCGTACTTCTGCACTAGGATCTGTTCAATCATGCTACCCTTCCCTACTGCCCGCTAATCTGACCAGCCAGATATTCAGGGGAGTATCCTGATGGCAATTGGCCTGTGATTGAGAAGTATTCCTGCGCCGTCCCCATCTTCATCCCGCGAGAGGTGGGCGTCCAGTACATATTCGGATAGTTTGGTCCCACTGGGGTTCCAGGAATCTGTTTGTTGGCTTCCTCTTGCCAGTCTTCCCGCCATGGTTGCGACAAGAGGTAGGCACCGCCAACCATAGCTGCGGGAATACCTACACCGGCCACTGGTCCTCCAAGCCAACTGCTCCCTGCGCCTCCCGCTGCTTCACCGCCAGCGGTTCCACCAAGGATTTCCCCTGCTGGTCCTACGTTAAAAGGAACACCTCCGATCCCAGCTTCCCCTAGCGCAGCAGGAGTGTATGCTCCGGCTGTAATCGCTTCTGGACGAACAGATGCGGGTAGTGCCTTATACAACCACCCTCCTGCTAGCTTTGCCCCCTGCTGTATGAACGGATTGAGTATACTAGCGAGAAATTGTTTGTTCTGCCCGCTTTTCATCGCCTCAATCTGCGCTTGCTGGTTCGCCAACTGCGCGGTGTTCACCCCCAGACTCGCCAAATACTGTGCTGCCTGTGGACGGATGTTGGCTAGGAGTTGCTGGATGGCCCCCGCCTGCTGGTACGGAGCCTCTGCCATCGTAGCCGCCCGCCCGCCCCCCTGCGGAGCGAACATGGAAACATTCCGCATCTGGTTGGCGAACTGATTGCGTATTGTCTTGACTTCCGGGGAGATTGCACCCATCATCTCGGCGCGGTTGCCGGAAAGTAGTTTTCGCCAGTAGTCTGCTGGCCCTGCCGCAAGGTCCATGCCCTGCTGATACGTTCCCAACTGCGTGGCTAAACTACCCATGGGGACCTCCTAAAGCTATGATATGTCAACTTCCTTGCCAAACCGCCGAGATTGTGCAGTTTGCTCCATCTACTGTACTTGTGCCTGTGGCTCCGGTTTCCTTGCTAACCCGCAGCACGGCCATGTCATTGCGGTCCACTGTCACTTGCCAAACCTGAGACGCCATGACGGAGGTTCCCGCTGCCGGCACCTTCACTACCGCCGCGCCGTTCTTCTTTCCCCCTTTGACGTACAACCAACCGGAGATCGCTTTGGCCTGATCTCCTGCCCCTATCACGTTGATGGCGAACCGGCCTGTGACCATCCAGGTTCCAGCGCGGGTGAGGATGACACTACACCCCTGCACCAGCGAAGGACTGGTTCCGATGGTGAGCGTTGCGCTGCCTCTGGCATACACTGACAGCGGGCTTCCCTGGTCCTGCTGCTCGTACACCATGTCCAGCACCCGGCGAAAGCCGTCATGCACGTCCTTGGGAATCTTGGAGTCCGCGACTGGATACCAGCGTTGCTTGGGCATCAGGTCCCCTTCCGTTCAGCAGGTTGCGTATCAACCTCGAAAGGCGGAGTCTTGGCTGAACGTGTCACAAGAACGCATAGGCCCCGGTCTAGTCCATCGTCTTCTGGAACGGGATCGTTCCCTTGGTAGTACAATTCCCCGATGATGCAGTACGTGGCATCACTTTGGGTTTCCGTCACGACGATTTTGAAGTAGCGGTACGCAGTAGTCGCTACATCGGGAACGAAGGCGCGGTTTTCTTCATCTCCCCATGAGGTCTGGTCTACCACAGTATCTAGCACGTCCCAATCGGAGTCGTTGTTTGAGCCTTGGACCGTCCATGCTTTCGGCGCTCTGGTAGAGGTAGTGCTGTCGGAAGTTACGACATTGTATCCAGTGAGGATCTTGCGATTGCCTGCTCCGATGTCTAGCGTTATCCACCAAGGGGTTCCACTGGACCCTTGGAATGCCCAATACGGATCAAATAGGCTTGTCCCTCCATCGAACGCTTGGAATTCATCGCAGTTGGCCCAGTGCGCGGACGAAGTGACAACGAACGGAGAATGGCTGGTCGGAGTCGTCAGATCATGCGGTGCAAATTCAGTGCTCATGGCTCCAACGGCTCCGCTTTCTCCTCGAAGTCAGGGACAATGCTAGGGCGTGAGATGAGAACGCAGAACTGCCCTCCGGGGGTAATGCGCCCTTGCCGTGTGTTTGTGATGATGGCCGTCTTCGTCAACCCGGCAATAGCAACCACGTTCCCTGCCGCATCAGCGTCCCCGCTGATGACAGTCGTGTAGTCTGTTAGGCTCGTGCCTGTGCCTGCGGTTTCCCCGACTGTGTGCGCTCCCGCTGCCACTACAAGACTTCCGGTAGTCCCTCCGTTTCCAACGTCTGCCGCTTGTGTAATCCCATCAATCTGAAGATTGAATAGCCCCAGATCGGCCATGGGAACCAGAACTTTATTGACGATCAGATAGGCGGCAACAGCAGGCGCAGCATACGTGGCGGGCCACACGACCATGTAGAAAATATCCACGCCGTTCAGTCGCCCTACGTCAATTACATGATCTGGCGAAGTCTGATTCACCGATCCCCAAAGGTAGACATGCCCATAGGGATGCGCGGTAATGAAGTTGTCGATGGCCTCTCCAGGAGGACTGTCTGTGTCCCAGAACGTCTGCCATTGCACGGTAGACCACGCAACCGCCGTAAGAATCTGATTTTCTACGTCAGGCCCCGATACCATGGTCGTCGCACCATGGACGGAGGTTTTGTAGTAGAGCGCAGGGACAAGTGTGCTGGCATCTACCACTGCGCCTTCGAGCACCCGGCTTACCGTTTCCACTGGAAGCGTATCAGGAAAACCAGCAGGGATGTCCCAATCCCAGAACCGGGCTTCTGGGTAATAGGTACGCAAGGGGGATGTATTCCAGAGGCGCGTCTCACAAACCGCCTTAGCCAATTGCAGGTCCGTAGGATCAGCAGGAGCAAGCTGCAATTCCAGTGTGTCAACGGTTCCTGCGCCGTACCGAGTCTCGCCACCTTCATCAACATTTTCAGGGAATATATAGAACTGCTTTGGGTGGCACTTGTAATAGACCTTGTACGTGTCTCCAACCGCTAGCTTCCCGACGTATATTTCCGCGCAGGCCATGCGGTGAAGGGTTGTGCTTCCGGCATACCTATCATCATGCACGCCAACCAGCATGAAGTGCCGACAGACTCGATCAAGTTGGTTCCCAAGCGCATCTGTGGAGTAAACGTAGTGCGTCCGATGATCTCCCGGCCAGTATTGCTCTCCTGCCAGAGTCCAATCCCCTAGATCGGTAGGATCTGGAGCCACCAAGTTGGAGACGTAGAAGCGGACCAAAGTGGGAACAATCTGGTTTGAATATATCGGATCGCCAATGATCCACTTGGGTTGGTAGATCAGGTAGTCTATCGTCTGCGAACTGCCCATGTCCACAGCCAACCAGTGTGGAAACGTAGCAGCAGACAACCAATAGGTTGAATCGTTGCCGTCTCCGTAACCATCAATGGCTTCTGCGGGAGTTCGCGTTGCATCGTAAGAGCTAGAAGCCGTAGCAACCCACGCAGATCTATTCAGGGGGTCTATGACAAGATCAAATTCCGCACACCCCATGTAGTTCGTCGCGCCATAACCCGCCAATCCTGTCAGTTTTATGTACTGCTTGGTTTGGCGTGCGAACATGATGAACTCACGCCGCCCGGTCAATGCTACTTTAGGCCATGTCGCTGTAGCGATGGCGGCCCCCCAGGTGGCACCATCGGTGGAAACATAGACTTCTACTGAACTAGGGATGTCCCCATAGCTCACACCGTAGGGCAGGTAGGAAAGCGCGTCAAACGTCTGCGGAGCACCTAAATCAATTACCAGATAGTGCGGATAGCCTGAAGCGGACATCCAAGCAGTAGCGACATTGCTATCTAAAACATTCGAGGCAGGAAATCCGCCTTGTGTAGTATCGGCAGTAGCCGTCCATCCGACTCTGCTCAGGTAGGCCATCAGATCCTAGCACCACTCTCACGGTGCGGACCTCCGAATGGATTCTTGGCGATGAACGGGCCTGTTGATCCCCACTGTTTGACCAGTACGGAGCAATCCTTCTGGAAAAGACGGAAGCCTGGAGAAGCGGCGGTTAGGCTGTAATACTCGACCACCTTGCCCTTCATGGGTTCCAGTGAGACGTAGGGCTTCTCTGGCACTCCAGCGGTAGATGGAATCGTATAGACATAGCTAGTGCCGCCCACACGCACGGTCATCGTCACGTTGCCAGTGGAAATTAAGGCAATCCTTGCCGCTCGGTGGTAGAACCAGGAGTCGAAATCCAGAGTGGTGGACTGCGTGATCCAATACTCCGTTAACTCTGGCATCGGCTCGAAAACCCAATCCACCGAGAGCAAGCGCCAGAAATTCTCATCGGTAGGCAGGATTCTAACCTTGTGGCTGTTGAAAAGTAACGGAAAACTGTACGGCTTTTTTTCTTCGCCAAGGTGGTTGACCGCCAGCGTTGCGGATACCACTGCGCCATCGCTCTGAATCGTCACTGTGCGGTCTTCACCGAGAGTATCGGCGGTGATGAGGATTCCCTGAAATGTCTTTTCTCCTGCGTGCCCGCAATCCGTCCAGTCGGTGACACGCTTGCCCGTCAGTTCCGGCTTCTCCAACCATGCTGGTTGCCAACAGAACAGTTTGGGTTGTCCTGCCGTTACGCTCCAGGTGATGTCCAGACCGGCATTTGAAGCATACTGACCAGAGCCAGTATTGATGTCCCCAATGTCCTGCTGCCGGCCCGTGATATTCAAGGCCGTTGTCACCGGGTCGCTGAAGAAGGTGTGGTTATCAAAGCCGATCTTCCAAGTGATCTGATCGCAGTCGGAATCAAAATCCAACCACACGTCTCCCCAGTGGTTCCGGGCGCGTGGATCGCCACCGTTGAACGAAAGCGTCCTCACCTGACCGGCTACGGCCACGCTGTCATCTGAGTACCCACCGTACTTGTAGATTTCGCCATCCGATGAACCCATGAGGATCGTGTGTACGTTAGATCCTTCTTCCTGGTAGTGCAGCGTGACTTGCGGGGTGTGAAGGTCTAAGCTCACCCAACCTGGGGCGGTATTGCCACGCCCATGAGATTTGGGGTCCGCATCGTACACCAAGGTGTAGTAGCTACCGTTGGTAGCTTTGAAGTCGTAGTACAGGTAGCCGTCCGCAAAGCTCAGACGCTCCTTGGTCTCCTCGTCAGGATCGGGAAGGGCAACGGTCAAGCCGTCGATGCCGTCCAGAATGTTGGGCATGGAATCGGCGCTTTCCTTGCCGAAGATCAAGGCGATGTCTTCGGAAATGCACGCAGAAGCCTGTCCCACGGAAGCGAAGATGCCGTCCCGTGAACGATAGAAAATAGCTGGGCCATCAGAGCAGATGGCCCAGCGTGAGAACAACCCGCGAGAGCCTGGGACTTCAATGGCAATGAAGTCCGAGACTTGCCCGAAGGAGGGATAGATGGCATACATACGCTCCGTCGAGAAGACGTAGGAGCGGCCATCGTACATGCAGCCGTTTTGAAGCCGTTCTGTAGGATTGGTGATATTAAGGCTGTTGGCCGAGGGGTGCGACTCTGGATCATTGCCCTTGCACCAGTAGAGTGTGCCTGGAGCCAACGTGTCACCGCAGGCGAAATAGAAGGTGCCCGTTTCTCCACTTCCGAATGGTCCCCATAGGAAAGGCAAGGAAGTCCGCGCCATCTCCGGCGCGGGCATCTCCCAATCTACTTCGCCCACTCCAATGAGGGAACTGATGTCCTCCACAACTTCCAGTGCGCTATCGGCAGCCGGAGTGTTGTAAAGAGTGCAATATATTCCTCCTACGATGATCTGACTGCCTGCAAGGTAGTAAGGCGTTTCAGTGTTGTATTGGTAATACTTGAACAGATCCCCACTGGTCTGGTTGACATAGCTTGCAGCACCAACCGTACAGCGTCCTTTCCTGTGCTGGTCTACCGTCACCCACGGCTGGTAGTGGATGTCTCGCGCCGTGTCTTCTAGCCGAGGATTCGCTGCAATATCGGCATCTGAGTTGCGATCATCGAATGTCGATACTGCGGTGTTCGTTACGGACCCAATCCAGATCCACTCAGGAAGACTTCCCCCGAAACGGTAGATGTCAAGCAAAAGCACTTGCGGGTCAAGGTGGGGGTTGCCAACAGTTATCCTGATGTAGCTGGCTGGTGGATCAGTAGGGTCTGATCCTCCCGGGCGCAGACCGTTCTCATCTCTGACTGGAGGACCGGGTGCAGACGTGCATCCGGTATTGCGCTCCGTGGACGTTCGCGCCACAAACCGATAGAGGTATGGCAATCCGCTTGATCCGATGTCAGGGCCATCCGCAAGCGGCCCCTGAATCGTCACCAGCGGTGGCCGAAGAGGAGGCGCAATCCCCACCTGGAACTTTTGCCCCGAGGAATCCACCTTCCGCATCTTGGCGGAATCCGCTACCCATGCCCAAGGCCGGGGTGATCTGTCGGGCTTGAACACACAGACAGATAGGGGATTGCCCGAGAATGCCGTGTCCAGAGCGGCTCCGGTGGCCTGAAAAGCTCCTGCTGAGTACAGCGACTCGAAGAGATTGGTACTCGCTCCGTAGAGTCTAAGCGCCGTGTGATTCGTCCCCGGAAAGGCGGTCGGGGACGGCACCGGATCGTTCATCCGCTTGATCGTGTGGATGGGGTCGGTCAGGGTGTTCAGCGACTCCTTGGTAAGCCCTTGTCGCGCCCAAATCTGGTTCTCACCATAGGGTCGGACGTTCTTCAAATATCGGTACTCGTCGGGCGCAAGTTTGTCCACCGGGCGCGACCAGTTAATGCCCCGGCAGATGAAATCAATCGTCTTGCGAACGAAGTCAGCCATGGCTATTGAATCGTTGCATAACAGGACCAAATGTCCACTGAACCGCTCACCAGCGAAGTGGCTGCTCCGGTCCCGAAGTTGGCACCTGTGGCTATGAAATGCGCCACTACCGCCTCTCCTGCCGCTGCCATTGTGCCGCTCTTGAAGATGTCCGCATCCGCAAAAGTCGTGTCAGCTACCGCTGTTGCTTCACCGATATTAGTGGCAGCGATGTAGAAATCGACCGTTCCGGCCTTCCCCGAGGAAACCGTTACCTGCGTCATGGCACCGCCACCGTCCGAAAAGATGACGCTATGCTTGACCGTTACACCCATCATCTTGGCGTACTGGGGAAGAGTGAACAGCGTCACGTCAGCGGTTGTAGCTGCGGCTTGAAAAACTGCATTGGTATAGGCAACCGTGTCTTTGCGGCAGGTCGGGACTGGAGAGGCCCACTTCACTCCGGTTGTCTGCGTAGCATCTACGGTCAGGACCATGCCCGCTGTGGCTCCTACCGCCTGCCGAACGTCATTTGTGCCATCGTGGACGATCAAATCTCCCTTCGTGGTGCTTGGGGAAAGCCCATTGAACGCCAGAATTGCGGTAGCTTGCCCAGTACCTCCGTTTGCTATCGGAACAACCCCCGTTACGGAGGTACTAGACAATGTGACCTGTTTCCAGGCCAAACCGTTGCCTGCCGCTGAATCCGCCATCAAAACGTAGTTGTCGGTGCCGATGCCGTAGCGGACTACGTTCGTTCCATCGTCCACCAGCAAGTCTCCTTTGGTGGTGGTGGGACTCAAGCCGTCCATAGCAGCGGTTTTGGTGATCTGTCCAGTTCCACCGTTGGTCAGCGGCAACGCCCCGGTGATCGCCGCCGCACCCGCCAGGTTCACCGCCCCGAAAGCAGGCGCACCACCGCCCCCAGGCACACGTAGAACCTCGTTTGCTGCGCCTGCGGCGGTCACAGCGAGTGCGCCAGCAGTGTTCCCTAGTAAAACCCCGTTCGAGGTGAAAGTAGCGGCTCCTGTGCCGCCTCTTGGCACGGAAAGCTGCCCGGTCCACCCTAGAACATGAGCATTCGCCGCCGAAGTGATCGTCACGTTGGTATCGTCGGTAAAGGTCTGCGTAGCCCCCGTTTGGGCCTCTAGGGAGGCGATTCCTCCCGCGATGGCGCTGTCGAACAGCACGTAATCATAGAGAGTGTATGGCGTAGCGATGCCGCCGCCGCTCAAACGCACGTCATAACGGGCGTTGTCAGCGTAAAAGAACCAATAGCCGGTCGTGGAGGCCGTAAACGGGTTCGCCTTGGCCGTTCCCGCGTTATCGCTGTAGATCGTGCTCAGATTGAGCGTTCCGGCATTGTAGACGGTAACGGTACAACTGTAATAGGACCTTTGTACCCTGGTAGTGGAGTTTGCCACCCCAGGAGTGACCACCTGTTGCCCGCCCTGTTCGCACCATCCCGCCGCCCGATCACGAGCGTAAGCCATGCTTGCTAGTAGAAGTAGAATTAGTACCGCTCTCACTTTTTGCCTCCTCCGAATGCCGGAACGACTTGTTCTTTATTGAACGCGATCCACACCCGATGCGGTTTCTTCCCTGCAATCTTTCCACCAATATGGGTGATCCCATCGAATCCCTGAGATGCCAACCAATCATTAGTCTCCCACCCATTGCCCAATGTTCTCTCAATCGCTCTATATAGATCGTCGTTCGTCATTTTCTTAGCGGTAGGATAAGCAATCTCGTCCAACACGTCCCCCGCCCATCCAATGTGTTGCTTGTCCCACATCTCATTTAGAGACTCTAGAATAGCGGGATCTGCTGGAGCATCCACATCGAAGGGCTTCTTTATGAAAACATTAACTGGCCGAATATTAGGCGCTCTAGCAGGAATTTCCTTTGTAACGTACTCAACCATGGGGACTTTGGAAGGAACACCATACTGATCTACTGTGTTCTCAACCCATCGACGCACGATGCGCTCTTGTGGTACATTGACCGGCCCCCATGTCTCTGAGGAAATTATTGTCAATTTCCTCGGCGGAAGGTAATCCTTCCCAGCGTATCCAGATGCAACTCTTGGATTCTCTGTCAAGTAGACTCCAGGACCGTAAAGATTCACTTCTCTTGACATGTTAGGATCTAACGACGGAACATCCGTTCCGGTGCCATGGTATAGGCGTGCTGGTCTTCCACTGCTTCCGACTGCCGCAGTCTCTAGTTCCTTCTTAAAGACCTTTGTTGCTGGGGTTCCACGAACCTTCCAGGCGGCTAATCCCACACTTGGGAGTTGCGCTGCCACATCCGCCTGTTTCCTGAAGGTTGGACTCCACGCCATCGGGCCGTAGGATGCTCCTGAAAGTAGGGCGGAAATCGGCTTACCTGAATACTCCTGCCTGCCAACCTCCGTCATGTTTGTAGGAGGACCACCCGCAGGGAACAACTCGCCTGTCAACGCCTGAACCAGCGCAGGAACAGACATGCGATACTTCTGTGCAATCTGATCCCACATGCTTGGCGGAGGCGTCAACCCTTCAGGTGGCTTCGGCAGAGGCATTACGCAGGCACCTCCTGCTCAATCTGCTTCTGCGCCTTGCCGAACAATGCCTTCAAATACCGCGATCTGGCGACCAGATTGATGTTTCGCTGCATCGCGCCTTTGATGAAGTTGTCATACAGCTTGAAAGTGGACTCAAAATCGCTTCCACCGAGCTTGAAACTCAGAACGTGCCGGCAGTAGTTCACGAGGTACGGAATCTCTTCTCTCCCCATCTGAATGAAGTCCGCATCTGCCGTTGGCAGCGGAGCCGCCCGCACCACGTCACACGTCATTCCGAACACCCCGCTAGGAACGTGCGACAATCCCAGGAAATCATAAGCCAAACCAGCGAAATTCGGCGTTCCCGTCTTATTCATCCACGTCGGCCTTGCCGCATCCATGTTCCAGATCGTGTCGAACGCCAGCGGTTTTCTCTCCAGTTGGACCCGTATCGCGCTCTGATACGAGCGTGCCGCATCCACCACCTGACGATAGCGTTCCAAGGCATACTGCGAACGCATCGGGTCATATCCCTCGTTGTTCGTGCTGAGAAGTTCATGCAATGCGCCGTATTTGACCCCCGAGGCGAATTCATTCGGCAGTTCCAGCGATGTGGCCTCTGCCGTAACCAGATTCACGCTCTTGACATAGAGCAACCGCATGGTTCCGGCATCCACGGGCGGCGGCAGGAATTGCAGTTCCACTGGCCGGGTTTCTGCAATCGAATAGGCGAATGGC
>Ga0316626_10000540_pt1 | contig 14896 bp, 12 predicted proteins | sample OWC_Aug_T1_C1_D5_FD_207656 | JGI IMG/M metagenome (GOLD analysis project Ga0316626, IMG submission 207656) | Wetland soil microbial communities from Old Woman Creek delta, Ohio, United States - OWC_Aug_T1_C1_D5_A | ecosystem: Environmental > Terrestrial > Soil > Wetlands | place: USA: Ohio...
GGAGGAGGGGCTGCGGTTTGCGATTCGGGAAGGTGGGCGCACCGTCGGCGCTGGCGTCGTTACCAAGATCAGCGAGTGAGCCGCCGGAGGACCGATGCGCGATTTGATCTCTTTTCAGTGCGAGCAGTGCAAGCGTCGCAATTACACGGGGACCAAGAACAAGAAGCGGACGACGGATAAACTTTCCTTCCGAAAATACTGTCCGTGGTGCCGGACGCACACGAATCACAAGGAGGGTAAGGTGTGAGCCGGACCTCGGCCGTGGGAGACCCGAGCCAGTTACGGAGAGAGCTGCCGGGTCAGTAGCTCTAATTGGCAGAGCACCGGACTCCAAATCCGGGGGTTGCAGGTTCGAGCCCTGCCTGGCCCGCTCGATGCGCAGCGCAGAAAGAAAAACACCTATGGCGTTTCAGGAACAGCTCGACAAGGTCCGGGAGGCCGTCCCGCGGTCGGCGACCTTTCTTCAAGAGGTGTGGGCCGAACTCAAGAAGGTCCACTGGCCGGCCCGTCGCGAGACGTATGCCGCGACGGCGGTGGTGCTGGCGATTGTGGCGATGATCGCGCTGTTTCTTGGAACGGTCGACTTCGCGTTGTCTCAGTTTGTTCAGGTCATCTTGCGGTGAGTGGGGACATGGCCAAGCAATGGTACGTCGTCCATACGTACTCGGGGTACGAGCACAAGGCGAAGGCGGCGCTGGAAGAGCGTGTACGGGCGCTTGCCAAACAAGAGTACTTTGGCGAGATCTTGGTGCCAGCCGAGAAGGTCGTGGAGTTGGTCAAGGGGCGAAAGAAGACCTCTTCGCGCAAGTTCTTCCCCGGCTACATCCTGGTCAACATGGAGTTGAATGACGAGACGTGGCACATCGTCAAATCGACTCCCAAGGTGACAGGCTTTGTCGGAGGGGCGACCCAGCCGGCCGCCATATCGGAGTCAGAAGTTCGCGAGATCGCCCACCAGATGGAAGAGGGTGCGGTCCGACCGAAGCCCAAGGTTTTGTTTGAGAACGGAGAACACGTGAAGGTCGTGGACGGGCCCTTCCAGGATTTCAACGGCGTGGTGGAAGAGGTCAAGCCCGATAAGGGCAAGCTGCGAGTGCTGATCAGCATCTTTGGGCGCGCGACGCCGGTTGAACTGGATTTCGTCCAGGTGGAGAAGGCGTAGGCCCTGCGGCCGTAGGCGACAGGAGTCTGAGAGTGGCGAAGAAAGTCATAGGCGAGGTGAAGCTGCAAATTCCCGCCGGGCAGGCGAACCCGAGCCCGCCGGTTGGGCCGGCCCTGGGGCAGCGGGGCGTGAACATCATGGAGTTCTGCAAGGCGTTTAACGCCAAGACCCAGGCGCACGCCGGCACGATCATCCCTGTCATCATTACGGTGTACGCCGACCGTTCGTTCACCTTCGTGACCAAGACCCCCCCCGCGGCCGTGCTTCTGAAGAAGGCGGCCGGGGTGGACAAGGGTTCCAAGGAGGCGAAACGGACGCAAGTGGGTCGGGTCACACGTGCTCAGGTTCGTGAGATCGCGGAGCTCAAACGCCCCGACCTTACCGCCGAATCGCTGGAGGCGGCGATCCGAACCGTCGAGGGCACCGCACGCAGTTGCGGTTTGGAAGTGGTCGATTGATCAGGTGAATGCCGATGGCAACGTTAGGGAAGCGAATCAAGACAGCGTCCGAACAGGTCGACCGGCATACGCGCTACCCGCTCGACCAGGCGCTCGAACTGGCGACGAAGCTCGCGCGCTGCAAGTTCGATGAGACGGTCGAGTTGGCGGTTCGGTTGGGCGTGGATCCGCGCCAGGCCGACCAGAACGTCCGCGGCACAGTCGTGCTGCCGCACGGGACCGGTCGGTCCGTGCGGGTCCTGGTTTTCGCCAAAGGCGAGAAGGAGCGCGAGGCGTCGGAGGCGGGCGCGGACGTGGTCGGCGGTGAAGAGCTGGTGAAGAAGATCAGCGAAGAGGGCTGGCTCGAGTTCGACAAGGCGGTGGCGACGCCCGACATGATGGGTTTGGTGGGGCGGATCGGGAAGATCCTCGGCCCCCGCGGCCTGATGCCGAACCCGAAAGTGGGTACGGTGACGTTTGACGTCGGCAAGGCGGTACAGGAGCTGAAGGCCGGAAAACTCGAGTATCGAGTGGACAAGGCCGGTATCGTCCACGTGGCGATCGGCAAGGTCTCGTTCGGGCCGACACTCCTGTTCGATAACGCCTCGGCGGTCCTGACCAGCCTGGTCAAGGCGAAGCCCGCCTCGGCCAAGGGCAACTATATGATGGGAGTGACCGTGAGCACGACGATGGGGCCTGGAATCAAGGTGAATCCGGTCGCCCTGCGAACGCTGGCGGCGTAAGGAGGGGGACGGTGAAGCGCGAGGAAAAGGTCAATTGGGTTGCCGCGATGCACGCACGCTTCGAGCGTGCCAGCGTCGCGCTCGTGGCGACCAACAAGGGTTTGTCGGTCGAACAGGCCAACCGCCTGCGGCGGACCGTCCGGTCTGCCGGCGGCGAGTACAAGGTGGCGAAGCATACGCTCACCCGTCGGGCGGTCGGCGAGACGCGCTACCGCGATCTGAGCCGACTGCTCCGCGGGCCGCAAGGGGTGGTGTTCGGGTACAAGGACCCAGTCGCCCTGACCAAGGCGGTCGTCGACTTTGCAAACGAGATCGATCGCCTTGCGCTCGATGGTGGTGTGGTTGAGGGCCAACTGATCGCGGCCGACCAGGTCAAGGCGCTGGCGATGATGCCTGGGGTCGACGTCCTCCGCGGGCGTGTCGTGCGTCAAGCGTTGAGTCCTGCAACCCGAATGGCCGCCATAGCCGCCACGCCGGCGCGCCGTATCGCGGGGGCGATCGCGGCGCTGGTGGAGAAAATCGAGAACGCCGGACCCACTGCGTAGGGATCCGTAAGACGAAAGAGACGAAAGAGAGAACGGGAGGAGAAGATGTCCGAAGCAACAGCACGCGAGTGGTCGTCCGAGGTCAAGGACATCGGCGACAAGATCATGGGGTTGACGCTCTTGAAGGCGCAAGAGCTCGGCGACTATCTGAAGGATGTGTACGGCATCGAGCCAGCGGCGGCTGCGGTCGTTGCGGCGGGTCCGGCACTGGGGACGGGTGGAGCGGCAGCCGCGGCCCCGGAGAAGGACGAGTTCAGCGTCGTTCTCACTGGCTCCGGCGACAAGAAGATCCAGGTGATCAAGGTGGTTCGTGAACTCACCGGTCTGGGCCTGAAGGAAGCGAAGGATCTGGTCGATGGCGCGCCCAAGCCGGTCAAAGAGGCGGTGCCCAAGGACCAGGCTGAGGAAATGAAGAAGAAGCTCGAGGAGGCAGGGGGCACGGTCGAGCTGAAGTAATGACGAGTCCGTTTTGGGTCATCGCAAGGGAGACGCAATGAGTGCTCGGATGGCGCATAACCTCCGTCTGCGGAGGAACTTTGGGAAGATCAAGAAGATCATCGACATCCCCAACCTGATCGAGATTCAGCGGCGCTCCTACGACGAGTTCCTGCAACTCGGAGTACCACCGCACGAGCGCAAGGATGTCGGCCTCCAGGGAGTTTTCAAGTCGGTTTTTCCGATCAAGGACTTCAACGAGACCGCGTCGCTCGAGTTCGTGAGCTATGCTCTCGGCGATCCCAAATACTCGGTGGACGAGTGCCATGAGCGGGGCATGACCTACGCCGCCCCGCTGAAGGTCACGATCCAGCTCGTCATTTGGGACGTTGACGCGGAAACCGGGGCCCGCTCGATCAAGAACGTCAAAGAGCAGGAAGTGTACTTTGGCGAGATCCCGTTGATGACCGACAACGGGACGTTCATGATCAATGGAACGGAACGGGTCATCGTCAGCCAGCTCCACCGATCACCGGGGGTCTTCTTCGACAACGACAAGGGGAAGACCCACGCGAGCGGAAAGCTGCTGTACTCCGCCAGGATCATTCCGTACCGCGGATCGTGGATCGACTTCGAGTTCGATCCGCGCGACGTGCTGTTCGTGCGCATCGACCGGCGCCGGAAGTTCCATGCCACCGTGCTGCTGCGCGGCCTCGGGATGACCACCGAAGATCTCCTCAACTACTTTCACAAGACCGACACCATTCTGTTCGATGATCGCCGGACGGCCAAGGTATTCAATCCCGATCTGCTGCTGGGGTCGAAGGCCAGCCGTGACATTCGCGGTGGCGGCAACGAGCTCATCGCGAAAGAGGGGCGGAAGATCACCAAGGCGGTGATCAAGCAGATGGAGGGTGCGGGGATCAGGGAGGTCCCGATCACCCTCGAAGAAGTGCTCGGTCGCGTGTCCGCCCACGACGTGGTCGATCCCAACACGGGCGAGATCCTGCTCGAATGCAACCAGGAGATCACCACGGAAATCCTCGATCGGCTGCGAGCCGCCAACGTGCGCGATGTCGAGGTGCTCTTCCTCGACGATGCGCACATCGGCCCGTCGCTGCGCAACACGTTGCTGCAGGACAAAGTCGCCTCTCCGGAGGAGGCGATCCTCGAGATCTACAAACGCCTCCGACCGGGCGATCCACCGACGATCGAGACCGCGACCTCGTTCTTCAACAACCTGTTCTTCAATGCTGAACGGTATGACCTGTCGCGCGTCGGTCGCCTGAAGCTCAATCATCGGCTCAACCTCGATGCGCCGCTCGAGCAGGGAACCCTGCGGCGCGAGGACATCCTTCAGGTCGTGCGCTACCTGATCGAGCTGAAGAACGGCAATGGCTCGATCGATGACATCGATCATCTCGGCAACCGGCGCGTGCGGTCGGTCGGAGAGCTGGTGGAGAACCAGTACCGGATCGGCTTGGTGCGTATGGAGCGCGCGATCAAGGAGCGGATGAGCCTGCAGGACATCGAAACCCTGATGCCGCAGGAGCTCATCAACTACAAGCCGGTCTCGGCGGTCATCAAGGAGTTTTTCGGGTCCAGTCAGCTGTCGCAGTTCATGGATCAGACGAACCCGCTGTCCGAGATCACCCACAAGCGGCGTCTCTCGGCGCTCGGCCCCGGCGGGCTGACCCGCGAGCGCGCCGGATTCGAAGTCCGCGACGTGCATCCGACCCACTACGGGCGGGTCTGCCCCATCGAGACGCCCGAGGGCCCCAACATTGGATTGATCGCTTCGTTGTCGACCTACGCGCGGGTCAACGAGTTCGGCTTCGTTGAAACCCCCTACCGCGAGGTCGAGAACGGACGCGTGACTGAGCGCATCCGATACCTGTCTGCCCTCGAGGAGGAGCAATACGTGATCGCGCAGGCGAACGCGCCCCTCGATGCGCGGGGAGGGTTCACCATCGATCGCGTGTCGGCCCGCCGCGGTGGCGAGTTCGTCATGGTGCGCCCCGAAGAGGTCGATTTCATGGACGTCTCGCCGAACCAGCTGGTGAGCGTCGCCGCGTCGCTCATTCCGTTCTTGGAGAACGACGACGCGAACCGTGCGTTGATGGGGGCCAACATGCAGCGCCAAGCGGTGCCGCTGTTGCGTACCGAAGCGCCCCTGGTGGGAACGGGGATGGAGCGCGTGGTGGCGCGCGACTCGGGCGTCACGGTGGTGGCGCGCCGGGACGGGGTGGTGGAAAGCGTCGACGCGACCCGGATCGTGGTCCGGGCGGACAAGGCGGGCAGCGCGGCTCATGACTCCGGCGTCGACATCTACAGCCTCATCAAGTACCAACGCTCGAATCAGAACACCTGCATCAACCAGCGTCCGATCGTGATCGAAGGCGATCACGTGTCCGCTGGCGACGTGATTGCAGACGGACCCTCGACCGAGATGGGCGAGTTGGCCCTGGGGCGCAACGTCGTGGTGGCCTTCATGCCCTGGGGCGGCTATAATTTCGAGGATTCGATCCTCATCAGCGAGCGGGTGGTGAAGGAGGATTTCTTCACGTCGGTGCACATCGAGGAGTTCGAGTGCGTCGCCCGCGACACCAAGCTCGGCCCCGAGGAGATCACCCGCGACATTCCCAATGTGGGCGAAGAAGCGCTCAAGGACCTCGATGACAGCGGTATCATCCGCATCGGGGCGGAGGTGCGGCCGGGCGACATTCTGGTGGGCAAGATCACACCGAAGGGCGAGACCCAGCTGTCGCCGGAAGAAAAGCTTCTGCGGGCCATCTTTGGGGAAAAAGCCGGCGAGGTGCGGGATACCTCGCTGAAGGTGCCCCCTGGAGTTGAGGGCACCGTCGTGAATGCCCGCGTGTTCTCGCGCAAGGGGATCACCAAGGACGAGCGGACGCGAGTCATCGAGGAGGAGCAGACCGAAAAGCTGAAGAAGGACCAAGAGGATGAGCAGCGGATCATCCGTGAGCTCACCTTGAAGAAGATCAAGAAGCTCTTGGTCGGCAAGGAGACTGCGGCACGCCTCGCGGATGACACGCGTCGCGTCCTGCTGCCCAAGGGCAAGGCGATCGAGGCCGAGGATTTCGACACCATTCCACCGGCCCTCTGGGGTGAGATCAAGGTGGGCGACGAGAAGATCGAGGAGGAGCTGACGCGGTTGGTGGAGGCGATGCACGAGCAGTTCTCGCTGATCCGCATTGCGTTCCAGGAAAAGCTCGAACGGCTGCGGGGGGGGGATGAGCTGCCGCCCGGCGTCATCAAGATGGTGAAGGTCTTTGTTGCCATCAAGCGCCGGCTGCAGGTGGGCGATAAGATGGCCGGACGCCACGGCAACAAGGGAGTGCTTTCCCGCATCCTGCCGGAAGAGGACATGCCCTATCTGGAAGATGGTCGTCCCGTCGACATCATCTTGAATCCGCTCGGTGTGCCCTCGCGTATGAACGTCGGCCAAATCCTCGAAACCCACCTCGGCTGGGCTGCCCAAGTGCTCGGCGCGCTGTTGGCGGACGACGCCGGCGGCAACGGGAAGGCGAATGCCGAGGCGCTGCGCCGGCGGATCCGTGATCTCTACGGCAAGGACGCTTCCGATGTCGTGGAGGACCTCCGGGATGATGATTTGGTGTGGTTGGCGCAGCGGGCGTGCAACGGCGTCCATGTCGCTTCACCCGTGTTCGACGGCGCGTCCGAAACCGAGATCTTCGGGTTGCTCAAACGCGCGGGACTACCGGAGAGCGGACAGGCGCGGCTGTTCGATGGACGCAGCGGTGAGGCGTTCGCCCAGCCGGTGACGGTCGGCGTGATGTACATGATGAAGCTGCATCACCTGGTCGAAGACAAGATCCACGCGCGCTCCACGGGCCCGTACTCGCTGGTGACGCAGCAGCCGTTGGGCGGCAAGGCCCAGTTCGGTGGTCAGCGGTTGGGTGAGATGGAGGTCTGGGCGCTGGAAGCCTATGGTGCCGCGTACACCCTGCAGGAGATGTTGACCGTGAAGAGCGATGACGTCGCCGGACGTACGCGTATGTACGAGGCGATCGTGAAAGGAGAGAATGTCTTGGAGCCCGGGTTACCGGAGTCTTTCAATGTAATGGTGAAGGAACTGCAGAGCCTCGCCTTGGACGTCGAGTTGCTCGAGGAAAAGCCGGCCGAGACGGCGTCCTGAACGGGTGGGAACCCAGGGAGGATCCATGGAAGACCTATTCTCGCTGTTTGAGAAACCAAAGAACCCGTTGGCCTTCAATGCCCTGCGCATCTCGCTGGCGTCACCGGATAAGATACGGTCGTGGTCCCACGGCGAGGTCAGGAAGCCGGAGACTATCAATTACCGGACGTTCAAACCCGAACGGGATGGCCTCTTCTGCGCCAAGATCTTCGGGCCGACCAAGGACTACGAGTGCAACTGCGGCAAGTACAAGCGGATGCGCCACCGCGGTGTCGTCTGCGAGAAGTGCGGCGTTGAGGTCATCCAGTCCAAGGTGCGACGCGAGCGCATGGGGCACATCGACCTGGCCACGCCAGTCGCCCACATCTGGTTTCTGAAGAGCCTGCCGAGCTGGATCGGCACGCTCCTGGACATGACCCTGAAGGAGCTCGAGAAGGTCCTGTACTTCGAGTCGTACGTCGTGACCGATCCGGGCAAGACCCCGTTGCAGTACAAGGAGTTGTTGCACGAGAGTAAGTATCGCAAGGCGCGCGAGGAGCATGGCGACGGCTTCGAGGCCGACATGGGTGCGGAGGCGATCGGCAAGCTGCTCAGGGACCTCAGCATCGACAAGCTGTCCGAAGAGCTCCGCGGCGAAATGCGCCAGGCGACGAGCGAAGCGAAGCGGAAGAAGATCTCCCGTCGCCTGAAGGTCGTCACGGCCTTCCGTAACTCGGGCAACCGTCCGGAGTGGATGATCCTGGAATGCATTCCCGTGATTCCACCCGATCTCCGTCCCCTCGTCCCGCTGGATGGGGGGCGGTTTGCGACCTCGGATCTGAATGACCTGTACCGCCGCGTGATCAACCGCAACAATCGCCTCAAGCGGCTGATGGAGCTCAACGCTCCGGATATCATCATCCGCAACGAGAAACGCATGCTGCAGGAGGCGGTGGATGCCCTGTGTGACAACGGCCGCCGCGGCCGGGCAATCACCGGACCGAACAAGCGGCCACTCAAGTCGCTCTCGGATATGCTCAAGGGGAAGACCGGACGCTTCCGTCAGAACCTGCTCGGCAAGCGCGTCGACTACTCCGGTCGCTCCGTCATCGTCGTGGGTCCCGAGCTGCGTCTGCACCAGTGCGGCTTGCCAAAGAAGATGGCCCTCGAGCTGTTCAAGCCGTTCATCTACAACAAGCTCGAAGAGCGGGGCTTCGTCACGACCATCAAGAGTGCCAAGAAGATGGTCGAGAAGGAACGGCCGGAGGTATGGGACATCCTCGACGAGGTGATTCGCGAGCACCCGATCCTGCTGAACCGCGCCCCGACCCTTCACCGGCTGGGGATCCAGGCCTTCGAGCCCATCTTGATCGAAGGCAAGGCGATCCAGCTGCACCCGCTTGTCTGCGCCGCATATAACGCCGACTTCGACGGCGACCAAATGGCCGTGCACGTGCCGCTGTCGGTCGAGGCGCAGGTCGAGGCGCGGGCCTTGATGATGTCGACCAACAACATTCTCTCCCCCGCAAACGGTCGGCCGATCATCGTGCCGACGCAGGACATCGTGCTCGGCCTCTACTACATGACCCGGGAGCGCCCGGACGCCAAGGGGGCGGGTAAGCGCTTTGCCAATCCCGACGAGGTGCGCATCGCCTTCGATCACGGCGAGGTCGACCTGCATGCCCAGGTCAGCGTCCGCCTCAACGGCGAGCGCGTCGAGTCGACGGTCGGGCGCGTGCTGCTGTTCGAGATCGCCCCCCCGGAGATCCCGTTCGCCAAGGTCAATCGGGTGATGAAGAAGAAGGAACTCGGCGAACTGATCGACATCGCCTACCGCATGTCGGGGAACAAGGCGACGGTGATCTTTGCGGACAAGCTGAAGGACCTCGGCTTCGAGTACGCGACCAAGGCCGGCATCTCAATCGCGATCAAGGACATGACCATCCCGGGACAGAAGCCGAAACTCCTGGATCAGGCCCGGAGCAACGTGCGCGAGATCGAGGATCAGTACAACAAGGGACTGATCACGGACGGTGAGCGCTACAACAAGGTGGTCGACATCTGGGCGGAGGTGACTGATCGAATCGCCGATGAGATGCTCCGCGAGTTGAAGACGGACACCATCAGTGACACCAAGGGCAACGAGATCACGGTCGACAGTTTCAACCCGATCTTCATGATGGCCGACTCGGGGGCGCGCGGCAGCGCGCAGCAGATCCGCCAGCTGGCCGGCATGCGCGGGCTGATGGCGAAGCCCTCGGGAGAAATCATCGAGACCCCCATCACCGCCAACTTCCGCGAAGGCTTGACCGTGCTGCAGTACTTCATTTCCACCCACGGCGCCCGCAAGGGGTTGGCGGACACGGCGCTCAAGACGGCCAACTCCGGCTATCTCACGCGGCGACTGGTCGACGTGGCGCAGGACTCGATCATCACGGAAGAGGACTGTGGCACGATGGACGGCATCGAGATGACGCCGTTGGTCGAGGGGGGCGAGGTCATCGAAGGTCTCGGCGACCGGGTGCTCGGCCGCGTGGCGTTGGATGACATCCGCGATCCGTACAACAACGAGATCATCGTCGAAGCGAACGAGGAGATCAACGAGGACCGAGTGAAGCTCGTCGAGCAATCGGGTCTTGAACGCGTCAAGATCCGTTCCGTCTTGACCTGCCAGTCCCGCCAGGGCGTGTGTGTCCGGTGCTACGGGCGCGACTTGGCGAGAGGCCACATGGTGAACCTCGGCGAGGCGATCGGGGTGATTGCCGCGCAGTCCATCGGGGAACCGGGCACGCAGTTGACGATGCGGACGTTTCACATCGGTGGCACTGCCAGCCGCCGCGCTGAGCAGACGACGCTCGACGCCCGCAACGACGGCATCCTGAAGTTCATCAATCTGAATACGGTCACGAGTCGCGACGGCGATCTGGTCGTGATGAACCGAAACGGTGAGATTGCCGTCGTCGAAATACCCGAGCCGGGCCGCGAGCGTGAGCGCGAGCGCTATCCGATCAACTATGGCGCGAAGCTGAAGAAGAAGGATCGGTCCCCGGTGAAGGCTGGCGACCTGATCGCCGAGTGGGATCCGTACACCAACCCGATGCTGACCGAGGTCAGCGGTGTGGTGAAGTTCGGCGACATCGCCGAGGGGCAGACGATGGAGGAGCGGCTCGATGAGCGCACCAGCCTGTCGACCCGAGTCATCATCGACTGCAAAGACCTCGACAAGCGCCCCCGCATCTCGATCAAGGACAAGGACGGAAAAACCATGCGGTTGCCGGGGTCGGAGTCCTTCGCCCGCTACCAGCTCCCGGTCGGTGCCCACATCAATGTCACCGAAGGGCAGACCGTGGCCGCCGGCGATGTGATCGCGAAGATTCCACGGGAGACCACCAAGACCAAGGATATCACCGGCGGTCTGCCGCGGGTGGCTGAACTCTTCGAGGCCCGCAAACCGAAGGAGTTTGCCATCATCAGCGAGATCGACGGCACCGTTTCCTTCGGCAAGGACACGAAGGGCAAGCGGAAGGTGGTGGTCACGCCCGAGGTTGGCGAGCCGCGCGAGTACCTGATCCCGAAGGGCAAGCACATCAGCGTGCACGAGGGCGACACGGTTCGGGCTGGCGAACCCCTGATGGACGGATCGTCCAACCCCCACGACATCCTGACCATCCTCGGCGAGAAAGCCCTGGCGAAGTATCTCGTCGACGAGGTCCAGGAAATCTACCGGTTGCAGGGCGTCCGCATCAACGACAAGCACATCGAAGTGATCGTCCGCCAGATGCTGCGGCGCGTTCGCATCAAGGAGGTGGGCGACACCGAGTTCCTGGTCGGCGATCAAGTGGAGAAGTGGCGATTCGAGGAAGAGAACCAGAAGGTCCTCACCAAGGGCGAGGAGGCGGCGATCGCCGAGCCGTTGTTGCTGGGGATCACGAAGGCGAGCCTCTCGACCGAGAGCTTCATCTCAGCGGCATCCTTCCAGGAGACCACCAAGGTGCTCACCGAAGCGGCCGTGAACGGCAAGGTCGACCGGCTGGTCGGCTTGAAGGAAAACGTCATCATGGGGCGGCTCATCCCCGCCGGAACCGGCAATCCGCGGTACCGGAACATGGAGGTCCGCGCCCAAGGCGTCGAGGTGGGAGCGGAGGAAGAGCCTGCGCCCGTTGTGGTTGGGGCGATCGAGGGTTGACTTGGATGAGGCCTTTCTGTAAACGACAGTATTTCACCTAGACAGACGTGCATAGAGCGACGGAAGCAATGCCAACCCTGAATCAGCTCGTGAAATCTGGCCGGAAAGTTCAGCGACGGAAGACCGGTGCGCCAGCACTGCAGCGGTCGCCGCAGCGGCGGGGCGTGTGCACGCGTGTGTACACCCAGACGCCAAAGAAGCCGAACTCGGCGTTGCGAAAGGTGGCGCGCGTGCGCCTCACCAACGGGATCGAGGTCACCACGTACATCCCCGGCATCGGCCACAATCTGCAGGAACACTCGGTGGTGCTCATTCGCGGTGGTCGGGTGAAGGATCTCCCGGGTGTCCGCTACCACATTGTCCGCGGCACCCTGGATTCGATCGGCGTCCAGGACCGGAAGCAGGGCCGCTCCAAGTACGGCGCGAAGCGGCCCAAATAACGAAGGCAGGTTAGGACGTCATGCCGCGCAAAGGCGAAGTCCGACGTAGGGACGTATTGCCGGATCCGAAGTATCACGATCGGACGGCGACGAAGTTCATCAGCAGCCTGATGCGATCCGGAAAGAAAAGCATCGCAGAACGCATTTTGTACGACGCTCTGGACGTGCTCGGTGAGCGGGCGAAGGAAGACCCGCTGACGGTGTTCAAGCGAGCGGTTGATAATGTCAAGCCTGCCGTGGAGGTTCGGTCACGGCGGGTTGGCGGCGCCACCTATCAGGTGCCGGTCGAGGTCCGGCCGCTGCGCCGGACGTCGCTGGCGATGCGCTGGCTGATCCAGAATGCGCGGGCACGCAGTGAGAAATCGATGGCCCAGCGCCTGGCGGCCGAGTTGATGGATGCGGCGAACGGCCGGGGCGCTGCCATCAAGAAGAAAGAAGATACACACCGGATGGCGGACGCCAACAAGGCGTTCGCCCACTACCGCTGGTAAGGTTCCCCCAAGGAGGAAACAAACGCGGGCGGCCCAACCGGGACCGCTCGCGTTTTCATCGTTTATGGCACGACAGGTTCCGCTCGAGCGCACCCGGAACATCGGGATCATGGCGCACATCGACGCCGGGAAGACGACGACGACCGAGCGCATTCTCTATTATACCGGGATTACCTACAAGATCGGCGAGGTTCACGACGGGACCGCGACCATGGATTTCATGGTCCAAGAGCAGGAGCGTGGGATCACCATCACCTCGGCTGCGACCACCTGTCTGTGGCGCGACCACCGGGTCAACATCATCGACACGCCCGGGCACGTCGACTTCACCATCGAGGTCGAACGGTCACTCCGAGTGTTGGACGGCGCCGTCGCCGTGTTCTGTTCCGTGGGGGGTGTCGAGCCGCAGTCGGAGACCGTTTGGCGCCAGGCGGACAAGTACGGGGTGCCGCGAATCGCCTTCATCAACAAGATGGATCGAGTCGGGGCGGATTTCGATCGCGGTGTCAGCATGATCCGCGACCGCTTGCGGGCCAACCCCGTGCCATTGCAACTGCCGCTCGGCCGAGAGGAAAAGTTCAGCGGCGTCATTGACCTGGTGTCGATGAAGGCGATCGTGTGGGACGACGACAGCCTGGGCGCCCGCTATCGCCTCGAAGCCATCCCCGAGCAAGAGCAGGCGGAGGCGGAACGGCAGCGCGAGGCGCTGCTCGAGGCGGTGGCCGAGAGCGACGAGGCGCTGCTGGAGAAGTACCTCGAGGGCGCGGAGATTTCCGAGAGCGAGTTGCGGGGGGCGATCCGCCGCGCGACCCTCCAGCTCAAGATCGTGCCGGTGCTGTGCGGCTCGGCGTTCAAGAACAAGGGGGTGCAGCCGCTGCTCGATGCGGTGGTGGATTACCTGCCGTCCCCGCTCGACATACCGCCGGTGCAGGGGAAGAACCCGCACACCGAACAGATGGAGGGCCGGGCGGCCGACGACAACGCGCCCTTCTCGGCTCTCGCGTTCAAGATCATGACCGATCCGTACGTGGGAACGCTGACCTTCTTCCGGGCCTACTCCGGGGTGATGGCGTCGGGTTCCTACGTCCTCAACGCGACGAAGGGGAAGAAAGAGCGCATCGGCCGGCTCCTCAAGATGCACGCGAACAAGCGCGAGGACATCAAGGAGGTGTATGCGGGCGACATCGCCGCCGCGGTGGGGCTGCGCGATACGACGACCGGCGATACGTTGTGCGATGAGGCGCACCCGGTCGTGCTCGAGTCGATCGAGTTTCCCGAACCGGTGATCTCGATTGCCATCGAACCGAAGACCAAGGCCGATCAGGACAAGCTGGGGGCCTCGCTGCAGAAGCTGGCAGCCGAGGATCCCTCGTTCCGCGTCGAGACCGATCCGGACACCGCGCAGACCATCATCAAAGGGATGGGGGAGCTCCACCTCGAGATCATCGTCGACCGTTTGCTCCGGGAGTTCAAGGTGGACGCCAACGTCGGCCGACCACAGGTGGCGTACAAGGAGACCATTCGGTCTGCCGTGGAGCAGGAAGGGAAGTTCATCCGACAGAGCGGCGGCCGTGGCCAGTACGGCCACGTGGTGATTCGGGTCGAGGCCACGCCACCGGCCAGCGGCTTCGTGTTCGTCGATCAGGTCAAAGGTGGACGCATTCCGCGTGAGTACATCCCCGCCGTGGAGCGGGGCGTGCGCGAGGCCATGGAGAGCGGCGTGCTCGCCGGCTATCCGATGGTCGACATGAAGGTGTCGCTTCTCGATGGCTCCTACCATGAGGTCGACTCCTCCGAGTTGGCGTTCAAGATCGCCGCATCGATGGCCTTCAAGGATGCAGCGCGCAAGGCGGGGCCGATCCTGCTCGAGCCGGTCATGGCGGTCGAGGTGGTGGTGCCAGAAGAGTTCATGGGCGACGTGATCGGTGATCTCTCCGGCCGGCGTGGCCATATCCAGGGCATGGAGGCGCGGGCGGGGGCGCAGGTGATCACCGCACGCGTGCCGCTCAAGGAGATGTTCGGCTACGCAACGGATCTGCGCTCCGCTACACAGGGGCGCGCGACCTATACGATGCAATTCTCACACTATGAACCGGTGCCGCAGATGATCTCGGAAGAGATCACGGCGAAAGCCGTCGGCGCATTCTAGTTCGAGGGGAGCTGGAGGCAGGCATGGCGAAGGCGAAGTTTGAGCGAAAGAAGCCGCATTGCAACGTGGGGACCATTGGGCACATTGATCACGGGAAGACGACGTTGACGGCGGCGATCACGAAGGTGCTGGCGGCGCAGGGGATGGCG
>Ga0316626_10000541_pt1 | contig 14893 bp, 7 predicted proteins | sample OWC_Aug_T1_C1_D5_FD_207656 | JGI IMG/M metagenome (GOLD analysis project Ga0316626, IMG submission 207656) | Wetland soil microbial communities from Old Woman Creek delta, Ohio, United States - OWC_Aug_T1_C1_D5_A | ecosystem: Environmental > Terrestrial > Soil > Wetlands | place: USA: Ohio...
GGCCGGTGAGCGCCGCCTCCTCTGATCATTTCTGACCGGCCGTCCGGCCAAGTGGGTGCTATTGCTTGCGGTTGCACCCATGAGAGCGCGCTTTGGAATTTCGTCTTTCCGATCCAGCGTTTCTGTCTGTCGGTACGAATTGAGTTGGCGGTGATGAGACTATGGATGGTGTTGTCAGCATCTTGACGCCTGGGATCTTGCGGTTCTAAAAGGTGTGCTAGCAAGCGTCAGGCGTGTTGGGTGTGCCTATTTCCACCCGATTGCAGGGGGGTAAGAGGAGCCGGAGCGGGCCCGCGTCTCTCGCGGGTGTGGAGAAGGGGAGAAAATGCGAGTTCTGTTTGTACACCCGGGTCCGTTGATCTTCTCGGAGATCTACCTGCGGCTCGAGCCGCTGGGTGTGGAGTGCGTGGGACGGGCGGCCGAAATGGCTGGGCACGACGTGCGACTTCTGGACCTACAGGTCTTCTCCCAGCGCGATTACCATGAAGTCCTGCTAACCTGGCAGCCGGAGGCGATTGGCTTCTCTCTCAACTACCTGGCGAACGTGCCCGAGGTCATTGACCTGGCCCGCGCGGCAAAGCAGTGCCTGCGGAATTGCCGCGTGTTCGTGGGGGGGCACAGTGCGTCGTTTATCGCCCATGACCTGCTGGAGCATGCCGAAGGTGCGATCGATTGCGTCGTGCGCGGCGAGGGAGAAGACGTCACGCCACAGGTCTTGGATGCCTTCGAGGGTGGCGGGGTGCTCGAATCGCTGCCTGGCGTTGTCACCCCGAGCGGTACGGGGCCAGCGCCGTTGCTGGTTGCGAATCTGGACAACTATCAGCCGGGGCGCCATCTTGCCGGCCGTCGTCGGAAGTATTTCATCGGCGAGCTCGATCCCTGTGCATCGATCGAGTTCACACGTGGCTGCCCGTGGAACTGCGCGTTCTGCAGCGCCTGGACCTTCTACGGGCGAAGCTACCGGAAGCTTTCCCCTGAAGCAGCGGCTGCTGACCTGGCGAGCATTCGCGAGCCAAACGTCTTCATCGTCGACGACGTGGCTTTCATACGCCCAGAGCACGGGGATGCCATAGCGGCCGAGGTCGAGCGCCGGCGGATCCGGAAGCGCTACTATATCGAGACACGGGCGGATGTGTTGGTCCGAAATCGAGAGGTGTTCGAACGCTGGACGCGGCTTGGGCTTCGCTACATGTTCGTCGGGATCGAGGCCATTGACGAGGAGGATCTCAAGCTCCACCGAAAGCGCGTCCATCTAGGCGAAAACGAGCGAGCGCTCGAGGTAGCACGGGCGCTCGGCTTGGTTGTTGCGGTCAATATCATCGCAGACCCGGATTGGGACGAGCAGCGGTTCGCGATAGTCCGCGAATGGGCGCTCGCCGTGCCCGAAATAGTGCACTTGACGATAAACACGCCTTATCCGGGGACCGAAACGTGGCTCACCGAGTCTCGTCGTTTCACGACCAGGGACTATCGGCTCTTCGACGTTCAGCACGCCGTGCTTCCCACGCGGCTGTCACTTAGGCGTTTTTACGAAGAAATCGTGCGAACCCAGGAGATCTTGAACCGCAAGCACATGGGCGTCCAGGCATTGTGGGACACGGCGGGTATCGCCTTCCGCTTGCTTCTAAGAGGGCAAACGAATTTTCTCCGCATGCTCTGGAAGTTCAGCGGCCTCTACAACGCCGAGCGTTTGAATCTGGATCACCACCGCGAAGTACGCTACGCCCTCCGGCTGCCGGAGAGCACGGTTCCCCGCTGCGAGAAGCCGTCAAGGAAAGATCTCTACGTTCACCATCCAACCGCGGTGGCTGCCGAGCGGCCCGCGAGCCTCCGCCCAACTTTCCGTTCCCTCACGCCGCGCGGACGAGCTGCTGGTAGATCTTCGGCAGCTCACGGGGCAGGTCGCCGACGTTTTCGATGACCATGTAGCGCTGCGGGTCGCACATCTGGCGTAAGTAGTCGTGCCCTGCCAGGTCCACGGTGATGCAGAAGGGCTTGATGCGAGCAGCTTCGACCTCGCGCAGCGCGACGGCCGTGTCGCTGATGCCGTAATCGTAACTTCGGCGGTCCTCGCCATAGTCCAAGTCCTGCGGGAACCCGTCGCTGATGAGGATCAGGTACCGAGCCTGGGTCCGCACATTCGCCATCTTTCTCACCGAGTGACGCAGCGGTGCCCCCATGCGGGTGCTGGAGCGGGGCTGGATGCCGCCGATCCGGCCCTTGGCGCCCGCGCCGAGCCGTTCCGTGAACGTCTTTACTGGATAGAACTCCACGCTGTGTCGTCCCTGCCCCGAGAAGCCATAGATGGCATACATGTCGCCGATCTCTTCGAGCGCTGCCGCCATGATGACCAGAGCCTCCTTCTCGATGTCGATGATCCGCCGCCTCGCGCCGCCAGCTTCGGCTGCCTCGTCGGTGGACGCGCTCATGTCCAGGAGGAAGAGCGTCGCCACCTCGCGCTCGATCCGCGCGCGGGCGGTGTAGAGCTTCGGCGACGGCGATCGCCGCGCGCGCCACTCGGCACGAGCATCGATGGCGGCGTTCAAGTCGAAGTCATCGCCGTCCTCGAGGCCTCTCACGATGCGCCAGCTCTCTGGCCGCACACGCTGGAAGTGCCGGCGTATCTCCGGGACCAGCGGGGCGTAGCGCTCGAGCGTGCGGGTGAAGAAGGATCCGGGGTCCTCCGTGATGTCCACTTCACGAAGGCAACACCAAGACGGGCGGTAGTCGGCAATCACGTGGTCCCACTCGTCGTACAGAAACATCGGGCCGGCCCCGGCGAGCTCGGCGGAGCGTGTGCGGCTGCTCGCGGCCCGAGAATGCCGGGCGAGGGGCTTCTCGCCGAGAACCTTTCCTACGAGCTGCGTGACGTAGAGGCCGGCTTGCGCGAAAGTCGCCTCCGTTCCCGGTGCGAGCTGCGATATCAGACCGGACTCGACGAGTCGCATCAGCTCCTCGGCCGTGAGCGGTCGACCGGCCGCCGTCATCCGTTCGGCGAGTTCCCCAAGCTGGATCTGAAGGTCGGCAAGCAGCTCGGGGGAGATGTCCTCAGCGGTTTGCGGCGCCCGTGCGTCGCCTCCAGCAACGTCCTCCGCGCTGGCTGCTGATGGTTGTGGTCCGTCGTCGCCCGCGGCCAGAGAGGGTTCTGCTGTGGCGGAAAGGGAGGCTTCGGATACCTTATGGGAGGCAGGGAACGAGAGCAGTGCGGCGAGGAGCCCAGCGGTGACGAGCGCGTCGCTGGCAGTAGCGGCAGGCGCGGCGAGTGGCGTGAGACACGGGACCACTACTGCGGCGGCGCCTCGTGCCCAAGGCGCGAGCAATTCCTGCTGGGGGGCTATCGCATGGGCCAGGAGCATGTCGAGCAGCAGCATCATGCTCGGTGGGACCTCCTGCCAGCTTGCCTGGAGTGTCTTCATTGCCCAGGCGAGATCGCCGCGGAGCCCGGGGTAGCTCATGGCCAACCGCCTGGCCACACGGTAGCCGTCGGCCAGGAGGAAGCACGCTTCCAGGGCAGCAGGGTGCTCTGTATCCCGGATGTGGGTCACGACATCTGGAGCCGCGTACGTACCGAACTCGCGCCGGCCGGCGAGCAGTGCCGCGAGCACTCGATAGAGCCGGGCGTTGTCCTCCCAGGTGTCGAGGATCTCGATAGTGGCCGGCAGCACGACTCCTCCTGCGGCAGGCGTTTCCTCGAGCGGCGGTCGCAGCAGGAAAGGGCCTCCGGGGCGCACGAAAGCAGGGACTCCACTGAGCATCTGGATGTAACGATGGAGCACCCCCTCTCTCTCTTCGAGCGAAGCAGCGGTGGGGGACGAATGGAGTATCCGGTTGCTCGTTCTCGACTCGAGCGCGAAGTAAGCCCGGGCTGCCTCGGGTCTTGATTTTGCCAATTCGAAACCGCGTTCAACCCACAGCCTGATTCGATCATCTGTTGCTTCCTCGGTTAGGCGGGCGAGGCATCGGACGAGCCCGAGCGCTGCGACCGGGTATGTCTTTGCAACCGACAGTGCCAGATCGAGGGCGTCTCCACGCTCTGTTATCGGTATTTCCAGAATGAGAGCACCGAGCACGGGGATGAGTGCGGTGAGTTCAACCGGGTCGGCGGCCGCGGCGGCCAGCCTCAGGATGTCGAGCAGCCGACCACGAAGCGTGGACGGCAAGGCACGAAGGGCGGGCGGGGCTTCGCGGTAGACCGCCACTGCGGCGCGCGCAGAGCGGGGCGCGACGGCGAGGGCCGCATCGAGCCACGCGTCGCGTTCCTCCACCGACCACCCGCCAACGTCTTCCGACAGCGCGCGCTGGAAGCCCGGCTGGGGCAGCAGGCTGCGCACGATTTCCCCGAGTCGTTGCCAGCGCTCGAGGTTCTGGGATTCGAGCAGCCCGGGCACCGGCCGCAGCGTGGTGGCGTTAATACTGCGCCTCATATCACCCGAAGATCGCCGCTGCCACGTCGTCGATAGCCCTCTGGCTATCAGCTTCGTCGGTGAGCGAATGGCTCACGGCGACCGCGCATGCTCGCCTTGGCGCCACGCCCTGGCGGATGAGCTGGCCCGCGTAGACGAGGAGCCGGGTACTGACGCCCTCGGCGAGGCCGCTCGGTCTCAAGTGACGAACCTTCTCACCGAGCTGTGCGAGGCGGAGCGCCCATTCGACGTCGAGGCCGCTCTCGTGCGCGATGATCTGTGCCTCGAGATCGCGTGAGGGATAGTCGAACTCGATCGAGACGAAGCGCTGGCGAGTCGAGGGTTTAAGGTCCTTCAAGACGCTCTGGTATCCTGGGTTGTAGGAGATGACGAGGAGGAAATCGGCGTGCGCCTCCAGAAGCTCCCCGGTCTTGTCCACCGGAAGAAGCCGCCGGTAGTCAGTGAGGGGGTGGATGAGGACCACCGTGTCTTTCCGCGCCTCGACGATCTCGTCGAGGTAGCAGATGGCGCCTTGGCGTACGGCTCGGGTGAGCGGTCCGTCTATCCACACGGTCTCGTCCCCTTTGATCAGGTAGCGGCCCACGAGGTCGCTTCCGGTCAGATCCTCGTGGCAGGCGACCGTTACGAGGTTACCTGGGATGCTGGGGCCGTCGCCGTTGCTGCGGGTCACGGTGCAGGCCATGTGCTCGAGAAAGCGGGTCTTTCCGCAGCCGGTCGGACCCTTGAGGAGCACCGGCAGCCGGCGCTCCCACGCCGCCGTGAAGATGTCCTTCTCGTCCCCGACAGGGAGATAATAGGGCACCTCGCTCATGGTGCTGGAGTATAGGCGCCGGGCGGCGGCGAGACAATTGCGTGGCTCTGTCCGAACAAGTTCGAGAGCTGGGCTACGGCGAGACGAGCCGCGTCGGCACGCACAGGTGCTCCTCGCGGAGCGTGTCGAGCCGCTCGTCCCCGAAGCTGTTCGCGGTGTACACGCCCACTCGCCGCGTGTGCCGTGGATCGAACGTTCCCTGCTTCGCCGAGTAGCAGAGGAGGTAGCCGGCGGGGTTCTTGATGCCCCCACCCTCGACGTCGACGGGCGTGCAGAAGAGCTTCGGAATCTTGACCGTGTAGTCGCGGTGCTCGAAGTCGTCCGCAAAGTTCGCCTGGGCCGACCTCGGGAAGTAATTCGGCGCGCCCTTCGTCACCTTCATCTTGTAGCACTTGTAATGATCGACCTCGTGCGTCGCGGGATTCGGCGGGGTGAGGGGGCCGCCGGTGTCCTTGGCGGTCGGCACGAGGAGGCGATCCGGACGCACGGTGTCGATGGTGAGCGGGCCGAGGAGGCTCTCTATCTTGAGGCCGGTCCGTCGCACGTGCTGGGGCTGACCGGGCACCTCGCGGATCTTGTAGCTCTCGAAGTGGGTCGCGTCGTCGTGTACGGGGCTCTCGTTCAGCGATCCGGCGAGGCAGAGCGCGAGGGCATGGGTGAGGTTGAAGTGCACCCCCGCCTCGAACTCGTCGCTCAGCACGGCTCTTGTCTGCGCGAACTTCGGGCCGGCCGCGAAGGGCCGCACCCTGTAGCAGAGCGACCCGTCGTCCGGTGCGGGAGATTCGCTCGCGTCCGACGACGCGGCGCACTCGGGATCCGCCAGGTCGACGGCGGTGTCGCCATCGTTGTCGGCGCCGTCGTTGCACTCAGGGCTCTCGGTGTCCTGGCTCGCGTTGGCGCACCCGGGATCCGCCAGGTCGACGGCGGTGTCGCCGTCGTTGTCGGCACCGTCGCTGCAGAGCGGCGCTTCCATCGCCCCGGCCGAGCCGTTCACGAAGGTGCTGGCCCGCCAGCTACTGGCGAGCCCCCAGACGCTCTTGTCGGCGAGCGGGTCGCGGATGACCAGCGAGTAGCCGCCACCGTCGGTCGTCGGATACCACGAGTCCGCGTAGGTGAAGTCGTGGATCGGGTTGCCGTCGGGGTCCTCAAGGCGGAGCTCTTCGCCGCCGTCGCTCAGGTTCCCGGAGTAGACGCCGACCACGGGCTTGCCGGCGCCGTAGAGGGTGTCGAACGAGGCCGCGTTCTTCACGATCAGGGCATGGGCTCCGGGCGCCACGACGAAGGGCGGGAAGGTGAAGTCGATGCCCACGGTGAAGCGGAGGCCGACCAGGTCCAGGATGGAGGGACCGATGTTCTTCAGCTCGAGGTAGTCGAAGTTGCTGCCGCCCGAGGCGTTGTACATGAGCTCGGTGATGCGGATCGGCGTCTCGCGCACGAAGGACGCCTCGGCGAGCGCGCTCCACGAAGTGCCGACGAGGACGCGCGCGGCGACGTGAACGCTCGTCGTGAGCGTGAGCGGCCCGGCGTAGACGAGCGCGCCCGGCGACACGGCCCCGCCGGGGAGGCGCGGGTCGCTCACGTCGGTCGTGTAATAGATGGTGCCCGAAGGCGCGGTGATCGTCAGCTGGAAGCCCGGGAAGAAGCTACCGCCGGGTTGGTTGAAGGACGGGGCCTCGGTCGCAGGGTAGAGCCCGCCGAGCTTCAGCTGGTTCAGCACCACATCGGTGCGCGCCGGGAAGAACTAGAGGAGGAGGCGGAACTTCTCGACCAGCCACTCGTTGTCGCGGGTATAGGGCTGGGTCGGCCGGAGCTTGTCGCCCCAGCGCGCCGACTCGCCGACGACGGCACGGTCGATCTCCTGCGAGCGCTTGAGGTAGCGCGCGGCGGCCCGGTTGGGCGTGAGCGCCCCGTCGTCGAAGAAGTGGCGCCGCACGTGGTCGGCCAGGAGGAGCTTGAACTCGGGGCTCCCCAGGAGGCGTCCGTAGATGCCGAGCGGGCCGTTGACGTCGAGGTTGAACTCGTGCGCGCCGCCGAGCGAGAGCTCGGAGTCCCAGGCGAAGAACTTGAAGCCGGCGCCGGGCTCGCGCTTGCGGCCGATGATCCAGTTGTGCGCGCTCCAGTCGGCGTTGGCGATGTAGAAGTTCATCAGTACGTAGTCCGCGAGGCTTTCCACGTCGAGGTACTGGAGAACGGCCTGGTAGTTCGGCGGCGAGGAGAGGTCCGCCAGCAGGAGCGCTCGGAGGGCGTCGAGCGCGGCGCTGTCGCCGTCCTCGAGGTCGTTGTCCTTGAAGACGTCGTAGTCGCCGTCGGTGCCGCCGAAGTAGCTGGCGAAAAAGTCGGCGTCGGGGTTCTCCGCCGACTGGTACATGCCCCAGTAGATGCCGTTCAGGTAGAGGTGCACGGAGATCCCGTGGCTCGAGCGCTGCCCCATATCGAAGAGCGTGTCGCGCGCGTAGATCTCCCGCAGGTACTGCGCCCGCGCGGGCATGCCGCCGTAGTTCGAGTGCCACGAGTTCTGATGACCGGCGAACAAGCGGATCTCACCAAAGGAGCTGGTCGGCGCGTCCTGGATGACCGCGGTGTCGAAGAAGCCGTACGAGAGCGGGCCGTCGTAGTTGCTGCGGAAGCGGAGGCTCAGCGAGTGTTTGCGGACGGACGGGTTACGTGAGGTCTGGCCCTGGATGCGGATGCCGCAGTTCTTCTGGAACCCCGCGTCGCTGCCGTCGGGGAAGATCATCTCGACGGACGCCGGCCGCTCCCAGGCGTCGCCGCGCCCCTCGGGGTGGGTGTAGATACCGTTCGTCGGCCCGAAGAGGTGGTCGAGGTCGGTGACGATCGACACCGTGGGGATGGCCTTAAGGTCATTGCGGATGGTGGGCGCGTAGAGCGAATCGTTCACCACGTCGGGGTCCATGTCGTAGTCGGCGCTCGCGCCGCTGCCCCAGGTGCTCGGATAGCCCGGCGGCAGCGTCGCCGCCGACTGGTGCACGATGTCGTCGATGAAGATGTAGGTCCGCGTGGAGGACTTCGAGGGGGCGAGGCCGGATGCGGTCGCGATGGCGCGGACCGCCGTCGTGGTACTTATGGCGATCGGCCCCGCGCACACCGTGCCGACCGTCGGGCTGGGAGTCGTCCCGTCCAGCGTATAGCGGATGGTCGCGCCGGGCGTGAGCGTGGTGAGCGTCAAGTTGAACGGGGCGTCGTACATGCCGTGCGGGACGTCGAACTGGACGTCCGCCGTGAAGCCGCACGCGACGCTGTCGTCGTTCGGCGCCGCCGGCGTCGGCGTTAAAAAGCAACGCTGGGTCGCGAGGTCGCTCGCGAGCCCGTAAGAGACGTCGGTGATCTGCGGCGGGAACTGGGGCGCGTAGTCGTGCACGATAGTGGTGCCGTCGGGTTGCACGAGCCCCAGGTATTCGCCGCCGGCTGAGAGCTTGAAGTTCGTGTGTAGCGGGGACCCCGGAGTCGTTCGATTCTTGTCGGAGGCCCACACGAGGAGGTAGCCCCCGGCCGGCAGGCTGGCGCTCGGGAACTGCCACTTGGTGAGTAGCGTCGCGTCATCGGTGAGGTAGTACCCGGTCAGGTCGACCGGCGAGCCGCCCTCGTTGTAGATCTCGACCCAGTCGGAGAACTCGCCGTCTTCGTCGGTGTTGGTCGCCGCGTTGGAGGCAAGGAACTCGTTGATGAGCAACGCGTGCGCCGGGGCACCGCAGAGCCCTAGCACGATGCAGGCCGAGGCGATCCGCATCCACGAGACGCGCATGGCGTGACCCTCCCTGGGTGGCGGGACGCTACTGCCGCCGCGAAACCCTCGTCAAGGTGAAAGTTCCGTCGGGGCATAACCCTCATTCGGGCCCGAAAGGCCCAAGAGTCTACGTAACGCTCAAAGTCGGACGTGGTCCGCTCCTTCCAATAGACCGCAACACGTGAGGCACATCCCCCCCGCGCCACCCCCGTCTCGCTAGGCATATTCACTATCGCAGCCCGACACGGTAGTCAATAACAAACATTTGCAAACATTGCCTATGTGCTCCGGCGCGTCATCCCCTCATGGGTCGCTGTTGAGTTCAGGAGATGACGGATAGATGCCATGATGGCCTACGTGCAGGCGAAGCGGTCCAGAGTAGAGCGTCAAGGCGCAGGCGGCACCTACCAAGTAGTGGGGGGCGACACGACGAGCAGCGCAGAGGGTCCGGCGCAACAATCTTGCCCATGAGAGGCGTCTGGCGCCGGGCGGCCGTCAAATCGATGCACAGCCTACGACTTCCCCGGCGACATACCTCTTCCATGCCCCCTGTGATGTTGCGCGGGTCCCGTGTGCTGCTGTCTCAGCCGGGCAACGGCAGGTCCAGCGGTACGGCCGGCCACTGCCAACCCAAGTTGAGGCATTCGAGGTTCTATTGGCCTTCCTACTTTCATGGTCAGCGGAAATCGTGGCTCCGGGGCAGGGCATAGCTCGGGTGCTCGGTGCCCTGGCGCTCGAAGCGTTCGACGTCCTGGTGCTCGGGCGGCTTGGCTTCCTGCCGCTCTGTGCGGTCGGTGCCATGCCACTCAGAACTCTCGACGCCTTGGAACTCTGGCTGGCTCGCGCCTTTGCGACAGTTAACGGGCTGATGTTGGTGGTCCATACAGGCCGGCGAGCGGAGGAATTGGCCGGTTGAGCGCTGGTAGGGCTCGGGGTCCTGACGTTCTTTGGATGCTACGGGTTTAGTTGTTGTTTCCCGAATACTTAACGGCACGAGGCGCCGCGCGCGCACGTGGATCACGCCGTCGACCTTCTGTAGTGGTCCCTCAACTTGGAGGAGGGGAGATGAGTGCAGGAGAGCGCGGTGTCGCTGAAACATGTCGGGCGTGACGACGGCATTGGCCATACCGGTCTCGTCCTCGAGCGTGAGGAATAGAAAGCCCTTCGCCGTGCCCGGGCGCTGGCGTACGATGACGAGGCCAGCCGTGCGCACCCAGGTGCCGTCGCGAGCCGTGCGGAGGTCGATTGCTCTAAGCACGCCGCGGGTGGCGAGTGCGGGGCGCAGGTGGGCCATGATCTGTGGGCCGGTCGTGAGGCCGGTGCCACTGTAGTCGGCGAGTGTTTCATCGAGTGGGGACATCGGTGGCAGCGGTGTGGTGCCTGCGGTGGGTGAGCCTTGTGAAGCGGGTGAGGCCGGTGAAGAGGGTGGACCCAGCGAAGGGGGTGAGCTTGGTGAAGGGGGTGGACCCGATAAAGCAGGCGGGGTCGATGAAGCGGCGGCACTCGGGGAGAGGGGTGAGGTCGGTGAGGGCGATTCAATGACCTCGGCCCAGGTGGTGTGCAGGACGGTAGCACTCGGGGAGACGGGTGAGCTGGGTGAGGGAGGTGAAAGTGGGGAAGGAAGAGGAAGAGCGGGAGAAGGACTGGGAGAAGAACCGGGAGGAGAAGCGGAGCAAGAAGCAGGAAAAGGGCCGGGAGAAAAAACGGGAGGGAAAGCAAGAGGAGAAGCGGTCGGTTTGATTCGGGCGAGCAGGCTCTCTGGGTCGCGCTCGAGCGCCGCTGCCTGCCAGAGTGCAGCCCGGCGTGTGAGGCCGAAGGCACCGAGGGCCCCGATGTACGCGAGGGTGTCGAGCTCGGTCGGCCGGAGCCGGGAGCGCGCCGCCAGATCGGCGAGCGATTCGAAGGGGCGTGTGGCACGCGCAGCTTCGAGCGCTCGGCCCGCTGCCTCGCGGAGTCCTGTTACGTAACGTAGGCCGACGCGGAGGGCTCCCTGCTCGATCTTGCAGGTCCAGCTCGAGCGGGTCACGTCGATCGGGAGCACGCGCACACCGTGGCGCTGGGCGTCCTTCACCAGCGTCGCGGGTGTGTAGAAGCCGAGGGGGTAGACATTCAGCATGGCGCAGAAGAACGCGGCGGGATGGTGTGCCTTCAGGTACGCCGAGGCGTAGGCGATGAGGGCGAAGCTTGCGGCGTGGGATTCGGGGAAGCCGTAGAGGGCGAACGACGTGATCGCCCGCACTACGTCGTCGGCTGTTCGTCCGACGATGCCACGGGCGGCCATGCCATCGCGGAGCCGCCGTTCAATCTGTCGCATCCGTTCCACCGAGCGCTTGAACCCCATTGCCCGCCGGAGCTCCTCCGCCTCGCCCCCCGAGAAGCCAGCGACAGTCATGGCGATACGCAGGAGCTGTTCCTGAAAGAGCGGCACTCCGAGTGTACGGTGGAGGATGGGCTCCAGAAGCGGGTGAGGGTAAGTGACCGGCTCGCGGCCGGCGCGGCGGCGCAGGTACGGGTGCACCATCTGCCCCACGATTGGCCCCGGGCGGATGATGGCGACTTCGACGACCAGGTCGTAGAAGCGCGTGGGTTTCAAGCGGGGCAATGTCGCCATCTGCGCCCGGCTCTCCACCTGGAAGAGGCCGACGGTGTCGGCTTCCTGCAGCATGGCGTAGACCTTCGGGTCATCGGGTGGCAGGTGGGCAAGGTCTAGGGTGATGCCCTCGTGCGCGGCGACCAGTGGTAGTGCCTGCTCGAGGACGGCCATCATGCCTAGGCCGAGCAGGTCGACCTTGATGATGCCGAGGTCGGCGCAGTCGTCCTTGTCCCACTGGATTACGACGCGACCGGGCATTGTGGCCGGCTCGAGCGGAACGATCTCGTCGAGGCGCCCGGCGGCGATCACCATGCCGCCGGAGTGCTGGCCGAGATGCCGGGGGATGTGCTGCATGGCGCGGACGAGGCGCGTTAGCAGACGCACCCGCGGCGCCGCGGAATCGACGCCTCCCGCTCGTAGCTGCACCGCGAGATCATCCATCTCATCACGGTATTCGTACGCGCACAGCAGCTTAGCCAGACGGTCCAGCTGCACGGGATCGAGTCCCAGCACCTTGCCGACCTCGCGCACGGCGCTGCGGGTGCGATAGGTGATGACGTTGGCTGTCATGGCTGCGCCGTAGGGACCGTAGCGGTGGTAGACATACTGGATTACCTTCTCGCGCTGGTTGCCGCTCGGGAGATCGAGGTCGATGTCCGGCCACTCGCCGCGCTCCTCGGAGAGAAAGCGCTCGAAGAGTAGCTCCATGCCCACCGGGTCGACGGCGGTGATGCCGAGCGAGTAGCAGACTGCGCTGTTGGCGGCCGAGCCGCGACCCTGCGCGAGGATGTGCTCGCGGCGGCAGAACTGCACGATGTCCCACACGATGAGGAAGTAGCCGGCGAGATCTAGCTTCTCGATCACCCGAAGCTCGTGCTCGAGCTGGCCGCGCACGCGTGGGGTGAGCCTCTGGTAGCGCTCGCGCGCGCCGGCTAACACGAGCCGGCCAAGATGCCTGGCGGGTGTCTCGCCGGCCGGCAGCGGGTAGTCGGGAAAGCGGTAGCCCAGGTCGGCGAGCGTGAACTCGCAGCGTTCGGCGACGCTTTGGGTGGTAGCTACGGTGTCGGGGAGATCGGCGAAGAGCGCGGCCATCTCGGCGGGATTTTTCAGGTGACGCTCGGTGTTTGGGAGGAGCAGGCGGCCCGCCGCATCAAGTGTCGTCTTCTCGTGGATGCAGGTAAGGACGTCTAGAAGCGCTCGGTCGGCCGGCGTGCTGTGGCGGACGTCGTTTGTTGCCAAGATCGGTATGCCATAGTGACGTGCGAGGTCGATCGCGGCACGGCCCAGGCGTTCTTCTGTGCGGTCGAGATGACGCTGGATGTCGATAAAGACCTGGGTCCTCCCGAAGATACCTAGCAGACGTTCTATGGTGTGCGCCGCAAGGTCGGCATCCTGGGTGGCGAGGGCGCGAGTGAGCGGGCTCTGATTCCCACCAGCAAGACAGATGAGGCCGCCGGCGTGCTCCTCCAGGTCGGTCCAGTGGACTACGCTCTTGCCCTTCGGCGCGTGGAGCTTCGCCTTGGTGATGAGCCGGCATAGGTTGCGGTAGCCGGGGCGGCTTGCCACCAGGACATACAGAGTGCCGTCATCGAGCGTGACATCGGCGCCGACCAGTGCCCGGAGCCCGGCCCTTGTTGCCGCTTTGTGGAAGCGCGGCGCGCCGAAGAGGCCATCGCGGTCGCCGAGGGCGAGCGCCGGATAGCCGAGTGCGGCCGCGCGGTCGACGAGATCCTCGGGAAGCGAGGCACCGGTTAGGAAGCTGAAGGCGCTCCGACAGCGAAGCTCGATGTATTGGGGCATGCTCAATCGTACTCTCCTTCCACGAACCACTGCGCTGTCCTGAGGTCGCGGTACATGCGGTACACGCCGCCGTCGCTGAGGCTCATGTCGTAGTAGTCACGGGCGAATTGTTCCTCGGTCCACCACTCACCGGTGAGACGCCACGGACCTGCGAACTCCACGACACGGCCGCCGAGGCGGTAGCCGCGTACGAAGTCGGGCTGCCCCCGGTTGTCGAAGACCTCGACTGCGCGGGGTGGCCTCATGGCGCGCAGCGCGAGGCGACAGAGCCCGTCTCGATACGACGGTGGTGCGGCCGCGGGGGTCGGCGGGCCGAAAGGGGCTAGAGCGATCGCTTCGGGCCGGTGCGAGTCAACAACCACCGGTGCGCCGACGCGTCCAGGGCCGCATATGGTGGCGAGGCGTGCGAGAGTGGTCGCGAGGTGCTCGGGTGCGGGACCAGAGGGACGGAAGAGATCGAGCTGGGTAGCACGCATGTGCACGGGTACGGCAGCCACGCGGATCGCTTCGACGGGTGCGGCTGGCGGGGTGGCCTCGAGATGGAGGCGTGTCAGGATGAGCAAGACCTTCGTGTCGGTGGTCGGTGCAGCGACGGCAACAGTGCGCTCTTCCCGCGCGCCCGTGGCGAGGCCAAGCGAGAGATGGAAGCCACTGCACGCAAGGCCGCGCAGCGCAAGCCTGGCGGACAGGCGATCGAGGCAGCCGCGGAGTACGAAGGAGAGCGGCTCGAGCGTGTCGATGCCGTAGTCCAGGGCCACTTCCTCTTCGAAGGAAAACCTCTCCGGCGTCGGGACGAGCAGCGTGGGGTCCTCGCCGCGCGCACGGCGGACGAGGGTGGCGCCTGCGGGCCCGAACCGCGTGCCCATGGCACCGGGTGAGAGGCAGGCGAGTTGACCTAGGCGCGTAATGCCCCAGCGAGCAAGGGCTGCAGCAAGCTCGCGATCGGGTTCGAGGAGGGCAATTGGCAGCGGTGCGAGGAAGCGGCGTTCGGCGCTCGGCGGCATGACGGTAACACCGGGATTATGGTGCGCTGCCAGGCGCGCAGTCATCTTGGTTGACGCGATGCCGACACGTACATCGAGCCCGATGCTCTCGGCGCGGGCCGTGAGCGCCGCACCGAGAGCGTGCTCGGAGGAAAATGGCGCTCCCTGCGCGTCGAGGTAGACGATACCGTAGCCTTTATCGTTTCCATTGCTGGCGTCCTCGACTCGGGGCGAGCACGACGCGGCAACATCGCAGAGAGCGGCCTGTGCGGCGCGACAGAGGGCGGCGAGCGTGAAGTTGGAAACGACAATGCACGCGATGCGGGGGGTGGAAGAGGACGATGCGGGGCCCATGACTGCTGCGACTCACCGTGCAGCCACCCGTAGCGTCGTGGAACTGCCGGGAGCACCGAGTTTGTTGCGGACCAGAACGGCCTCGGCATCGAAGCCGTCGAAGAGATTTGGTCCGCAGCCGTGCCGGCTCCAGTGCTGGCGCAAGGGTCGCAGCGCGAGGCCGAGCGCTGCGAAGGTACCCGC
>Ga0316626_10000542_pt1 | contig 14892 bp, 9 predicted proteins | sample OWC_Aug_T1_C1_D5_FD_207656 | JGI IMG/M metagenome (GOLD analysis project Ga0316626, IMG submission 207656) | Wetland soil microbial communities from Old Woman Creek delta, Ohio, United States - OWC_Aug_T1_C1_D5_A | ecosystem: Environmental > Terrestrial > Soil > Wetlands | place: USA: Ohio...
CACGGGGAGCGGCCATACGCCGATGTGATGGCGGCGACCGATCGGCTCCTCGCGACCGGCACGATCGACGAATCGCGGATGGCCGCGGCCGGGGGTTCTTACGGCGGATATCTCACGAGCTGGATCGCTGGCCACACCGATCGCTTCGCCTGCCTCGTGAACCATGCCGGCGTCTACGACACGCTGTCACAGTATGCGTCCGACATGACGCTCGGCCGGGCGCGCGCCTACGGCGGCGAGCCGTGGACGGATCTCGAGGCGATCGATCGCTGGAATCCGGCCCGCTTCGCCGCCGGCTTCACGTCACCCATGCTCGTGGTCCATGGCGAGCAGGACTACCGCGTGCCGCACACGCAGGGACTCGCTGTCTACGGGGTGCTCAAGGCGAAGGGGGTGCCGGCTCGGCTCGTCTTCTATCCGGACGAGAACCACTGGATACTCAAGCCGCAGAACTCGCGCCACTGGTACGGCGAGGTGCTCGGCTGGCTGGCGCGCTTCCTGTCACCTCAGAAGTGACCCGGGCGGCGGCGGTTCCTGCTTGCGCTCAGGCCACCCAGACCGACTTCACGTTCACGAACTCGCGGAGCCCGAAGCGGGCGAGTTCGCGTCCGTGCCCCGAGCGCTTGACGCCGCCGAAGGGGAGACGGGGGTCGGACTTGACCATGCCGTTCACGAACACGGCGCCCGCCTCGATGCGGCGCGCAAGAATCTCCCCGCGGGCGACGTCGCGCGTCCACAGGCTCGCCCCGAGACCGAAGCGGGAGAGATTCGCGAGCTCGATTGCGTGCTCCTCGTCCTCGGCGCGGATGAGCGCCGCCGCGGGGCCGAAGGTCTCCTCGTTGAAGACCGGCATCCCCGGATGGACGTCGGCAAGAAGGGTCGGCGCGTAGAAGAAGCCGGGCCCCGGGAGGGGGTGGCCGCCGGTCACGAGGCGCGCTCCGGCCGCGATCGACGCGGTGACCTGGCGATGGAGATCGGTCACCAGGTCGGGCCGCGCGAGCGGCCCGAGCTTCGTGGCGCGGTCGCGCGGATCGCCCACCGCGAGCGCTCTCAGGCGCGCGGCGAAGCGGGACTCGAAATCGGCCACCACCTCGGCCACCGCGATGAAGCGCTTGGCGGCGATGCAGCTCTGGCCGTTGTTGATGATGCGGGCGATGACCGCGGTGTCGACGCACGCGTCGAGATCGGCGTCGGCGAGGACGACGAAGGGATCCGAGCCGCCGAGCTCGAGCACCACCTTCTTGAGCTCGCTCCCGGCGGCGGTGCCGACCGCGATCCCGGCGGTCTCGCTCCCGGTGAGTGTGACGGCGGCCACCGCCGGATGGCGCACGAGAGCCTCGGCGGCCGCTCCGCCGATGAGCAGGGTCGAGAAGGCGCCGGGCGGGAAGCCCGCGGCCGTGAACACCTCCTCTAGCGCGAGGGCGCACCCCGGCACGTTCGAGGCGTGCTTCAAGAGCGCCACGTTCCCGGCCATCAGCGCCGGCGCCGCAAAGCGCATCACCTGCCAGAACGGGAAGTTCCACGGCATGATGGCGAGCACGACGCCGAGCGGGTCGAACCGCACGTAGCTCCTCGCGGCGTCGGTCGCCACCATCTCCGGCGCGAGGAACTCCTCGCCATGCTCGGCATAGTGGTCGCAGACCCAGGCGCACTTGTCGACCTCGGCCTCCGCCTGGGCGATCGGCTTGCCCATCTCGTCGGTCATCAGGCGCGCGTAGCGATCGCGGCGAGCGCGCAGATGCGCGGCGGCGGCGCGCAGGCGCTCGGCGCGCGCCGGGAGCGGCGTCTCGCACCAGGACGCGAAGGTGGTCGCCGCGCGCGCCAGGCGCGATTCGACGTCCTGTGCGGTGTGCGCGGGATAGGTGGCGATCGCGGCGCCGGTGGTCGGATTCACCGATTGCAGGCTGGATGCGCTGGCAGATTGCATCATGGGCGTATCTTAGCGAACTCGTAGCCCGAGAAGCAAATGCGTGCGCTCGAGCCGGCGCCGGTGGCGAGCATGGTCTCGCCGCCCAAGAAGCTCGTGAATCCAGCGAACACCGCCTCGTTGCCGGCGATTGGATCGAGGATCCACGAGAGCTCGATCGCAGGATGGATGGCCGGGTGTGTGCGCGCGACGAGATACCCGTCCTCGATGCGAAGTCGGAGATGCGGCCGGCTGCGGAAGGTGAGCGCGGCGAGCTCGGGACTGGCGGGTCTCGCGAGCTCGTAGTCGCCGGCGCGCTCGCGCCAGCCCGCGGGGATCGGGCTGGGCGGCGGGACGAGCTCGCCGAGACGTCGCACCTGGCCTCCGGCATCGGCGATCAAGATGGCATGTCCCGCAATCGTTGCGAAACCGATGCGGAGGGTGGCGAGCTCGGCGATCGGGAGGGAGATCGGGATGGCGCCGAGGAGGAGCGGTCGCAGCGAGCAAAGACCGCCAGTTTCCGGATGCAGGCGGAACCGGTGCTTGCCGCGGCGGATCTCGATCGCGCCGCGCGCGCTCACCGCCACGTCGAGGATCCCGGCGAGCGTCTGATAGCGGCCGGCGCGCGGGGCGCCGAGGGCGCGGCGCCAGTCGCGCGGGGGCGGTGGGATCGGTGGCCGGCGCTCCGCGGGGCGCCGATCCGCAGAGCGCCCCTGCAGGGCAGCGGCGAGGCGCAGGGTCTCGGTCGCCACCCGGTAGACGAGCGCTCGCCCCTCGGCCGAGTTGGCGCAGACCGCGACCGCAACGCCGTCCGCGATGCTCGTGAGCGCGACCGCATGGAAGAGGTATTCGGCGCCGCCGTGCGCGGCGAGCGCGCCGAGCGGGGCGAGACCGGGCACGAGCGAGAGCTGCCAGCCGAGGCCCATCTGCTCCTCGACGTCGAGCGGCAGCGCGGGGCGGACCGGCGCGAGCATGGCCGCGATGATCGCCGGGGAGAGGACTCGCCGGCCGTCGATGACACCGCCGTCGAGGAAGAGGCGCTGGAAGCGGGCGATGTCGAGCACGCTCGCCGAGAGCCCTCCCGCCGGCACATCGCCGGCGAAGGACGGCAGGGCGGCGACGGGCGTCCCGGCGCGATGGCCGCGGGCGATCGTCGCGCCGAGCGCAGGGGGCGCGAAGGATGCGGTCTGCGCCCCGAGCGGCGCGAGGAGGACCGCGGCCGCGTACTCGGCGAAGGGGCGGCCGCTCACCGCTTCCACCATCTGGCCGAGGAGGTTGTAGCCGAGGGTCGAGTACTTGGTGAGTAATCCCGGCGGCTGCACGAGATAGGTGCCCGCGATGTCGGGGAGGAGTTCGTTGTATGGGACCGGGGTGCCACCGGGGCGCGACCGTCTCCACAGATTGGGGAGGCCGGAGCGGTGCGCGAGGATCGCGCGCGGGGTCACCGCGCCCGCGTCCGCAAATCGCGCGCGGATCGAGAAACCGGGCAGATAGGTGGCGAGCGGTTGGTCGAGGTCGAGGTCGAACTCCTCGGCGAGGCGGAGGACGACCGCGGCGGTGAATGGTTTCGAGAGCGAAGCGAGGCGGTACACCGTCTCCGGCGTGGCCGGGGTGTTGCTCTCGCGGTCGGCGTGACCGAATCCGTGCGCGAGGAGCACCCGGTTGCGATCGGAGAGGGCGAGACTCACGCCCGCCACGCGCGCGAAGCGCATCTCATGCGCAACGAGGCGTCCAACATAGGTGTCGAGCGCGGTGAGATCGAGACGGCCGCTGGCCGGCGGGCGGGGCGCGATCGCACGCGCGATCCACGGGGCGAGATCGATCATGCCACCGTTCCCGCATCGCCGCGCCGCGCCCAGCGGAAGCGGGCCGAGCTCGAGCGCGGATTCGCCCGGTGCTCGGCCGGTCCCGGGCGGATCGCTGCGGCGGCGATCGCCGCGTAGAAGCCCGCCGCCCGGCCGGCGGCGAAGGCCTCGGCCACCAGGCGGTCCTCGCCGCTATGGAAGCTCACGATGCCGATCCGCCCGCCGGGCTTGAGGCAATGCGGCGCCTCCCGCAAGAGCGCCGCCAGGTTTCCGCGCTCCTCGTTCACGAGCATGCGTAGGGCCTGGAAGGTGCGCGCCGCCGGATGGAGGAGGTCGGGATCGGCGCGGCGCGCAGCGCCGAGCACGCGCGGGGAGATGCCCTTCGCGGCGAGGACGAGGCGCGTGAGGTCGCGGGTGCTCTGGAGCGGAGCGCGCGCCCGGGCGGCGACGACGGCCGCCGCGATCGCCGCGGCTTGAGGCTCGTCGGCGAGCTCGGCGAGGGCGGTGGCGAGCTCGCCGGCCGAAAGCGTCGCGAGGAGCTCGGCCGCCGTCCGCCGCCGGCTCTCGCCCATCCGCATGTCGAGGGGGCCGTCGTGCTTGTAGCTGAACCCGCGCGCAGGATCGTCGATCTGGAGGCTCGAGACGCCGAGATCGGCGAAGAGCACGTCGCAACCATCGAGATCGTGCCGGCGCAGAAAACTGCCCAATCCAGCGAAATTCGATTCCTCGACCGTGATCTCCGCTCCGGCCGCGGCCAGGCGATCGCGTGTCCTCGCGAGCACCGCCCCGTCGAGGTCGAGGCCATAGAGCCGCCCGCCAGGCTGGATCCGGGGCCACAGGGCGAGCGCGTGACCGCCGTGGCCGAGCGTGAGATCGGCGACGACCTCCCCCGGGCGCGGGTCGAGCGCGGCCAGCACTTCGGGGACGAGGACCGGCACATGCGTTCCCGCCGGAGTCCGGCCCTGCGCCCGCACGTGCGCGGCGATCTCCGGGTACTTCTCCGGGGCGAGCTCCTTGTACCGCTCCGCGAACCGGCGCGGGTGCGTGCCCCGGTAACGGGGCCGGCGCCGGCGGCCAGGGGCGGGGGTGTCCGCGCCCGGACTCTCCTCGCGTTCACCGTGCATCGCGCCTCTCTGGCCCTCCGCTTGCGGCCCCTTCGCCTAGCGAGTAGTCGATGCGGAGGAGCGGCCGGAGGTGCGCGTCGTCCCCATAGGCGGCAGACCAGAACCAGGAGCGATTCGACGAGGTCTCATCCGCCGCAGCAAGGAGAAGGCCTTCGTTGTCCCACGTTCCGCCGACCCAGGCCGCGACGGCCGCGGTGAGATCCCACTCGATCCAGGTCCCCGGAGCGTTCATCTCGGCGGTGGCGATCGTCTCGCCGCCGTCGGCACCGCGGTAGGCTGCGATCCGGACCGGCTCCGTGGCGCCGCGCGCGTAGCAGAAGAGCCGGAGCCGGGCGGCGTGCACGCGAGCGGCAGCGGGGATCGAGGAGAGATCGAACCGGAGGAAGGCGCGGTAGATATCCGCCGGCGCGCCGGCCCGCTCCGTGACGCCGATCGAGAGCGTTCCTCGCGCGTTGCCCCCGCCCCGCGGCGCCGACGCCGCCGAATCGGTCGTGCCTGCGTAGCCGCGGACGCCGTTCTGCAGGGAGGCGATCTGGCGGCCGCGATCGGCGGTTGTGACCGCGACCACGTTCGAGAGCGGCGACCGATTGCCGCCGTCGTCGCTCGTTTTCAGAGCGAAGAAGTAGGACTGCCCCGGCCCGAGGCCCATCGCGAAGAGCGTATCCGGGGCGCCCGCCGCCGCCGGGGCCGGCTCGCCGCGCAACTGCGTCGCATGCGCGAAGTTCCCGTCTGTGATCGGGCTCGACGCGACGCGCAGATCGTAGCGCGCCGCGCGCCCGGCGGGCCCGTCATCGCCGGGCGCGGTGAGGGACAACGCGACGCGATCCATGCCAATCGCCGCTGCGGCGAGATCTCCGGCCGCCGCGGGCGGGATCGTGTCCGCGACCACGGCGGCGATCGCGGCGGCGTAGACCGCAGCCATCTCGGCATAGCCGGTCCGGTTCGGATGCAGTCCGTCGTGCATCCAGTCGGCAGGGCTGCGCGTGAAGAGATCGGGATTGGCGCTGAAGCGCGCGTGGTGATCGGCGAGCGCGATTCGCACGGGGTGGCCGCCGGCCGCGGCGGGCGGGACCTCGGCATGATCCTCGGCCATGGCGATCAGGGCCTCGTTCCAGTCGATCACATCTTGCCCGCGCCCGCTCGCCGGGAGAATGAGGGAGAGGACGATCCGCGGCGGCTCCGCCGGCCGTCGTGCACAGACGTACGCGAGGAGCTCGGCGAGCTCCGCCGAGCGGCTCGTGGCGAGCGTGGCGCCGTGATCGAGCGAGTAGGGCCAGTAAGGAGGGGCCGCGCTCAGGTCGTTGGTGCCGAGATGGACGGCGATCACGCACGGATCGCGAGCCAGCGAGAGATCCACGCCCACGTCGAAGGAGCCGTTCCCGCTTCCGCTGCCGAAGGCGGGCGGGTAGAAGTCCGCCGCGCGCGCCCCACCCCGGAAGTGACCGCGCCAGGGTGCTTCGCCGGTCGAGCCCACGAAGGAGATCCGGCGAGCGAGCGGGGCCGGGAGGAGCGGCGCAAGGAGACGCGCGAGCTCGCCGCGGAAGCCGGGCGGGGCTCCCCGGCCGAGGGTGATCGAATCCCCGATCAGAAGGATGTCGAGCGCAGCCGGGGGCGCCGCGCTCGAGCGCCCGAGCAGAGCGGCGGCCGCCACCGCGAGCGCGATGGCGGCTACCACCCGGACCCGTGCTACGGCAGGAGAAGGAGCTTCCGGGTCGCGCGGATGCCCGCGGCCTCGAACTCCCCGAAGTAGATGCCGGCCGGCAATCGCCGGCCCGCCTGGTCCGCTCCGTTCCACTCTGCGCGATGCTCCCCGGGTTCCTCGATCCCATCCACGAGCGTGCGCACGATGCGACCCTGCACATCGACGATGCGCAGGCGTACGTGCGCGCGGGCGGCGAGATCGTAGCGGACAGCCGAGCTCTGCGCGACGGGATTGGGAGTCGCTCCGATGAGCCGGGTCGTGAGCGGAGCTGTGGTGCCGCCCCCGATCCCCGTCGACACCGCCACCGTCGCGGTCGTCGAGTCCGGGTCGGAGGGATTCTCGCCGTCGTGGACAACGAGGGTCACCGTGTAGGTGCCGGGATCGGCATAGACATGGAAGGGGGCCACCACGACCGCCGTCCCGCCGTCCCCGAAGTCCCAAGCGTAGGTGAGCGGCTGGCCCTCCGGATCGAAGGATCCCGCCCCGTCGAACTGCACCGGGATGTCCTCCTCGCCAAGATAGGGGCCACCGGCATCGGCCACCGGCGGGGCGTTCGTGACGGCGGGGGAGTAGGTGATGACGAGCGTCGGACGCAGCAACTGGTTCGTCGTGTACTCGCTCGAATAGAAGCCGCGCCGGCCGTTCGCCGGCTCGGTGTTGCCTTGCAGGATCACCCCGTCATTGGCCCACGTTCCGTTCCGCCACTGGACGACCGCGTTGGTCAGATCCCATTCGTACCAGGCGTTGACGGTTGACACCGAGGTCAGGTCCTCGGGAGTCGCGAAGCGATCGAAGTTGGGATCGTTGTTCTGGGCGGCGTCGCTCGCCGCCGCCGCACCGGGGAGCGACCAGGCCAGGGTATTGAGCTGGGCATAGTTCCAGCACGCGGTGCCGTTCTGCTGGCCCCAGGTCGTCCGCGTTCCCTCCACCCAGTTCTTGGTCACGCGGTAGGCGCCGATCTCGACCGGTTGCGACGAGTCGCGCGAGAAGCTGTAGCACTGGAGCTTCGCGTTCAGGATGGTCGCGTCGGCCGGGATCGCCGACACATCGAAGCGCAGGAAAGCGCGGAATATGTCAGGGACCAGGGGCGCCCCTTCCGGCCACCCGCCCACCGGCGCGGCATCCGCCATCGGCGGCTCCCCGGCCAGCGGCTCGCTGCCGAGCCGGCCCACGTAGAACGAGGTGCTGCCGCCGTTGTTCTCGAGCACGCGGCGATCGACGATGTGGGTGTCCTGGTTCCCGAAGTAGCCGTTCAGACCCTGCCGGAAGGTGAGGACGACGATCGGCACGCCGACCGTCGTCGCCGTCACCACGGAAGATGCCGCCGAGCGGTTGCCGGCGTCGTCGACGGCCTTGACCGCGAAGTAGTACTGGGTGCCGGGCAAGAGGTTCTGCACCTCGAGCGTGTCCGCCTCCCAGGCGAGCCGGGGGTCGGTCTCGTCGACGGCCTGCGGGGCGAAGGCGAAGGTCTGCGCGTCGAAGGGCTCCGTGGACACCCGGAGGTCGTAGCGGAGGGCGCGGCCGAGCAGGCTGTCGTCGCCGACCGCGGTGAAGGTGAGAAGGACGCCGGTTGTGTCCGCAGCGAGCACCACGAGATCGATGATGGGGCTCGGTGCCGTCGTGTCGGTCACCGCGGCCACGATCGCCTCGTGATAGACGTCGGCCATCTGATCGTAGCCGGCGTCGTTCGGATGGAGCGCATCGATCATCCAGTCGCCGGGGCCGAAGGTGAACAGGTTCGGGTTCGTGAGGAAGCGGTGATAGTGGTCGGCGAGCGCGATCGGGACCGGATCTCCGGTCACCAAGCCCTCGCCGAAGTCCTCGGTCATGGCGACGATGCCGTCGGCGAATTGCTTCAGATCCTCGCTCCGTCCCTGCATCGGGATGATCATGGAGAGGACCATATGCGTGAGAGAGGTGCCGAGCGTGCCGTCTTGCCACTGGAGCAGGAAGCGCAGGTAATCGGCCAGCTCGCCCATATGAGAGGGAGTGAGCGTCTGGCCGTGGTCGAAGGAATAGGGGACGTACGGCGGCGGCTGGCTGTTCAGGTCGTTCGTGCCGAGATGGATCGCGACCACGTTGGGCGTGTTCGGCGCCGCCATGTCGGGCGTCGTGTCGAAGCTGCCGTTCCCCCAGCCGTAGCCGAAGGAAGACGGGTAGAAGTCCTCGATCTCCCGCCCGCCGAGGAAATGGCCCTCGAGCGGCGGACTCCCCGTCGAGCCGACGAAATCGAAGGTCAAGCCCGGCTCGTCATTGAGAAGCGTGTGAAGCTCGTCCCGGAAGCCGGGAGGTGCCCCGTAGCCGTCGGTGATCGAGTCGCCGATCGGCATGAAGCGGAAAGTCTGGGCGGCCGCAACATGGGGGAGAAGGAGCACGGCACAGATCCAGCTCCAGCTGCGATGGATCATGGAGTGACAGAGCCCTCGGATGCAGGGGGTAGTGGTTTTCTGGACCGGGGCACGGGTCCTGGACAAAGTCGATGCTATCACAGGAATTATAGCAGGGGCGCCGGTCCCGGGGAAAGATGGATGTTGTGTCCTGGCGACGACTATGCCTCCACGGGGTCGATCCCTTCTGTATCGATCTGGAACTCGCCCATCGCGTCCTGCACCACATCGGCGGATATCACCCCGATGTCCTTTAAGCGCGACAATGTGGCGATGGCGATCGATTCGGCATCCACCTCGAAGTGTCGGCGGAGCGCCGGGCGGGTGTCGCTTCGCCCATAGCCGTCGGTCCCGAGGCTCGTGAGTCCGCCCCGCACCCAGCGGGCAATCTGGTCCGGCACCGCCTTCATGTAGTCGGAGGCGGCGACGATCGGTCCCGACGTGCCGTCGAGCTGCTCGGCGACGTAGGGCCGGCGCGGCGACGCGGCGGGATGGAGCCGGCTCCAGCGCTCCGCCTGGAGGGCGTCTCGCCGGAGGAGCTGGTAGCTTGGCGCGCTCCAGACATCGGCGGCGATGCCGAAGCGCTCCGCGAGGAGGGTCTGCGCGCGCAGGACCTCGTTCAGGATCGATCCCGAGCCGAGGAGCTGGGCGGACAGACCCGGGGCGCGTGGCGCGATCGGGGCCGGGCGGAAGCGGTAGAGGCCGCGGATTACCTGGTCGGCCACCCCGTCCGGGAGCGCCGGTTGCGGGTAGGCCTCGTTCTGGAGGGTCACGTAGTAGAAGACATTCTCGCCATCGGCGTACATGCGCGCGAGACCGTCCTGGATGATGAGAGCCACTTCGTAGGCGAAGGCCGGGTCGTAGGCGCGGACGTTGGGCACGGTGCTCGCGAGGAGGTGGCTGTGCCCATCCTGGTGCTGGAGCCCCTCGCCCGAGAGCGTGGTGCGCCCCGCGGTCGCGCCGAACAGGAAGCCCTTGGCGCGCGAGTCGCCGGCGGCCCAGATCGAGTCCCCGGTACGCTGGAATCCGAACATCGAGTAGAAGATGTACATGGGGATCATCGGCTCGCCGTACGTGGCGTACGCGGTGCCGGCGGCCGTGAAGCTCGCAAGCGAGCCCGCCTCGGTGATCCCCTCCTCGAGCATTTGCCCGTCCTTCGCCTCGCGATAGCTGATGAGGAGGTTGTAGTCGACGGGCTCGTAGAGCTGGCCCACGGCCGAGTAGATCCCGTACTTGCGGAAGAGCGCCTCGAGGCCGAAGGTGCGCGCCTCGTCGGGGATGATGGGGACGATCCGCTTCCCGATCTCGGGCTCGGCGAGGAGCCGGGCCAGGATGCGGGCGTAGGCCTGCGTCGTCGAGGCGTCGAGCCCGGGCTTCGTCCCTTCCAGGAACTCGGCGAAGAACTCGCGGGGCGGGGTGGCAAGCGGTCGCTTCTGGACGAAGCGCCGCGGGACCGCGCCACCGAGCGCCGCACGTCGATCGCGGAGGTACTGGACGACGGGGCTGTCGGCGGGCGGCATGTAGAACGGCGCTTCCTCGAGCTGGCTATCGGGGATGGGGAGCTCGAGCAGATCGCGAAACGCGCGCAAGTCGCTCAGGTTGAGCTTCTTCGCCTGGTGCGACACGTTCCGTCCCTCCGCCCCCTCGCCGAGCGTCCATCCCTTGACGGTCTTGGCGAGAATCACGGTGGGAGAGCCGCGGTGGCTCGCCGCAGCCTGGTAAGCGGCGTACACCTTGTGCGCGTCATGACCGCCGCGGCGGAGCCGCTGGATCTCCTCGTCCGAGAGGTGATCGACGAGGGCGAGGAGGCGCGGGTCGGCGCCGAAGAAGTCCTTTCGCGTGTAGGCGCCGTCCTCGGTCGAGTAGCGCTGGAAGCGGCCGTCCACGACCTCGTTCATGCGCTTGACGAGAAGCCCGTCCGCGTCGCGGGCGAGGAGCTGATCCCACTCGCGTCCCCAGATCACCTTGATCACGTTCCAGCCCGCGCCGTGGAAGACCGCCTCGAGCTCCTGGATGATCTTCCCGTTCCCACGCACCGGGCCGTCGAGCCGCTGCAGGTTGCAGTTGATGACGAAGATGAGGTTGTCGAGCCCCTCGCGCGCCGCGATCGAGAGCGAGCCGAGCGATTCGGGCTCGTCGGTTTCGCCGTCGCCGAGGAACGCCCACACGCGCGCCTCCTCCTCCCCGCGCGGGAGAAGGCCGCGGTTCACGAGATAGCGGTAGAAGCGCGCCTGGTAGATCGCCGAGATCGGGCCGAGGCCCATCGACACGGTCGGGAACTCCCAGAAATCGGGCATCAACCACGGGTGCGGGTACGAGGAAAGCCCCTGCCGCCCGACTTCCCGCCGGAAGTGGTCCATCTGCTCGGTCGTGATCCGACCTTCGAGGAAGGCGCGCGCATAGATGCCGGGCGAGGCGTGGCCCTGGAAGTAGATGATGTCGGCCGGGCGCTCGCCCTCCTTGCCGCGAAAGAAGTGATTGAACCCGACCTCGTAGAGGGTCGCCGCCGAGGCGTAGGTCGAGAGATGGCCGCCGATCCCGGGGAAGCGCTTGTTGGCGCGGAGCACCATGGCCACCGCGTTCCAGCGAATGATGCGGCGAATCCGCTTCTCGATCACGTCGTCGCCAGGATAGGGCGGCTCGAGGGCTGGCGGGATCGTGTTCACGTACGGGGTCTGCACCAGCGCGGGCATGCGCGAGGGGCCGAGCCGCGCGCGGCGGATGAGCGCCTCGATGAGCTTAAGCGTGGGCCCTTCCCCGTAATGGGCGATGACCTGGTCGAGGGACTCGATCCACTCGGCGAGCTCGGCCGGGTCGAGGCCCTGCGCTCGGGCCGCGTTCGCGACGCGCTCGGCGGCCGGGGAGGTGTGGAGATGCTCTGCGGAGCGGCCGCGGGTGTCCGCGCCGGGGGGACGGCCGTCGGTGGGGGATTCCGCCCAGGGAGCCAGATCGAGGGGGTTTTCTGCAGCTGGAACCATGGAGATCCAATCGGGATACGGACCGGGGGGTCCGGGACGTGTAAACCTTTTCAGTATAACGATCGCGGCAGCGGAGGTGCGGGTTCGCCGGCCGGGGCCCCCAGGCCGGCGCAGTCTCGCATCGGCCCCGGAGGCGGGCAAGAGCGAATTGAGTATGAGTAATGAAGGGACGGGGACGGGGGACGGCGTCAGGACCGATCGATGAAGGATCCTGCGGGGCCGGCTGCCTCCACCAGGCGCCGGGCATTCGTCACCCGCATCGCGCTCCGCGGGCGGCGGCCAGGGCATAGGCGGCGATGCCGAAGGCGACGGCCACGTTGAGGGAGCCCTTGGCACCACGCATCGGGAGCGCGATGGTCTCGTCAGCGACTTCGAGGAGGGCCGGCGAGATGCCTGCCACCTCGTGCCCGAGGACCAAGCAGATGCGCCCGGGCGCCATGACGCTGGAGAGAGGGGCGGCACCCGGCTCGTTCTCGAGCGCGAGGATCCGGTAGCCCGCGGCGCGGGCGCAGGCGACCGCCTCCTCGGGATCGGCCACGTACTCCCAGGGCACGATCTCCTCGGCGCCGAGCGCGGTCTTCGCGATCTCCAGCCGCGGCGGGTGGCCCGTGATCCCGGTGAGGATCAGCCGGCCGATGCCGGCGCCGTCAGCGGTCCGGAACATGGAGCCGACGTTCCACAGGCTCCTGATGTTTTCGAGGAGGGCGATGAAATCGGGATCACGGCGCGCCGGCGTGCGGCCCTCCTCCCCGGCGCCGGGGCCGGTCCGTGCGATGCGCTTGCGCAGGGCCTCGGCCTCCCGGCGGCGGATGGTCGCCGGGTCGAGGCCGACGAGTGCGCGGCCGCAGCCCGGGCAGAAGACGCGCCTGCCGTGGCGAGCGGCGGGCACTTGGAAAGCGCGGCCGCAATCGGGAAAGGGACAGGTTTGGGCGAGGGTGCTCATGGTCGGCGGTTGGGCGCTCGCGCGTCGCGGCGGCGCCGTGTGATTATCAGCGAATCGTGGGCCGGGGGGGAAGATGGAGGGGCCGCGGAGGCCGGAAGGCAGGTCCGGCGCTGACCCGCGCACGGAGGGCGACGGCACTGGACGCATGTACCGCCAACGCTGGTTGATCACGCTCCTCGGGATCGCCGCCTTCGGCTGCGCTACCGGTCGCAACTTCACGGACCTGGCCGGGCCGCGGTTCACGGGGGGCGCGCCCGACACCACGCTCCCGGAGGCGGTCGCCGGTGTGACCCCTGGCGCGGCGACGCTCCGCATCGTCACCTTCAACATCCAGTTCGCCCGGAACATCGATGCGGCGATCCGGCTCCTCGCGACCGACCCGGATCTCGCCGGGGCCGACCTGATCGCGCTCCAGGAGATGGATGAGGAGGGCGCCGCGCGGATCGCGGCGGCCCTCTCGCTCCGCCATGTCTACTACCCGGCGACCATCCACCCCGCGACCGACCGGAACTTCGGGAACGCCATTCTCTCCCGCTGGCCCGTGGTGGCGGATCACAAGACGCTCCTCCCGCACCCGGGCGATCTCCGCCGGACGCAGCGGACCGCGGTGTGCGGCACCATCGCAGCCGGCCGGCAACGGATCCGCGTCTACAGCGTGCATCTCGGCACCATGTTCGAGATCGATCCCGACCGCCGGGCGGACCAGCTCGGCGCGGTACTCGACGATGCCGCGGCGAGCCTCGACCCGGTGATCATCGCCGGGGATCTGAACAGCCATGCTGTCGGCGAGCAGGCCGTGGCCCGCGGCTACGAGTGGCCCACGCGGGACGTGGGCCGCACCAAGTGGCTCTTCAGCTGGGACCACGTCTTTCTCCGTGGTTTTCCCCCCGGCGCGGTCCGCGCCGCCGGGCGGACCCGTGATGCGGGCGGCGCCAGCGACCATCGTGCGGTGTGGACCGTGATCGAACTCGGGGCCGGATCGCGCTAGAGCCAGGGCCGCGGCGCGCACAGCTTGCCGCCATGCGCGCCGGGGGTCCATAATGCAACGCATGCTCCAGTGGTGGCAGATCCAGGATGGGAAGCTCAAGCCGTGCGCGACCGGTGAGGGCCAGGTCGCGGTCTACATCAATCCCGACGAGGCGGAGCGCAAGCACCTGATCCTCGATCTCAAGGCCGATGAGCACACGCTCTCCTCGGCGCTCGACCCCGACGAGCTCGCCCGCGTCGAGTTCGAGCCCGAGCACGCCGCCATCATCATGAAGCGCCCGAAGAACTACTCGGCCGCCGACAACTTCCTGTTCAAGGTGGCGTCCCTCGGGATCCTCGTGTTCAAGGACCGGCTGGTCCTCATCGTCAACGAGGACACCCCCCTGTTCGAGGGGCGCCAGTTCCAGAAGATCAACTCGATCCACGATATCGTGCTCCGGCTCATCTATCGCTCGATCTATCACTTCCTCGAGCACTTGAAAGTCATAAACATGTGCAGCGAGCAGCTCGAGAAGGAGGTGAACACGGCCATGGAGAACCGTCACCTCCTGAACCTGTTCACGCTCGAGAAGAGCCTGGTCTACTATCTGAACGCTATCAGCTCGAACGGTCGGGTGATCGAGCGCCTGCGCGTCAATGCGCCGCGCTTCGGGTTCACCACCGAGAATCTCGAGCTCCTCGACGACATCGCGATCGAGAACAGCCAGTGTTTCGAGCAGGCGCAGATCTACTCGCAGGTCCTGTCCGGGCTCATGGACGCCCGGGTCTCGGTGGTGAGCAACAACCTGAACGTGCTCATCAAGCGCCTGAACATCATCATGATCGCGCTCATGCTGCCGACGCTCTGGATCGGTTTCTTCTCGATGAACCTGCCGATCCCTTTCCAGCACGAGGTCGCCACCTTCTGGGTCGTGGTGCTGGTCGCGGCGGCCTGCGCCGTCGGCGTGTCGGTGGTCCTCCAGCGGCGGCAGTGGTAGGCACAGGGGAGTTGCGGCGGCGGTAGACGAGGGATCCCCGGCGCGCTACCGTTGAGCGGGGCTCGGGAGGGGGTCCGGCATGA
>Ga0316626_10000544_pt1 | contig 14888 bp, 11 predicted proteins | sample OWC_Aug_T1_C1_D5_FD_207656 | JGI IMG/M metagenome (GOLD analysis project Ga0316626, IMG submission 207656) | Wetland soil microbial communities from Old Woman Creek delta, Ohio, United States - OWC_Aug_T1_C1_D5_A | ecosystem: Environmental > Terrestrial > Soil > Wetlands | place: USA: Ohio...
GTCGCTCCGTCATTGCCATCTTCTTGCTTCCTTCCTGTGGTGTTGTTCCGCGTTGGTCAGCGGCGTCGAGCGTCGCGACTCTAGTCCTTGCGCTCCTCAAGTCAAGGATCCGCATGACTAATCGGGTATAATCGGGTATGGTCACTTTTTTTAGGAGCAACCGTGCAAGAACGTCTCGATGTCCGGCTGCGGGAGATGCCGTCCGGGGCCATTCACCAGCTCATCGTGAAGCTGTCGGAGATCGATGAGTTTCGGGGTTGGTGGCGGGGGCGCCGCTTGTCGAGCGCCTCGACCCTGCGCCGCGTGAAGCCGCGCGTCGTGGAAATCTCAGCCAACCTCTCGACGCAGATCGACGGACGGAACCGAGCGTCGACGGCGGTGGAGCCTCCGGCGCGCGGCGCCAGGACGGGAGGGGCGGAGCGACACTGTGCCGGGCTCGTCGCGGGGTATGCCGAACTCCTCCGGGCCGTTTTCGACGGGTACCGGGAGATGCAGTTCGGCCAGGACCTGATCCTGCAGTTTCACGCCCGACTGCTCAGGTACTCCCCGAAGGACCAGCACCATCGCGGGAAATACCGCACCCTTCACGACGTGGGCACGTCGTATCTACGACGAAAGATGGAACCGCTCGCGCTCCGTTCTGCCGATCCCGACCTCACGCCTCGGGCGCTGGCGGCGGCGACGGACTGGGCCGCCACCCGGCTGGTCGGCTCCGATTTCCACCCGTTGTTGGTGATCGCCGGCTTCATTCTGGAGTTCCTCGCCATCCGCCCGTTCACCGACGGCAACGGACGCCTGAGCCGGGTTCTCACGAACCTGCTGCTGCTGCAGAGCGGCTACACCTTCGTCTCCTACGCATCGCTGGACAAGGTGGTCGCCGACCAGTGGACGGAGTACTACCTCGCCCTCCGTCGAAGCCAGACGAACGCGAACCTGCCGCACCCGGACATCACGCCGTGGCTGAATGCTTTTCTCGACGCGGTGCGGGCTCAGATGCAGCAAGTGCGAACCTTGGCCGAGGGGCAACCTGACGACACCTTGCTGTCCGGGAATCAACTGCGCGTGCTGAACCTGTTCGAACGGAACCGGGAGGTCACCAACCGCTTCGTCCGTCGGGAGCTGGACATGCCGAAGGATACCGCCAAGCAGGTGCTCAATCGCCTGGTCGCCCTCAACCTGGTACGCCGCGTGGGCGCCGGCAGAGCCGTCAGGTACCGGAGGCTCCCGCTTCAGGAAGGCGGCGGCGCTGCCAGGTAGCACACCGCCTTCTGGGTCAGGCAGTTCGCGTTGATGTACAGCGCTCTCCCACTGGCCGCCGGCGGAACGTCGATCACGCGGATGACCGGTGCCCAGCTCGCCTCATCGGGTAGCAACTCGGCCAGCCGGCTGGACTGCTGCTCGAGAAAAGCCTCCTGCAGGCGGTTTCCCTCTCGTCCCGGGTAGACGGCAATATAGAGCATGTTCGCTTCCACCAAGTCGTTGAAGAAGTGGGTCCCCAAAGACACATCGGGCACGACGTTGTCCCCCATCGTGACGATCTCGCACAGCACCGCGACGGTGTTGATCTCCGCAAACGACACCGGGACGCCGAGCGACGGCGTGCTCGTACCCCAGCGACCCGGACCGAGAAGCATCACCGTCTGCTTCTGCGCCGCCTCGGCTTCGACGTGCGTGAGCCGCCCAATCAGCCGGGCAATGGCATAGCGATCACTGATGGGCAGCTTCCCGTAGACTGCCGGCACCACATAGATGACGCGGTTCACGGTCGTAAACGAGCTTTGACCAATGATGGTACCGCTGGCTTCGAGGACGACATCCTCGGGATCGATGTTCTGCGGCGGGGCAACGATACGGCCGCCCTCTTTGACTTGGAGCGGCCGGCACTGAACCAGGTTGATACGGAAGCTCCCATCGGAGAGGAAGTTCGCCGTGAACTCCATATCGACCGGGTAGCCGTAGGCGTGCTGCAGGACCCGTAGCATCTCACGCATGTCCTGCACGAACGTGGTGGCGGCGAGCAACCGGTCGAAGGTCAACACCCAGTACGCCGCAGCGAGAGCGCCTTTGCCCGCTGTCCGACTCGCCGGCTGCTCTCTGCGGGAGGCGAACATGTTGAGCGGCAGTTCGGGGCTGACCCTGATGACCTCGTTGCTGGGAAGGGAGCAGAAACAGTTGGCCTCGAGGTCAAGGACGTCGACGCGGTGCTGGGCGTACTCCGTCACCTCATCGAGATTGACTTCCGGGCGGCGCCCAGGGTCGTTGAGGGCGACCACCCGGGTGTAATCGTCGTCGGACCTGTTCACGGCCCTTGTCCCGAGCCCGAATACGAGCCGGAGCACGCCGGCTTCCGGTTCGATGTGCTCGTCCCACACGTACGGGTTGTACGACAGTCCCACGCCAGCGACCTGCGGGTAGAAAAGGCCGCCGTACACAGCCCCCGAGACTCGCTGCACCAGAATCGCCATCTGCTCATCCAACTCCAACAGCCCGCGGTGGGCACGGTAGAGCAGGGCCTCCTCGCTCATCGTGCTCGCATACACGGTCCGCACGGCGGACAGGAATGCGGCGAGGCGCTCCTCTGGTGACCCCTGGTTGGGGCAGAAGACGCTTTCGTACTTCCCCGTGAACGCGTTGCCAAACCCGTCTTCCAAGAGGCTGCTGGAGCGGACGATGATGGGCGACTGGCCGAAGTACTCCAGCATCGCGACAAACTGCGCGACGATCACCGGGGGAAACGTCCCGGCGAGAATCTTGTCCCGGGCCTCCTCCGCGCCATCGAGGAACAAGGCAGGACTGCGCTGGTTTCGCCGGACCCGCCAGCAGCCGTTCCGCACCAGGAACGTGTAGAACACATCGGAGCCGACGTAGAAGGAGTCGTGGGCCTCCAGTCGCTCACGCCACTGCGTGTCCGTCTTGCAGAGCACGGCGCGGCCGAGCAACATCCCGAGCGACTTGCCGCCGATGAGCCCGGTCCCGATCATCCGCTTCTTGATGGCCAGAACGTCCGATAAATCCAGATACCTGCAGGCCAGCGACACGAGGCGCTCCTCGCGGGTGACCATCATCCGCAGGAGTCGCGTGAACAGGTCCTCCGCATCGGCCGGTGGCCGGGTACCATTGTTGACCGCCTCCAGTACCTCTCGCGCCTCCATGAATCGGCGGTCCCAGACATCGAGCCGGCGAGCAACGGAATCGAGTCGACGCTCGGTGGTCTCGACGAGCACCTCGGAAAGAACGGCGCTCTCGGTCACCGGCCGGAACACCCCGTCGTCCCATGCATGCGGCAGGTACATCGTCGGCGAGTGGCGCTGGTACACCTTGAGTGGATGGACGTAGAGTCTCCCATTGTGTCGGAATACATCCACCAGGAGTTGGGTGGTATCCCGGATGGCCGCGACCGTGTCGAGTGAATGGCTGTCCCGGCGCAGATCGAAATAGGTGACCGTGTCCAGGTCGTACAGGTATGGACACGTGACCATGAAGAAATTGCCGAGCATGAGGTCGCTGTGCCAGTCCGCAGCAAGCTCCGAGAGACAGTCGAAGACGTAGAACGCGCCCCGACCGGCCTCTTCGATCACCTTGTGGATCTCTGCCGTGAATGTTTCGAATCCCAATGCGGGCGACAGTTGGCGAACCTCCGCCCCCAGGCCCTCGCGCACCAGTTCGCGATGGCGGGCAAACCGGAAGTACACGAGCTTCCGCTTCATGTGCAGGGCGTGCGCGACAAAGGGCTCCACCAAGGCCGCGTAGTCCTCGATGGCATCCGTCTGCCAGACGATGTTGTCACCCGGCAGGACCGCTTGGATCACCTGGTCCAGGCCCGGCAAACCAGTGCTCAGTGCCTCCCCTGAGATCTTCATTCCGCCTCCCGAAAACTACACGAACCGTCCTGACTGAACTCGCCGAGGAGCATTGCGAGGGTTCATGGTACATGAGAATGTTATCAAGCTGGAGCTCCTGGAAGAGATTCCCTCTATCACGGCGCACCTCGACGGCATCAGATACACGGAGCCCGAAGACGAGAGGCGGCGGTTCCCAGCGCGCTCCTCATTACGTCGCCGGACCAGCGCTGGGTCCGGGCTGCCGGCCGGCCGAGCCCGGACCCAGCCGCCCGTGACAATATGCCACGTCATTTGCGCCACTCTGTGACCGGGATGCGAGGCGCGACGCGACACCAAAGCCTGCGCGCCCAACGATTCGGCTGGTGGTGCATCTGGCATGCTTGATGCCTCTATCGCAGGTTCACGGAGGAAGCGACGATGACAAGCACCTATCGCAAGAACGCCCAGCGCGATCCGTGCGCGGACGAGCAGAAAGCCACGGCACGCCGTTACCACTTCGACCGCTGGGGTAGCGTGCTCGGTTACATGGATCACAATGGCCAGTACTACGACAAGACCGGCAGTTGCCGGGGAGAAGTGGTTGGCGGTCGGGATCTCTACGACACCAACGGCGTCTACCGGGGCCACTTCGACATCCAGGGACAGTACTGGGACGAGGACCGCGTGGGTCGCGGCTACCTACAAATGCCGATTCCGCCGTTGCGTGGCCGTGCCGGACTACCGGTATCCCCTGCCACCACGGCATCGAAGACGGCCCCGGCGCCGTGAGCCGGGCGGGGGTTCAGAAGCAGCTACCCCGGCTGTTTCTGTCTCGGCGACCGCCAACTCGGCGACCGCCAACTGGTGGGTTTCGAGCTCACGTGCTACGAGAACGCCATGGTTGCCGTACCCTCCACCATGTTGCCGCTCGGGACGCCTGCCCCCGACTTTCAGCTGCCCGACACGGACGGGCGTGTGGTCTCGCTCAACGATCTCCGCGATGCCCCGGCGCTGCTGGTCATGTTCATCTGCAACCATTGCCCCTACGTGAAGCACATTCGCAGCGCGCTGGCAGCGTTTGCGCGCGAGTACCGAGCCCGTGGCCTGGCGATCGTTGCGATCAATGCGAATGACGTGGCCGCGTATCCCGATGACCGTCCCGAGAAGATGGCAGAGGAGAAGCAGCAGGCTGGCTACGTGTTTCCGTATCTCTACGACGCGAGCCAAGCAGTCGCCAAGGCGTATCGTGCCGCCTGCACCCCGGACTTCTTTCTCTTCGATCGTGAACGCCGCCTCGTGTATCGTGGCCAGTTCGACGACAGTCGCCCGGGCAGCGACCGGCCGGTGAGTGGTGCGGACCTGCGGGCCGCCGCCGACGCCGCACTGGCGGGACGTCCGGTCCCCGTCGAGCAGCGGTCGAGCCTCGGCTGCAACATCAAGTGGAAAGCGGGAAACGCGCCCGATTACTTCGCGGCCTGAGGTCGTGACCGGCGACCGACAGCTGACCCGCGTGGCCATTTTCTCGCGGCTCTGCTATTGCCGTTGCCGCTATGAGTAAACACGTCATTGCTGTCGTCGGGGCCGCCACGGCCGGCGCGGAGGCGGCCGGTATGCTGGCCGACCGCGGGATCACCGTCGTCGTCTTCGACCAGAACCCTCGACCCTACGGCAAGATCGAGGATGGCCTCCCCCGCTGGCACGTCAAGTTGCGGCAGAAGGAGTACGAGACCGTCAACGCCAAGCTCGATCGCCCGAACATTCACTTCGTGCCCTTGACCAAGATCGGCCGCGACGTCGACTTCCAGGCGCTGGTCACCGAGTGGGGCTTCACTGCCGTGATCCTCGCCGTTGGCGCCTGGCGCGACCGGCCGCTCCCGGTCGAGGGGGCGGATCAGTACGTTGACCGCGGCCTCACCTATCAGAACCCGTTCATCTATTGGTTCAACCATCACGGCGAACGCGATTACGAGGGACCGCAGTTCCAAGTCGCCGACGGCACCATCGTCGTCGGCGGCGGCCTGGCCTCGATCGACGTCTGCAAGGTGCTGCAGATCGAGACGGTACGGCTGGCCCTGGAGCGGCGCGGAATCCGAATGGACATGCTGCGCCTCGAGCACGCCGGGATTCCGGCCGCCCTCGCCGAGCACGGACTGAGCTGGGAGGCGCTCGGCCTCGAGGGGGCCACCCTCTTCTACCGCCGGCGCATCGAGGACATGCCGCTTTCCGACATCCCGGACGACGCGGATGCGGCGCGCCGCTCGAAGATCGAGGCGACACGGCGGCGGATCCTCGAAAAGGCCATGCAGAAGTATCTCTTCCGCGTCCAGCCCCAGCGCGCGCCGTTGGGATTGCTGGTGGAAGGCGAGCGGTTGGTGGGGCTGCGATTCCAGCACACGCGCCTCGAGAATGGACGCGTGGTGACGGTGGAGGGTGCGACGGAGGACGTTCGCGCCCCGATGGTCATCAGCTCGATCGGCAGCATTCCGGCGCCGATACCGGGGATTCCCCAGCGGGGCGAAGCCTACGACTTCAGCGACCCGGACCTGGCTCGGGTGGCGGGATACGACGCGGTGTTCGGCGCGGGGAACGCCGTCACCGGGAAGGGGAACATCGTCGCATCGCGCAAGCACAGCGTCCAGATTGGCACGCACCTGATCGAGCAGTTTCTCGGGCTCGGCGACGACGGGCACACGGGCGAGGAAGCAGCGCTCAATGCGATCACTGTTCCCGTGGACGAATCGGTGCAGAAGATTGCCGACTGGGTCCGCACCCGACCGCCTCTGGATGCCGCGCAGGTGGACACGATTCTGCGCCGCGCGCGGGCGCGCCAGAACGCGGTGGGCCACACGGGCACGTATCGCGACTGGATCGCCAGGTTCACGCCGACGGATATGACGTAACCGCATCCAGCCTCTGTGCAAACCGGTGATTCGCGGGCGGTCCGGCGTGACCTGCCCGGCCACGCCAGCGCATCCAGCGGAAGGAGATCGTCATGAAAGAGGATCCGCATCATACGATTCAGGCGCTGCTGGCAAGCACGAAACCGGAGGAATTGCGGGAGGGGCTGGAACGCGTCAAGAAAGAGATCTCGCGGATCGGTTCCGATCAGTCGAAACCGCTCTTCGAGATGGTCTCGACGATCTTCTACATCGACCCGCTCGATCGGCCTGACCTGGTCCCCCTGTTGGACGACGCCATCAGCCTCATCGTCGGCTTCGGGAAGTGGGTCATCCCGGCCTTGATCCAGCAACTTGAGGGCGGCGACCTGAAAGCGCAGATCGCCGTAGGCCACGCCCTGGGCCGGATCGGAGCGGACGCCATCGCGCCACTCATGGCGGAGTATGAGGCCTCGTCCGATCCGTCTCGCCGCGCGTTCGTCCTCTATGCGCTGGGCAAGATCAAGTCGCCGAAGATCCTCCAGGCCGCCCCCATTGCGCTCGAGGCTGCCCGTTCAAGCGACCGCGAACTGCGGGACACCGCCGCGCGGGCGATCGGCAAGTTTGCCGAGTCACTTCCGTCGGCAGGTCTTCCAGAAGCGGTGCGCCACGGATTCGTGCAAGTGCTGAAAAGCAACCTCGCCGATCAGAGCCCGAGCGTCCGCGCCAAGGCGGTGCGCAGTCTGGGCAAGCTCGCCAGGTACGGCCACCTGATTGCGGAGGAACGCACGTACCTGAAGTCGACCCTCGAAGCCATTCTTGGCAGAGACGAGCGCTTCGAGTGGGATCGCGCCTATCTCGTCCGCCGAGAGGCGGAAGAGGCGATCAACTATCTCTGAACCCCGCTGATCTGTTCCGGCCCGGAGAGGAGGCGAGGATGAACGAGTTCATGCTGGATGCGCACGCCCGAGCGATACAGGAAAAGGCGCGGGTATTCGTCAAGAACGAAATCGATCCGGAGTATCTCCGGCGCATGGACCGCGACGAGATCCGTTATCCCCGGGAACTCTACGAGCTGTATGCGAAGCACCAGCTCCTCGGGCTGCGGTTCCCCACGCAGTACGGCGGCCAGGGAATGAGCTGGGTCGCCGAATGTGCCGCCATGGCCGAGATCGGCTGCCTGGGAATGGCTGCCGGCTGTGCCTTCGTCATGCCCTCGATCGTCGGCGAGGCGCTGAACACCTTCGGCACGGAAGAGCAGAAACAGAAGTACCTGAAGCCGATGCTCGCGGGCAGACTGGTTTCCGCAGAGGCGCTCACCGAACCCCGCGGCGGATCCGATTTCTTCGGTGCCACCAGTCGCGCCGAGGACAAAGGGGACTACTTCGTCGTTCGCGGCATGAAGCGGTTCATCGTCGGCGCCGAAGGCGCCGACTTCTTCCTCGCCTATGTCCGCACGAATCCGGCCGCGGATGCGCCACCGTACGAGCGCATCAGCGCCATGCTCATCGACCGCAGTCCGGGTGTCGAGGTCAAGTACCTGTACGGCCTCATGGGCGCGCGCGGTGGCGGCACCGGGCGTGTGGTGTTTCGCGATGTCGAAGTGCCCAAGGCCAACCTCATCGGCCCCCTGCACGGTGGCGCCCTGGTCTTCAACACCATGATGATTCCGGAGCGTCTGTGCAGCGCCGGCCCGTGCCCCGGCGGTATGCAGGCCTGTCTGGATGTGGCCATGAACTATGCCGACCGGCGCAAGGCCTTCGGCCAGCCGATCCGGAAGTTTCAGGGGGTCAGCTTCATGATCGCCAAGGCGCAGACGCTGCTCGACGCCAGCCGCGCCATGATCTATCAGGCCGCCTGCGCTGCCGACGCCGGAGCGCCCACCGTGCGCCGCATCGTCTCGGAGACCAAGAAGTTCGTCACCGAGGCCGCCTGGGACGTGGCCAACCTGGCCATGCAGATCACCGGCGGCATCGGCTACACCGACGTCTACCCGATCGAGCGGGCGGTCCGCGACACCCGGCTGGCGCAGATCTGGACCGGCACCAACGAGATCATGAGCGCCATGATCCAGCACGACCTCTACCAGGAGTTCCGCGCGCGGCGCGGCCGCTACCGGGACTTCGAAAAGGACGCGATGCACGCGGACGACTCGGAGAAGATCTTCGACGACGACGACATGTGGAGGGTGTACGACCAGCAGAGGTGACCGGAACGGGGAGGTTCTCCGCCAGCGGAGCCGGCGATCGGATTAGATCGCCGGAAGCTGACCCGCGCTTTCAAAGCGGCACGCCTGCCGCTGTGCGTATGAACTGCTGAACTCTCCCGCATCGGCTCACGGCGTGGCGAAGAGAGGCGGCGAGCGGTAACGGTCCCGAAACTCGCCTGCAACAGACACCCGCAATTGAGACCTTGCATTAAGTCGCACAATTAATATATTCTAGACAATGGGAGGGAGAGGGGGTGAGGTTCAACATCCTGCCGCTGGGATTGCGCTCGTGCGCACTCCCGTGCAGGCGAAACCACGATGCCATTGAAAGGAGGGTTCCATGAACGAACGCACCAGGTGGAAGTCACCACGGGGGCTGATACCCGGACTTCTCGCCGTAGCCATCGGCTTCGCCGCGAGCCCGGTTCCGGTTGTGGCCGATGCCCAGGTGATCCGGGCCTGCTACCAAAAGGAGAACGGGCAGCTGCGTATCTTGCTCGGCTCCGAAGGATGCCGGCCCAGCGAGAAGCTCATCTCGTGGAACATCCAAGGGCCGCAGGGACAGCAAGGGCTGAAGGGAGATAAGGGTGACCCGGGCATGCCCGGCGAGCAAGGACCGCCGGGCGTGAGCGAACTCCAACGCGTCGACTTTTCGAGCCCCAACAACAGTGATTCGCCGAAGTCCGCTTTCGCGCGTTGCCCCGCGGGCAAGCACACCGTCGGGTGCGGCGCCCAGGTGTTCATCGGTGAACCGGGAATCACGGCCGGACCGGTGGTGCTCAAGAAGAGCTTCCCGAGCGACGCCATGGACGGGTGCGCCGCAACGGCTGAGGAGGCCACGCCCACCGAGTTGCGGTGGTACGTGACCGCTTACGCTCTCTGCGCCATGGTGCAGTAGCGACGACCTTCGGTGGGGAGCTTGGCGGCTCTTGCAACTCGCGTTGCAAACCTCTGAGCAAGGGCAGAGACTGCGGTCTTGTCCTCGCATGAATGCCGCCTCCGGCCGTCCGCACATGCCGCCTGCGGCCGCCCAACCATGCCGCCTCCGGCCTTCCAACAGCGTGTGGATTGAAGAACCAGCGACACGCCAAGCTCCCCGCCGAATCAGCACTGGCGCTCGCAGATCCTGGCGAACAGTCGCATGAATGTGCACGACTGCCTGACCGAGCCGAGCCGGTATGCGCGACAGATTGAGAAGCTGCACCAGAATCACCTCGTCACGGGGCAACTCTACGAACTGCGACAGTCCGACGTCTCCCTCGCCAGCTTCGTTTTGAATCGGGCGAAGGTGGCTCGGCTGATCGCGAAAACGGTCGGCCGGGGCCAGTACCGGCTGTCGCCCGCGAAGATCCGCACCATCACCACGGGGGACAAAGAGCGCGTGGTCTTTGCCTACCCGCTGGCCGATCTCGTCGTGCACGGGGCGGTCGCGAGCGTGATCGAGGATGCGATCGCCCCGCTGCTGTCCGACCGGCTCTACTCGTACCGGAAGGGCGCGTCGTGGTGGACCGGCGTCTCCGCGTTCGCGGCCTTCGTTCGCACCCACCGGCGGGACCATCCGGAGGTACAGCGCCGCGGCCTGTACGTGCTCCGCAGAGACATCGATTCCTACACCGACTCCATTCCCGTCGGTGGCAACTCGCCGCTCTGGGAGATGCTGCGCCGCGTCCTGCGCGGTGGCGACGGCACGGCGGCGGTCAACGCGGCCGACTGGGGCTTGATCGAGAGCGTGGTGCGGCCGGAAGCGTTCGTGAAGGCCGGCCGCTTGTTCACGCAATACCGCGGTGTCGCCACCGGACAACCCATCTCGTGCGTGCTCTTCAATCTCTACCTTTCCGGGCTCGACGCGGCGCTCGCCCGGATCCCCGGCGCGTTCTATGCGCGCTACTGCGACGATCTCGTGTTCGCGCATCCCGATCCAGACGTGGTCAGAACCGCCGACGGTCAGATGTGCGCCTTGCTGGCGAACTTGTCGCTGGCCTTCAACGAGTCCAAGAGCCGAGACGTCTATCTGACCGCAGCGGGACGACCGTCGTCCGAGTGGCCCGCGGCGCGGGGCACGACCGTCGTCCCCTTCCTCGGCTGTCACATCTCGGCGCGCGGGGAAGTGTCGCTCGGCCCCGCGAAGCGCCGGCGCCTCTTGGTGGACCTGCAGAGCCGGGCCCTGCGCACCGCACGGGCGTTGCAGGCCGCCAGCCTCGACGACGTGGGCCGCACGGTCTGCGCAGCCATCAACCGCAGCCTCGCCCCCAAGTTGGAGTTCACCCAAGAACGCTCGGCCGCGCTCGTTCGCCGGGTTGTCACCGACCGCCACGATCTCAAGCAACTCGACTACTGCATCGCGCGCATCGTGCTGCGCGCCGTCACCGGCGCGCGTGGGCCGCAGGCGTTCCGCTACGTCTCCTATCGAAAGATGCGAGAGGACTGGCGCCTGATTTCGCTCTTCCACGCGCGCAATCAGTGGGCACGGCGGCGGGAGACTGGGGTCGCGGTTCCCTGACGCGCGGTCCGGACGTGGGACGTATGCAACACCACCCCGCCGCTTCGGCAAGATCGCCTGCCGCGGCGCGCCCGACGCCGCTCGATTCGTGGCTGCAACGCCAAGCGGCACGCGAGCAGCGTCTCGTCACCCTCGAGGACGCGCTCCTCGGCAACCGTGCCGCCGCGTACGGCCTCTATCGCTTGCGCTTTTTCGCGCTGCGCTGCCTGTCGTCCGCGGGCCTCCATGTCGTCCGCCTGACCTTGCTGCGCTTCATCTTCTCGCACCAGAACTTTCTCACCACGCTGCTGCTGAACGCCGCCGCGGGGCTGCTGACGAGCTTCTGGTGGGGCGCGCTGGAGGTGCTGCGCGGCCGCGTGCGGCACCTGGCGCGCGACGGCGAAGGCCGCCGCATTCCGGGTGAGATTGCGCAGTGGCTCGCCGTCGCCGCGATCCTCGCCGGCTCGAGTCTCCTGCTGCCCGCGGTTTGGATCGCGTGGGAACTGCTGCGCCACGGGCGCAGCTTGGACGTCTTGCACCTCTATGTGTTCGCCATCGGCTTTCGGCTGGCGGCCGATCTGCTGACGTTGACGTTGCACTCCGGCGCCTACGCCGTCCGCAGGGTGTACCGGCCCTTGCCCGCGATGATCGCCGTCGAGCTGGGCAGCTTCGCCATCGTCCTCGCGGCATGGCCGTGGCTCGGGCGCTGGAGCTTTCCCATCTCGGTTGTCGCGGGCACGGTCATGGGGAGCACGCTCACCGTGCATTACACCGCACGGGTGTACCGACTCCTCGGGTGGCTGCCCTTGCGGCTCGCGGTGCCGGGCCTCACCCGATTCGCGCACCGGAGCATCGGGAGCGACCTCTTCGCCGCCGGGACATCCTATGCGCTGATGAAGATGGACGCCTTCCTCATGCTGGCGATGTTCCACTCCCGCATCGATCCGGCGCACGAGGTCAGTCTGTTCCTGCTGTTCGTCAGCATCGGCCCGGCGGTGCAGGCGGGATTCGACTGGGCGCAGCTGCTGTACTTCGACCTGAAGCGCTTGCAGGCGCCGTGTCTCGGCGCCCTGCGCCGGCGCTACGAGCAGCTCGCGCTGCGCTTGGCGGTGGTGGTCGCGGTGGTGCTGTGGGGGATCGGCTGCCTGCTTGGGACCGCGGTCATGCAGCGCAATCTGGGCGAGCTGTACTGGTTGATCGGCCCCTTCTTCCTGTCCCGCTCGCTCTTGGCGCTAGCGCAGGTCCAAGCCTTCGCGAAGCGGCAGTACGGCACACTGCTGGCGAACGGCGCCGTGTTGCTGGCGGCCCTGCTCGCCCTGCAGGTTGGGTTCTCAGACGCGCACTACCGCCTGCTCGGCCTCGCGGCCACCGCCTTTCTGCTCGCTTGGTGGCTGCGCGTCGTGCCGAAGATGTCTCGAGAAGGGGATGCGGAACCGCGCGTGTTGGCGCTGACCGAATGGCTGCAGCATCTGCGCGACGTGCGCGTTCCGGTTCGCGTGCGGTCGATTCGCTTCTTCACCGCCGGGAGCGCTCATCTGCGACAGGCCGGCGGTGTGCGCGCGTGGGAAATCGAGAACCGTTGGCGCCACCGGCGCATGGCGCGCCGCATCGGCAGGAGACTCGGCGCCGCCGGGAGGGTGAGTGTGATCTATCCGGGCCGGGTGACGTGGTTCGAAACCGCACGCGCAGCACCTTCACTCAACGCGAAGACGCTCCTGGGCTGGGGCGGCGGGCTGGTCCATGCGGTTGCCGACACGGGGGTCGAACCCCACGGCATCGCGGCGCTGGAGGCGGCAGGAACGACAGGGATGCTCGGCGCCGTGGCCGGCCCCGCCCGCGTATCCGCCTCCGTGGCACGGCTGTGGGATCCCCCTCCTGGCGAGCGCGTCGACTCTGTGCCGCACTCGGCAGGGCAAGAAGCTCACAGCGGGCGCATCGCAGCTGTCAGGGCCGCGTTCGCGAAGACGGTGCCGCGGGGCGTGATCCACGCCGTCGGCGAACCCCTCCCGCCGCTGCTGCGCAGTGCCTCGCAAAGAGACAGACGTGCCATCTTCTTTGAAGCCGTGTACTTCGCCCGCCATCTGCAGCGCAGCCGGCGGCGGTGCCGGTTCGATGTCACCAGCCTCTGCGTCGACGACGAGCTGCACCTCGCCTTCATCATCGACCGCCGCTGCCCTCGGCACCAGCGCCGACGGTGGCGCCGGATCATCTCGCAGATGAACCTCGCCAGCACTCTGCGACGCGGCAGCCTGCTCACCGCGACCATTCTTCCGTCGAGCGACGCGACGCCGCGGACATCTGGCAGCGCGTGGAGAGGGCATGACGCCCAACCTTCGACCGGCCTGTCCTGAGCGAGCATTTTTCAACAGGCGGCTGGCACTGATCCATTCCTGGCGAGGAACCAGACGCGCGTCGCCGGGTGTGATATGGCTTTCCCCATGTCCAACCACCGAATCGAGGTGAACGGGGTACAGTTTCGTGTCGTCGAGGACGGTCGCGGGCCGGCGGTGCTGTTGCTGCACGGATTCCCTGATTCGTCACGCCTCTGGCGCCATCAGATCCCCGCGCTCGTCGCTGCCGGATACCGGACGATCGCTCCGGACCTTCGGGGCTTCGGTGAGTCGGACAAACCCGGGGAGATCGAGGCCTACGCATTGCCTCTCCTGCTGGGCGACGTTATCGGCGTGATGGACAAGCTCAATGTGGACCGCGCTCGCGTGGTCGCGCACGACTGGGGCGCCGCCATCGGCTGGATGCTCGCCGGCATGTACCCGGATCGAGTCGAGCGCTTTGCGGCGCTGTCGGTCGGGCATTTGAACAGCTTCGCGAACGCGGGAATCGAGCAGCGGGAGAAGTCGTGGTACATGTTGCTCTTTCAGTTCCGCGGCGTCGCCGAGGAGGCGTTGAGCCGCAACGACTGGCGGCTCTTTCGCGAGTGGACTCGGGCCCACCCCGAAGCGGAGCAATGGATCGCCGATCTCTCGCGGCCCGGCGCACTCACCGCCGCGTTGAACTGGTACCGCGCCAACGCGGCGCCGGAAGCGCTCTTCAGCGAGCCGCAGCCGTTTCCCGCGATCCCGGCACCGACGCTGGGTGTCTGGAGTAGTGCAGACGCCTATCTGACTGAGCAGCAGATGCTGGGTTCCGGAGAGCACGTGACGGGCCCGTGGCGCTATGAACGCATCGAAGGGGCGAGCCACTGGCTGCAGCTCGATCAACCCGAACGGCTGAACCGGCTCCTCATCGATTTTCTCGGCAACGACCGGTAAACGGCAGGCGAACGCTGCGCGGGAGCAGTCGGGCAAGCCACCGGACGGCGACAGCATTCCCTCTGCCATGTATCCGCTACCCTTTGTCGCGCGCATCGTCTACGATTTGCCGGTGAGTCGCTCCCGTTCCAGCCGCCGGGCCAACGCGTCGCGAAGCTGGCGACTGTTCGCCATTCTCGCCGCCGCCCTCTCCGCATGCGGTGACAGCTCGACGAGCAGCGCTCCATCCGAACC
>Ga0316626_10000545_pt1 | contig 14881 bp, 35 predicted proteins | sample OWC_Aug_T1_C1_D5_FD_207656 | JGI IMG/M metagenome (GOLD analysis project Ga0316626, IMG submission 207656) | Wetland soil microbial communities from Old Woman Creek delta, Ohio, United States - OWC_Aug_T1_C1_D5_A | ecosystem: Environmental > Terrestrial > Soil > Wetlands | place: USA: Ohio...
AAGACGTAACCCGATTAGACTTTAAGCCTAACGCACTAGCTAACGCCAGAATTTTTGTGTTTCCAATTGAGAAGGTCAGGGTGTTTTTCATGCTTGAATTATACCAGATTTTACCAGTTTGTCAAGGGGCAATTTACCCAACTCCGGCAATTTGACAATTAGGACTAGAATTGTCCGAATTGCCGGACCATGGTCCCCACCCATAAATTTGTCTAGACAAAAAAGCCATGGGTTCCCTCTCACCCATGGCTAGAGATATAAGCCAGTTTAATTCCCCGAGATTAATTCTGAGATTAATTCCTAGCTTAATTCCAGTATTCAATTTTGAATAGTTTAATCTTCTCCTCTTTGATAAAATTCAATTGCCCTAAATCTATCCCCAAATCTTTCACAATTAAATTCATACTTATCGAGTAATTTAAACAAAAGTTTAAAAGGAATATTGAATTGTTCTCCGGTGTTTGTGGTGCATCTTATCCGACACCAGCTTCCCTCTAAGCGGGTAATATCTTTTCCTGTATAGTTTTTAATTTCTTTTACTTTTTTAACCATTGGCTTTGTCCTTTATGAAATTAAAAGCACCATAATAATTTTCGTCTGGTTCAAAAGAATAGGTATTATCCTCCAGATACCAACACTTACCTCCTAAACAATGTCCAGCCCATTCTGCTAATTGCTCTGCATCAATATCTTCGACTTCTTTACGCATAGCGGTTACAAGCTGTTCGTCTGTAACAATTAACCCCTTGAATGGTTGAAGGCTAATATTTCCATCTGGTTCGGGTGTTAACTCTCGATAAGGATAAAACTGTTGTTCGGTCATCCATTTTTTTTGATTTACAACATATTCCAAAATAACATCCCGAATTTCTCCAATTAGTTCCATATCCCATTGTAGATAACCAATAGGGGTAATATCCTTTACCATATCAAAGATTGCATTATCAACTTTATCTTGGCGATATGTTTCATATTCCTCCCAACCATCGTCGTGCTTTTTCGAGGACTTTTTAGTGCTCATTTTTTCTCTCCTTATCTTGTACCCCGAGAGCTTTCGGGGGAAAATCTCTCGGGGGAATTGTCGACGGAAAATCTCGGGGGAATTGTAGACGGAAAAATTATACCGCCTCAATCTCCCCTGTTACAAAATCAACCATTTTATAATTTACAGGGTCAGTACTTTCAACTGCTCGGCTATCAATAGGAACGAACCAGCGATAAAGCAAATCCCTTGCCCAACGGTCAGCTTCTTCAAACGTGGCGAAGCGTAGACCATTTCCCGCCCATTCTCCATCCACAAATACTTCTGGCGCATAAGACATTTTACACTCTCCTTTTTAAGTTATACTAAATTATACCACATATTTCTTTATTTGTCAAGCCATCCAAGGTGTATCCATGATAATTTTTCTGCCTCATCTCGACACCATTCCCCTTTAGACATAAACGGATGAAGATGTTCCATAAGATATTCCAATCCTGCTTGACGTTGCTCTGGCGTAGCTGATACTGGAAACAAGGTACAATAAGAATAAGTCGGGTAATCATCTTCCCATTCGTGGTCTTTAATATAGGCATCGAAACGTAAAAGTTCTTCGTCCTCGGGGTCCTCGGGGTCATATTCTCCATTAAATCCCTCTCCCAATTCAGCCCACTCTATTACTACATCGTCTTTTTCTAATGTATCCATTTAGTCCTCTTCGGGTATCATATCTATTAGTTTGTATATATCAGTCCAACGTCCATCACATACAAGGCAACGTACATATTTATATATACCTGTTTCATCGAAATCTTGCCCAAATTCATCGAGATTATCACTTCCACAATAGGGGCAATCTACACCCCCACCTTTTACATAATTTTTTATTTTTTCTCGACTAAGGTTTCCTATAACTTTCATAATATTCTCTCCTTTTTAAGTTATACTTAATTATATCATACAATTGAAGAGATGTCAACTTCAGGTTCCCAATCCCCAATTTCGAAAGAGCCGGGACCGTTCCCTTCTTCGTCCCTTAAAAACAAAATATATTTTAATTCACCGTTTTTTAATTCCATAGATAAACCATACCACTTTTCATTACCTTCTTCGATATGAAAAGGTTTTACATTCTTTGCACCACGAAACTGTTCCAAGAGTTTATCAAAATAATCCATGTTATCCATCCTGTACCGCATTATATTTTTCTTCAAAGGTCTTACAATTCTTAAAGTCATAGACAGAAATGCGTAAATAATCAGTATATAAAACGTTTTCATCTCCGTCATTTATTCCATATTTCAATTCAAATACAATATCTTCATCGTCTGAATAATCATATTCCGCATAACAGAATTCGCCGGAAATTTTACCAGTACAAGTGTTATAAAATTCTTTTTCTCCGTATTTGTCAAGAAAGTCTATTAGTTCTTCTTCTGGTACTGGAAAATCGGCTTTACTCTGCGCTAACGCCCAATCCACCAGTTCACCTATATGCCTTAACTGTGTGTTTGGTCCATCATCATCATCGTTTATAATATCCCTAACTCTATAAAGTACATCAATCAATTCATCTTTATTCATTTTTACCTCCATCGAATACCATAAGATTTACCAATTCACTTTCATCAATTTCTATGTAACGAGAGCTTTCACCACAATTATTGCAAAAACATACATCTTCCCCTTCGTCCACATCTGTTGTAACTTCTTTAGTATTCATATTAGCCCACACACGATTTTCAATATCAATGCTACCACAATATTCACAAACATAAAATGTTTTAGCCATTTTATTATCTCCTTTTCTTAATTATAACACACAACCTGATAAAAGTCAAGCATCTTCATCCCAACCATCAAAAATAACTTCCATACAGCACATCGGGCAATGAACATCGCTGGTTGTTTTGTCTAGATATGTCCAATCAAGAGCAAATCCTCCGTGACAATAGGGGCATTGTACCCACACCATAGAATAACCAGAATCTTCATTAACTACAAATTCATATCCCCAAACATGATTATTTACGGTATCGTTTTCTACATTGTATATCATAATATCTCCTTATAAAAGTCAAGTTTTATATTCGTATTATTCGGATACTTACTCCAAGATTGGATGATGCCCACTCTTTTTCTTTTTCATTTAGTTCATCGCAAAGATAAATATAATCAAGCAAATCAATTCCTTCTTCGGATTGGTCTAATTCATTTTGCACAATATCCACAATTTCGTCACGAGTTTTCATTTTATTTAAACTCCCTGTATTTAAGATAGGTTAAACCATGTTCGTTAAATTCCATTCCTGCATCATGCACAGCCCAACAATCATTATAAATACACCAACCCCAATTTGCTTTACGGTCACGAATATACTGTTGTGTATCATCAACCATGTGTCCATCTTTCCACATGCGTTTCTTAATACAGTTATAACCCTGTTTTTCAAGTTCTTTCTTTACGTGATATAAAAAAGTGCTTTCTGCGTCAGCCCATGCTGTATTCTTGAAAATGGGGTCACCCTTTTCTTTTTTTACTCCAACAACGCCTTGCTCTTTATATACGATTACTTCCATTTTTACTCCAATCCGAAAGCTTCGTTTACATCTTCCCCAACTTCATTATACCATTCACTCCAACCAAAACCTTCATCCATTTCTAAACCAAACGCATTAGAAATTATAGAAGGAATTTTAGACTGATTTTTAATTTCTTCTTTAATAAAATCCGCACCTTTTTCTGGACTTTCCACACTACGATAGTTAGGCTCATTGGGTGGATTGATAACAGACCATACTCTATATTTATTCATTTTATTCTTTCTCTACTTTATGTACAATTATAATGCTGTTTTCAGAATAGTTTATAATTTCGCAATCCTTTGGAAAAACAAACTGAAAACCAACATAGTCTTTACCTGCGTGTCCTTCAAATACGTTTATACATAGGCTCTCACCACTTCTATGTGTAGCCTCTAAAACAACTGGTGTTTTTGGTACAACCATTTTTATACTCATTTTTCATTCTCCATGTAATTATTATACCATTACTTGTTTGGAATGTCAAGTACCAGTTTCATAGAGGTAAATGAAACTGGACCATGGTCCCCCCAAATCGGATAAATACTATCCTTTTTGGGGGGATTTATAATTCTTATTCGTTTATAAAACAAGCTAAACAGTTTTTAAAATATGGGCACTTTGTACAATCCCCTTCAAATGTGCGCAAATATTCATCTCTAGACTGGTCAACGTTCTCGGCTTTTAATGGGTTCCCGTTAGCAATCATTGTTGAAAAGCATAAAACATCTTCCAGCGTTCCGGCATTCAAAAACATTGAATTTCTTTGCTGTAATTCTTTAATAAATTCTTGTGAATAAGTCATTTTCTCTCCTAAGTGTAGCCGGGGAGCATATGCTCCCCGGCTTTGGTATGGGTCTTACGCTGATTTTTTTTGAAGTGTTTCTACCATCGCCATGATGTTCTCTGCACGATTGCCGAACATGATACTCTCAGCAACAGGCTTTTTTGAAGGCTGGTAGTGGCAGAAGTACTCTGATGTTGCGTTGAGCATTCCCCAATAGTCCGGAGTAATGGCGGTCCCGAGACCTGAAAAGAGAGCATACACACCGTTGCGAATTTCTTCTTTCCCGGCATTCACTTGTGCAATCTTTTCATTCTGCGCATCCCGCAACTGCCAAGGAAAATCGTTGGCGTTCTTGTTGCTTGTTGGGTAAGCACTATTCAGAATAGCCCATGTTTCAGCATCGTTCTTGATAGGGGTCTTTGCGAGCTTTCCAAAGAAAGACTGAATGAGATTAGCTTCTGCCAAGGCTTTTGACTGGACGTGTTCCATCCAATATCCCAAGTCACGACCGAGATTACGATTGACACCTTTACCAGTCCAAATCATACCTGTGTTAGTACTCTTGTCGGTATTTTTTCTAGCCCAAGCTTCTGCCCAAACTACGGTATTTTCACACACCGGGCGAACTGAACTTGTGAAGAGCTTGGTTCCATGCTTGGTATCAAAACCAGTGCGGACAATTCCGTACATCTTAACAATATCGCCAACCACAACTTCGAATTCTGGCATAGCCCAACTGATAAACATGTTGTCACCTTTGCCAAGAAAAGCTAATGTCTCAGCGGGTTGACGAACATTGGCATCAAAAATTTGTGCAACTTCCCGGGGCTGTAGTGGGTGATAGCGTTCGGTACAATAATCAAAAACAACTTCATTGGGGTCTGCCTTAGATGAACATCGAACGATTGCATAATCCCCTGTCTCTGTAGGCACACCATTTAAGGTAACCGTAACTGGACGGTTTTCAATCTCGAAACCGCCTTGGCATTCATCGTCTATAATTTCCTCTGCCGTTTTCTCGACCAAGGAAGGTTCCCGGATAGCATGCCAAGCGGGTTTCATGTACGAATAGAACATTCTCTGAAAAATATTATCCATTGTATACTCTCCTTTTTAAGTATGTTTATATTATAACACAGTTTTTTAAAATTGTCAAGCTTTTATTCTACTCCAATAATCTCAAAACCATTTGCACCCATGTAAGGACCGCCCTCTTTATATATTTTCCTACCATAATGACGTACATGTTCAATTACTCCCAAGGCTCTCCACTCTTTAGGTGCTTTTTCCAATTCTTTTATTTCTGTCCAATTTATACCGAGCATCATAGCATCATAAAGAACAGTAGCTAAAAAATCAGTATCTCCAATCGGGCGCAAAGGTAAAAGAACAGTTGTTCTATCGTCCTGTAATTCTACTTGTTTAACTCTCCCAAAAGTTATAATAAATTTAGGACGTAAATTTTCAGGAAAATTATATGCCCCACCAGCAACATCTTGAATATGTTTACATACTTCACGTTTGAATACCCAACGAGGACAGGAACATTGAAATGCACCATCTAGTGTTAAACTTACTTTATAAGTCTTTTCGGGGTTAGTATCGGATGGCACAACCCATTGTTTTTGATATGTTTTTTTAGCCATTCTATACCTCCGTCAAGCAATCTTCTGTCAACTTACAACGTGGTATTCCTACTTCACGTTCTACCCAGTACTTACCATCATACCATCTAATTACCATGCAACCCCAATCAATCGCACAATCTCGAAAATCACCATCATTCGTGATATGTAAAAGAGCATCCCGTAAACCTGTCCATTTTCGTGTAAAGGCTCCACCCTGCGGGGTAAATTCGGTTACTGTTTCCTTAGTGCATTCTATATAAGGCATCCAAATATCACCCCGAAGAGTAGCATAAATTGTAATTGACTTTAATTGTTTAGACATATTTTCTCCTATGCTATGTTGATACCATACATATAACCGTTGATAAAAAACTGGTATTTTTCTATTTCGGCTTTTTCCAATTTTCCTTTTATATAAATATCAAAACAACCTTTTATAATACCATATTTGAAAGAGAAGCGGTCAGTGCCAAAATAATTGTTCAGGTCAGCGGTAACCCTTTGTCTGCCATAAAAATCAGAAATAGTTGCAAGTTTAGTAGTCTCTTCCATACTCTCTCCTTTTTAACTCATACTTAATTATACCACACTTTATTTAAAATGTCAAGCTTTTTTAACCAAGTATTGCTTAACTTCCTCGTCGTCCGGGTCTTTTTCTCCTTCTAATAAAACCTTTAAAGCTGTAAATCTACTTCTGCTGTTCCAGCTAGATTGTATCTGTATTCTGGCTATCTCCGCAGCTTGTGTTTTATCGTTAGCTTCTACATATATTTTTCCATATCTTGCACCATGTTTATAAGCAACTATGTATGAATTCATTTTACCTCCAAGCTGATTATAACACAAAAGTCCCTTCTTGTCAAGACGGAAAGTTGTCTAGACAAGAAGGGACCATGGTCCCCCGAATCGGATAATTTCGCTCTGATTCGGGGGAATTAGGGGAATTACAATTCCCCTTTTTTCTTTTTTTCTATCATTTCCAATATTAACTTATCGCCTAAAAAAGAATATAATTGTAACCAACTGGTAATTTCATAAACAGGTGCAAACTGTTTGCTTTCAAGAGTTTCCCTGTCTATCATATAAACAGCTTTTGGTAATTCGATTTCACTATCCAAATCGAATTTTTTATTTCTTTCAATTACCTCTTTTGCGAGAGGAATTAAAATTTCAACAAGTCTATCATTTCCAAAATGAGCCAAATGCTTGCGTAAAGCATTGGTCAAAATTTCATCTTCTGTTAAAACTTTCATGTTTTCATCCATTACACTACCCTCACTTTCTACATATATTATAGCATATCCCAATCGTCTTGTCAAGAGGCAATTTCCCCCTTGACAAGCTTATATAATGGTAGTATAATATAACAGAAAGGAGAATTAAAATGGCAGATAAAAAAGCGGTTTATTTTATTAATGAATTGGTAAAAGATAAGGACGGGGGTTATATACCCTGTATTGCTGTTGAGGGGGAGAGAGGGTATTATAAAACAGACTGGAATTGGGGTAATGATATCGGTCTGGCTAATCAGATAGCGGACGAAAAAAATGCTTGTCTAGGTTTCACTCCAAAAGAAGCAATTTTAATAGTTTTAGGCACAATGAGAGGAGTATAAAATGGCTAGTTATAAACAAATCGTATTGGATATCAAGGATTACATTTCATTCGAAGTTGCACATATCGACAGATTACTGGACGGAGTAACTTTAGTATATACTCAGCGTGTAACTCTGGAAGCACAAAAACAAGCCTTGGAAGATATTTTGGATATTATCGTTAAGGAAGGTGGTAAATGATTTGGGAAGGTATTCGTAAACCTTTAGCAGAAGAAAATGTTGTTCGTATGAGTGCAGATGGAGAACTTTGGGCTAATGTGCCCCTCTATCTAGAAGAGGTCAACCATTCACCGACAGGTTTCGAATGGGGTTATCTTGGTTCTGGTCCTGCGCAGCTTGCGTATGCAATTTTGCGCACTTATTTTGAACTTGTTGTGGGTTTAAGTCCGGAGTTGTCCGCTGCCAGAGCACAAAAAGAATATTATAATTTTAAAACTGATGTTGTTTGTAACAAGTTCGGGCGTTCGTGGAGATGGGAACTAACCAGCGACCAAATTAGAATTTGGCGGGTAGGAGGAGGTATATAATGTGGTGGATAATTGGTCTATTTTGTATTGGAGTTTCATTTATAGTTTTAGGGATATTTCTTTCAAAAGCCGCTGCACCTAGAAACGAAAGAGAACGCTTGATAGATGATTACCAGCAAATGAAAGCTCTTGGTTATTTTAAGAATACAAAAGAGCAAATGAATGTTATCGAGTATCTCGAAATTGCAACAAGCGGTTGCCCTGTAGAAAATAATAAATAACATCTCCGACTAACTAGATTATATTTGTCCGGTTAGTCGGACCATGGTCCGCTCCCGCTTGTCTAGTCAACTTTGGACCACGGTCTAATCGGACAAATAAGGTCCAAATACTCCAATTTAAACCAGCCGCCAGCCGCTTGTCTAGACAACATCGACCGCCCAAATGGACAAATAAGGTCCAATATACCCTTGACAGATTTAGAAAAGTATGGTATAATAATAGTACGCATGAAGCAAACCAGACAAATAGGACAAAGTTACTCCAAATTAGGGGGATTTTTTCTGTTAAGCGTACAGCACCTGAATACCCCAAATAGGATAATAATAGTCTTATTTCCAAAGATGGTCCACAAATGGGACCTTAATTATCTGATTTAGAAATAAAAAGTGAGTTTAATTCCCGGGCTACGAGAAGTGAGGTCCAGTTTAATTCCTAAGTTTAATTCTCGGATTAATTCTGGTCCAGAAAAATTTTCAGTTTAATTCCATGGAAATTTAATTTCGAAAGACGACCCAAAAATGAGAAATTAATTCTCGGTTGGCTGGCGGTTTTAATTCTCAACAATTTAAAAAAGTCCTGTGAAGGATATTGCTCTGTACTACTTTGAAGCCGACTCTCTCCCGGCTGACTACACGCAACAGGGCAATATCTCTCGCAGGATTTTTGCTTAATTTCGTATAGTCAAGGTCCAGCATAAAATAGGTCCAGTTTATCAGATTAATTAAAATATTTACTACAACTCCGAAGGGGTCATCATTTTGGGGCGGAACAGTCTGCTGGTGGGGGCTGCAAGATATATTACATGAATATAATTAACCTACAATATATAGTGCAGATTTTAAAATGCTGATTTTATATGGTCCAGCATAATATTTTTTTTATACATCGAGAGTGGGTTTTCAACTCTCGGAAAAAAATAAAATTTTTATTTATATTATAGTATATGTATTATCTATTACATTATACGAGAGCGGAAATGTCACTCTCGTGGGAGATGGATTTCAACTCTCGTGGGAGATGGATTTCAACTCTCGTCCAGAGTTACTTTATCACTCTCGATGTGGTCCAGATATTATTTCATTATTTTAATTTGTTTCAGCATTTGGTGAAGGAGGTCCAGAAATGAAAAATGGTCCAGTTTTTAAGCTGGACCATTTTTACAGGAGGTCGAGTTATGACAGAAATTATCGGGGGAAAATGTCGGGGGAAACTCTTTTACCCCTGTACAAAATACCGGGGGAAATTTTGTGGTCCAAATATAAATTGTAGGGGGAAAAGCTAAGACCGCTTTTGGTGCTGCGCACCGAAAAATTATCGACGGAAAATTTGTGACCAAATGGGAAAGTGGAGGGGGAAAATGAGTGGATAAATGGGAAAGTGGACCTTGACAAAAAAGGAGAAGTGTGGTATAATGGAATTAAAGGAGAACTACTTTATGACTAGATTTCAATTTATTTTGATTATGAGAACTTTATTAACTATACTTGATTTAAAATTAAATGACCGGAGTGCTAAAACTTGGGAAAGAGCCGAAAGAGAATATAACGATATAAAAAGCATGTATAGCCTTTGGCAAAGCACAGAAAGGGATAAGTTTTAATGAAAAATATTTATTTAACTGCACTAGAAGAAATTAATCCAGATGCGATTGTTCTAACCGGATTTGATGATTGTATCGTAGGTCTTTGTAATACTTTTGAAGGAACAAGACTTTTATATAGCGAAAAAAGTATAATTAATAGCCTTTCTAAAGACATGAGTGTGGAAGAAGCTGAAGAATATTATGAATTTAATATTCTCGGTGGATATTTGGGGACATATACCCCAATCTTCCTAATGGATTTGGAAGATTATTAATACTACCCTTGACAAAAATAAGAAAGTATGCTATAATAAGAACATGGATAACCAGACTATAATTACAATTGTTATTGCTATGATTGTGATGATTCCCGGTATGTTAGCATTAGTTAACGAAATAAAAAAAGATAAGCACGACCAAACAATGCGTGTTAATTTTGCTACTTCTAGAGTATCAGACGAATTGTGGGAATTGAAAAAGAAAGTATATGGTTTGAATACAGAAGTAAATTGGAAGATTGATGATTTACAAAAAACATCTGTGGAAGAACTATGGAAAAAGATGTACGAAAAACCTGTTATCGTGCGTTGTAATCATTGTGAAAGTCCCAATTTGATAACAAATCTTAATTGTAGTCAGTGTGGTGCTCCAACAGGAGATTTTAAGGAGATAAAGAATGAGAATTGATGAATTAGTTGAGGAACTCAGTAATTTAAATATTATTGATGCAATCGAACTTGTAAAAAAATTGGAGAAACGTTGGGGAGTTTCTTCCATGCTTCATATTGGTAAGCTTGTCTCCTATATAATAACAGATGAATCCATAGAACAACAAACTGAATTTGATGTTGTTTTGACAGACTGTGGTCCTAGAAAAATAGAAACCATTAAGGCTATTCGTGTTCTTACCAATTATGGGCTTAAAGAAGCTAAAGAACTATCGGAAGGATATTCTGGTGGTATTATATTAAGAGGAGCAGATAAAGACACAGCACTGAGAGCTTTAGATGAATTAGAAAAAGTCGGAGCAACAGTAAAACTTTTATGAAAATAGTATCGTTTTCAGATATACATGGTCAGCAGAATAAAAAATTAACCCAATGGTTCAATTCTAATCCTGCTGATTTACTTATATTTGCAGGAGATTTACAGGCTAATCAAACAAACGATTACGGAATAGAATTTATTGATTGGATACACCAATTACCATATACAAATAAAGTATTGGTATTTGGAAATCACGATGGAAATTATATACACACTCTTACTCGTGTAATAGAGAAAGGTTATACGGATACTCTATTTCTTAATAACGGTAGTATAAATATTGACGGTATAAAAATATTTGGCTCTCCACATTCTGTAGAATTTGGTAGTTGGTGGTTTATGATGAAAGACGATGAACTGGAAGAACTCTGGAAAAAAATTCCAGATAATACAAATATTTTGATAACACATGGTCCCCCATTTGGAATCTTAGATTATACTTTTGATGGTCATACTACTGGAAGTAAAACATTACTTAAAAGAGTCAATCAATTAAAATATTTAAGGTATCATATATTTGGTCATATTCATGAATCATACGGTATGAAAAATATAAACGGAAAAACCTTTGTTAATACAAGTTTGCTTGATGAAAAATATCAACTTGTTAATGAGCCGATGGTGATTAATTATGACTAAAATACACTTTCATAGATGGGAAGAATTTGAACTTTTTGGTTCAAGTTCTGATGATATAGGTGTTTATATGACAACATATCGTTATTGTAAATGTGGTAAATGGCAAAAACAGATGGGGACTTATGAAAAGAACTGGTGGGAAGAATGTGAAAATCCAGAAATTAATAAAGAAAAAACCAATAAAGAGTATAATGTAGGAGAGTAAAATGAATGTTGGAGATAAAGTACGTATAATACACAGTCCCTATTTTAGTGTTAAAAATAATACCGAGGCTAATATTGTAAAAATATTATTCGAAGAATATGGAAAAAGTTGGACTATGTATATATTAGATACAAAACCCTGTAGTACTTTTCGAGCACATGAAATTGAAAAAATAGATACATTTAAAGAAATAGCCGAAAAAGTATTAAAAGAACGTAACAATACATGGAAGGAGTTAGCGAAAAAATGACACATGGAGCACCTGCACCTTACTCATCTTCACTAAAAGAATATGAAGAAACAAAAACATTTCAATTTGGTAGTACAAAAGTAACATTACCAGCATTAAAAATAAATAACGATACAGTCATTTATGTTTTAAATATAATGGGAGGAAATCCAGACTTTATTGTAAATTTTGCTACAGATTTATGTTATGGGTTAGAAACCGATAAAAATATAGATAGGGTCAAACCTATAAACGGACTTATATCTGTTGAAGGTAAGTCTATTCCTTTAGTATATGAAATAGCTGCTCAATCTGGTTTATCTTATGTTATATTGCGGAAATCATGTAAACCTTATATGGGAGAAAAAGTTTTAAGCGTTAAAGTAAAATCTACTACAACCCCGGACGAACAAGACTTATATTTAGATAGTAAAGATTTAACGTGGGTACACAATCATCGTTTGGTTTTTGTTGATGATGTTATATCTTCTGGCGCTACTTTAAAAGCAACTGAAAAAATAGTGAATATGGCTGGCGGTACGATTGTTGCATGCCTATCTATGGCTATAGAAGGAGAGTATACTCCAAATATTCCTGCATATTATTTATGTAATTTACCAATTATAAAACTTAATCAAAAATAAAAAGGAGAAAAATGAATGAATCTTGGAGTCGAGTAGGATTGATATTGGTAATACTTTGTGTGGTAGGTTGGTTCACTGATTTTTCAGTTGCCAACCTCAGGTGGGTTTACCTGCCTCTTTTTGCAATAGGAACAATATTGTATGTAATGCCAAAAGAATATTACGGAAAAAATAAAGAAAGATAAAGGACAAACAAACATGAATAAAACAGTAAAGATTTTATTAATCGTAGGTTGTTTTTTAGTATTTTTAATGCTCATTTGTGGAGGATTTGCTTATATAGGAAGCAAAATATCACCAACACCTGTCGCAGAAATACCCACTCATATTCCAACATCAACTTTACAACCGACATATACTCCATATCCAACACTTACACCTTATCCAACACCAACCGCTTATCCTACACCTGTTCCAACAAAGGAGATTGTAGTTCCTCCTACCCCAACAGATGTTCCTTATAACACACCGGAAAATATATATGCAAATATACCCGCTCCCGATGGTGTAAAAGAAGCAAATTGTCCAGAAGGAGATAATCCGCCCGGTGCTGAGAGCGCAGAATGTTTCACTCTTGAAAATAAAGGCTTGGGAGTGATTTATTTTGACTACAGCGGTAATATATGGGGAATTGCCGCAGCTTGGTTCGGAGAAGATAACTTGGCATATGTTAGCGGAACATTTCTTGCTTGGGCAGGGATGACACACGGCTGGAACGGAGATGATATTGTGGGGGCAATTAAATCAATACAATCCCCTGATACATGGTATAGTTTTGGTAGTGTAAAAGCAAGCATAACCCAAGAAGATGATAAAATCGCTATAATGTTAAAACCTATTAATTGAATACATGCATAGAAAGGAGGTGAGAAAATGAGAAAAAAGTTTATGCTAATCGGTACAATGGTTGTTTTTGCTTTTCTTGTAATGGCTTTTCTTGGTGGGGCGAACACAGCGAGTGCTGATGGTGCTACTTTAGACCAAACAATTCACGCAAAGGCTTTAAATGACCACGAATGTAATGATGCAGAATGGCATTTTGTAATTACTCAAATAGATACAGAACCACAAGCACCACCATCTATAACTGTAGTATGGGAGAATGGTCAATCAGAAGTTGTAAATCTTGAAAAATATACAGGAAAAACAGCGCACTATACTACTTATAGTAATCTAGGAAGTTCTGTAGTAGATGCCTATACAACAATTTATGATGGGTGGAATGGTCAATTTAATCTATCACATGGACCATGTGGGAATCCAACTGAAACTCCTACTCCCCCTACCCCTACTGAAACGGAGACACCAACAGAAACATTTACTCCTACTCCCACAGAGACAATTACTATAACCCCAACAGAAACACCTACTGGAACTGTTACTGTAACACCAACGGAGACCCCTACAGAGACCCCAACGGAGACCCCTACAGAAACTCCTACAATAACACCTACTCCAACAGAGCCTCCGACAGAAACACCGACTCCTACTGTTACACCAACAGACACACCAACCCAACCCCCTTATACGGAAACTCCAAAACCCCCACAACCAGCGGGGGCGGATAAGAAAACCGTATATCCCGGGAATGCTCTAGGGCTAATGTATGCAAACAATACTTCTTATGTGTTATATAGTGGAGTAAGTGGAGACGATGGGGTATTATTATTGCCTAGTGAAATCAAAGGTGGTGCGCTTTATGACAATCAAGTTTGGATACATCGTGCTTGGAACAGTGGTTGGTTTAAATTATCTGAAAACGAAATAGTAAAGATTGTTTATAATGATGAAACAGTATATTATTATCGTGTAACAGGAAGTACAAAACAACCATATGGTCAATATTTTAATGACGGAACATTCCATGTCGTAAGTTGCTATGGTGGTTATAGCGGAACATGGGAAGGGGTTGAAGTATTTAATTTAGAGTTAATTAAAACTTCAACAAATAATATAAAATAATTAGTTATATGGGTGGCGGTGTGGTGTGAACACACATCCGAAAATGTAAAAACTTCTGCCGATACTAAGATGCCGATGCTATAGCTTGGCTTCATAAGGAGCGACTACAGGAGTGTCGCAATCAGGTTCAAATTCTGACCACCCAATTAGGAGAATAATATAGTGCAATCGAGCAGAGTTATTCAAAAAATAAAAGAAATTATATTAGATGTATATGAAACTTTAGGT
>Ga0316626_10000546_pt1 | contig 14872 bp, 14 predicted proteins | sample OWC_Aug_T1_C1_D5_FD_207656 | JGI IMG/M metagenome (GOLD analysis project Ga0316626, IMG submission 207656) | Wetland soil microbial communities from Old Woman Creek delta, Ohio, United States - OWC_Aug_T1_C1_D5_A | ecosystem: Environmental > Terrestrial > Soil > Wetlands | place: USA: Ohio...
ACATAGCAGTGCCCCTCGCTGTCCAGCGCGATGCCTTTCGGCCGCTGGAAATAGCCGGGAGCGTCGCCCAGTTCGCCGAACTTCCTCAGGAAGGTCCCGTCCTTGTCGAAGACCTGGACGCGGAAATTATTGGTGTCCGACACATAGACATTGCCGTTCCGCCGGTCGATCGCCACAAAGGAGGGAAAGACGAACTGGCCGTCGTCGCCTCCTCCTCCCTCCGCGCCGATTGTGAAGAGGAACTCGCCCATGGTGGAAAAGACCTTGACCGTATGCGTCTTCGGGTCCGCCACATAGAGCCGCTCCAGTTCGATGTTGAGGGCTATCCCTGCGGGGTTTGTCAGTTTTCCGCTTCCGATCTTGCGGACCACCTTGCCTGCGGCATCGTACACCTGGACGAGCTTCCTGGTCGCGTCGGCGACGTAGAGGGTGCCGTCAGGCGCTCCCCGCACGCCGGTCGGGGTCTGCAGCGCGTCCGCGCCGAACTCACCGAGCGGCTGCACCTTCTCCGCCTTGAGGTCCACGACCAGCACCTGCCGGTTGCCGGTGTCGGAAATGTACACCTTGTCGCCCGAGGCATAGACATCGAAGGGTTTCGAGAGATCATCGGTCACCGAGACGCCGAACAGCTTGTCGAAGAACGTGACGCGCCGGAAGTCGACCACTCCGCGAATGCTCCTCTGGTAGATGAACCGCGGCTCTGACGGAGGGGGCGGGAACGGCACCGGCTGCTCCTCCTTGATCAGTTTTTCCGTGCATCCTGCCGCGAGGAGAAGGGCCATCGCCAGCAGGGCCTTCCGGGGAGAGAACCTGGTCCTCATCATCGTCTCCATTCTCGATTTTTTCTGTTACAGAACCGCGCCACTATACCATATCAGGAGCGGCCTGTCAAAGGTACACGGGACGAATGCGCGACAAGGGTTTGGAGGAGAGACGCTCGTCCCCGAAAAAAAATCCGGACCGATTGTCGGCCCGGAAGGACTGGAAGATACCAGAAAAGGGGAAGGGGGAAATCGCTTTCCCCCTTCCCGGTGATAGCAGAAGATGCCCTTACTTGATGTGGCAGGTCAGGCAAAGGGTGCTGCCAGTATTGGTCACGCGCAGGAACGGCACGATCGCCGGATCGTGCACCTGATGACAGGACGCGCAGGTGACCTGCCCGCCGATGAGCAGCGAGCTGACCGAGGCGGCGCTGTTCAATCCGCTGTCGCCATTGGTGATCGACGACTGGTAGTCAAGGTTCACCGGATGGTCATTCCTGAGGTCCGTGCCCAGGTTGGCGGCGCTGACGATCTTACCGGTGCCATCGAGCGCAGCCGTGTAGGCGCTACCGAGAGTACCAACGTTCGGGGGGTTGAACAGCGCATTCACCGCGACCGTGCCGTCATGGCAGGACATGCAAAGCGATGTCACCGAGCCGTCATTGCTGTTCGGAACCGGGCTGATCGTGCCATTCAGCGTCGGGCTGGTGTAAGCGCCGTAGGAGCCGGCAGCGGAAAGCGTATGGTTCCAGAGAGGATACTGGCTGGTGCCCTGCTGGTGCGGGGTGTGGCAGTACACGCAGACTTCGGTGTTCGTTTCGTTGGTGATGTGGGTCCGCATATCGTGCTTGGAATCGACGATCGAAGCGGCTGAAGCAATGCCCGCGACAAAGATCATTGCCACAGCAATCAGAAGCATCTTCTTCATTTTGAATCTCCTTTGTACGAAAATTGTTTACGTCCCTTCACGCACTGCAGAAAAATGTAAAGATCTCTCGAGAGGTTTTTACCGCATTGTGGACATCCGTCCGGAATGCCGGACTGACCCTGCCGCCATCAGACTGCCGCGGTTCTCCTGCTGCGAACAGGCAGCTGCTGCCTCCTTTCCCTTTGCCGATCGGTCTATTGAATGAACGAGAAGCGAAATTACCGGTGATGCGTTATATCGTGTTCATAGACAAGCAATAGGCATGCCAACAGTAAATACAACAGTAACATATTGAAATTAAAAAAAATATTGTCCCATACCCTCATTTCTATATTTTCTCTAAGTGATTTCGCTGAGCGCATGCGCTCAAATTGTTGGTAATCACCCAGTGGGAAAACTATTTCCGCTCCCCGGCAGGAGCATCATACCGCTGCACGAGCCGGTCCCTGATCTCCATCGCCTCCCGCCGTGCCTTGTCGTCCAGGTTCAGGGAGAGATATTGAACGAGTATCCCTTTCGCCAACTCGGCGTCTCCTGCCCGCTCGTAGGCGAGCACGGCTCCCCGGTACGCGGTCAGGAGGCCCGGCCGCGCACGGATCGCCGCCACATAGAATGCAGCCGCCGGACGGAACTCCCCCCGCTGGAACGCGATGTCGCCCATCAGCTCAAGGGTCTCGGGAAGCGGGGAAGGCCTCGCCATTGCCCTGCGTGCATGTTCCGCCGCCTCGCCGGTCCTGCCCTGTTTGAACAGGACCACGGCCATGTTCGTCAGGACCTCGGGATTCCCGGGGGACGCGGCAAGCGCCGTCCGCCATTCCTGCAGGGCATCATCATACCGCCCCAGATGAAAATACGCGTTCCCCATTTCGATATGGAGAAAATGCGGCAGGACGGTGCCGTCGGGTCTCAGTGCGAGCGCGTTCCGGAAGGCCTCGAGCGCGCTTTCATAACGATGCTCCGCCGCCAGGGCGCAACCGTAGTTATGGTGCGCGCGCTGCTTGCCGCTCGCCTGACGCACGGTGTGCTCCCAGAGGCCAACCTCGGTCCGGTACAGGCGGTTCCGCTGGAAGGCGCCCGCGGCCAGCAGGCAGATGAGCGCCAGAACAACGGCATGCCGGAGAACCGTGCGGGAAGTCTGCGTGTTCATGGTCCGTTCGGGTCCGCGCGCACTCTTGAGCATCGGCGCCGGATCTTCCCCGTCAGGGGGTGCTTTGTCGGAACATGCCCCGGCGGCGCGGGATGGCGCGCCCCGGTCCGTTCCTGGCGGGCCGGGGTAACCGTCCGTCGCGGTCACTTTCCGGCGGGGACCGCCCTGTTCAGGAGTTGCTGAACCAGCTCGTCCGCGATCCGCCGATAGCGAGGGTCGCGCTCCAGCGCCTGGAACCGCTGCGCATAGGTCAGCGCCTCCCCGTATCGTCCGGCTTCCCGCAATGCCAGGGCCATGCTCCAGGAGACGCGGGCGTCTTCGGGCCGCACGCGGAGGTAGCGCTCCAGGAAAGGGATCGCCTCCCCAAAGCGTCCCCGCCTCATGGCAATGTCCGCAAGCACGGTCAGCGGCTCAGGCCAATGCGCATCTGCGTTCCCTGCCCGTTCCGCAAGAAGCTCGGCCTCATCGAGCCTCCCCTGCCGTACCCGCAGGACCGCGAGATTGTTCATGAGCCGAACATCGGCCGGGGCGAGGTCCAGGGCTTTCCGCCACACCATGCCCGCTTCTTCGTACAAGCCCAGGTTGAGGTAGGCCACCCCGACCTCGCGGTAGACATCGCTTCGCTGAACGATCCCGTCGTCCGGAAGGCCCAGGGAGGCGGTGAACCGGACCAGCGCCTCGGCGTACCGTCCCTCCCGGGACAAGGCCTGGCCGAGGTTGAAAAGGGGCCGCCGTTTTTCGGGGGAGCGCTGGATGCCGTTCTCCCAGAGCATCATCGGCGTCCGATATGCCGCATTCCGCACGATCGTCGATGCCGCCATACAGAGCACCATCACCGAAAGGAGCGCATTCCGCAGCGTCTGAGCAGGGATGTTCATTGCACCAGGTTCACGGCGTTCATCGCGGATGTGCGTTGAGGAGGGCGACGGGGCGTGCCGACGATGCCCGCAGGAGCGTCAGGACCGGCGGGGACCGTCGTCAGCGGGGCGATGCCGTTCTGCCCTGCAGGAACTTGAGCAGCTGGAGCGCGGCCTGGCGGTAGCGGGGGTCCTGTTCTCGCGCCAGGAACTGCTGGACGTAGTCGAGGGAGCCCCGGAAATCCCCGGCCTCCTTCAGGGCAAGCGCCGTGTTCCAGTACCCGCGGGAATCCTCGGGCCTCAGCACCAGGTAGCGCTGGAAATAGTGCGCCGCCTTCCGGGGATCGCCCTTTGCAAGATAGATCTCTCCCAGCGTGTTCACCGGCTCCGCCATGAACTCGTTCTGGCGGACTGCCGTCTCCGCGTAGGACGCGGCCTCGTCGATCCTCTTCTGCTTCATCAGGGCGATCGCGAGGTTGTTCATCAGGCCGGAGTCGAAGGGAGCATACTCCAGCCCTTTCTTCCACGCATTGATCGACTCGTCGTACAGGCCGAGCCGGAAATAGACGACGCCGATCTCCCGGTACGTATCGCGCATCGGGACGCTGCCGTCGTCGGGGAGGTCAAGGACGGTCTTGAACTGGCTGAGCGCATCGTTGAAGTTCCCCGCCGTGGAGAGCGCCTGTCCGTAGTTCTGGTGCGGCCGTCGCTTGTTCGGAGAGCTCCGGACCATGCTCTCCCAGACCGACACGGTGTCCCGGTAGACCCGGTTCCGCGCGATGGTGAACGCGGCCAGCAGCGCGACGGCGATCGCGAGCACGAGGAGCGGAATAACCATTGCCGGCGGGCCGGCCGGCAATGGTGCTGCCGCCGTCGTCATCATCTTCTTCTTCATGGCGGCCATTCTATCTTCCCCCGCAGATCATTGTCAAGCATATCCTGCACCGGGCGTTACCATCTGCCGATCGTGGTTCCCGGATAGTAGTGGGCCAGGATCGCCCGGTAGTCATGACCCCGGCCTGCCATCTCCTTGGCGCCCCACTGGCAGAGCCCCACGCCGTGGCCCAGGCCCCGGCCCGAGAAGACCACCTCGCGGTCGTCCAGCTCGGGCTCGAAGAAGATGCTCGGCACCCGGGAATAGCCGAGCACGGCCCGCAGGGACTCTGCGGGAACCGACAGCATGCCGCCGGCATGCCGGAACTGCACGTCCATCACCCTTCCGCCCGCGGTGATCGCGCCTCCCGCCACGCCGTCGATCGCGTTCAGGCGGTACCCTTCCCGTCGCAGCGCCCGCAAAACAGCGGGTATGCTGAAGCGCCGCTCCCAGGTCCCGTAGGAGGATATCTGCTGGCAGTCGCAGTCGACCCCCTTGAGATAGGGGGCATCGATGCCCCAGAGCTCCGACGCGTCCTCGGTGCGGCCGCCGCAGCTCGCGTGATAGAACGCCTGAATGAGCTTCCCGCGGTGGAGGATCACCTCGCCCCGGGTCTCCTCCAGCGCCCGCAGGGCGCGCGGACGTTCGCCGCGCGCGCCGAGATAGACCTGGCTGTCGACCGTGGCCAGGATGTGGTACGGCCTCCTGCCGGCGGTCCGCTTCTGATGGAGTGCGTAGGTGCGCGACGCCACGGCCTGCGCCTTGAGCGCCTCCATCTCCCAGTCATGGGGGATCTCGGCCGCCACGACGCCCTGCAGGTACGCCTCCAGAGCGAGGTCATTGACGACGAGGAGCCGCCCGTTGCCCCTGCGGCGGACCTCCACGATGCCGCGGTAGCGCGTTCCGTCCACCTCGATGAACGCACTCTGCGACCGGACGCGGAGCCGGCCCCTGCCCAGGGACGCGCCGGAGATGTGCATCACCGTCGCGCGGCGCCCGGCCGGTACGCCCTCAACGACGAGGCCGTCCGCCGACCGCAGGATGACGGAGGACCGGTTGTCCGCGATCGCGACCCTGATGTACTCGGCACGGACGGCGGAGGCGATCCCCGGCAGCAGGAATGCGATGACAAGGATGCTGCAGCGCCGCATGCTGATCCCCTTCATCATTCAGGGACGATGCCCGGGCCGGCCCGCATACCGCTCCTGCTCGCTGTAGATGCAGCCGCAGTACTGCTGGCGGTAGAGGCCCATGGACCGGGACGCCGTGATGCCGTCCTTCCAGCCTTCGCGAAAGTCGGTATAGCGAAAATCGATGCCCTGCTCCGTTGCCATTTCCTGCGCCACGCCGCGTATCAGGTCGTGCTTCTGGTATCTGCTGTACAGGAGCGAGGTGGTAAAGAGGCTGAAGCCCCGCGTCCGCGCCTCGGCCGCCGCCGCGGAGAGCCGCATGCGGTAGCACTGCTCGCAGCGGCCCGCGCCCTTCCCCGCGACCCTGACCAGGAACTCATCGAGGTCATAGCCTTCGCGGATGAGCACCGGCAGGCCGGTCTGCGCGGCATACTGCCGCACTGCGCCGACGCGGCGGCTGAACTCCTGGTGGGGATGGATGTTCGGATTGTAGAAGAAGGCCGTCGGCTCGAACCCTTCCCCGCAAAGCCGCGTCATCGGGTAGATGGCGCAGGGCGCGCAGCAGATGTGCACGAAGATCTTCATGGTTTTCTCTATCATGAGCGGATTGCGTGAGCCTTTGGGTACCGTACAAGCGCTCAGCAGAAGCCTTCGTCTTGTGCTTTTCCGAGGCCCCTGCATCCCGTGAACAGGGCCGCGCACGAGCATGCCCGGCAGAAACAATGAAAGCATCACTGATCAGGCATGCGCGTGCGAAGCGAAAGCGCCCTTGAGCAACTGAAAGGGCGGGAACGACCATGAAGCATCATGGCATGCATGCGCGGGCCTGGGAACCGGGATGCAGGAACAAAAGAATGCATCGTGCGTAATGTGCTCACGCGTGAGGGAGAAGATGCAATTTTCACGGCCCTCCGGGCCCCTTTCCCTGCCGCGCCCGGGCAAGCAGTTCCTGGAGACGAAGGCAGGCCTTGTTCTTCTGCTCCCCATAGGGGGGAGGCGCCAGGCGGCAGAAGACGTCATAGGGCCGCATGGCCTGGTTGACCATCCCGACGCTATCGTAGGCGGATGCGAGATTATACTGCGCCTCCAGGTTCCCCGGTTCCAGCGCCACGGCGCGTTCATACTCGGAGATGGCGGAGAAGTGCCGCTCCAGAAGGAGATAGCAGTTCCCCAAGTTGTTGTGCGTCCGCGACCTGTTCGGCGACTTGGCCGCGCAGTCCTGCCACAGGTCCAGGAGCGTATGCCATTGCGCGTTCCGCTGATGCGCCGCGCCGGTCAGAAGGATGATGACGGCCAATGCGAGGATGACACGTAAGCGCTGCATGGTCGGGTACCTGCGGACAGCTCCCGCCGCGTCAGATCAGGATATCGCGGTCGATGTTCTCGAGGATCGTCTTCCGCACCCATTCCTTGAGCCGGACATCGAAGACGTCGACCGGATTGTAGTCGTCCGTAAGGACGACCGCCTCGGCCTCCGGAGGGAACCGGTACGCTTTTCCGAGATGCCGGTCCACTGCGCGCGCTGCCTGGGGATGCACGGGAAATTCTGCGACCACGTTCCGGTCGACCGGAGGCAGCGGCGCGGGAGAGGCGACAACGGTGATATTGCCCCGGCCCTCATGCTCCGTCGGTTCGAACAGGGGGTACAGGTTCACGTCCGTGAACACCCCTTCCAGGGTCCTGATGATCGACGCCGTCATGAACCTGTCGCTGCCGACGCTGCCGATGAGGTTCACCGCGAGGATCCCCCGGTCGGACATGCGCGCCCGGACCAGGAGGAGCGCCTCCCGGCTCAGGATGTGGCCGGGCGTCGTATCGCCGTTGAACACATCAAGGATGACGTAATCGTAGCGTTTCGTCGTGGTGTTCAGGTAATACCGCGCGTCCGCGGTGACGACGTCGCCGGAGACGCTGAAGCCGAAGAACTGCCGGGCAGCGGCCACGACAGCGGGGTCGATGTCCACCACGTCGGTCCGGATCCCCCGTTGCTCGTACCAGACCGGGACCACGCCGGCTCCCAGGCCGATGACCAGGCAGGTCTTCCCGGACGGGTTCATGGCGTAGGGGAGGAACTCCAGATGATAGATATAGGGATAGATGGACAGCCGGCTGCTGACGTCGATGCCGCCCTGGACCAGGCCGTCGATCATCAGTTCCCGGTGGCGCAGGGGCCCGTAGGAATAGTCAACGACCGCAACGGTGCCGTAATAGGTGTCCTTCTCGTACACGCGCGTCACCGTGGTGCCGTTGTCCAGGACCTTCGACAGGGGCCGCGGGGGCGGCGAGAGCAGGAACGGAAGGATGAGGACGAGCGCAACGGGCCACCGCCCCCGCAGGAGAAGGAAGTGTCCCGCCGCAAGAGCAAGCAGGAGGGCGCCGGTGACGGAAAAGATCGTGTCGACGCCGAATGCCGCGATGAGCACGAACCCGGTCAGGACCGTCCCGACGAAGCTGCCGACCGTCGAGAGCGCGGTGAACAGGCCCACGGTCCTCCCGATGCTGCGCATCTCGCGGACCGCGATCCGGACAAGGTAGGGGGAGACGCATCCCAGGAGGAACAGCGCCGGACCGAACAGCACGAGGGAGCTCGACAGCGCCCCTGCCCGGAGCCCCCAGGACAGCGTGGCCTTCAGCACGGGCCCCTTCAGGAGCGGGACCAGCAGCGTGCACACGCCGGCCAGGAGGATGATGCCGTAGAGCACGTCCGGCGATCCCTGCCGGTCCGCCAGGATGCCGCCCGCCGCGTATCCCGCGGCGAGCGCGACCAGCGTCACGGTGATGAGCGACGTCCAGACGAAGAGGCTGACGCCGAAGAAGGGGCCGATGACGCGGGACCCCAGGACCTCGATGACCATGATCAGCGCGCCGCAGACGATGGCCGTTGCGATGAGGTACGCGAAGGACAACCGGGGGGAGCGCTCCCGGTCTTCAGCGACGGCGGCCTCAGGGGGCGCCGGAACGCCGCTCATAGCAGCTTCTCCTGACCCGAGGTTGCCCGCTTCCTTCCGAAATGTTCGTACGAGAGGGCAGTGGCCTGCCTGCCGCGGGGCGTGCGGTCAAGGTAGCCCTCCTGGATCAGGAAAGGTTCGTACACGTCCTCGAGCGTGTCCTTCTCCTCGCCCAGGGCGGCGGCAAGGGTCTCCAGCCCCACGGGCCCCCCGCCGAACTTGTCGATGATGGCGAGCAGCAGCCGCCGGTCCATGTCGTCGAAGCCCTTCCCGTCCACTTCGAGCCGCTGCATGGCGTCCCGGACCGCGCCGCCCGTGATCCTGTCCGCGCCGCTGATCTGCGCGAAATCCCGGACGCGGCGCAGCAGCCGGTTCGCGATGCGCGGGGTCCCCCGGGAGCGGCGCGCGATCTCGGACGCGGCCGGCGGCTCGACAGCGATGCCCAGGATGCCGGCCGAGCGGCTGATGACCTTCTGCAGGTCCTCGGGAGAGTAGAAATTGAGCCGGTCGATGATGCCGAAGCGGTCGCGGAGCGGAGAGGTGAGGAGCCCCGTCCGGGTCGTGGCGCCAACGAGCGTGAACCGGGGCAGGTCGAGCTTGATGGAGCGCGCGCTGGGGCCCTGGCCGATGATGATGTCGAGCTGGAAATCCTCCATGGCCGGGTACAGGACCTCCTCCACGACGCGGTTCAGCCGGTGGATCTCGTCGATGAACAGGACATCGCCCGGCTGGAGGTTCGTGAGGATCGCGGCTAGGTCGCCGGCCCGCTCGAGGACGGGACCCGACGTCGACTTGATCCCCACGTCCATGGCGTGGGCGATGATATGCGCCAGCGTGGTCTTGCCGAGGCCGGGGGGGCCGCAGAACAGCACATGGTCCAGCGCCTCGCCCCGCTCCCTCGCGGCCTGGATGAACACGGCGAGATTGTCCTTGATGCGGTCCTGGCCGACGAAGTCCTCGAACCGCGTCGGCCGCAGGCTCCGGTCGATCTGCAGGTCGTCATCGTTCTCTTCTGCCGATATCATGCGTTTGGACGAGGTCATTCCCGCTCCGTACCGCTCATGAACGTCACGTGGACAGGGTCGAGGGGGGGCCGGGACCGCTTGGCCTTTCCGGCGGCCCTACCGGGTGCTCAGCTCCGCGAGCGACCGCTTGATCAGCTCCTCGATCCTCATGCCCGAATGGTCCCGCAAGGCCTTCTTCACCGCTTCTTCGGCCGCCAGCCGCTTGCAGCCGAGGCTCACGAGGGCCGAAACGGCGTCCTCCTGGTGCGGGGAACCCGCGGTCAGCGCACGCGCCGCGCCTTCGGCCTCCGGCAGGAGCTGCCGGACCTTGTCCTTCAGCTCAAGGCACATCCGCGCCGCGGTCTTCGTCCCGATCCCGGGGATCGCGCGCAGCCTCACGTCGTCGCCGGTCCTGATGGCGGCCACGAGGTCCGCCGCCGAGAGCCCCGACAGCACGGCGAGGGCGAGCTTGGGTCCGATGCCGGAAACCCCGAGGAGCAGCAGGAAGAGGTCCCGTTCCGGTTCCGTGGAAAAGCCGTAGAGACTGAGGGAATCCTCGCGGAGATGGGTGTGGATATGCAGGTCCACGGTCCCGCCGGGCTCCGGAAGCGACGTGAACGTGGAGAGGGCGATCGCGACCTGATAGCCGACCCCGCCAACATCGATGATGATCGAATCGGCGGACTTGCGCCGCAGCCTTCCCGAGAGCCAGGCGATCATCGGCCCCTGACTGCGCCCCGACCGGCATGACGAAGGATAGCGGAGCCCTTCAGCATCTCCCGCATGCGGGAGGAATGGATGTGGCAGATGGCCGCGGCCAGGGCGTCCGCGGCATCGGCGGGATGCGGCGCCTTCGGAAGCTCCAGCAGGGACTTGACCATCATCTGCACCTGCTTCTTCTCCGCCTTGCCGTTGCCCACCACCGCCTGTTTCACTTCCGCGGGCGCGTACTCGAAGACGGGAAGCCCGGCGTTCACCGCGACAAGGATGGCGACGCCCCGGGCGTGGCCCAGCTTGAGGGCCGACTTGATGTTGTTCGACACGAACAGGTCCTCGATCACGACGGCGTGGGGCTTGAACTTGTCAATGATCTTTTCCAGTTCGTCATAGATCTTTCCCAGCCGCGTCGGAAAGGGCTGTTTCGCCGAGGGGCTGATGCCTCCCGATACGATATGGAACAGCTTGTGGTTCTCCTCCGTAACGATCCCGTACCCGCTCGTCAACGTTCCCGGATCGATCCCCAGCACGCGCATGTCTTCCCCCCCCGATGGCCAGCAGCTCATGGCTCTTCGTTCTTTGCTCTTGCTATCAGCTACGAGCCAGGAGCCGCTGTTTCTCCTATGCCTCCACCGCGTTCATCACCTCGTCGGGGATGTCGAAGTTGGCGTAGACGTTCTGGACGTCGTCGTTGTCCTCGAGGGCCTCCATGAGGCGCAGCATCTGAGAAGCCTCCTTCTGGCCCTCGATCTTCACATAGGTCTGGGGCACCATGGTCACCTCGGCGACCTCCGTGGCGATGCCGGCGGCGTCCAGGGCCTTCTTGACCTTGTCGAAGTCCGCCGGCGCCGTGGTGATCTCGAAGGTGTCGTCCTCGGCCAGCATGTCCTCCGCACCCGCGTCCAGCGCGAGGCCCATGAGCTTCTCCTCATCGGCCTTCGCCTTGCTCACGACGATGTAGCCCTTCTTGTGGAACATCCAGGACACGCAGCCGTTCTCGCCCATACCCTTCCCGAGCTTCTCCATGATGTGCCGGAGCTCGGAGACCGTGCGGTTCTTGTTGTCGGTCATGACCTCGACGATGATGGCCACGCCGTTCGGGCCGTAGCCCTCGTAGGTGGTCTCCTCGTAGGCAACGCCGGGCAGCTCACCGGTGCCCTTTTGGATGGCGCGCTTGATGTTGTCCGCCGGCATGCTGACGCCCTTGGCCTTGTCGACCGCCGTGCGAAGCCGGGGATTGCCGTCGGGATCGCCGCCGCCCATACGCGCCGCGACGGTGATCTCCTTGGTGATCTTCGTGAACATCTTCCCGCGCTTGGCGTCGATCGCCGCCTTCTTGCGCTTTGTTGTCGCCCACTTGGAATGACCGGACATGCAGCCTCCTGAAAAATAGAGAAGACAGGAGTCAGGAGCCAGAAGTCAGGAGAAAAGACCGCCCTCGGCACGTTGCTCTTCTCCTGGCTCCTGGATTCTGTCTCCTCGCTCCTGCGTTTGTTCTACCGCTCCAACACCTGCGCCTCGTGCTCCGGTTCTTCCTTCAGCCGGGTGAAGATCATCCTGCCCGCGGCGGTCTGGAGCACGCTCGTGACCGAAACATCGATGTTCTTGTTGATGAACCGTCTGCCGTTCTCCACGACGATCATCGTGCCGTCGTCCAGGTACGCGACGCCCTGGCCGGGCTCCTTGCCTTCCTTCAGCACGAAGACCCGCATGCTCTCGCCGGGCAGCGCCACGGGCTTCACGGCGTTCGACAGGTCGTTGATGTTCAGCACCTTCACCCCCTGGAGCTCCGCGACCTTGTTGAGGTTGAAGTCGTTGGTGATGACCTTGGCGTCCGTGCGCTTTGCGAGGGCGATCAGCTTGCTGTCCACGTCCCGGATCTTCGGAAAGTCGTCATCGGTGATCCGGACCTCCATGTGGCTCATCTTCTGGATGCGGTGCAGGACGTCGAGCCCCCGCCTGCCCCGGGCCCGCTTGAGCGAATCGGAGGAATCGGCGATATGCTGCAGCTCCTGCAGGATGAACTGCGGGATGAGCAGCGTGCCGTCCAGGAACTCGGTCTCGCACACGTCGGCGATCCGCCCGTCGATGATCACGCTCGTGTCGAGGATCTTGAGGTTCTCGTCCGCCCCGCCCTTGAACAACTTCTTGATGTTCGCCGGGTTGAACCGCTCCCCCTCCCGGATCCCGATCGTCACGCCCAGGTACCCGAAGAATGCGTTCATGAGCAGGACCAGGAAGTTCACGATGCTCCGCTCCAGCGGAACAAGCTTGAGGGGCGCTGCGATGATATTGGCCGACGTGAGGCCGATGATGAAGCCGAGGATGCCGCCGACGATCACCTTCAGCGCGACGCGCCGGAAGAGGAGCTCCGTCAGGATGATGCTGACGGCAACGGCGGAGCCGATGGCCATGCCTTCGAGCTTGCTGACCGTCTCATCGAGCTGCATCGAGACATAGAACCCCAGCAGCATGCCGATGAGCACGAATATGATCCTGATGAGGATGAGGCCCAACTACCGATACCTCCTTAGCCGCACAGCATGCGATGTCCGGCGCAGGAACGCGCCGGGGAACGGCCCGACAGCGACTGTGGAGCCCCGCCCGAAGTTGCCGGTGGCCCCTTTGAAAATAGCGACATCCCGCAGCGATCCCGACACGGTCGGTGCCGCGGCCGCGGGGTCACTCGGGCCGGATCGTCACGAAGAGGTCCTCGCCCTTCCTGCGCACGAGCAGGAGCGCCCGGTCCTTAGCCTTGATACTGCCGATCGCCTTCTTATACTCCTCGACGGTCGCCACATCCTTCTGGTTCACCTGCAGGATCACATCGCCCGGACGGATGCCGGCCTCGTAGGCCCTGCTGGCGGGATCGACGCGGATGACGGCGATGCCGGCGTCGCCCTCGCTCAGACCGAACCGTTTGGCAAGGTCGGGCGTGAGCTCGCGCACCGTCACCCCGGACAGCGCACTGCTCTCTTCGCCGTCATCCCCTCCCGGGCTCTCGGCAGCTGCCTCGCCCAGCTTCTTGGGCAGCTCCGCGATGGTCACTTCGAGCTCAAGCTCTTTTTTCTGGCGCAGCAGCTTCACCTTCACCGACCTGCCGACGGGCGTCTGGGAGACCATGTTCCGGAGATGGCCTGTGTCCTCCACGTCCTTTCCGTTGAACGCGCGGACCACGTCGCCCTGCTTGATCCCCGCCTTCTCGGCCGGGCTTCCCTTCAGGATGCCGCTCACGAGCGCGCCCTTGAGGTCCTTGACGCCGAACTCCTCGGCGAGGTCCGAGGTCACCTCCTGGATGCTGACGCCGAGCCAGCCGCGGACGACCTTCTTGAACTTGATGAGGCTCTCCATGACCTGCTTCGCCATGCTGCTCGGGACGGCAAAACCGATGCCCTGGTAGCCTCCGGTGCGGGAGACGATGGCCGTATTGATGCCCACAAGCTCGCCGTGGGCGTTGATGAGGGCGCCGCCGGAGTTCCCGGGATTGATGGCCGCATCGGTCTGGATGAAGTCCTCGTAGTCCGCGATGCCTACGTTGGCGCGGCCCACGGCGCTGATGACGCCCATCGTGAGCGTCGAATTGAGCCCGAAGGGGTTGCCGATGGCGAACACGATCTCTCCGACGCGCAGCGTGTTCGAATCGCCCCACGCCAGCGCCGGCAGTCCCGTCGCGTCGATCTTGATGACGGCGATGTCCGTCTTGGGATCGGCGCCGATGAGCTTCGCCTTGTAATCGCGCTTGTTCGTGAGCTGCACCTTGATCTCCTGGGACTTCTCGATGACGTGGTTGTTCGTGACGATATAACCGTCCTCGGACACGATGACGCCGGAGCCCAGGCTCTGCTCCTTGTGCTCCCGGGGGACGTTGGGCTGCTGGAACTGGTCTCCGAAGAACCGCCGGAAGAACGGGTCATCGAAGAGATCAAATGGGGTCTGCTCGGTCTGCTTGATCACGCGGGTGGTCGAGATGTTCACCACCGAAGGTGTGGCGATGGCCGCCACCTCCGAGAGGGCGTCGGAGAGCTGCGTGAGCATCTCTGCGGACCGGGAGGAGACCTGGCCGCTCTTGGCCGTAAGCGGCGTCATCAGGTCCAGGCGCGATGAGATCGCCAGCCCGACGATCACGCCGATCACCAGGACAACGAGCGCGGACAGGGTGAAACGTCTTGTATTCATCATGGGATGATACCTCCCGGGACGGTTGTCATGGATGGAAGAAGGTATATTACCGAAAGAGCTGAATGTTTTCAAGCTCTTTTTCTCGTTGACAGTCCGGACAGATTATCTATAATAGGACACATCGCCCCGGAAGGGCCTGAAAGGAAGCTTCCCATGTCGACCAAGACCGCGTCCCGGCGTACGGGGAAAGCATCTGCCGCCAAGACCCTCGACCACCTGGACAAGCAGCATCTCTGGCATCCCTTCACCCAGATGCAGGACTGGCAGAAGGAGCCGGCGGTCATCATCGATCGGGGGAAGGGCTCCTGGCTCACCGACATTCAGGGC
>Ga0316626_10000547_pt1 | contig 14859 bp, 13 predicted proteins | sample OWC_Aug_T1_C1_D5_FD_207656 | JGI IMG/M metagenome (GOLD analysis project Ga0316626, IMG submission 207656) | Wetland soil microbial communities from Old Woman Creek delta, Ohio, United States - OWC_Aug_T1_C1_D5_A | ecosystem: Environmental > Terrestrial > Soil > Wetlands | place: USA: Ohio...
ATGTTCGTCGGCGGCGGGCTCAAGCTCATCCTGGCCACGATCCACCACGCGATCGTGGACGTTCCCCGGCTCATCACGAAGGAGCGGGTCCTGCGGACCATCCGGCTGGCGAACAGCGCCATGCGGTATTTTAACATCGACCGGCCCCGCATCGGCATTGCCGCATTGAACCCGCACGCCAGCGAGGGCGGCCTCTTCGGCCACGAGGAGTGGAACGAGATACTGCCCGCCGTCATCGAAGCGAGGGGTGAGGGCATCGATGCCAGCGACCCTCTTCCGGCCGACACCCTATTCTATAAGGCTCGGAACAACAGCTTCGACATCGTCGTCGCCATGTACCACGATCAGGGCCTGGCGCCCCTCAAGATGCTCGCCTTCGGCAATGCCGTGAACGTCACCGTCGGCCTCCCGATCATCCGCACGTCGGTGGACCACGGCACGGCCTACGACATCGCCGGCAAGGGCTGCGCGGACCCCGCAAGCCTGCTCGAAGCCGTCAAGCTCGCCGCGAACATGGCGCGGCACGGCGAACACAGCGGAAAGGAGCCTTCATGAACAAGGAGATAATCCCCGTCCTGACCCGTTCGCATCTCTTCGCCGCGATTTTTTTCGCGATCTTCATCTTCCTGCTCTATCAGATGGCCGGGCTGCTGGCGCCTTTTTCCTCCGCCCTTCTCTGGGCGGCGGTCATCGCCCTCGCCCTCGCGCCGCTTTACCGGAGCGTGGTCCGTCTTGTCAGGGGCCGCACCGGCCTTGCAGCGGGCATTATGACCTTCGGCGCACTGCTCGTCGTTATCGGCCCGACGATCACCCTGCTGGTCATGCTTGTCGCACAGGCCGTTGACCTGTATCAATGGGCATCAACGCTCGTCCAGACCGGCAGGCTGGCGGAAACCTGGAGCAGGCTTGCGTCACCGACGCTCGACAGCATCCTCCAGAACCCGCTTCTCCAGGGCATTGACGTGAAGGGCCTGGCCATCAAGGGCGTGAGTGAACTTTCCTCGGGCCTGGCGTCCCAGCTCGGCAGCGTCCTCAAGAATACCCTACTGTTCGGGTTCAATCTGCTGATCATGCTCGTCTCGCTTTTCTTCCTCTTTCGCGATGGCGAGCGCTGGTACACCTCGGTGACCGGGCTCCTGCCCTTCACCCACGACCAGAAGCGGGCCATTGCCCAGAAGTTCCGGGACACCTTCACGGCAGTGATCAATGGCGTGTTCCTGATCTCCCTTCTCCAGGGGATCATGACCGGCGCCGGACTCGCGTTGTTCGGCGTGCCCTTTCCCGTGTTCTGGGGCTTCCTTTCCGCAGTCCTTTCGCTCCTGCCCATCGGAGGCGCGGCGCTCGTATGGGTCCCGGCGGCCGTCTACCTCTATCTGACAGGCGCGACGCTGAACAGCATCCTCCTGGCAGCCTGGGGAGCGATCCTCGTCAGCCTCCCCGATAATTTTCTGAAACCCCTCCTTATCGGGAGAAAGGCGAAGCTCCCCATGTTCCTGCTCTTCATCGGCATCCTGGGCGGCCTGCGGGTCTATGGCTTTCTGGGCATCCTTGCCGGTCCGCTTATCGTTACGATGCTCACGGCATTCATAGGGATCTACCGCGAGGAATTCGTTGATAAGAAAGCGACATAAAGAAACGGCAAAGGGCAACATGGGACGCAGATGAATGCGGATCCGGTCTGATGAAGACAGGAACGAATGGGATGCCGCGGATACGTGTTCATCCATGTCAAGCGCTGCGGCGAATTGATCGCGGAGAGGAGAAGGCAAGCATGGAAGATCTGGCAAAATCCGACACCTGGCGGGTGTTCCGCATCATGGCGGAGCTGGTGGAGGGATTCGAAGCGCTGAGCGGCGTTGGTCCGGCAGTCACCGTTTTCGGCAGCGCGCGGCTCCAGCCCGGATCGCTGTACTACAACAAGTGCCTGAAGGTTGCGGAGAACCTCGCGAAGAGCGGCTTCACCGTCATCTCCGGCGGCGGGCCGGGCATCATGGAGGCTGCGAACAAAGGCGCGCAGAACGGGAACGGGACCTCGGTGGGGCTGAACATTGAGCTTCCCATGGAACAGTCGGCGAACACTTTCCAGGACATCAAGGTCGAGTTCCGCTATTTTTTCGTCCGGAAACTTATGTTCGTGAAATACGCGGTAGGATACGTCATCTTCCCGGGAGGCTTCGGCACCATGGACGAGCTGTTCGAAGCGCTCACGCTCATCCAGACCAAAAAGATCCGGAGCTTTCCGGTGATCCTCGTCGGGAGGCAGTACTGGGCGGGCCTGGTCGACTGGATGCGGGCGACGGTCCTCGCGCAGGGAAACATTGAAGCCGGCGACCTGGACCTGTTCCACGTCGTCGAGGAGCCCGAAGAGGTCTGCGAGATCATCGCGATGCGCTACAAGGACCGGACCGCTGCTTTTCCCAGCGACAAGCGCGCGTCCAACCGCAAGGGCGTGTAGCAGGATGTTGAAAAAGCCTTCTGAGTGCTGAGTGGTCCGGCAGGTCTTCGGCGAAAGCCCGGTCGAAGGTTCACCACGAACGTCGAAATATCGATGCTCTCAGGAACCGCATCTTCATCCGGAGCCTGTCGATTCACCCTGCATATTGAGCATATCGGAGGGGAATGGTGGACTCAGGACAGGCATGTCAAAGGGTGATTGGTGCGTTTATCGACAACCTGCGATGGCGCTGACAGGCGGCGCTACGGCTCATTGTCCCATTTTTTTGTTCTTCGTTCCGTGCGGGCCTTCCGGTGGTGCCTGGCCCGCAGCTTGCGAAACCATACCTCGATGTTCTCCCGGTAGATCATAACGAGCAGGATGACGGTCATGCCGATGCCGACCAGGGTGAAGAACGCCCCGTACCGCGCGTCGCGGAACAGCGTACCACCGATGGTCAGGAGCGTCGTGCCGAGGAGCCTCCCGCTGGTCGACACGAGCAGGAAGTCCCTTTGCCCCATGTGCCCCAGCCCCAGCAGGTAACACAGGATGTCCTTTGGAAATCCCGGGATCAGGAACATGAGGAAGGCCAGGAAGAGCCCCTTGTGCTTCATGACGTAGTCGTAACGCTTGATGACCTGGGAGTTCACAAACACCTCCACGAGGTGTCGCCCCAGCAGGCGCGCTATCAGGAACGCCATCCAGGAGCCGAGGGCCAGCCCGATGGTCGAGTAGATGATCCCCCAGAAGTTTCCAAAGAAATACCCCCCCACGAAACCCGTCACTTCGCCCGGCACCGGCGCTGCTACCACCTGGAGCGCCTGCAGACCGATGAAAATGAGCGCGGCATATGCGCGGTGCTCTTGGATGAACTTCGTCATCCGGTGCCGATCCAGGAACAGGTCGATCAGGCCGAATGAGTACAGCAGGTACGTCCCTATGGTGAGAAGCGTTCCGATGAGCAGGAGCTGAAGGATCGATTTTCGGTCGAGTTTGAACATGCGAACGATCGTGACCAGATCACTTTTTGAAGAGGTCGTCCAACGCCCTGCGGGCCGTCTCCGGGCTGTCTTTGGATCGAGCGCCCGCTTCCGTTTCAGCGAACAAAAAAAGCCCGCAATAGTTCGCCTTGTCCTTCTCCCGCACCAGCTCCGCGATCGGCTCGCGGCATTGCTTCGGCGCCGATTGGTCGAAGAACCGGCAGTTCAGGCAGCAGTGCAGGTCGGCATGGCAGAAGGTACACTCGTCCCTCCGGCCGATCTCGCGTCCGAGGGTAAGCTCTTTCTTGCACGCATGGCAGACCTTCATATCGTCATGTAATATATATCATCGCCCTGAGTTAGACAAGAGCAAAGGCCCGTACCTGTAATCCCAAAATGATAATGTCCTATTTTGCCAAAGTAGAAATGTCCTAATCCCAGCTACAATGCCCGACCAATCGGGAGGGCACTGTGGCGGACAAGGACATGATCATAATGAGCAGAAGGGAATCGAGACGCCTTCATATCATCCATCAGGCATTGGCGCGGCAGATCACCCAGACTGCGGCAGCAGGGATTCTCGGGCTGAGCGATCGGCAGCTGCGGAGGTTGATCAAGCGGGTGAGGACCGCGGGCGATGACGGTATCTGCCACCGGTCGCGCGGCAAGGCATCGAACCATCGGATTCGTCCGAAGATCAAGGCGCGGGCGCTCAAGCTCTTTAAACAAGAGTACGCCGATTTCAATCTTGCCCATGCGACAGAGAAACCTTCGGAGGTCCATGGGATCGCTATAAGCGATGAGACGCTCCGACTCTGGCTGAACGAGGCGGAAATCTCCTATAAAAAGCACCGGGCGAAGAAACACCGGCAGCGACGGGAGCGGAAATCCTGTTTTGGCGAGCTGGTACAGATAGAGGGCTCCCATCATGACTGGTTCGAAGGCCGGGGCCCGATCTGCGTGTTCATGGGATATATCGACGACGCAACAGGAACCGTCTGTGGACGATTCTATGACTACGAGGGCACGATGCGCCTGCCATGGACAGCATGAAGCGGTATATCAAGCTATACGGCATCCCTCAGAGCGTTTATCTGGACAAACACAGCACGTACAAGTCATGGGCCAAGCCGACCATCGACGAACAGCTGTCCGACCAGGAGCCCATGAGCCATTTCGAGAAGAGCCTGGCAGCCTTGGAAGTCGAGGTCATCCACGCCAACTCGCCCCAGGCCAAGGGCCGGGTGGAACGGTTGTTCAAGACTCTCCAGGACCGCTTGGTCCGGGAGATGCGGCTTCAGGGGATCAAGAGCGTTGACGAGGCAAACATGTTCCTGGAGACCTATCTGCCGAAGCACAACAGACGGTTCCGGAAAGAGGCGCGGGATAAAGCTGACCTGCACCGGCCAGCCCTGCATAGGAGCGAGCTTGATCGCATCCTCTGCATCAAGGAGGAACGGACGGTCAAGAACGACTTCACGATCGCTTACGCCAACAAGCTTTATCAGATCGAGCAGATGACCCGAGCCAAGAAAGTCACCGTTAAAGAGCGCCTGGAGGGGAGCCTACATATCACCTACAAAGGCGAGGATCTACGCTACCGGATGATTGCGGAACAAGCACCGAAGGAAGCGCCGGCTCCGATTTGCTTGATCGAAGTAAAGAAGCCATGGATCCCTCCAGCTGATCATCCTTGGAAGAAGCGGCCAACCTTTACACCAAGACGTCGGCGGGAGCAACAGCTATCGGAACCTTAACGAGCAATTAGAATAAATAGTACCACCTTGAGGATCGGAGATTACCTGCAGCGGCTCGACTGAGCTCGTCGAAGTCTCACCGAAATCTTGCTGCAGGGAGCTTCAACTGGGCACAGCCGGGAGGATCGCTGTGCTAAGATACTTCCACGCGGAGGACCTGCTGGGGACAACGAGAAAGATAAATCGGAACGAATGGTCCTTGGATAAAAAAAGCCCGTCATGGTCCCACATGACCGGCTCATTGCTGTTCCCCCCTGGTTAGTTAGTTACAGATCGAATTCCTTTCAAAATGAAATGAATATTTGCCGCAAGAAAGCGCAAGAGGCGCAAATACGAATGGGGTTCTTTGTGCTTTTTGTGCTTCTTTGCGGCTAATAGATTTTGAATTCTTCGTGCCTTAGAGTCTTTGTGGCAGATTTGGTTCCGGCTTGTCCGGGTTGGGTCGTTACTACATTGCTGCGCTTTCCTGGAACACGGCATGTTCGCGTTGTGCAACGGCCTTCTCAGGCTCACCCAACACCACCCAGTTCATCGGGCTCTGCAGGAGCTTGCTCACCATGGCTGCATTGAGGCCATGGCCGGACTTGTGCGCCACGACATGCCCGCTGACCGGCATGCCGATCAGCGAGAGGTCGCCGATGATGTCCATGATCTTGTGCCGGACGAACTCGTCATGATACCGCAAGCCTTCCGGATTCAGCACCGTTTCCGGTCCCAGGACCACCGCGTTCTCCAGGGAACCGCCCTTGGCAAGGCCCTTGGCCTGGAGCATCTGGACATCGCTCAGAAATCCGAAGGTCCGGGCAGCGGACACCTCGCGAATGAAGTTCTCCTCGGAGATCTGATAATTGAGACTCTGTTCCTTCAACAGGGGATGGTTGAAGTCGATGAAGTAGGATATGGCCGGCGTGTCCGAAGGCCAGATCGCAAGCTGTTTGCTGCCATCCCGCACGAAGACGGGTTTCGTGACCTTGAGCACCGGCTGGACCCGGTCCTGGAGCTGGATCCCCGCATCGGCGATCATCCGCACAAAGGGAGCGGCGCTGCCGTCCATGATCGGCACCTCGTCTGCATCGAGCTCGACGAAGGCGTTGCCGATGCCCAGCCCGGCAAAGGCGCTGAGAAGATGCTCCACGGTCTGGACCGCTGCGCCGTTCTTCCGAAGGGTCGTTGCGTAGCTGGTGGTCGACGTGTTGGACGCGATGGCCTCGATCTCCGCGTTGCCCAGGTCCCTGCGTACGAAGACGATCCCGGTGTCAGCCGGAGCCGGCTTCAGCAGCATGTGCACCCGCCTGCCTGAATGAAGGCCAATGCCTTCGCAATGTATGGTGTTCTTGATGGTTCGCTGGTTTCTGAGCATGGTTTCCTGTCCTTACGTATGATACTGGAAAGCAATACCCATGCCACTGCCAGACCCCTCCAAAATCCCGCAAAATTATGCAGATACATCATATATGCGGCATTATTGCACGTGGCAAGAAAAGCACATTCCTTGTGTCCTGTTGATTTAATGCAACAGTTTATCGGAATCCTGTTGCCTCGTTATGAAGCGACAGAATGCATCACAGATAAAGTCCTCGAAGATCGCTCGCGAGAATGCGAAGCAGGCCTTCTTTGGCTTAACTCCCGATTTTCCGGTTAGTCATGAAGAAGCATGCCAGGAGCAATTCCGAATGGAACGCGAAGATCGCGGGAACGCCTGCAGGCACATTGCGCTCCGGGAGCGCCCCTTTTACATTGACACACTGCAAGGGAGTATGATAGATTTTTTGCAGAAGCGCGACGTATGCAGCCGGACCTCGCGGAGGGAACATGGCCGTCAAGCTCGATGAACTGTACGAACAGGGCATGGATGCCTATAACAAGGGTGATTATCAGAATGCCGAAGGTCTGTTCCACCGGATCCTGAACATCAACCCGCGCTTCGCAGACATCCAGAACAAGCTGGGGATCATCTACAACCAGACAAACCGGCTTGAGCTCGCATCCAAGGCCTTCGAGAAAGCGCTGGAGCTCAACCCGGGATATACCGAGGCCTCCCTCAACCTCGCCATCACCTACAGCGACCTGGGCCAGTACGAAAAGGCGCGCGACGTGTTCGAGCGGGCGGCGAAGATCAGCAAGGGCTCCAGTGAGATCGATCCCTTCATCAAAGGCAAGCTCGCGAACGAGCACCTGAAGATCGGGACCATTTACGCCGATCTGAAGCTGCTCGATGAGGCGATCGATGAGTTCCAGAAGGCCATCCGCCTGGCGCCGAACTTCGCCGACATCATCACCCAGCTCGGGATCGCCTTCCGCGAAAAGGGCCAGTACGACGAGGCCATCAAGCAGTTCAGCCACGCCAAGGAGGTAAATCCCCGCTTCATCCCCGCCCGGGTCCACCTGGGCCTCGCCTATTACTCCCGCGGTTTCTACGGCCTCGCCGAGGAAGAATGGCAGGAGGCCCTCAAGATCGACCCCAACAACGCAGCCGTCAAGACCTATCTCAATTTCGTCAAGCCCCAGCAGGCCTGAGGAGCCGCCTCCGTGCACCTTCTGGAAATAGCGGGCCTCTCCACCAGCTTCACGACGCGCTCGGGCGTCATCCGGGCAGTGGACAACGTGAGCCTCTCGCTCCAGGCCGGCCGCGTGCTCGGCCTCGTCGGCGAGTCCGGCTGCGGCAAGACCATCACCGCCCTCTCCATCATCAACCTCGTTCCGCCGCCCGGCAGGATCACTGCCGGAAAGATACTGTTCGAAGGCCGGGACCTGCTCACGCTCTCCGAGGAAGAGATGCGGAAGGTGCGCGGCGCCCGGATCTCCATGGTCTTTCAGGAGCCCATGACCGCGCTCAACCCGGTGTTCACCGTCGGGAACCAGATCAGCGAGGTCCTCACCACCCACCAGGGAATAGCGGAGCGGGAGGCCCTCGACCGGTCCATTGAGCTCCTCCGGTCCGTGGGCATCCCTTCGCCCGAGAAGCGGGTCCACGAGTATCCCCACCAGCTCTCGGGCGGCATGCGCCAGCGCGTGATGATCGCCATGGCCATCGCCTGCAGGCCGTCCTTGGTCCTCGCCGACGAACCCACGACAGCGCTGGACGTCACTATCCAGGCGCACATCCTCGAGCTGCTCACCCGGATCCAGGCAGAGATGGGCATGGCCATGGTCCTGGTCACGCACGATCTGGGCCTCATCGCCGAACGCGCCCATGAGGTCGCCGTGATGTATGCGGGCAGGATCGTGGAGCAGGCGGCCACTGCCGAACTTTTCGCCACCCCCCTGCACCCCTACACGCGGGGGCTGATGGCCTCGATCCCCAAGCCGGGGGAGAGCAGGCGTGCGAGGCTCAGGACGATCCCAGGCTCGGTGCCGAGGCTCTCGGACCTGCCGCAGGGATGCACATTCTCGCCGCGCTGCGACATCAAGACCGGGCAATGCGAGGCAGAACCCGGCCTGGTCGAGGTAAAGCCGGGGCATTTCGTAAGGTGCTGGAACTGGATGGCGAAGTGAGTCGAGTGTGAAGTGCGGAGTGCGGAATGAACAACAAGGATGGTTTTACCGCAGAGGGCGCAGAGAACGCTGAGAAAGCATGATACGTGAATTCTAAGGCTTTGGTCGTGTGCTTTTCCAGAACCCCCTGCATCCCGTGAACAGGGCCGCGCACTACATGACCGGTGCAGGACCGGAAAACCACAAATCATGCCTGCGCGTGCGAAGCGTAAGCGCTCATGGAAAGCTGTAAGGGTAGATTAAAACAGAAAGACAACATGTCATGTCTGCGCGGGCCTGTGAACGGCGGTGCAGAACAATAAAAGAATCTTGAGCTTCCTGAGAAGGGCTTGTAGCGGTTTTAGGTTGCAAGCGGTCTTACCCGCTCGCATTGGAGACGACCCTGCATATGAAAAGCACCTCTGTTGCGAACGTTATGTATCCTTATAGTCGCTCGTCGAACCGTGCGTTTATTGGTCTACTTAATCCTCTGCGCGCTCTGCGATCTCTGCGGTGAACAGGATCTTCTGTGATTGAAAATATTCTGACCATTGAAAATATCCATAAGACCTTCCCCGTGAAGGCCGGTCCCGGAAAGACCGTGCACGCGCGCGCGGTAGACGGCGTGAGTTTGGCTGTGTCGCACGGAGAAGTGGTCGGCCTTGTCGGAGAGAGCGGCTGCGGCAAGTCGACCCTCGGACGGCTCGCCCTGGGACTCATGCCGCCCACGTCAGGGAAGGTGTTCTTCCGGGGAAAGGACCTCGGCGACCTGGGGAAGGAAGAACTGCGGGCGCTGCGCAAGGAGATGCAGATCATCTTCCAGGACCCCTTCGCTTCGCTGAATCCCCGCATGCGGGTCCGCGACATCGTGACCGAGCCGCTGGTGATCCACCGGCTTGCCACGAAGCAGGACCTGGACAAACGCGGCGTGGCGCTCCTCGAGAAGGTCGGCCTGGGCGCAGACGCCCTGTCGCGCTACCCCCACGAGTTCTCCGGCGGCCAGCGCCAGCGGATCGGCATCGCGCGGGCGCTCGCGAGTGGTCCGTCCTTCATCGTCGCAGACGAGCCTGTCTCGGCCCTCGACGTGTCGGTCCAGGCCCAGATCATCAACCTCCTGGGCGACCTTCAGCAGGAAATGGGCCTTTCGTTCCTGTTCATCGCCCACGACCTGAATGTGGTGCGCCATTTCTCCGACCGGGTGGCAGTCATGTACCTCGGAAAGATCGTCGAGATCGCGCCCGCCGAGGAGATCTACACCAACCCGTCCCACCCCTACACCGAGGCACTGCTCGCGGACATTCCCGTGCCCGACCCGAAGGCGAAAAAGAAACATATCCTGCTCAAGGGCGACATCCCCAGCCCCACGCAGGTCCCGCCCGGCTGCCGCTTCCACACGCGTTGCATCTACCGCTTCGAGCCCTGCGACAAGGTCGTGCCGAGGACCACGGACCTCGGGAACGGCCACTTCGTGGATTGCCACCTGCGGGGATAAGACGCCTCATTCAGTGCCGCGACCGGTATTCCGTAGTCCGCAAGAGGAATATCAACCTGTTTTGCCGTTGACAATCACGACAAATTACGCTAATATTAAGACAAATGTCGCAGTAAGATTGTGGAGGGGTACGTCATGACACACGCAACGACAATAGAAGAGATTCTCGGGGGGAGGAAAATCCTTCAGAAGAGTATCCAGGGCAAAATGGATCTCATAGAATTAAGTAATACGGGTGTGACAAAAGAGGCTTTGTTGCACTTGGCTAAATACTGTAGTTTTTCAATACAACAATTATCTGAAGTTCTCCCGGTGAATGTGAGGACGATCCAGAGATATACTCCTAAAGAGCATTTTAATCGGGCGGTGTCGGAGCAAATCTTGCAGCTCGCTGAAGTCGCAGCGCGGGGCACTGAAGTATTCGGGGACAGAGAACGCTTTCTCGAGTGGATGAAAACGCCGAGTGCAGCATTCGCTGATAAAAAACCGTTAAGCCTGCTAAATTCTAAATTCGGGGCTGACATGGTTTTGGATGAACTTGGGCGGATTGAGCATGGGGTTTTCTCCTGATGGAGGTATACAGGATCGCAAAATCCTCATACAGCACGGACCTGACGGGACTTGGCGCGCGGCTGTATGGGGCGAGGTGGAATCGAAAAGGCACGGCAATGATTTATACCTCGAAGAGTCGGGCCCTTGCCGCGCTGGAATTTCTCGTTCATCTGCCCCTCTCTCTTGTTCCCCCGGGTTTAAAGATCGTTTCACTTCAACTACCCGATAAGACAGCAATAGAAGAAATGTCCCTCTCGGATTTACCGGCAGACTGGCGGACGCATCCTGCGCCTCCTCAGTTGGCTGATCTCGGCTCTGCATGGGTAAAGACGAATAAAACCCTCCTGCTGCGCGTTCCCTCGGTCATCATCGAAAAGGAGTTCAATATTCTCATCAACCCCGGACATCCCGATATAAAGTTCGTCACCATCGGCAAAGTCGAGGATTTCAAATTTGATGATCGGCTGTTGAAGAAAAAATAGTCAGGCGGGCGGTTAGGGCCATCGGATCGTCGAGGAGGAATAGCGATGGTTACAGATAAAGCCTCATTTTCCTTCTTCCCGTGCTGATTGAAGCGAAACCTGCTTTGTCGGCGTCCGCGGCTACAATTGTGGCCGAAGGGTCACTTGGGAGCGGCGTGGGTGGAATGGATGCCGAAGATCTTCACGGGGATGTCCTTGCCCTTCACCTTCACCGTGTCCATCTCCTTCATGTCCACGCGGTAGAGCTTTCCTTCCTCGGCAAGGTTCTTGATCTTCTCATAGGTGAACTCGGTGATCAGCACCCGTGAATCGTATTTCCGCGTCAGCGTCTCGACGCGGGCGCCCAGATTCACGTGGTCGCCGATGATGGTATAGTCCATCTTCTTGTCCGCCGAGCCGATGTTCCCGACCAGCACGTCCCCCGTGTTCAGTCCGATGCCGTTGTCCAGCGGCTCCTTGCCCTCGGCCCGCCACTTCGCCTGCAGCTCCTCCAGCCGGTCAGACATGTTGAGGGCGCACTTGACGGCCAGCTCCGCGTGGTTCGGCTGCTCCAGGGGCGCGCCCCAGAACGCCATGATCTCGTCGCCCACGAACTTGTCCAGCGTGCCGTCCCATTTGAAGATGATGTCGGTCATCTCGTGGAGGTATTCGTTCAGGTGCGTGACGACCTCCTCGGGTTTCCGTTTCTCCGAGAAGGTCGTGAACCCCCGCACATCCGAGAAGAGCACCGTGATCTCCCGGCGATAGCCGCCCAGCTTCGCCAGCTCGGGGTTTTTGAGCAGCTCTTCCACGATCTTGGGCGAGACATAGTGGGAGAACATCTTCTTCAGCTCCTTCGCCTTCCGCTCCTCGGTCAGGTACTTGTAAGTGCCGGCGAAGACTGAGATGACCGCCATGTTGCCGAAGGGATAGAACAGGTTGGCGTAATAGCCCTGGTAGGCAAAGAGGTACTGGTTCCCCGCCGCGAAGACTGCCATGAGCGCGGAGGACAGGACGAGTCCGTGCAGGGCGCGCATTCGGGGCAGGAGCAGCGCCAGGATGAGCCCGGTGACAAGGACCGCGAGCGAAACGACAGAGACCGGGATATTCTTCAGGAACCGCTTGTTCAGGATGTTCTCGACGACCGTCGCGTTCTTTTCCACGCCCGGCATGCGGGCCGAGAACGGCGTGACCACGAAGTCGTAGGTGGAAATGGCGGACGTGCCCAGGAGGACGACCTTGTCCTTCAGGTCGGACGGCTGGAATGCCCCGGACAGAATGTCGGCGGCGGAAATATACCGCAGGGTCCGGTCCCTGCCGAGATAGTCAATGCGCATCCTGCCGGCAGGCTCCACGGGGATATAGGTATCGCCGACCTGGATCCCGCGGCCGGCATAGACCGTAATATCGGCGATCGTCTTGCCGAGCGCCTGCGCAGCCGTGATGAGGGACAACGAAGGATAGATGTCGTCAGCGTATTTGATGTAGAGGTATTCCCAGCGAAGCTTGCCGTCCAGGTCAGAGGGGCTGTACACGTGGCCCAGCGTTGCCTGCGATGAGAGCGCGGCAATCGACGTCTTTGGCTTGTTCACGACAGGGGCCTGGCTGAGGCGGGACTGGTCCTTGATGTTGACCAGCGCATTGTCCAGGAGGAAGTCCGGCGGCTCGATGGGGGTGGTTGCCGTCGTATCGAAGCCGGCAGCCAGGATGATCGTTCCGCGCGCCTTGGCAAGCGTCCTGGCTAGCGCCGCATCCGCCTTCCTGCTTTCCCGTTCGGGATAGAAGATATCGACGGCCAGGACCGAAGGCTTCGCATGCACGATCCGGTCGATGAGCTTTGCCTGGCGCACCCGGCTCCAGGGCCAGCGGCCATACTTCTCCAGGCTCTTCTCGTCAATCTCTACGATAATGATGTTCCGGGGGACGGGTGGCGAGGCCATGAGGTTGCGGAGCTGGAAGCGGAAATCGACGAGGAGCGACTCGACGCGCTCCTCGACGAACTGCGGCGATAAAAGGTTCAGCACGAGGAAACACCCCGTGCTGACGACGCCGAAGACGGTGATGGCCTTTATCTTGCGAAAGGGGTTCACGATATGCACGCCCCGTCGACGGTGATCATCTCGTCAGTGGTTTTGCCAACGGCCCCGGCCGTACACAGACTCCGGGCACGGTGGGATCGGCGGGGAGATAGTCCGGCAAAGGTCCGAAGTAGCAAATGTCGGTTCCCTGCGAGCACCCCACCGTCGCGTCGGCGACCAGCGGCGGCTCGTTCTCCCACGAGTTGTTCCGGACATCAAGCGTCGTGGTCGAGCTGGTAGTGAGATTGGGCCCAAAGTAGGTGCAGGAGATCTCGTTGTGCTGGATCACGGGGGCAGGCCCCGCCGAGACCACAACAGAGATCCCGGCAGACGTGTTGTTCCTGATCGTGTTGTTGGTTATCGTCGGGCTGACAAAGGAGACCATGATCCCGGTGGAGTTCGATTCGATCAGATTGTCGTCGATGATCGCTGTCCCTCCGTTGATATGAATGCCGTCATCATTCCCGGAAACCGTGCTCCGCGTCACGAGAACGTTCCCGCTTCCGATCGTCATACCGATACTGCCGCCTTCGCCGCCGGAAAATCCGGAGACAACGGTATCCACCACCGACGAATCGCCGCCCAGCACAATGCCGGTCTGCCCATAGGAGAATCCGGAAAAAGTCCCGAGGACCTTGGTGTTGCGTATCGTCATGCTGAATCCACTGTCCTCAATCCCCGTGTTGCTCTGGAACAACAGTTCATTGGACGGCGCTTCGATCGTGCAGCCGTCGACGAGCGTACTTCCAAATCCGCTCGAATCGTTCATGATGACGCCCGTTACCGGTTGTCCGCGGCCGCTGATGACCGTCGCGTAGTTCAACCCCGTACAAAAAAGCGCCGTCCCTGTCTTGAGCTGAAGCGGGAAGGTCTCGCTGCCCACCCCCCCACCGACCACGGAGCTGTAAGTGCCCTGGGACACAAAGATGTTCGTTCCCGACGGGAAAGAGAGCGCCTTCGTGATGGTCCTGTAGGGGCTCGCCGAACTCCCGTCCCCGGTAATATCGTCCCCTGCTATCGCCACATGGAGACCCGGCTGGGCCTGCGAACGCTCGACCGTGTTGCTGTCGACATTGCCCGCTGCATCCCTCGCCCGTACGACGAAGTAATAGGTGTTGCCCGGGACCAGGCCGGCAACCTCATAGGTGGTCGCGCCCGGCGACGTCGTGTACGACGCAGCAGTATACACCTCGCCACCCGGCGTCTCGGCCTGATAGACCAAATACGCGATGTTTGCCGATGGGGTCACATTGTCGGTTGCCGCTGACCAGGACAGCTGCATGCTGGTGTAGGTGACATTCGTGACCAGCGACAGCCCAGCGAAGGCGGGCGGGGTCGTATCGGGTGTCGTGGTGGTCCGTTCCAGCGTATTGCTGTCGATGTTCCCGGCAGCGTCGCGGGCCCTGACCACGAAATAATAGGTCACGCCCGGAGTAAGGCCGGTAACAGTATAGCTCGTTTCGCCGGCCAGGGTCGTGTAGGTGGGCGATGTGTAGATCTCGCCGCTCGGTGTCGTTGCCTGATAGATCAGATAGACGATTTCCGATGAGGGAGTAACAGCATCGGTCGCGGGGGGCCAGGACAACTGGGCGGTGGTTCCGGTAACGTTCGAAACCAGCTCCAGACCGTTG
>Ga0316626_10000548_pt1 | contig 14852 bp, 12 predicted proteins | sample OWC_Aug_T1_C1_D5_FD_207656 | JGI IMG/M metagenome (GOLD analysis project Ga0316626, IMG submission 207656) | Wetland soil microbial communities from Old Woman Creek delta, Ohio, United States - OWC_Aug_T1_C1_D5_A | ecosystem: Environmental > Terrestrial > Soil > Wetlands | place: USA: Ohio...
TGCCTGCTGAAGCGACAGTGATCGAAGGTCAGTCATTATATATATCCGACCACGGACGAAGCGTGAGCGTCGTCATCGTCAACTGGAACGGAGGAGAGGACCTTGCCCTGTGCGTGGAGCACCTGCGATCAGGTGTGGGCGGGCGGGTCGACGAGATCGTGGTCGTCGACAACGATTCTTCTGATGACAGCCTCGCGCGGCTAGGCACTCATGAGGGAGTCAGCGTGATCCAGGCGGGCCGGAACCTAGGCTTTGCGGCCGGGGCAAATCTCGGGGCCGAGCAGTGCCTCAGTGCGAGGGTGTTGTTCTTGAACCCCGATGCGCGCATCATGCCGGCTGCGATAGATGCTGCGGCGAACTTCCTCGATGCACACCCGAGGGTGGGTATCGTGGGCGCGCTATTGGTGGATGGTCGCGGGGCCTGGCAGCCCTCGACCGGTCGCTTCGGCGTGCTCGGGCACCTGCTGCTTGATACGGCGCTTGTGCGGCGTCCGCCGAGGGGCGCTCGCCTCGTCGATTGGGTGCATGGAGCATTCATGCTCATGCCACGCGCTCTCTTTGATGGGCTTGGTGGATTCGACGAGGGATTCTTCATGTACGGTGAGGACATGGACCTCTGCGAGCGGGCACGCGCGGCCGGGTTCAGAACCGCCATCGTTCCCGACGCGCGCGTGGTCCATTACGGCAACCGCAGTGGTGGCCTCAGGTTCGGCGAAGAACGTGATGCGGAGGTAGTCAAGGGCGAAATGCGCTTCTATGCTCGTCGCGGCCGGCTGCTGTTCTTCCGTGTGGTTGCGATCGCGAAATTCGGGGTCAAGGCCATGCTTTACCTGCTGTTGGGAAAGCGGGCAGCCGCCCGTCGAACCTGGCGCGTGGTCAAAGCGTGCACCTCCGTTGCCCTCGAGGACGACGGGGTGACCCCGGATGCCTGAGCTGCCGTCTTCCAGGAGATCTAACGGCGCGGGCACGGAGGCTGCACGTTCGTGTGTGACCGTCGCCATTCCGTGTCGGGCTGATGAACCGGGGCTCGGCCTCGCCATGACGGAGGTCCTCTCCAATTGCCGACGCGCGGCGTTCAGTGAGGCATCCGCGATCGAGCTCCTGGTGTGCATCAACGGGGTCAGTGCTTCTGCTGATTGCGTCCCCCGTGCCGCGGTCCGCGAGTTCTGTCGGGTGCACGGGATTCCGCTCGCGGAGGTCCATGTGGACAACGCACCCTGGCCGACAGCCGCCCCACCGCGGGTGCCGCTGTCTGCACGGGTGTTCTTGACGGCGTTCGATGGGAAGGCGCGGGCGTGGAACCTTTTGCGGGGTGCGTGCGCAGGCGATCCGGTGTTCATGTGCGATGCGGACGTGACGTTCAGCGCAGAAGCTTTTGCCCGCCTTTACTCGGGACTCTGCGCCGCCCCGCAGCTCTCCCTCTACTCCCCGAAAACCGACTGCCGCCACGACGGGAGGCTCCTCGAGCGCGTTCTCTCGGTGCCTTACCGGGTTGATTTTCCCAATCTGTCAGGCCAGCTCTACGCGATGCACCCAGACCGTGTCCCGGCACGGATGCCGGAGGATCTGATCGAGCCAGAGCGGTGGCTCGAGCTGGAGGTCGGACCGCAGCGGGTGGGGCGAGATCCCGAGGCCAGGGTGTACGTCCGTCTGACGGCCACGCTTGCCGACTTCTTTCGCCAGCGGGTACGCATCGAGATGGGCAAGATCCAGCTCCAGAGGGTATATCCCCACCTGCTTGCCCGCTCAGCACCTCAACCACACGCATCCGCCTTGAGAAAACTCTCCCGGCGGGAGCAGGGGGCCCTCGTGGTCTATCTGGCGTTGCGGGCGGTTGCGCACGGGTGGGCGTGGTGGCGGTATCGGCGCGGCCACGTCCAGGGTATCTGGCTTCAGCCCGTGACAACAAAGCAGTTCTAGGCGCACCGTAGGGACGTAGTGCGTATCCTGTATGTAACCCCCCGCTTTCCGTACCCGCCCCTCAGGGGCGACCAGGTGCGCGCCTACCACCAAGTCCGTTTGCTCTCGCGGAACCACTCGGTCGCACTGGTTGCCATTGCCGACCAGGATGTGCCGGCCGAAGCTCGCGCGCACATGGAGTCGCTCTGCGAGCGTGTGATCCTGGAGCCGCTCACCGCGTGGCGTGCCGCGGCGGGTCTCGCCCGTCTGCTTACCGGTGATCCTAGACCCGTGCAGACCCTGCTCTACCTCGGGGCTGGGCGGCAAACGGTACGAGAGTTGTCCGCGCGGGGAAATTTCGACGTGATCCACGCACAGTTGCTCCGCACGGCGGGGCTGGTCCCGCCGAAGGGGCACGTGCCGCTGGTACTCGATCTCGTTGATGTCCTCTCGGCGAGTTACACTCGCCGGATGGCGACCGACAGATGGTGGTGGCGACCAGCACTGGCGTTCGAGGCGGCACGGCTGGCGCGTTACGAGCGGATGCTCCTCTCGGGCGGCACACACTGCCTAGTGGTCTCCGAGGCGGAACGAAGGGCACTAGGGACCTGGGGGGAGAGCGCGACGGTGAATCCGAACGGGGTCGACCTTGCCGCATTTCCCTTCACGCCTGGCCGCGGCGCGCCGTCGAGGATCGTTTTCGTGGGCAACCTGGGCTATTCTCCCAACATAGACGGTGTCACGTGGTTCGTCGACGAGGTGCTGCCTCGCATCCGAACCAAGCTCCCGGAGGCGCAACTCGTAGTCGTTGGAGCACGCCCATCCCGCACCGTCAGGATGTCTGCACGGGCACCCGGGGTCATCCTTACCGGAACTGTTCCGAACGTGCACGCGGAGCTGGCCGGAGCGCTGGTAGCGGTGGCACCGCTCAGAGCGGGTGGCGGCATACAGAACAAAGTCCTCGAGGCGATGGCGGCGGGCACTCCCGTTGTCGCTACGAGCCTGGCCGTGAGCGGGGTGGCTATCCGGCCAGGCGAGCATTGCCTCGTCGCGGACACGGCCGCCGACTTCGCCCGCCAGGTGGAGACGCTCCTCCTGCGAGAGGACCTGCGGCTCGGGCTTGCAACAGCGGCCCGGGCTCTCATCGAGGCCCGGTATTCCTGGGAGACGTCCGTTGCCGAACTGGAGGCGGTTTACAGCAAAGTGATGAGGGGGGCGGGGCCAGGCGTGTGCGGACCTGCGCACTGTCCGGCGAAGGAAAACCACTAGGCTGTAGACACGTGACGCCCGCAGCTAACGCTTGCCAAGAATGAGGCTTTCCGGTACTTTTCGCTCCACCGCGTGGAAATTTGTTCTGCTCTGGGAGGGGGTCTGTGAGTAGGTGGGGTGCTCGTTGGCGTCTCAGGTGGCTCCTGGTGGTGACCGGAGACGTAGGCGCTGCCCTGCTGGCCTACCTCTCGGCATTTCTCATTCGAGCATACGTTCCGCTGCCCCTAACGGCAGATTTGCTTCCCGTCTTTCGCTTCGTTCAGGTTACGCACTACTGGGTCGTCATCGTCATTGGCCAGGTGGTGCTGCTTTACTATTTCGGCTGCTATGACGAGCGCGCTCTGATCGAGCCTCGGCGCTACATGACACCGGCGCTGACGGCTGCTGCCGTGCTGACGCTGGCGTTGATCGCCGTGTACTTCTTCGTGGGAGATCTCTACTTTCCGCGCTCTGTGTTGTTCATCTTCCCTTTGCTGAACGGCCCCTTAGTGGTGTCCTGGCGTTGGCTGGCAGTCCGGCTTTCGCGCGGAGTGCCACGCCGCCGGCTGCTGATCGTGGGGGCGAATCCCAGTGCGGCGGAGGTCCTGCGGGCGGCTCGCGAGCATGAGTACCTACGGCTCGATGTCGTCGGCGTGGTGGCAGATAACAATCGTGGCGACGCGGAATTCCTGGGCGTTCCGATCTTGGGCCGGCAGGAGGATCTCTCCCGGCTGGTTGCCGAGCATGACATCCACGAGGTCATTGTCGCATCGGACGTTTCCTGGCGGGATCGGCTGGTCGACTCGATAACGAGGCTTGACAGATCCCAGGCGCGTGTGAGCGTGGTGCCATCTCCCTACGAGATCCTCATAGGCCGGCGCGATCGGCTGCGCCTGCACGACATTCCGTTGATCGAAGTCGTACGTGAGCCACCGGGCGAGCTGAGTCTGGTAGGCAAGCGTGTTTTCGACTTGGTACTGGCCGCGGTTCTACTTGTCATCCTGGCACCGCTTCTCGCCGTAGTGGCGCTGACTAGCTGGTTCACGTCCGGGCGGCCGGTGTTATTCCGCCAGACGCGCGTCGGCCGCGGTGGGCGCCCATTCACGATGTTTAAATTCCGCACCATGCGCGAGGACGCAGAACGCGCCACGGGACCTGTTCTTGCGAGGGAGAACGACCCACGGGCAACGCGTCTGGGTCGCTGGCTACGGGCGCTGAGGCTGGACGAGTTGCCGCAGCTCTGGAACGTGTCGCGGGGTGAAATGAGCTTCGTGGGCCCCCGTCCGGAAAGACCGGAGTTCGTGGAGACCTTCCGCTCGGGCATTCACGGGTACACGGAGCGCTTCAAGATGTCCCCGGGACTCACCGGCTACGCGCAGGTCAACGGCGAGTACCATACCTCGCCTGAGACCAAGTTGAAATATGACCTGGCTTACATTTACAACCACTCGCTGTGGCTCGACGTCAAGATCCTCTCAGAGACTGCCAAGGTAATGCTGACCCGTCGGGGCGTGTGAGGTCAGTCCCTGCCTGGTGGCAACGCGCAGCTCGGTGCGCAGTTGCGGCTTTCGTGGCGTGTCTGCCTCTGTCGTTGAGCGGCATGGAGCTGGCGCTTGCGGCGATGATGGTGCTTGGCTCCATCGCCCTGCTACGCGGCTACCTTGCATGGCCGCGCTCGCCGCTCGATGTGCCCGTTCTCGTGTTTTTGGGCGTGCTCGTGGCGTCGACCATAGCTGGCGGGCCTTCCTGGGGTGCGCTCGATGCGTACCGTGGCCTTTGGATCGTCGGAACATACGTCGCTGTCATGCTGCTCGTGGAGAACGAGACGCGCGCAAATCGGCTCGTCCGGGTGCTCGTTCTTCTGACGGGGGTCGTTGCTGTCTATGGTGTCGTCCAGCATTTCACTGGTATCGATCTGTATAGGGCCGCGATGGGACGCCGAACGCTCGTCGAGCCGTTGGAGTTGGAAGCCGGTCGCTTCGTGGTCATCGGGTTCTTTCCCAATTCTCTCACCTACGCTCACAGTCTCATTGTTCCGTTCAGCTGGGTCGTGGCTGGCACTGCAACAGCGGGCGGCAAGAGGGTGCTGCCCCGCACGGTCACGGTAGCATTGGCAGTGCTGATGGCAGTTGCGCTCGTGCTCTCAACAGCTCGCGGGGCCTGGGTCGCAGGGGTAGTCGTCGTAGCCGCCGCCTGCCTGTTGGCCAGGGCACGGCGGCGTGTCATCCTTGCAGCGGGTGCAACCGTACTGGTTGCGGCCCTATTCATCGTGTCGGTGGGCCTGCGGGCGGGCGCCCGTTCGATGGTCGATCCAGGGGTGAATGCCGGTCGCCTGGCGATCTATGCAGCCAACCTGGAAATCGTCCGTGACCATCCGGTGTTGGGTGTCGGATTCGGGAACTACGATCGGAGGGCGCGGCCCTACTACGACCACCATCCACGCGCCGACCGCCGCTCTCATGCCCACAACAGCTTTCTGCAGGTTGCGGCTGAATCGGGCATACTGGGACTGGGGGCGTTCTGCTACCTCTTCGGCGCCGTCCTGATGCAGGGATGGCGCCTGGTGCGACGTCTCGGTGACTCACGGCCGGACATCTGGCCGACGGCAGCCGGAGCTTGGCTTGCCGTGATCGGGTTTCTCGTGGGAGCACTCACGCAAGACGTGTTTACCGACAGCGAGTGTGCGATACCGATGTGGTTTGCGGTTGGCGTGCTGATGACGATCGACCGTGCGACTCGGTCGGGTGGAGGCGAGACTGCGCATTCTTCACGTTGATCCGGAACGGGGGTGGGGCGGGGGGGAGCAGCAGGTGCTCGGCCTCGTGCGACACCTAAAAGCGAGAGGGCATGCCGTTGTAGTTGCGGCCCACCCCGGGGGTCCGCTGTGGCGGGCGGTAGCCGCGGAGGAAGTCGAAGTGCACCCGCTCGTGGTACGGAATGCCTTTGACCTCAGGGCCGCCCGCGCGCTCGGGCGGCTCGTTTCTAAGGTTGATGTCGTACATTTCCACACGGCGCGTGCTCATGCCTTGACACTCTGGCTCGGCAGAAAGAGGGCAAGCCGTGTCGTAACCCGGCGAATGGATTACCGCCCCCAGCCCCGGGCATACGTGCGGGTGCTCTACAACCGGCGGGTGGACCGGGTGATCGCTATTTCCCAAAGGATCCGAGAGGTGCTCGTGGAGGCCGGTGTGGAGGGTGATCGAATTTCGGTGATTCCAAGCGGCGTGGACGTTCCACGTTTCGCCGGTGCGGCCAAGATGAGGGGCAAGGCGAGACTGGAGGAATGGCACCCGGGGATGACAGACCCAGTCGTCCTTGTCATCGGCGCGCTGGTCCGTCGAAAAGGGCATGCCGTCCTGCTCGAGGCTGCGCGGCGACTGGCTACGCGCGGGCTCCACGTGCGGTACGTATTCTGCGGCGACGGGGAATGCCGAGAGCAGCTGGAGCGGCTCGTGGAGCAGTCCCGGCTCACCGAATTCGTGCGCTTCATGGGCTGGCGAGACGACATAGTGCGTGTGCTCGCAGGTGCTGACATAGTTGCCGTGCCGTCACTCAGCGAGGGACTGGGCGTAGCCGCACTGGAGGCCATGGCGGCGGCGCTGCCGGTAATAGCCAGCCGGACCGGGGGACTAGCCGAGGTTGTCTTGGATGGAACCACGGGGTGGCTCGTCCCGCCCGGGGGGGCGGGAATACTAGCAGAAGTGATCGAGGCTGCGGTCCGGGACCCGGAGCGAGCAAGGCGCTATGGCGAAGCGGGCCAGGCCCGGGCGTCGAGCGAGTTCAGCATTGAGCGAATGGCTTCCGAGAACGAGAAACTCTACCTGAGATTGACCGGATCCAAGGAGGAAATCTTGTGCGACAGGTGAGCGCGCGGCGGCTCCTCGGCCTCGTGGGGAGGTTTCCGCGGGTACGGATCCTCGTGGCAGGCGATTTCATGCTCGACCAGTTCATCTGGGGCAGCGTGAGCCGCATTTCACCTGAAGCTCCCGTACCCATAGTCCGCATGACGAGGGAGGACCGCCGTCCCGGTGGAGCCGGAAACGTCGTCAGTAACCTCGCCTCGCTCGGGAGTCGAGCAACGGCCTGCGGGGTGATCGGTCGCGATGCCACGGCTCGCCAGTTACTCCGTGTTCTCAAATCCGTCGGCGCCGATGTGGGAGGGATGGTTGCGGCCCGTACCGTGGTGACCACACGGAAGACGCGCATAGTAGCCCATCAGCAGCAGGTCGTGCGCGTCGATCAAGAAGCAACAGGACACCTAGATGATCGCATTACGGGGCGGCTGGTTCGTTACGTGCTCGAGAACCTCGCTCGACACTCCGGCCTGATCGTCTCGGACTACGGCAAAGGTGCTGTGAGCCCGAGCCTACTGGAGGCACTTTCTGAGCGGCACGCTCGGGTTCCGTTCTTGTGGATCGTTGATCCCAAGCGCCCGAACTTCTCCAGATATCGGGGCGCGAGCCTGATCAAGCCAAACGTCGAGGAGGCGAGCGAGGCTTCGGGGATCGAGATCGGCGATCTGAGCTCACTCTGTAACGCCGGGCACAGGCTGCTCGAGATGTGGGGCTCGCAATCCGTCCTTATCTCGCGCGGGGAGGATGGCATGAGTCTCTTCAAACAATCGGGAGAGGTTCGCCACTTCCCCACGGCGGCGCGCGACGTGTACGACGTAACAGGGGCGGGGGATACAACCATCTCCGCCTGTGCTCTTGCGCTAGCGGCTGGCGGGACACTCGAGGAGGCAGCAGTGATGGCCAATATCGCTGCGGGAGTCGCAGTTGCGCACGTGGGCACGGTAGCAGTAACGGCGCAGGCGCTTCGCAGCGCAATCAAAGGCGCACGCGAGGATGGAATATGCGGAGCATGACGGGTTTCGGAGAGGCAACGACCGCCGTCCCAGGGGGAAGCGTGGCAGCTCAGGTGCGGTCGGTCAACCACCGGTTCTTGGACGTTCGGGTTGTAGTACCGCGTGAGTACGCGGGCTGGGAGGGGGAGCTTCGCGAGCTGGTGCGGGGAACTGCCGAGCGCGGCCGCGTGGAGTTGGTCGTTAGCCGCACGGCCACCAGCCCTAGTGGGGGATTCCGGCTCGAGGTACGTAGGGAGCTAGCTCGGGACTACGTAAAGGTGCTTCGACAGCTGAAGGCGGAGATGAAGCTGGCAGGCGAAGTGGACCTCCATCTGGTGGGGATGATCCCAGATCTCGTGCGTTTCAGCGAGGCGCCTGTGGACTCGTCGCGCGAGATGCCGCGCGTGCGCCGTGTCGTGCAGCGAGCGCTCGAGGCGCTTGGTCGTGACCGACGTCGCGAGGGCAAATACCTCGGCGGCGAAATGCGGGCCCGGGTCAGGAAGCTCGACCGGCTCATCTTGGACCTTCGTCGGTCTCTCCCGGAGGTCGTGGACAGTCTTAGGCGGCGCGCCTCGGAGCGCATCCGTCGATTCGCGGACGGCGTGGACATCGATCCGCAGCGTCTGGCACAGGAGGCAGCGATTCTGGCAGAGAGGTCCGACGTGACCGAGGAGATCGTGCGGGTTAGCAGTCACATCGCAGCGCTTAGAGCCCAGCTAAGGGCACCAGGACCGGTGGGTAAGCGGATGGAGTTCCTGCTCCAGGAAGTGCACCGGGAGGTCAACACGGTGGGCTCGAAGATAGGCGACCTCCGTGTCGCCACCATGGTGATCGAGGCGAAGGCGGATCTCGAGAAACTCCGGGAGCAGGTGCAGAACGTGGAGTGACCACACACGCTCGGGCTCCATCCCGCCCTCTTACCGACTGGCCCGTGGCTGCGCTGCAGGCTAGAATCATTGGCATGCTGATCACCATCTCGGGGCTTCCCGGGAGCGGCAAGACCACCGTTGCGAGACTCGTCAGCCAGCGTCTCGGCCTCAGGCACGTGTATGCTGGAGATCTGTTTCGGCGGGAGGCTGAGCGGCGTGGTATCACGCTGGAGGCGTTTGCTCGCCTCGCGGAAGACGACCACGAGATCGATCGAAAGCTCGATGAGGCGATGCTGTCGGTGGCACGCGGAGGAGGGGTGGTGCTCGAGGGGCGTCTTGCGGGCTTCATGGCGCACCGGGAGGGGCTTCAGGCTCTCAAGGTGCGGCTCGAGGCGGGTGAGGGCGTCAGGGCGGAGCGTATCGCGAAGCGAGAGTGCTCGCAGGTCGGCGAGGTGCTCGCGCGCATGCAGGCACGTGAGCAGTCGGATGCTCGACGGTACCGTGACATCTACGGTTTCGACTACTACGATCGTGAGTTATATGATCTGGTGATCGAGACCGATCGCATCACGCCGGACGAAGCGGCGGCCCCGATAACGGCGCGCGCCGCGGCGGAGCGCAGGTAGGTAGACGGGTCTAGGAGATGAGGCCACGTAGGTCATGACGATCGAGGAGTTGATCGGCAAGCTGGCCGCGTACAACCCCGGCGCTAACGTGGATCTCGTTCAGCGGGCCTACGAATTCTCGGCAAAGGTGCACAGCGGCCAGCGGCGCCTATCTGGAGAACCCTACCTCACTCACCCGCTGGAGGTTGCGGGAATCATTGCGGACATGCGGCTCGATGTAGCGAGCGTGGCCACCGGGCTGCTTCACGACACGGTGGAGGACACGCTCACGACGGTCGAGCAGGTTCAGAATATCTTTGGCAAGGAGATCGGTGACCTCGTCGACGGCGTGACGAAGATCAGCCAGATCAATGTCCGGTCCCGAGAGGAGAAGCAGGCAGAAAACTTCCGCAAGATGCTCGTGGCGATGGCGCGTGACATCCGCGTCGTCCTCATCAAGCTGGCCGACCGAACCCACAATATGCGGACGCTCGGCCATGTTCCACCGGATCGTCAGAGCGAAATTGCTCAGGAAACCATAGACATTTACGCTCCCCTTGCACATCGTCTCGGAATCTTCTGGCTCAAGAGCGAACTGGAGGACAATGCCCTTCGTTTCCTTCACCCGGAGGTGTACTACCAGCTCAAGCGCAACGTCGCGAAGAAGAAAGCTGAGCGGGACACCTACATCAAGGAGGTGATCGGTATTCTCGGCAAGCGACTCGCGGAGGCGGGAATCGATGGCGAGGTCACGGGCCGGCCGAAGCATTTCTACTCGATCTACCAGAAGATGCAGAGCCAGAATCTGCGTTATGATCAGATTTTCGACCTGGTCGCATTCCGTGTGCTGGTTGACACTGCCAGTGAGTGCTACGAAGCGCTCGGCATCGCGCACGCGCACTGGAAGCCCGTGCCAGGCCGGTTCAAGGATTACATTGCGCTGCCTAAGGCCAATATGTACCAGTCCCTTCACACGACGGTGATCGGACCGTACGGAGAGCGGATGGAGGTCCAGATCCGGACCCGTGAGATGCACCGTGTGGCAGAATACGGTATCGCGGCACACTGGCGCTACAAGGGAGAAGGGCGTGAAGGCGCCGATGACGCCGAACGATTCGCCTGGCTGCGGCAGCTCCTCGAGTGGCAGGACAATGTCCAGGATCCGCACGAGTTCCTGCGATCAGTGAAAGATGAACTGTTCACGGAGGAAGTGTTCGCGTTCACACCGAAAGGGGACGTCCTGGATTTTCCCCTGGGGGCCACGGTCATCGACTTCGCATACCGCATTCACTCGGAGGTCGGGCATCACTGCAGCGGCGCGCGGGTCAACGGGCGCCTGGTACCCTTGCGCTACCAACTTCAGAATGGCGACACGGCCGAGATAGTAACAACCCCGCAACAGACACCGAGCCGGGATTGGCTCAAGATCGTCAAGACCTCGCGTGCCAAGAGTCGAATTCGCGCGTGGATCCGGGGGCAACAACGGGACCGCAGCGTAGCCGTCGGACAGGAGTTGCTGGAGCGTGACTTCCACCGGCACCGACTCGATCTGACGCGGCTGCGCCGCGATGGAACGTTAGAACGTTTGGCAACGGAGTTGGGGGCGAAGGACGTCGACGGACTACTCGCCGATATCGGCTACGGACGGACCTCGACCCGGCATGTGCTGGCGAAGCTTCTGCCGGCAGAGGAACTCGAGCGCCGCAGGGTGCGTACAGAAGGCCCGCTCGAGCGTCTCCTTCGGCTCGTCGGGCGCGAGGCGAAGACGGGGGTCCGGGTTTCTGGAATGAACGACATACTCGTCCGGTTCGGCGGCTGCTGCAGTCCGCTCCCTGGCGAGCGAATCACAGGTTTCATTACGAGGGGGCGCGGGGTGACGGTACACGCGGCAGACTGCCCGCAAGTCCTCGAGACCGATTCGCAGCGCCGCGTCGACGTTCGGTGGGGGGACGACGGGGCGGTCCTCCATCCGGCGAAGATCGAGGTGATGTGCGTGGATAAACCTGGGCTGCTTGCGGCGATGAGCAAGGTGATCAGCTCTGCGGGCATCAATATCAGCCGCGCCCAGGGGCGCTCGGTGCCGAACAAGATGGCCGTCAACAGTTTCGAGGTCATGGTCGGAGACATCGAGACGCTCAACCGGCTCATCCGTAACCTCTCGCGGGTTCGAGGGGTCCTCAAGGTTGCTCGTGTGCGTACGTGAGCGACGCCGGGAGACGTAGGTGAACAACCGTTCTACGGTGGTGACTGATGGCGCGCCGAAGTCGCTCGGTGCCTACGCGCAGGGCGTGGTCGTCGGGAACACCTTATATGTGTCGGGCCAAATCGGGCTCGAACCGTCAACCGGCCGCCTGGTGGGCGGTGGGATCGTGCCAGAAACCGAGCAGGTACTGGAAAACCTCTTGGCGGTGGTTTACGCGGCTGGGTTTACCCGGACAGATGTGGTGAAGACGACCGTCTATGTGACCGGCCTTGCACATTCCCGGGCGGTGAACGAGGTGTACGGACGCTACTTCAGCGAGCCGTACCCGGCGCGTGCAACCGTCGAAGTCGCCGCTCTCCCCAGCGGGGCTCATGTGGAGATCGAAGCGGTCGCGATCCGCAGTTGACCGGGCGGCCTACCTGATTGCGCACACCATAATGGCCGAGACGAGCCTACGCCACCTTCGTTACACGGCCGGAACGTATACAGCGCGTACAGGCGAGGATATGGCGGACCGTCCCCGACACATTGGCGCGGACACGCTGGAGGTTCGGGTGCCACCAGCGCTTCGTGCGGTTGTTTGCGTGGCTCACACGGTTGCCGACCGACGGCCTTTTCCCACAGACGTAACACACACGTGCCATCACACCCTCCCGCACTGACTAGCTCGCGTTCCTCACCACGTTACCAATGGCAGAACCGAATAGCGCGGCTTCTTCTCGACCTTCTCTCCCTGAGCTTCGGGTGCGCCTCCGGTCTCGGGCACTCCTAAGGCCGTAGGTGTGTTCTCGTCTCAGGGCCGCCGGCAGGCAACGGGTTGAGAAACACGGGCTCACTCTCCGTTAGCACGCACTCGGTGCGGGCGCAACGCGCCAGGCGCCATAGGATGCCGGAACCGGGGATCGTACCTTCCCTCCGTGCCTTTAATGTGGGCGCGGATCCAGGGCCCTCGCCGGGTACGCTCGCGGCATGCCAGTGCGGCCCAGAGGTTATCGATCCGCTTGACCCTCGATGGGTCGCACGTTAGGAGGGCGTCCACGGGAGTTGGCCTGGGCGGATCGGCAGGTTCCTGCACGAGAACGCGGGCATATTCCTTTGCGTGAAATGGGACGTATCTCAATCCTGGCGCCGGCCCTCGCCAACCAAATTGCTGCTGGTGAGGTGATCGAAAGGCCGGCGTCGGTGGTAAAGGAGCTCGTCGAGAATGCTGTCGATGCGGGTGCCACCCGTGTAGTGGTCTCGGTCCGTGCGGGGGGGTGCGAGAGCATAATCGTGCGTGACGACGGTGAGGGAATGAGCCGGGAGGATGCGTCGCTTGCCTTTGCCCGTCATGCAACGAGCAAGATCGAACGCTTGGATGATCTCATCGGGATTCAGAGTTTTGGGTTTCGCGGGGAGGCGCTGGCCAGTATAGCTGCGGCCGCGGAGGTTGAACTGCTCACCCGGCGTGCCGAGGATGACATGGCCACGAGGGTTTGCACGCGAGGTGGGGTAGTGGTTGACGTGGCCGATGCGGGATCGGCGCGTGGGACCCAGGTAGACGTACGAGATCTCTTCGGTGCCCTTCCGGCCCGCCGAAAATTTCTCAGGCGGCCTGCTACCGAGTTCGGGCACGCCGCGGAGGTGATCAGCCGGATGGCGCTCGCTGCACCAGGAGTCGGCTTCACGCTGACCCACGACGAGCGAGAGGTGCTCAATTTCCCGCCCGTGGCTAGTCCTGCCGACCGTCTGCTTCAGGTCGTGGGACGGGAATGTGCGGGCAGTATGATTCACTTCGAGGCACGAACCCCGGCAATCTCCGTGCAGGGGTACCTCGGCCGGCCTGACCACTCGCTGTCCTCGGCGCGCCTGCTCCTTACCTATGTCGGCGGCCGCTTCGTGCGCGATCGCGTGCTGACGCGTGCGATGCTCGCCGGTTACGACACCGTGCTCATGCGAGGCCGCTATCCTGTCGCGGTTCTGTTCCTCGACATGGCCGCCGGAGAAGTGGACGTGAACGTCCACCCCGCCAAAGCGGAAGTGCGTTTCCGTGATCCCGGTCTAGTCCATCGGTTCGTCTCGGGTAGAATCGCGGAGCGTCTGCGTGATGTGTCGGACCGGGCAGTGCGACCTGCCCCTGCTCAAGGCATGCAACCGACGGGACACGCCGGCGTGCGACCTGGCCGGGCACCTTCCTCGATGGCAGCCTGGAAACGGCCATGGCCGGAGACGATTCGGCCCGATTCCGAGAGGGCCGGATGGAAACCGGAGCAAGCCACTAGTACAGCCGATAGCCATGAGGCTTCGGTCGGTGAAGCAGAGTCGAGTTACGGTTCCAAGCCTCACCATTCGGCCGTTTGGGTGGAAGAGCCCGGCCCGGCGGCACCCGCCACAGAGTCTGCCGGGCGATCACTCCTTCCGACGTCGGGTGGGTTCTTCGGGTCCTTGCGAATCCTCGGCCAGGTTCTGGATGGCTATGTGGTGTGTGCGAGTGGCCGGGGTCTGGTGCTCGTAGATCAACATGCAGCCCATGAGCGAGTACGCTTCGAGCAGCTGCGCACGCAGCTAGCCTCGGGCAGGGTCGCGATGCAGCGACTCCTCGTTCCAGAGCCGCTGACGCTGGGTGTCCGCGACGTGCGGGCGCTCGAGGATGCGCGCGAGGCCCTTGCACACCTGGGATTCGAAGGCGAGCCCTTCGGAGAGGGCGTCTATCTTCTCCGTGCTGTTCCCACCGTCCTTGCGGATGCGAACTGTGCTGCTGTTTTGCGTGACGTGGCTGCCGAGCAGGCGGAAGTCGGGGCGAGCCGTGGCGTCGAGGATGCGGTCGAAAGGGTGCTCGCTAGCATAGCCTGTCATTCCGCAATCCGCCTGGGCCGCCGCCTCAACGAGGCCGAGGCCCAGGCACTGCTGCGCGCGATGGACGAGGTCGACTTCTCGGGCTATTGTCCCCACGGGCGCCCTGCATTCGTCGAGATCGACGCCGTGGCGCTTGAGCGAATGTTCAAGCGATGAGATCTGAAACGGCTCAGCGAGCCGTCGCCGTGGTCGGGCCGACGAGTGTGGGGAAGACACGCCTCGCCTTACGTCTCGCATCTCTCCTCAATGCCGAGATCCTGTGTGCCGACTCCCGGCAGGTGTATCGCTACCTTGACATCGGAACCGGCAAGCCAACGACAGCGGAGCGGGCTGTTGCACCGCATCAC
>Ga0316626_10000549_pt1 | contig 14833 bp, 6 predicted proteins | sample OWC_Aug_T1_C1_D5_FD_207656 | JGI IMG/M metagenome (GOLD analysis project Ga0316626, IMG submission 207656) | Wetland soil microbial communities from Old Woman Creek delta, Ohio, United States - OWC_Aug_T1_C1_D5_A | ecosystem: Environmental > Terrestrial > Soil > Wetlands | place: USA: Ohio...
GCGGTTCACGATGATCCGGAGCGGCACCTGATCCGGACCGGCCAGCCGCAGGAAGTACACGCCGGCCGGGAGATTCCGCGGCCCAGCGAGGCTCTGCCACGACACGCTGTTCCCCGTGACCTCCCGGCGGAGGACGAGCCGGCCGGCCACGTCGTAGAGACGAAGCGCGGTCGACGGGGCGGCGCCCGCCCACTCGATCAGGGCGTCCCCCACCAGCGGGTTCGGATAGGCGCGCAGATCGGACGCGAACGGGGAAGGCGGCGCGAGGCGCGGCGCGGGCCGCACGTAGCCGTCGTTGAGCGTCATGAGGAAGGCGACGATCGCCTCTTCCTCGGCGAGGGTCAGCCCGAGGTCCCCGAGCTCCTCGGTGTTCACGTTCGCCGGCACTTCCGGATCCGGCCACGGCTCGACATCGCGCGTGTTGTAGAAGTGCACGATCTCGAGCAGCGACTTGAAGTGGCCGTTGTGTCCGAAGGCCTTGACGAAGTCAGGCGATGGAGCCAGCCCGACGTTGCGGAGCGGCGGCACCTTGTGCTTGCCGTAGTTGGCCTCGGCCTGCTCCGGGTAACCGGCGCCGGCCAGGAAGCCGCCGAGCCCGGGGTCGATCCAGTCCGGCCCGTCGGGATTCCACTTGGGCGGCATCCCGTAGAAGGGATTCTCGAGATTCCTCGGGATCCCGAGATTGTCGTAGGTGAAATCGGTGAACAGCGCATGATCCGGATCGTAATTGGGATCCGGCGTGCTCGGATGGCACGCCGCGCAGTTGCCCTTCAGTGGATCGTTGAAGAGATCGAGCCCCCACTCCTCCTGCTCGGTGAACAGGTCACGTCCCAGATCGAACTTGGACGAGAACGGATTCACCTCCGGCGACCGCTCGTAGGCGGCGATCGACCGCGCGATCCGCTCGTAGGTGCCGGCGACGTCGCGCACGAAGTCGAGCGACCCCGGCCCCCACACCTCCTCGAAGAGATCGGCGTAATCGGACTGGCTGACCTTGATGCAGACGAGGCGCGCGTTCGGATTGTTCTGCTCGAGCGGATTCAGGAACGGCCCCTGGGCCTGCTCGGCAAGCGGATCGCCGAGGGTCCAGCCGGTCGCCCGCCCGTCCCAGAACATGCCTCCGATCCACACGTCCTCGAGCGCATCGTAGTAGAGGACGGGGCTCTCGCCACCGTAGGCCACCGTGGGCGGCTTCCGGTTCCCGAACCGCGTGTGCACCGCTCCCGGGTAGACCGCACCGGCCACGTTGAGGTTCAAGTCAGGTCCGGTGAAGCCGACTTCAGGCGCGTGGCATGCCGCGCAGGACTGCCCCGGCGCCGTGGAGAGGTTCGTGTCGAAGAGAAGATGTCTGCCCAGCGTCTCGAGAGGCGTCAGGTCGGCGAGGGCCTCAGCGGGCAACAGGCAGGAAAGGCACAAGACCCAGACAACTGGCGGGCACTTCATGGTGCGCCTCCTGGTTGCTACCATGTATGCGCCGAGATGGTGACGTGAATCTACACCGTGCGGGGCCGGGAGTCAACGAGATCGCAAGATCAGCCGGCGGTCGCCTTGCCGCGGCGACGCGACGCGCGTTTCACCGCAAGGTTGCGATCGGCGTACGCCGCCACCTCGATGAGCTGCTCGAGCGGACGCTCGAGGCGCGGGTCCTGGTGGCTACGCAGGACGACCTCCTTCGCGAAGAGCATGGCGAGGTAGCGGAGCTTGAGCGCCGATTGCTCGGCAATGGCGCGATACTCACGATGGCCCGAGTTGACCTGCCAGCGGCCTTCCTGCATGCGCGATCGCCACCCTGCCCCCGGCTGATGCACGAACTCGGGTTCGGGGATGCCCTCGTCGGTGCGGCCCGCCCCCGGCAGCTCGAAGAGCACCTCGACCGGGGCCTCGGCATGCGCCTCGCGGCCGCCCGCGCGCCCGACCACCGCGAGCGTGCCGTCCGCCGGCTCGCTCGTCGCGCGGAGCCGCATGTGGGCGCCGGCGACGTCACCCTCGGCATGGACGAGAAAGCCGACCGGCCCGTCCACCGTCCACACGAATTCGACCGGCTCGGTGAGCACGCGCTCGGTGTCATCGACGGCGATCGCGTGCACGCGCCGCTCCCCACCGCACTCGACGCGCACGACCGCAGGAGTGATGCGCACCGCGGCGAGCGGCCCCGGCGGGAACAGGTACTCGGTCTGGTCAGAGAGCGGATCGGGTGCTGCCACCTCCTCTTCTTCCGGGGGGGTTGCCGCAGCTGCCTCGGCCTCCACCGCCGGTTCGCCGCTGTGCTCCGCGGCGTCGCGGCGACCCTCCCCCTCCTCGCCACCCGCGGCACCCTTGCCGCCCGGCCCCGCGCCGCGATCGTGACCGCCTTCGACCGGCAGGAGCGCATAGCGCGGACGCTGCCGGTAGAAATCGCGGAAGGCGCGCTGCAGGTCCCGGATGAGCGAGCGATCGAGCTCGTCGGCACGCCGCCGTTCGAGATCGGCGAGGAGCTCCATGAGCATGGGCTCGACGACCCGGAGCGCGCGCGCGAACTGCTCGGCGGCGTCGTCGACCACGATGCCGCGGCGGCTCCCGGGCGCGACCTGGAAGGCGGGATAGTCGACCATGCCCGAGAGCCGCGTGTCGTTCCACGGCGGGCGGTCGAGACCGAGCGGGGCGAGGGCGTGGAAGCTCTCGGCGACGAGAGTTCCTGCCGAGTAGACGGCGAGACCATGCGGTTCGTCGCCGGTGCCGGCGGACTCCTCGCCGCTCAGATAGATCTCGAAGCGGACGGGCGGATGTCCGGGTACATCCACGGGCCCGATCCCTTCGAGCCGCTCGCCGAGGAAGCGCGGCGGCTTGACCGGCGTGAGCCGCTGCGCCCGGCCTCGCGCCATGCGATCTTCGATGAGAAGCTCGACCTCGCGCGCGAGGAGCTGCCCGCGGAGCTCCGCCGCGAGATAGTCGGCGGCGCGGCGGCCGACGAGGGCGCCGAGCGCGCCGCGATGCAGATCCACGATCACGATCTCGGTCCAGCATTCATCGAGCGGCAGGCGGCCGCGGAGCGGCTCGATCAGGAAGTCGTCCTTGTCCCGATGGAGGACGAGCCGGTGCGCCCGCTGCCCGGGCACGCTCGTTCGCATCTCGAGCACCTGGCCCAGGCTCCAGAAACCGAGGAGCCCGATCCCGTATTGCCCCTGCGTCATGAGCTGGAGGCGCTGCTCCGGGGAGAGATCGCGTTTCCGGCTGTGCCCGATGTGGGTGGCGATGTAACGGAGCGCCTCGGGTCGATCCATCTCCGGGATCACACCGCTGCCGTCATCGAAGATGCGGAGGCAGGAGAAGCCCTTCTCGCGGAGACGTGTCACCCGGATGTGGTGCGCGCCCGCATCGAGGCTGTTCTGGACCAGCTCGGCGAGCGCCTTCCGCGGATCGGGCTGGCTCAGCGCCAGCCAGCGGATGAGCTCGAAGGGATCGTGCGCGCGGACACGCCCGGTGACGGCATCGGCCGGCTTGCTCGTGCGCCTGCGGCGCGGGCGGCTGGCCTGATCCGGGGGCAGCACCATGCCGGGCAGGATATCACGCGCCCGCCCCCGGCCGCCCGGGTCCGTCCACCGCTCCGGCGGGACGGTGGTATGATCATGTCGTGCGATCGGCGTGAGCTCGGGTGCGCTCGGGCCCGCGGATCGTGACGCTGCCGCCAGACATCCCGCAGCCTGGCATGAGCTCCGCCGCATCGCCGGACCCGCGATGCACGGCCGCGCGGCTGTCCTCCAGCCGCACCCGCACTGCATCGCGGAGGTCCGTGCATGGACCGCGATGTGGCTTCTCTCCACTCGCCGGACCCAGTGCGCATCGTGCGCACCCGCGAAAGGAGATCGCTCATGTCCCTCCGCTACGCTTCTCTGACCCTCCTCTCGATCGCTCTCGGCTCCCTCGCCCTCCTGCCAGCTCCTCCGGCGGCCGGGGCACCCGCCTACGAGGCCGAGAGCGATCTCATCGAGGTCATGTTCGCGCCTGAGTCCAAGGTCCGGATGCGGGCCGGGGAACTCGTCGACCTCTCGACAAACGCACTCGACGGGCTCGCGCTCGTTCTTCGCGATGTTTCGCCTGCTACCTGGTCGCGGATCTCCGATGTTCCCGAGCAAACGCTGGACGACATCCAGGCGCGCGGCGAGGTGGCGACCGGCCGGGACATCTACAACCTGAACAACATCTACCGCCTCCGCTTCAACGCGACGGCGGGAGATGTCTGGACGCTGAGCGCGCGCCTCGAGGCGCTCCCCGGGATCCTCCTCGCCCGGCCCGTGCCGAAGCCGGTCCCGGCGCCGCTCCCGCCCAACTACCAGCCGAGCCAGAACTACGAGGATTCCGCCGCGTCCATCCCGACCGGCGTCGACGCCGAGTACGCCTGGACGCAGCCGGGCGGCGGCGGCACCGGCATCACCATCTGTGACCTCGAGTACAGCTGGAACTACAACCACAACGACGTGACGAAGGCCCTCGGGTCGCAGATCAACCTGAACACCGCCGATCCGTTCAACGACCAGAATCACGGCACCGCGGTTATCGGCGAGCTCGTCGCCGACGACAACCTGCCGAACTGGGGCACGAAGGGCGTCTCCTACAACGCAAATCTCATGACGTGCGGCACCTACTTCGGCCTGCCGACACCGAGCTGGAACGTGCCCGGCGCACTCGCGCTTGCCATCACCAACCTGCAGGCCGGCGACATCATCCTCCTCGAGCAGCAGTGGCCCTATACGAACGGCGGCACCGACTACATCCCGATCGAATGGTGGCTCGACTACACCCCCGGACCGCAGACCATGAACGGAGTGTACGCGGCGATCGTCAACGCGGTCGCGGTCGGGATCCACGTGGTCGAGGCCGGCGGCAACGGGAACGTCGATACGGGCCTCCTCTCCTGGTACGGCGATTCCGGCGCCATCATCGTCGGCGCCGGCGGCGCGTACACGGGCGGCGTGTACCCGCAGGGGAACCTGGAGCGCCTCTCGTTCTCGAGCTACGGGCCGCGCTTCAACCTCCAGGGATGGGGCGAGAACGTGGTGACGACCGGCTACGGCGACCTCTTCAACCTCGAGGGAACGAACCGCTGGTACACGAACTCGTTCGCCGGCACCTCGAGCGCCTCGCCGATCGTCGCGGGCGCCGTGGCCTGTGTGCAGGGTTACTACCTCGCCAACATCTCCCCCGTGCCGCTCGCGCCGGGCTTGATGCGCACGCTCCTCGTCAACACGGGGACGCCGCAGTTCTTCGGGCTCCCCGGGAACATCGGCCCACGGCCGGACTGCCTGGCCGCGATCCAAGCGCTCACGCCGCAGAACGACCGGGAGTACGGCGACGCGCCGGAGAACGCGCTCGCCTACCCGAACCTGGGCGTGATCGGCCAGTTCCCGACCTGTGTCGCGAGCGGCGCCCCCGGCACGTTCGTGAGCCACGCCGCCGGCGGCGCGCCCCCAGTCTACTTCGGTCCAACCGTCGACTACGAGCCCGAGGGCAACGCCGGGAACTGCCCCAACTTCCCGCCGTACGATGCCGACGAGTGCTGGAACGACGGCGACGCGGGCCTCCTCTTCCCGCCCGTGTTCACGATCAATCCGGCCCTCCAGGTCGTCCCCTGCAATCCACCGAACATCGGCTGCCTGGGCCTTCCGTGCACCATGGCGCAGTGGGGTCCGAACCTCGACATCATCGTGTCCAACAACGGGCCCACCGCGTTCGTCAACGTGCTCATGGACTGGGACCAGAACGGCCGCTGGGGCGGGGCCGCGCAGTGTCCGTCCGGGCCGGCGCCCGAGCATGTGCTCGTCAACTTCCCGGTCCCGGGCGGGTTCTTCGGCCCGCTCTCCGCGCTCGCTCCGCCGGCGTTCCTGCTCGGCCCGAACGGGGGCCACGTCTGGACCCGGTTCACGATCGCGGAGGCCATGGTGCCCCAGGGCTGGACCGGCGCCGCCACCTTCCAGACTGGCGAGACCTGCGACTACCTCCTCTGCATCGAGGAGGAGCAGCGGGACTACGGGGACGCGCCGGAGGGAGCGACTGCGTATCCGGGATCGGGTGTCATCGGCACGTTCCCGACCTGCATGGGCAGCGGCCCCGCCGGCTTCATCGCGCATCAGAGCACCGGCCGCCTCTTCTTCGGGCCGGCGGTCGATCTCGAGCTCGAAGGAAACGCCGGCAACTGCCCGAACTTCCCGCCTTACGATGCCGACGAGTGCTGGAACGACGGCGATTCGGGCCTCATGGCCCCCGGCGCCTTCACGATCGGCGCGGGTCTCTCCGTCGTCCCCTGCATGGGCGCGCCGGGTCCGCTCGGGAACGCCTGCACGATGGCGCTCTGGGGTCCGGCCGTCGACATCCAGGTGACCAACACGACCGCGCAGGATGCGTTCGTCAACGTGCTCATGGACTGGAACCAGGACGGCATGTGGCAGGGCGGCTCGCCGTGTCCGATCGGGACCGCGCCGGAGCACGTGCTCGTGAACTTCATCGTGCCCGCCGGCTTCGCCGGGCCGCTCTCCGCGCTCGGCCCGCCGGGGTTCCTCGTCGGCCCGAACGCGGGGTATGTGTGGAGCCGCTGGACGGTCAGCGATGCGCCCGTCATCGCGAACTGGGACGGGAGCGGCGTCTTCCACGACGGGGAGACGTCCGACTACCTCGTCGAGATCCGTCCCGAGGTGCGCATCGACTACGCCGATGCTCCGGAGGGAGCCCTCGCCTACCCGGCGGCGGGCGTGATCGGCAGGTTCCCGACGTGCATGAACGTGGGCCCCGCCGGCTTCATCACGCATCAGGCGAGCGGGCTCCTCTTCCTGGGGCCGACCGTGGACTCCGAGACTGAAGGCAACGCCGGCTCTTGCCCGGTGTTTCCGCCGTACGATCGGGACGAGTGCTGGAACGACGGCGATGCCGGCCTCCTCATCCCGAGCCCTTACACAATCGATGGGGTGTTCAACATCGTCCCCTGCCCGCAAGGTCCGGGCGCTCCGCTCGGCATGACGTGCAACACCGCGATCTGGGGACTCAACCTGGATCTCCAGGTGACGAACCGGAGCCCCGGCGATGCGTTCGTCAACGTGCTCATGGACTGGAACCAGGACGGCATGTGGACGGGCGGCTCACCGTGTCCGACCGGAGTCACGCCCGAGCACGTGCTCGTCGACTTCCTGGTCCCGGCCGGATCCAGCGGGCCGCTCTCGCTCCTCGCCCCGCCGCCGTTCCTGATCGGTCCGCACTGGGACTTCGTGTGGAGCCGGTTCACGATCAGCGATGTGCCCGTGGGCCCGGGCTGGGACGGCGCGGGGAGCTTCGGGGACGGCGAGACGTCGGATTACCTGCTCGAGATCCGGCGTGATGTGGCCGGCCTCACGAACGAGGGAGCCCCGATCGTTGCGACACGCCTCCTCGCGCCCGCGCCGAATCCGTTCTTCAGCGCCACGACCATCGGCCTCGAGCTCGCCGGCGCGGGCGAGGTGTCCCTCGATGTCTACGATGTCGCCGGGCGGCGGATCAGAACGCTCGTCGCGGGCGAGAGGAGCGCCGGGCGTTACCAGGTCACGTGGGACGGGCGGAACGACGCCGGAGCGCGAGTTGCTTCCGGGATGTACTTCGTCCAGCTCACGAGCGAGGGGCGGACCTCTACGCGGCCGCTCCTCCTGGCGCGGTGAGCGGGAGGGCTCACGCTCTCGCAGGCGTGACGTGAGGCGGCGGGTCTCCGCGAGGAGGCCCGCCGCTTCCGCGGGGCCGGAAAGGCCGCGCGGGGCAGATCCCGCGGGACCCGGCAGGGGATGCTCGAGCTGGAACATGGGCCGCCGGAGCCTCCCCCGCCCGCCACGTCCGGGCGGCAACAGGGTGGCCTGCCGGCGGGAATCTCCGCCCTTGACCGGCGACCGGGATCGGACAGCACCGGCGACCCGTGTGGTTCGACGTCCCCGCGTCACCGCGACCACGGCCCAGAGTTCCCTGTCCGACCTCGTGAGCCTGGTGCTCTATCGCAGTCCTGGTGCTCGTCGTCCGGGTCCGGCACCGCCGGGACGCCTACCTGTAGGTGCTAGCTGACGCGACTCGTCACCGGCGCGAACCCTGGCCCCGCTCGCCGGAATCGAACACCCGGGGCGGCATCCCGGGCCTGAGGAGGAAGATGTCGGGGTAGTCCTTCCGGATCGCGTTGATCTGCGCGGGCGTCTCGCCCTCGAGCCGGATCGGGAGGTGCATGAGCGCGATGTGGCGGGGAGCGAGGACCTCCTGGAGGAGGCGCTCGCCATCGGGACTGGTCGGAAACCAGGCATGGACGAGCGCCAGGTCGATGGCCGCGCTGCCCAGCCCGAAGCCCGCGAACTGCTCGACCTGTGCGCTCGAGTCGCCCTCGTGGAAGACGCGCCAGCCGGCGAGCTCGACGAGGTACATGAAGTTGTGCGGGCTCGCGCGATTCCCGCTGTGGAGGGTGCGGAACGCGGTGACCGGGATGCCAGCGGGCTCGAGCCGCTCCTTCTCGCCGACCCGGACCGCGGGCGAGAGGACGCGCGACTCGATCCTGGTCCAGTCCGCGGCCGTCTTCTGCATGGCGGCGACCGCGTCGTCGGGCGCGACGAGGACCGCTCCCGGAAAGGCCTCCAGGTAGCGGACGGCGAGCGGTGCGGCAAAGTGATCCGGGTGGTCGTGCGTGACGAGGACGAGATCCACGCCGTCGAAGGGCGGCGCGCCGCTCATCATCTTCACAAGGACGTCGGGTGCGGGCGCCCGGTACTCCGGATTGGGCTGGTCGAAGAGGGCGTCGACGAGAACCTTGCGCTCGCCGGCGGAGAGGAGAACACCTTCGTTGGCTATGTAGGTGAGGACGAAGGATCCCGGAGGCACCGCCGGTCCTGGCGGCTCCGCAGCGCAGGCCGAGACCGCGGCCAGCACCAGCAGGAACCCCGGGCAGCGGCCGCGGCGAACCGGCGAGGTTGACACGACGCACCTCCGCGGGGCGCGATCTCCTCTCGACGCGCCCTATCCCTCCCCCACGAGCACGAGCCCCGCGGGGAGCGTCTCGCCGAAGGCGGCGCTCGCCTCCTCGCGTTCGAGCTCGCCGCCCTCCACGATGAGCACCCGCGCCCGCTCGAACGCGTGCGCGGTCTTCGCCCCGGCGCCTGCGGTCGTGCCCGCCCCCGCCGCCGCGAGCGCGATCCGTTCGGCAATCTCGGTGCGCAAACCCTCATCGATGTCGCGCTCGCGGTCGCCCGTCCGCCGCGCGAGGTGCGCGAGCGCGACCGCGGTCGCCTCTGGAAGCTTCCATTCCCCACCCGCCAGCAACCGCCGGATCCAGCCCTCGACGGCGCGCCGATTCGCGACCTGGTTCGCCGGACCGTGGAACGGCACGCGCGCGCCGAGCCGCCCGAGCGCCCACAGATCGGCGACCGTCGCCCCACGCGTGATCCGCTCGACGAGCTCTTGCCCGTAGTCCACCTTGCGCGCGCGATCAAGCGCCTCGAGGCTCGCCGCCGCGCGCCACATCTCGACCTGCTCCTGCTTCCCGAGCCGCTTCCCTTCCTTCGATCGCTTGGCCGGACCGGCAACGAGGGACGGCGCGAGCTGCGCGTGGATCTGCTCCTGCTGGCCCTGCGAGAGCCCGCCCGCCACGCGCCGCCAGAGGATCCACCACTCGGTGCGGCATTGCTCGTCGCCAGGATGCAGGATCCCCGCGTGCCAGATCTTCCAGAGCTCCTTCAAGCGCCAGTCGTCCATGGGGTACCCGAAGCCCGGACGCAGTGCATAGCCCGCGAGGTTCATCCAGCGCGCGTCGTGGGCGGCGCTCTTCCGGCGCGCCTCGCGCACTTTCAAGAGCAACTCGCCGAGCTTGCGAAGCACCGGCAGCGGCCACTCTTCCTTTTCGAGCTCGAGCACCTGACGGAGCTCGCGCATCACGTCGGCCGGCGTGATCGGTTTCCCGCCTTCACCCGCCGGCTCGAAGCACGCGCGCACCACGCGCTCCATGCCCTCGACGATCGACTCGTCGATCGTCACACCGCGATCCTCGATCGTGCCGGACGGGCGGCCGGCGCCCTCGTCCGCGGGCGATGCCATCGCATCGCGGAGCTGGAACTCGAGCCGCCAGCGATGCTCGGTCTCCTTCGAGAAGCAGAAGAGATCGAGCGTGCCAAGCTCGGTCAGGCACGCGCCGATCCTGACCGGGAGCTGCCGCTCGCCGGTCTTCTTCCCGAAGCGCAGCAGCGTCCTGATCGGCGGCAGCGGGACGAGCGCGGCCTTCTCGACAACCACGAGATCCCCGGTCGCATCGGTGCGCACGCTCGATGAGTAGATGTTGAAGGCGACCGGTCGATTGACGTGCGCGGCGAAGGCACGCTCGAGCTCGACCGTCGTCCCCTCCTCGGTGCCGCGGCGGACGAGCGAGACCGCGGCGATCGGATCGGCAACACCCGTCGCGGCCGCCGCCATCTCCGGCGGCGCCGCGGCGAGATCGATCCCTACGTAGTAGCCGCGCGCGCTCCCGCCGTGGATACGCACGCCCTTCCCGCGCCGCACATGCCCGTAGTAGGCGGCGCCGCGCGCCACCGCGAGAGCAAGGCTCGGGCTCGTGAGGAGCGCCGGTACATAGCCCGGCTTCTCAGCGGCGAACCACGCGGCCACCACGTCCCGCAGCCTTTCGCGGATGGACGCCGGAGTCAACGCCGCGCCGTTGTAAAGGATGGCGTCCGGGCGGACGAGGCCGGTCGCGCTCGCGCTCGCCGGATTGATGCCCGCTGCCGCGTCGCGATGCCGGCGCAGGAACGCGGCGAGATGCCGCGTCACCGCCGGATCGGCGACATAGGGCAGGCCGAACTCGGCGATCCCCATCTTCCGCCGCTCGGGCTCCGCATCCGAAGGGACGTGCGGGAAGAAGCCGGATAGGATCGTGTCCTCGACCTCGCCCCGCGCGAGCTCGTCGCGCATGAGCCCGCCCACCACGCTCGTCGACTTCCCGAGGAGCGTGATCGGGGCGGTCGCCGGCGCGTCCGGCCGGTCATCGAGCACGTCCTCCTTGGCGAGGCGCGCCGCATGCACGAGCCCGGCCCAGGCCTGCGGCTCGAGCTTCCCCGTCTTCCCGGTGAGCCGTTCCTCGACGCGCCGGGCGAGAGCGAGGTCCATGTTGTCGCCGCCGAGGAGCAGATGCTCGCCGACCGCCACACGCTCGAAGCGGAGTCCTTCCCGTCCCTCGTCGACCACAATCAGCGTGAAGTCGGTGGTGCCGCCGCCCACGTCGCAGACGAGGATCACCTGTCCGGCATGGAGATGGTCGCGCCACGACGCCTCGTGCCCGACGATCCAGGCGTAGAAGGCTGCCTGCGGCTCCTCGATCATGGTCACCTGGGTGAGCCCGGCCCGGCGCGCGGCCTCGAGCGTGAGCTCTCGCGCCACCTCGTCGAACGAGGCGGGGACGGTGAGCGCCACCTCCTGCGTCTCGAGGAAAGAGGACTCCTCGCCGCGCGCGATCGCGTGATTCCAGGCTTCGCGCATGTGGGCGAGGTAGCGGGTCGAGGCCTCGACCGGCGACAGGCGCGGGACCTCGTCGCTCGCATCGCCCCAGGGCAGGATCTTCGCCGTGCGGTCCACGCCGCCGTGGCAGAGCCACGACTTGGCCGAGGTAACGAGCCGCGCCGGCACGCGCGCACCCTGCCGCCGCGCAAACTCGCCGACCGCGTGATCGCGCTCGGTTTCCCACGGCAGGCGGGTGGCGCCCGCCGGGAGCTCGTGCGGTCCGGGCAGGTAGAGGAACGAGGGGAGCGTCGGGCGCGGTTGCGTGTCGCCCTCGGCGACGAGCTGCGGCACATCGAAGGAGCGGACGACCGGCGTTTCCCCCGACCGCTCGCGCGTGTCGATGTAGGCGACCGCCGAGTTCGTGGTCCCGAGATCGATCCCCACCAGGTAGCGCGAGCGTGGTTTCTCGTCGGCTTGCATCATCATCGTTGCTCCATCGCGTGCTCGCGCACGTTGAACTCGAGCTTCCAGCGGCGGTCGCTCTCGGCGCGGCTCACGCACCAGATCTCGAGCGTACCGACCTCGGTGACGCGCGAGACGAGCCGCACTGGCACGGTGGCACCGCCCGGCCCCGCACCCTCGACCGGCGGCAAGGTCGCCACGAGCGGCGCGAGTTCCTCGAGATCGTCCTGTTCCCAGCTCTCGACCACCGTGCCAATCTGATCCTCGGCACGAACGCTCGAGGCGAGGAGCCGGAAGGTGACCGGCTCGCCGACGAGGAGCCCGAACTCACGCCCGGGCAGCGCGGCCTCGCTCCCCTCCTCCATGCCGAAGGGCGCCACACACACCGCCTTCTGCGGTGCCGGCACCCCGGGCACCGCGGGCATCGCCGACTCGATACCGATGTAGTAAGCACGCGCCGTGCCGCCGCGGATCCGGATCCCGCGCCCGCGCCGCGCGAGCCCGTAGTACACCGCTCCGCGTGCCACCGCGAGATCGAGGTCCGCGCTCCGGAGGAGTCGCACCTCTCCCCCGGCCCAGTCGCCGAGGACTTCGCGCACGCGCGCGGCGAGGGCCGGAGCCTTCATGACGCCGCCGTTCATGAGCACGGCGGTCGGCATGCGGCCCGCGGGCAAGTGCCGGGCGAGAAAGTAGGCGATGTGTCGCGTGATCGCCGGATCGGCCTCGTACGGGAGGCCGAGCTCGCGCATCCCGCTCCGCGCCGCGGGTGCCGGGCGCTCGTCGGCACGGCAGCGCGGGAAAAAGCCGTCGATGAGAATTTGCTCGACTTCCTCGCGGGTGAGCTCGGTGCGGAGCGAGCTGCCGACGAGCTTCGACCCCCGCCCGAGGAGGACAATCGGCTCGCTCGCCGCGGTGCCCCCACCTAGCAGGCGCTCCTTCGCCGCGCGCGCGCTGTGCCAGAGACTCCGCATCTGCCAGGCATCGAGCTTGTGCCCGTCGCGCGCCAGCTTGGCCGCGACCGCGTGCGCGAGCGTGAGATCCATGTTGTCGCCGCCGAGGAGGAGATGATCGCCGACCGCGACACGCTCGAGCACGAGGTCGCCCGCTTCTTCCGAGACCGCGATCAGGCTCAGGTCGGTCGTGCCGCCGCCCACGTCGCAGACGAGGATGAGATCTCCCACCCGCACCTGGTCGCGCCAGTGATCGCTCTCGTGATCGAGCCATGCATAGAAAGCGGCCTGCGGCTCCTCGATGAGCGTCACGTGCGCGAGGCCTGCCGCCGCCGCCGCCCGCGCGGTGAGCTCGCGCGCCGCCGCGTCGAAGGATGCCGGCACGGTAAGGTAGACCTCCTGCTCTTCGAGGCGGAGGTGCTTGTCTGCAGCCGCGATCTCCGCGTTCCACGCGTCGCGGAGATGCTCGAGAATGCGCGTCTGGGCGCCGAGCGGCGAAAGGCGCGGCACGTCCTCCGGCGCTTCCCACGGCAGGATCGCCGCGGTGCGATCGACGCCCGCGTGCCGGAGCCACGACTTGGCGGACGCGATGACGCGTCCCGGCACCTCGGCGCCGCGCTCGCGCGCGAACTCGCCGACGCCGTAGTCGCGCCGCCCGGCCCACGGCAGATCGAGGCTCCCGGCGGGAAGATCATGCTCGCCCGCCAGATAGATGAAGGAGGGAAGCAGCGGCCGCACGGCGATGTCACCCGGCGCCGTCACCTGCAGGACCGGGAAGACCGCAATACCTCGGGGGGCGCTCCCTGCTTCCGCATCCACGGAAGCGAGCACCGAGTTCGTTGTGCCAAGGTCGATGCCGACCACGTGCCGCGCCTTCATCGCCGTGCCCGCTCGCTCCGCTAGCCGATCTCGACTTCGGCCGGGGCCACGATCGACGGATCCTGCCCGAGCGGATCGGCGGGGAGTTCCACCCGCCGCGTGCGCCAGCCGCGATGGCGGAGGATGCCACGGAAGGGAGGTTTCCCGCTCACGTTCCCGGTGAGACGGACGGCCGAGGCATCGAAGTCGCGCTCGACGAGGACGCGTGCACCTTCCTCCTCGCTGCGCACCGGCTCGAGCGCGAGATGCTCGTCGAGCACCTTGCGGCAGCTCGCATGGATCGCGCGCACCGCAGCGCCCACCTGGGCATCGGGGTACGCTGCGATGTCCTCGCGTAGGAAGTCGACGAGGCGCCCTTCGCGCTGGAGGAGCGCGAGCAGGGACACGGCGGGGTCGCGGCGCACGATCTTCTCTCCCGGCTTGACCGCTGTCCGCGCGGTCGCTCCCGCGAAATCGAGCCAGGCGATGAGGACGGCGCCAGCGAAGGCCACGAGCCCGGCCGCCACGGCCGCGATCGAGCCCGGGCCGGAGAAGATGGTGGCTGCGCTCGGCGCGACCCCCGCCGCATCGGCGAACAGCACGCCCACGATGGCCGCCACGACGAGCCCGACGACGGCGGCCGCGATGATCGTGCGCAGAACGGGAAACCTGGGCATGAAGAACCTCCCTCTGGAATGTGCGGGCGACGATTGTGACACGGCGGCGGCGCGATGGGAAGAGCGGCGAGCACGGTGGACCCTCGCACTCGACACCTGACCGGAGCCCACCGTTCGCGCGACCACCCACCCGCGAGCCCGCCCCACCCTCTCCAGATTCCCGTTGAGCGCCAGACCCACCACTGCTAGAAAGGAGAGGCACACTGCTTGCCCCCGCAACGCGCAGTGCCCCGACAGGTTGGAGCGATGAACCTATTCCTGGTCGGGTGGAACCTGCCACGTGAGCTCCGGGCTCGCATCACACGCGAGCTCGGGCGCATGGTCGAGATCTATCCGCAGCTCGATCCGCGGACGCTCCGCTACGGCGAGATCGGCGAGCGCGCGGTGGTAGCGGCCCTCACCACGGCGGAAGCGGCCGCCGCGCCCCGCCGTTACCTGCAT